>Ga0075425_100002402_pt1 | contig 18781 bp, 15 predicted proteins | sample SoiMethybrSBSTD4_FD_75300 | JGI IMG/M metagenome (GOLD analysis project Ga0075425, IMG submission 75300) | Bulk soil microbial communities from a Populus tree surrounding site in Tennessee, USA - Soil MetaG P. TD hybrid SBSTD4 | ecosystem: Environmental > Terrestrial > Soil > Tree plantation... | reverse complement strand
GCTGCACGAGCCGGTCTATGCGTTGACGGAAGGCTTGCCGGCAAAACCGCTTCTGAAAGCGATACGAGCCGCGATTTCCAAGGTACCGGTTCTACCGGAGTGGGACGATGCGGCGTTCCTCAAAACCAACGACTGGAAACCGTTCGACGTCGCGCTTCGCGCGGCGCATGCGCCAATAGGCGAACGCGATCTCCTGTACGATACGCCGGAGCGCCGACGTCTTGCCTATGACGAATTGCTCGCCAATCAGCTGGCGCTGCTCTTGATCCGCCGTCAGATGCGGAGCGCCAAGAAGGGTCGCAGCTTGAAGGGCGACGGTCGATTGAAGGCAAAGGCCGTCGCCGCCCTGCCCTTCGCGCTGACCGATGCGCAGCTCCAGGTGATCGCAGAAATCGAGGCTGACATGGCGGCGTCACAGCGCATGCTGCGCCTGCTGCAGGGCGATGTCGGCGCGGGAAAGACGATCATCGCCTTCCTGGCATTGCTCGGCGCGGTCGAGGCCGGCACGCAAGGTGCGCTGATGGCGCCGACCGACATTCTGTCGCGCCAGCACATGGCGGCGCTGGACCCGCTTGCCAAAGCGACCGGCGTGCGCATGGCACTTTTGACCGGGCGCGAACGGGCGGGGCGCCAACAAACCCTCGACGCACTTGCCAGAGGCGACATCGATATTCTGGTCGGTACGCACGCGCTCTTTTCGGAGGACGTCACGTTTGCCGACCTCGGTTTGGCTGTCGTCGATGAGCAGCATCGTTTCGGCGTTCACCAGCGCATGCAATTGCAGGGCAAAGGTGGGCGACCCGCAGACGTATTGGTAATGACGGCGACGCCCATACCACGCACGCTCGCGCTCACCGTCTATGGCGACATGGATGTCTCGCGCCTGACCGGCAGGCCGCCCGGCCGCAAGCCGATCGACACGCGCACACTTTCGGTCGAGCGGCTGGACGAAGTCATCGCGCATCTGCGCCAGGCGATCGCGCGTGGCGCCCGCGCCTATTGGGTTTGTCCGCTGGTCGAGGAGTCGGAAAAGATCGATCTCGCTGCCGCCGAAGAGCGCGCCGCCATGCTGAAGCGTTCGCTCGGCTCCAAGGTCGGGTTGGTGCATGGCAGAATGAAGGGTCCAGAGCGCGATGCGGCGATGGGCAAGTTCAAGAACGGAGACGTATCCATCCTCGTCGCCACGACGGTCATTGAAGTGGGTGTCGACGTCCCGGAGGCCACGATCATGGTGGTCGAACATGCAGAACGTTTCGGTCTGGCCCAGCTGCACCAGTTGCGCGGACGCGTCGGCCGCGGCCAGGGAAAGTCGAGCTGCTTGCTTCTCTATCAGGGTCCGCTCGGCGAAACGGCCAGAGCACGTTTGAAGACCATGCGTGAGACAGACGACGGCTTCGTGATCGCAGAAGAGGATCTGCGCCTGCGCGGTGCCGGCGAACTTCTCGGGACACGCCAGAGCGGCATGCCGCTGTTCCGGCTGGCCGATCTCGCGGCACACTCCGATTTGCTGGCTGTGGCGCGCGACGATGCGCAACTTGTTCTACAACGCGATCCGGAGCTTCAATCCGCTCGCGGCGAAGCTTTGCGCACCCTCTTGTATCTTTTCGGCCGCGACGAGGCCGTTCGCTATCTCCGGGCCGGTTAGCGCAACAATGCTTGTCTTTGCCCCTGAGCGGCTCCTGTGCTGAGATACCACGGATCAGATTGCCTGCCGCCGCGACAACCTTTGACGCCAGACCGGTTCACCGATTCATGAACGCAGAATTTGCACCCGCTCTTCAGAACGCTCTGCAGCCGGTCTTTCCGGGGCTTTTGAAACTCGATGCTCTCACGCGGCTCTCCGGCGGCGCCAGCCAGGAAACCTGGTCGTTCGACGCCATCTGCAAGGACGGCGTCGTTCCTCTCATCTTGCGGCGCTCGCCGGGCGGTCAGCCGCGCGTCACGAACGATACGTCGTCTTCGGTTCCGCTCGAAACCGAAGCGGTTGCCATCGAAGCATCGCGCGCCGCCGGCGTGAAGGCGCCGCACGTGCGCTACGTCCTGAAGGAGCGCGACGGCATCGGACAAGGTTATGTGATGGAACGCATCCGCGGCGAATCGATCGCGCGCAAGGTTTTGCGCGACAAGGAATTCGACGCGATCCGTCCGCATCTTGCGCGCCAGTGCGGCGAGATCGCGGCGCGTATCCACGCCGTGGCGCTGACGCCTGAGCTGCGCGGCCTGCTGCAAGTAGTCGATGGGCGGGCGCAATTGAATCGGTATCGCACCATCTACGACACATACGATTATCCGCATCCCGTATTCGAGATGGCGTTCAAATGGCTCGAGCCACGCATGGCGAGCGCCAAGCGTCAGACATTCGTCCACGGCGATTTTCGCCACGGCAATCTCCTGATTTCGCCAGATGGAGTCGAAGCGGCGCTCGATTGGGAACTCGTCCATATCGGCGATCCGCTCGAAGATCTTGGCTGGATCTGCACCAACTCCTGGCGCTTCGGCATGCAGGAGAAAGTCGTTGGCGGCTTCGGCGACCTGCCTGATCTTCTCGCTGGCTATGAGTCGGCCGGCGGCACTCACGTCAGCGAAGACGAGGCGCGGACCTGGATCGTCTACGGCTCTCTCAAGTGGGGCATAATGTGCATGAGCATGTATCAAGGCTTCGTGCGCGATCACTCGGTCGAACGCGCTGCAATCGGGCGCCGGTCTTCCGAGACCGAAGTCGATCTCATCAACCTGATCATCAGAGGAAAGATCTGACGATGATGGACCAACCCTCCATGTTGGAGCTCGTCACCGCGGTGCGCGACTTCATCGAGCAACGGGCGATGCCGGAACTAAAGGGTCACACCGCGTTTCATGCGCGCGTCGCGGCCAACGCACTGAGCATCGTCAAACGCGAACTTGAGACCGGCGGTCCGTCCGCTGCAGCAGAACACGGACGCTTGAAGACTCTTTTGAATCAGGACGGAACTCTCATGGCGCTCAATCGCGAATTGTGCCGCCGCATCCGCGACGGGGCCATCAGCCTCGCCACGCCAGGTCTGGCCGAACACCTGGCCCTGACGACTCAAGACAAGGTCGCCATCGATCAACCGAACTATTCCGGTTTGCGGCGGTTGCTCGCGGACAGCATGCAAAGCTGAGCGCCGCGTGTAAGAATTGCTACGTCAAGGGCGGAAAGCGGTCTAATTTTCGAAACGTTCATGGAGCGGTAACTTGGCGGGATCACGCTCCTCATCACCGGCGAACAAAGGTTAAAGCATGCGCATCGCGATGATCGGGACGGGCTATGTCGGGCTGGTGTCAGGTGCCTGCCTGTCCGAGTTCGGGCACAGCGTGGTTTGCGTCGATAAGGAAGCGGACAAGGTTGCGGCGCTAAGGGCCGGAACGATTCCGATCTATGAACCGCGCCTGGACGAAGTCGTTGCCACCAACATCAAGGCCAACCGGCTCACGTTCGAGACCGACATCGCAAAGGCGGTGCGCGGAGCCGATGCCGTGTTCATCGCTGTCGGCACGCCCAGCCGGCGTGGCGACGGCCATGCCGATCTTACTTATGTCTATGCCGCTGCCGAAGAGATCGCGCACGCCCTCACCGGCTACGCCGTCATCATCACCAAATCGACCGTTCCGGTCGGGACCAGCCGCGAAGTAGAGAAGATCATCCGCAAGTTGCGCCCCGATTTGGAATTCGACATGGCGTCCAACCCAGAGTTTCTGCGCGAAGGCTCCGCGATCGACGATTTTCGCCGCCCTGATCGCGTCGTGGTCGGTTGCGACACCGAACGCGCGCGTGAAATCATGCGCGAAGTCTATCGCCCGCTCTATCTGCACGAGACGCCGATCCTCTTTACGAGTCGCGAGAGTTCGGAGCTGATCAAATATGCTGCCAACGCTTTTCTTGCCACCAAGATCACCTTCATCAATGAAATGGCCGATGTCTGCGAAAAAGTCGGCGCCGACGTGCAGGACGTTTCGCGTGGCATCGGCCTGGACGGACGCATCGGCAGCAAGTTCCTGCACGCCGGGCCGGGCTTCGGCGGCTCGTGTTTCCCCAAAGATACCCTGGCGCTGCGCAAGACGGCACAGGACCTAGGCGCGCCGACCAGAATCGTCGAGGCGGTCGTGGCCGTGAACGATGCGCGCAAACTGGCGATGGCGGAGAAGATCGAGAAGGCGCTCGGCAACGTCGAAGGAAAGACGATCGCCATACTGGGCCTGACGTTCAAGCCCAACACGGATGACATGCGCGATGCACCGAGCCTCGTGATCGTGCCGTCTTTGCAGAAGAAAGGCGCCACGATCCGCGCCTTCGATCCGGAAGGGGCCAAGGAAGCCCGCAAATTGCTGAATGTCGAGCTTTGCCGCGATGCCTATGAAGCACTGAAGGGCGCCGACGGCGTCGTCATACTGACGGAATGGAACGAGTTTCGCGCGCTCGACATGGTGCGTGTGAAGTCGCTGCTGAAGACGCCGCTGATGATCGACTTGCGCAACATCTACCGGCCGAGCCAGATGGCCGCGGCCGGCTTCACCTACGTCAGTGTCGGGCGCGCCACGGTTTCTCCGTCGCGCTAGCCGATATAACCCTTGTCGCGAAGATGGCGCACGATCTGGGCGGCGAGATCGGCAGGCTGAGCCGTCGTCGTATCGATTCTGAGTTCGGCCAGTTCGGGCGGTTCGTAGGGACTGTCGATGCCCGTGAAGTTCTTGATCTCGCCGGACTTTGCCTTGCGATACAACCCTTTCGGATCGCGTTCCATGCACACTTCGAGCGGCGTATCGACATAGACCTCGATGAATTCGCCCTCTCCCATCAGTTCGCGCGCCATGCGGCGCTCCGAGCGGAACGGCGAAATGAACGAAACGAGCACGATCAATCCGGCATCGACGAATAGCTTCGCGGCCTCACCGACACGGCGGATGTTTTCGACGCGGTCGACGTCGGTGAAACCGAGATCGCGATTGAGCCCGTGCCGCACATTGTCGCCGTCGAGCAAGTAAGTGTGCCTGCCCTCGGCAAAGAGCGCGCGCTCGACAAGGTTAGCGACGGTGGACTTGCCCGACCCCGACAAACCGGTGAACCAGAGGACGACTGGCCGTTGTCCCTTCTGCCCGGCACGCGATTGTTTACCGACGTCGAGGGCCTGCCAATGCACGTTGGTCGCGCGTCTCAGGCTGAAGTCGATCATTCCGGCGCCGACAGTCGCGTTAGTGAAACGGTCGATCAGGATGAAGCCGCCAGTGTCTCGATTGTTCTGATATGCGTCGAACGCAATCGGGTGCGATGTAGCGAAATTCGCGTAACCAACTTCGTTGAGATGCAGAGTCTTGGCGGCGAACTGGTCGAGCGAGTTGACGTCCACCTTGTGCTTGAGGGCCGTGATTTGCACCGGCACGGTCGCTGTTCCGAGTTTCATGAGATATTGCCGACCGGGCAGAAGTTCGTCCTCTGCCATCCAGAGAAGATGCGCGGCGAATTGCTCGGAGACTTCCGGCCGGTCTTCTGGAACTGAAAGAATGTCGCCGCGCGAAATATCAACTTCGTCGGACAATACAAGCGTCACGGCCATGCCGGCGACCGCCTCATCGAGATCGCCGTCCATGGTCACGATGCGTTTGACCGCGCTCTTGCGGCCGGACTTGGCGACCGCGATGGCGCTGCCCTTGGCGATACGTCCGCCGACGACGGTTCCGGAAAAGCCGCGGAAGTCGAGATTGGGCCGGTTGACCCATTGGACGGGAAAACGAAACGGCTTGCCGGCGACATCGGTGTCGACGTCGACGGTCTCAAGATATCCGAGCAGGGATGGGCCCTTGTGCCAGGACGTTCGTTCGCTGGTGGCGATCACGTTGTCGCCAAACCGCGCCGAAATCGGGATTGGCTCGACGCTGGAAAACCCGAGACGTTGAGAGAAGGCGGCGAAATCCTGAACAATCGCGTCGAATGTTTCCTGCGAATAGTCGACCAGATCGATCTTGTTCACCGCCAGGACGACATGACGAATGCCGAGCAGCGACGCGATGTAGGCATGGCGGCGGGTTTGCGTGAGCACCCCCTTGCGCGCATCGACCAGAATGACAGCGAGGTCGGAGTTCGAGGCGCCGGTCGCCATGTTGCGCGTATATTGTTCGTGGCCGGGCGTGTCGGCGACAATGAATTTGCGCTTTTCCGTGGCGAAGAATCGATAGGCGACATCGATCGTGATGCCCTGCTCGCGTTCGGCCTCGAGGCCATCGACCAGCAACGCAAAGTCGATGTCGCCGCCGGTGGTGCCGAACTTGCGTGAATCCTTCTCCAGCGCGGAGAGGTGATCTTCGAAGAGGAGCTTGGAATCGTAGAGAAGTCTGCCGATCAGCGTGGACTTGCCATCATCAACGCTGCCGCAGGTCAGAAAGCGCAGCAGGGATTTCTTCTCCTGCGCCGCAAGAAAGGCGCTCAGTGCGGATGCTTCCGTTCGCTGTGCGGCGCGGGCCATTAGAAGTAGCCTTCCTTCTTCTTCTTCTCCATCGACGATTTTTCGTCGCTGTCGATCAAACGTCCTTGCCGTTCGGATGTGCGCGCGGTGAACATTTCGGTGACGATGCCCTCAAGTGTGTCGGCGTCGGATTCGATCGCCCCGGTGAGGGGATAACAACCGAGCGTGCGAAAGCGGACGAGCCGGTCTTCGAGTGTCTCGCCGGGATGCAGCTTCATACGGTCGTCGTCGCGCATGATGAGGGTGCCGTCTCGTTCCACCACGGGACGGCGCTTGGCGAAATAGAGCGGCACGATCGGGATCTTCTCGGCGAGGATGTACTGCCAGATGTCGAGCTCGGTCCAATTGGAGAGTGGAAAGACGCGGATCGACTCGCCTTTGCTGATGCGCGTGTTGTAGACGCGCCAGAGCTCCGGCCGCTGGTTCTTGGGATCCCAGGCATGTGTCGCGGTGCGGAACGAGAATATGCGCTCCTTGGCGCGCGATTTTTCTTCGTCGCGTCGTGCGCCGCCGAACGCCGCATCGAAACCATACTTGTCGAGCGCCTGCTTCAATGACTCGGTCTTCATCACCTGGGTGTGCAAGGCCGAGCCCGAATCGAACGGATTGATGCCTCGGGCGATTCCGTCCTCATTGATATGCACGAGGAGCTTGAGACCAAGCCGTTTGGCTGTCTCGTCGCGAAACTGGATCATCTCGCGGAACTTCCAGGTCGTGTCGACATGCAAAAGCGGAAAGGGCGGCTTTGCGGGATAGAACGCCTTCATCGCGAGATGGAGCATCACCGACGAGTCCTTGCCGATGGAATACAACATCACGGGGTTGGCGAATTCGGCCGCCACCTCGCGCATGATGTGGATGCTTTCAGCCTCCAGGCGCTTTAGATGAGAAACAACATGATATTTTGTGGACAAATTGTCAGACCCCGAAAGTCTAGTGTGAAATAGGCGTTCCAAGAGCGCGATGCAAGGCGCCGGATTAGTTCAAAGTCCGCGGTACCAGCGCTCCTGACGGCGTCTCAACCGCCACGGCGAAGCGGATACGGCCCAATTGCCGCCCGTCTCCCGTCGCTATGTTGACCCGCCAATCGCCCGCCTTGGGCCTGCTCTTTACAGAGTAGACGCGGTAGCCGCCATCCCGACCGCCATTTATGGAAAACGCGACCCGTGACTGAGGCTGCCAACGCTTGGCGGTGGGGTCGTACCACTCCCAGCGGTGCACGATCTGGGTCGAGACCCGAGCCGGCGCGAAGACAGAACTATACAGGTAAAGCCGGTCGCCAGCCGCGAGGTGCTGCACCGGCGGAGCACCCAGGTAGGTCGTCCAGGGCTGCGTCTCTTCCACGGCCTGGTAGACGCTCCCGACCTTCTTCACCGAGTGGTAGACGCCCGCATCCGCAAGGGCGAGCGGCAGCGGCGGAAGGATCTTGGCGAAGTAGCAGAGGTTCATCACCGCAAAGATCGCCAGCGTGCCGGCCAGGATGCGTACACGCACCTGGCGAAAGCGCTCCCGACCGAGCCTGGACAGGATATCCGCATACAACCAGAAGACCGCGAGGGCGACCGCCCCGCTTATCAAAAACGGGATCGTGCCGAGCATCGCAATCAGAACCGGAACCATCAGGATCGCGTAGGAGAACAGGGCGAAGAAATAGAGCAGAAGGGCCAAGGTGAAGCGTGTCGTGTAAGCCTTGAAGAATTCGTTGCCGACGAAGATACCTACCAAGAGCAGAAGGTACGGCCACGAACTCCACAGCGACGCGCTGCGCAGATAGAACACGCAGAAGCCACTCAATAGGCAACCGAGTGCAAATTGCGTCGCGGCAGAGAGGATCGTACGCACGCGCTGGCTTGGCTGCCTCTCGACTGGGCGCGATTCCAGCCGATGCGACAACGCGATGGCACCGCCGGCGACGGCGAGATACGCGATGAAGACGATGTGGGTTGAAATGTGATCGACCCGGCCGAATGCAAAGCTGTCGAAGATGTAGCCGCCCGCCATCGATATGGCCGACAGGTGCCGCTCATATTGGTGCGCGAAGGCGATGACGGTTCTGATCGGCCTGAGCCCGTTGGTCGTCGAGATGGATGTCAAGGCGACTTCACCATCGGGACTTCACCGGCCCTGCCATACGCATCGTCATAGCGCACAATGTCATCTTCGCCGAGATAGGAACCGGATTGGACCTCGATGAGTCGGAGAGGCTCCTTGCTGATGTTTTCCAAACGGTGCCTGGCACCGACGGGGATATAGGTGGATTGGTTTTCCTTGAGCAGGAACACCTTGTCATCGCAGGTGACCTGCGCAGTGCCCTGCACGACCACCCAATGTTCGGCGCGCTTGGTGTGGCTCTGCAGCGAAAGTCGTCCGCCGGGCTTCACCATGATGTGCTTGACCTGATAACCCTCACCGGCGTCAATGCCCTGATAGCTGCCCCACGGGCGAAAAACGATCTTGTGCTCGGAGAGTTCCGCACGACCGGATGCTTTGAGTTGATCGACGATCGCCTTCACGTCCTGGGCTCGGTCTCTTTCGGCGACAAGCACGGCGTCTTCGGTCACGACCACCACGAGATCGCGCACGCCGACCAGCGCCGTCACGGCTTTCTCGCTGCGCACGAAATTACCTTGCGAATCGTGGATCAATACGTCGCCCTGGAGCGCATTTCCTGCTGCATCATGCTTCTGTAAAGACCAGAGCGAGGACCACGCGCCGACGTCGCTCCAACCAATGTCACAGGGGACGACAGCCGCCTTCGCGGTCTTTTCCATGACGGCGTAGTCGAGAGAAATGCTTTTGGCCTTGGCGAATGCGTCTCCATCAAGCCGGATGAAGTCGAGATCGCGTTTCGCAGCCGCAAGTGCCGCGCGGCAGGCTTCGAGCACTCCCGGCTCATGCCGCGCAATCTCCGCGAGGAGCGTGTCCGCACGGAAGACGAACATGCCGCTGTTCCAAACATAGTCGCCGGCCGCGAGGTACTTTTCTGCGGTTGCACGATCGGGTTTTTCCGCGAAACGCTTGACGGCGTGGACGCCCCCGGCCCCGAGAAGCTTTGCGCCACGCTGAATGTAGCCAAATCCCATTTCAGGGCCTGTCGGCGTGATGCCGAATGTCACGATCAATCCCTGCGCTGCAGCCGTTGCGGCGCTCGTTAGCGCCGACCGAAAGGCGGCTTCGTCCATCACGACGTGATCGGACGGCAGGAGCAGGACGATGGCTGCGGGATCGCGTTCTGCCACGAGCAGCGCTGCGATCGTGGCTGCGGGCGCTGTATTCCGTCCCATCGGCTCGAGCACGATGGCGCGCGGTGTGACGCCGATGGCCTGAACCTGCTCGGCCACGAGAAAGCGGTGGCTATCGCTGCACAAAAGGATAGGCGGCGCCGCGCCAGGCACATTCGCGCGCAGCACGGTATCCTGAATCATGGTGTTGGTGCCGTGCAGCGCGAGCAGTTGTTTCGGCATCGCGGCACGAGACAGGGGCCAAAGCCTGGTGCCGCTGCCACCCGAGAGGATAACCGGATGGACCTGGTCTGACGCCGTCATCTTACGATCGCTCTTGCATGTCGCTTTGCCTAACGCGCCACCGAAGCAAATGTTGCCGGCGGGTCGTCAGGATGGATTTCAGGCGCCCTGTGCACCGATGATTGCGACCGAGCAGACATTCATCGCAGGCGCACCACCAAGATTGTGCGTCATTCCGATCTTCGGATCCTTCAATTGACGCGCGCCGGCACGACCCTGCAGCTGCAGATACATTTCATAGAGCATGCGAAGTCCGGAGGCGCCGATGGGGTGGCCGAAGCATTTGAGGCCGCCATCGATCTGGCACGGAACCTGGCCGTCGGCATCGTAGAAGCCGTTCATCACATCCTTCCACGCCTCGCCTTCCTTTGAAATGTGCAGGTCCTCCATCGTGACGAGTTCGGTGATCGAAAAGCAGTCATGCACCTCCATCATCGAAATCTCTTCGCGTGGATCGCGAATGCCGGCTTCGTCATAGGCGCGCTTGGCGGCTATTCGGGCGGTATGGAAGTAGCTTCCGTCCCAGGAGTTGTGCTGGCTCTCCAGACCGTTTGACAGCGAGAGCTGCAAGGCCTTCACGGTGATCGCGTTCTTCTTACCCATGGCGCGCGCGATTTCCGGTGTCGTCACGATGGCGCACGCCGCGCCGTCCGACACGCCGCAACAGTCGAAGAGACCGAGCGGCTCTGCGATCATCGGCGCATTCAGGCATTGTTCCTCGGTGATGGGTTTTTGCAGGTGGGCTTTCGGGTTCTTGGCGCCATTGGCATGGCTTTTTACCGAGACATGCGCGATGGCGCGCTTCAGGTCCTCTTTCGAAACGCCGTGCTTCGCCCGATAGGCCGAGGCCAGCTGGGCGAAATTGCCGGGCGCCGAGCCATTCGCCGACCAGAGCGGCGCAAGCGTCGCGCCTTCGCGTTGCGGCAGGCCGCCGTAGCCCGTGTCCTTCAGCTTTTCGACGCCGAGCGCGAGCGCGATATCGCAGGCGCCAGCCGCGACGGCATAGACGGCGCCCCGGAAGGCTTCGGAACCGGAGGCGCAGAAGTTCTCGACCCGGGTGACCGGGATATTGGGCAGGCGCAGCGCGACGGAAAGTGGCGTGCCGCCCTTGCCGACATGTTGTTCCTCAATGGCCGTGCTGAACCAAGCAGCTTGGATCTGGCTCGTTTCGATGCCGGCGTCCTTAAGGGCTTCGAGATAGGCCTCGACCATGAGTTCCTCGGCGCCGGACTCCCACCGCTCGCCGAATTTCGAGCAGCCCATGCCGAGAATCGCCACCTTGTCCTTGATACCGCTTGCCATCGTTTTCGCTTCCTTCTCCTAGACGAGCACTAGATGGAGGGTGGCCGAGCCCACCAATCCACAACGTACTGTTTTCGACTTTTGCTACTCGATCGTCACTCTCTCCGCGCCTGGTCGACGCCTTCTAGACTATAACGCCATTCTGGCGGTGTTGGATAAGTTCACTCTCGCTTTCAGGCCGCAACCGGACGTTTGGGCCGGCGCAAATCACTCGCCAGCCCCTCCCCCATCAGGTCGACGAAGTTCTCGCAAAAGAAACGGTCGATCTGCTTCTGGCTGCATCCTTCGAGCGATTCGCCGAAACGCTTGAGCGGATTGCGCCCGCCTTCGACATGGGGAAAGTCGGAGGAGAACAGGCACACCTCGTCGGCGCTGTTACGAATGATCCATCCGGCATCCTCGTGCGGATAGGGCGTGACGCGAACCTGGCGGCGAACGAATTCGGACGGCTTCATGGAGAGCTTTTGCAAACGCTCTTCGTTCTTGATGAACGCCAACGCGGCCGAATCCATGTTTCGCATCCAGCCTGGCACCCAGGATGCGCCAAGCTCGATGGCGCCGAACTTGAGCCTTGGGAATCGGTCGAGCACACCGTCGAAAATAAGTGCCGCAAGCGTCAGCTCGACCGAGTGTGGAATCGGCATGTAGCTGACCGAGGTGAAGTTCTCCTCGCCGCCGTGAAAATCCTTCACACGCGGCAGACCATTTTCGAAGTAGTCGGGCCGCAGTTTCTCTTCGCCGCCAACATGGAAGACAATCGGCAGGCCCGCTTCCTGTGCCATCGCCCAGATCGGATCGTGCGCGACATGGCTTTGCGCGTGGCCACACGGCTTCGAGGCGATCAGCAAAGCCTTGCAGCCGAGATCGATCGCTTCACGCGCCGCCTTCCTGGCCAATTCGAAATCGATGAGCGGAACGTAACCGGTGCCGAGGAACCGTCGATCGACCGAGCAAAAGTCGACCATCATGCGGTTGTGCGCCTGCGCTGCCGCATAAGCGAGCTCTACCGGCCCGCTCTCGTCGAGGCCGAAATTGCCCAGGCACCAGGTCGTAAAGATCAACTGACTGGCGAAACCGAGATTGTCGAGCGTGCGTGGACGATCCGCACGCCGGAAGGACCCGTGTGCTTCGTAGTTCTTGCGCAGCAACACATTGCTGTCTGCGCCGGCACGAAAGTCTGCGTCTTCATGCAAGGCCCGCGCCTTCTTGACCCATGTCGCGTCGCGCGGATTCTTCTGCAGCTTGGGGAGCGCGTCATAGGCAGCGCGAAACTTCGGATCGAAGTAGGCGTCGAGACTGTCGGGCATCTCCATAAGGTGCGAATCGGCATCATGGACGACGCGGTTTTCGACATAGGGCATGGGCGCACTCCCCAGAACTGGCTGACGCAATTCTATCAGATTGGGACAGCTTTCCAGAAATAGCGCACGAAACCGCGCTTCGCATCGAAATCCTTGATTCGAAAGGCCATGCGGACCTTTGAACCGGTGTCGATCTGGCCCTGCTCGACATCGGTGATGTCGGCCATCAACCGGCCGCCATCCGCGAATGTGATCATGCCGTAATGGTTGGGCGGATCCATCGAATAGGTCAGGAAGTCGGCCGACCAGGACAGCACTGTGCCTGGCCGCTCGGCAAAACCGTAGTCGTCCTGGCTGTCGACCGCTTTGCAGTTCGGATTCACGCAAACGCGACTCTTGGGATATTGCGCCGTGCCGCAGACCCGGCATTTGCCGCCGATCAGGCTCAGCAACATGTCGCTCTTGCGATAGAGCACGGTCAGTGCCGTGCGCTTGTCGACCTCGGCGCGCATGCCCTTTTCGAGTTCGATCAGTCCGTTGAAACCGAGAAACTTCATGTAATTGGTTTCTTCCTTGCGCCGCGCGAGAGAGCCGCTCACGCCGTTGCGCTTGGAGAGTTCGCGCAGGGCCGGCGTCACCTCAAAGAGCAGTGCGTCGGCACCCTGGGCGAACTGCACTACAAGAATTTTCTCGCCCGCCTTTGCCTGCTCGAGCGCGTGCACCAGCATCAGAAGCGCGTGGCCGGCGCCGCAGTCGCCGACGTTGGCGGCGAGATTGTCACGTACCTTTGCCGGATCGATGCCGCATTGCTTTGCGATCGTCTGATCAAGCCGGGCGAACGGGCATGGCAAGATGAAGTGCGCGATCTCATTTGCTGCTGTTTTGCACTCCTCGAGCAACGCTTTGACCGCGGCCGGCACGATTTTCGTGTAGCCTTCGTCGCGGATCCACCGTTCCTCCCAGCCATAGTCGAAATCCTCGCCTTCGCCGCGAAAGTGATCGACGAAGTCGAGAGTCAGAGTGTGGCTTCCAACGAGTTTGGCGATGACGTTGTCGCGTCCCACCGTGAATGCCGCGGCCGCATCGCCATAGGCAAGTTCCTGCGACGAGGCCGCACGCGTCTTGCGCTTGTCGCTCGCTACCAAGAGCGGAGCGCTCAGGCGACCGGCGGCCACAGCATCGAGCGCGGCGATCAAAGCGGATGTGCCGGCGCGCTGCGACGATGACACGTCCACCGAAGAGATGCCTTCGCCAAGACCTAGAGCAGCCGCGACGATGCCGGCGTTCTGGCGGTCGGCGTAGGGCAATGTGGTCGAAGCGAGATAAACCCCATCGACATGTGCCCGGTCCTTGACCGGGTCCGTCGCTGGCAGGCAATCACGACCTGCTTCGAAGGCCATGGTCACGGCGTCCTCGTCCCAGTTCGCCATGGCGCGCTCGCCCTTGGCGCCGCCGACGAGATTGGGCGCTATCCAGGCATTGGCTTGGGCGACGGATTTCCGTTGGAGGCGGCGGCGCGGAATGTAGGCGCCATAAGCAGTGATGCCGATCATTTGGAGTCCCTGTCCAATATTCGCAAAGACAATCAGGTTTGCCGTCGCACGCCTAGTGTCGTGGTTTCGAAGTTCGCCAGTATCTTTATCTCGCCCCCATGCGAACTTCGAAACCAAAACGACACTAGGAATCAATAAGTTGCTAGTGTCCGTGCGATTCCGAAATTCGCTAGAGGGTCAATATCGAGAGCGAGCGAATTTCGGAATCCGGACACTAGTCCGGCGGCAGGATGCAGCCCGTGCCCCTGGCCTTCAGCGAGGCACAAAGCCGGGCGGCTTCGGTCGCTTCCAGCCTGCCCACCCGCAGGCGGTAGTAGCGGCCCTTCGCGGGCAAATCGACGGCAACAATGCTCGCCGTATGGCCGGTCAACAGGTCGCCAACGCTCTTCTGAGCATGATTCCAGGCGTCTTTTGCCTCGGCCTCGCTACGGTATGCTCCAAGTTGAACCGATCGTCCGCCCACAGGGACCGCGGTGTCGCTGATCGTCGGCTTGAGCAGCGATGCAGCGTCAACATTGTTTCCATCAGCTGGACCGTTCTTCTGCCGACGTCCATGCCGCAACAAGTGTGTGGGGGGCGCCTCGGCGATCGTCGCCGTACGTACGCCGCCGGCGTCCATCGCGACGAGACGGTCCTCGGCCAGGGCGAATTGTGGGTTCGCGGCGAGAGCGGACCGGTAATACTCTATGGCCGCCGCCGGTTGGCCGAGCGCTTCCGCGATCTGCCCCATGCCATAGTCTGGAAACTCAGGGTGCGCGTTGCCTGCGCGCATGGACTCCTCGTAGTCCGCACGCGCCTCCCTCAGCCGGCCAAGGCGGCGATAGGCGTTGCCCCGGTTGTTGAGCGCCGCCGCGAAGTTGGGTTTGAGTTGGAGTGCCGCGGAATAGTCGGTCACCGCTTCGTCTGTGCGTCCCAACTCGTCCAGCGTTATGCCCCGATCATAGAGGGCATCAGCCTGCTCGCCTGTGCTCAACGCTTGTGCGGCGATGGCCTCGTTGAAGTCGATCACGGCATCCTTGCGGTCACCAAGAATTTCGTGCGCAAGCCCGCGTCTGACGAGATTGCGGGCGCGCTCCTCCGTCGATAGCTGACCAGCCGAGAGCGTCTTGTCGGCAAGAGCGAGCATTTGCGCCGCGCTTGCCGCCGGCAGCGCGCCATTGTCAGACGGTGCGTCCGACGACCACGCCGCCGGCGCACCAGCAAGGGCAGTGACAAGCACACAACCGATGACAGCGCCGAATTTGTTCATCCCCAGGACCACTCTTCAACGTCACAGCCGATGATAATTGCGAAACCACTCCACGAAACGTGCAATGCCGTTATCCAGAGAAACTTTCGGTGCAAAACCGAAGTCGCGTTTGGCGCGCGCGATATCGGCGAACGTCTCACGCACGTCGCCAGGCGGTCCGTCTTTGTATTCGACTTGGGCCTTGCGGTTGGTGGTGCGCTCGATATGGCCGATCAGGTCGAGCACGGATTGGGGCTGCGAGTTGCCGAGATTGTAGATCCGGTGCGGCGCTTCACCCGCGACGCCGGCAAACGGTTTTTCCACGATTGCGACAAGCGCCGCAACGATGTCGTCGATGTAGGTGAAGTCCCTGCGCAACTTGCCGCCGCCAAAGACCGAAATGGGACGACCCTGAAGTATGGCGTCGGTGAACGACCAATAGGCCATATCCGGTCGACCCCATGGTCCATAGACCGTGAAGAACCGCAGCCCGGTCTGCGGCAGACGATAAAGCTCGGCATAGGAGTGCGAGAGCAATTCGCAGGATCGTTTGGTCGCGCCGTAAAAGGAGACCGGCTTGTCGGCACGCGCCTCCTCTGAAAAAGGCGGCTTGGTGTCGTTGCCGTAGACCGAACTCGAAGACGCGTAGACGAGGTGCTTCAGGCCCTCATGATGTCGCGCGAACTCCAGAATGCTCGCATGCCCGAGCAGGTTGGCATGCGTATAGGCGGCGGGATTGGTATTGGCGTAGCGAACGCCGGCTTGCGCGGCGAGATGCAAGATGACGTCGTAGTGCTCGATGCCCGCGGCTGATCGCAACGCTTCGGCGTCGGCGATATCGACCTTCGCGAAGCGATAGCCCTCGCGCGCGCCAATCTCGGCGAGTCGCCGCTCTTTCAGCGCCGGATCGTAATACGCGTTGATCGTGTCCAAAGCGGTGACCGAATGGCCCGCGTCCAACAACGCCAGCGTTGCGTGGTAGCCGATGAACCCGGCTCCGCCAGTGACCAGTACTCGCATTCGCTCTTCTCTGAACCCGCTCGCGCCCGATATGTGGACGCTCCCCTCCTATGTATGCCAAGAAGTCACGCCCATAAACCCGGTGCTGCATGGCCAAGCCGAAATCTGTGCGAAAAGCGGTTTTTCCCGTCGCGGGCATGGGAACACGCTTTCTTCCGGCCACAAAGGCGGTGCCAAAGGAGATGCTGCCGGTCGTCGACAAGCCCGTCGTGCAGTATGCGGTCGAGGAAGCAAAGGAAGCGGGGATCGAACAATTCATCTTCGTCACAGGCCGCGGCAAACACATCATCGAAGACCACTTCGATCACGCCTACGAGCTCGAATCCTTGCTGACGGCGCGCGAGAAGACGACCGAGCTCGACAGTCTTCTCGAGGGGCTGCCGGTCAGCGGTTCGGTCTCCTTCACAAGACAACAAAAGCCGCTCGGGCTTGGTCATGCGGTCTGGTGCGCGCGCCACTTGGTGGGAGACGAGCCATTCGCGGTTTTGCTGCCCGACGATCTCCTGGTTGGCCAACCGGGCGCCCTGACCCAGATGATCGAAGCCTATAACAAGGTCGGCGGTGGCGTGATCATCGCAGCAGAGGAGAAGCGCCTGGAAGAGACGCAGCGCTATGGTGTCGTTTCGCCCGGCACGACAAAGGGCAACATTACCGAAGTGAAAGGCGTCGTTGAGAAACCCAAACCGAAAGACGCGCCGTCACGCCTCTGCGTCATCGGACGCTACATATTGCAACCCGAGATTTTCGCGGAACTTGGGCGGCGCGAAAAAGGCGCCGGCGGCGAGATCCAACTGACTGACTCGATGGCCAAGCTGATCGGACGCATGCCGTTTCACGCGGTCAAGACGAACTGCGTGCGCTATGATTGCGGTGACAAGGTCGGATTTCTGCAGGCCAACATGGCGCTCGGCATGACACGCTCCGATATCGCGCCGGCACTGCGCAGTTTTCTCAAATCGATTTCGTAAATTAGCGTGTAAGTTCGGCGAATGCTTGAGGATCGGATGAACAATCGGATACTGGTTGGAAACGATCCCCAACAGAAATAGGTCCACGCGTTGTTTTGGCACTTTAACCGCAATGTTTTCCGGTGGGCGATGGCGTTGCTTGTGGTGGCAGCGAATGTGCCCACGTCTGCCACGGCCGCGACGACATCGAATGTTGAAACCGCCGGTAAGGTGGTCGCCTTCGCGCTGCCTGTCGTCGCCGTCGGGATTTCCCTCGGCCATCACGAAGACTGGGACGGCGTCGCCGAATTGGGCGTGTCAACGGCGGCAACGCTCGGAGCTGCTTATCTGCTGGGAAAAGTCGTGCACGAACAGAGGCCCGATCACTCCGACTTTCACTCTTTTCCCTCAGACACGGCGGCTCTGGCCTATGCGCCCGCAGATTATTTGTGGGCCCGCTATGGCTGGCAGTACGGGCTACCGGCATACGCGGCTGCGACGTTCGTGGCCTATTCCCGCGTCGATGCCAAAAAACATCACTGGTACGACGTTGCCGCCAGCAGCGCGATTGCGTTCGGCTTCAACTATGCGATCGTGACCCGCTATCACGAAAGCAACAGGTATGGCGTCTATGCCAGTGCCGATCCCGACTCGATCGGCGTTCACTTCACGATGAATTGGTAGACCATGCGCGACCAGATCAAGGCATGGATGTCAATCCTGATCGCGGCGTGTTTCCTGACATCTTGCACGTCTCTCGGCTTTCCCCGGCGCGGATTCCTCACGCGCTATTTTTCAGGATCCGATCTTCAGAAATCGATTACGACATCCGACGACCTGGCGGGCCGACCCTTTCACCCGGCGATCGAAAGTTATGCCGGTCCCGCCCCCCTCGCGCGCCGACCGGGCGAAAGCATGAGCCTGGCGCGCACCGAAAGTACCTGCAACGCCGTGGCGCAACAGCGCGCACAGGACCTTGCTTTTCAAGGGTTCGGCGAAACAACGCAGAAGTCGGTATTCGACGGCACTTACCGCGATTGTATCTCCTGGCGGCAGAACCACTAGCGTTGCGAATATCAAAAATCCACTTCCAGGGCAGCTTCGAGGGCTGCCGTGAAGCCATGATGGGGCCGCAGTTGGTCGTCCTGGACGCGCGCTGACATATCGAATTTGGCGTTGGACCAGGGCACCGTCACTCGGGCCTCCCCAATATTGATCGTCACAGGCGATGTCGTCAGCGGGTTGGCGGCACCCGTCAACGGTGTCGAAACCTGTGCGCGATGAAACGTGAAGGTGAACGTTCGGTCGCCGGCATCGACGACGCTGGCCTGCAAACTCAGCAATCGTGAATCGCTGTCGAGGCTGAACCCGAGCGCGCGACTGCGATAGCGCATACCGTCGACCGGATATTTGGCATCGTTGTAGGA
>Ga0075425_100002401_pt1 | contig 18787 bp, 10 predicted proteins | sample SoiMethybrSBSTD4_FD_75300 | JGI IMG/M metagenome (GOLD analysis project Ga0075425, IMG submission 75300) | Bulk soil microbial communities from a Populus tree surrounding site in Tennessee, USA - Soil MetaG P. TD hybrid SBSTD4 | ecosystem: Environmental > Terrestrial > Soil > Tree plantation... | reverse complement strand
TCACCGGCTGCGGATCGAGCTTGCCGTTGCGCATCACACGCAGACGTCCCGCCCGCTCGGTGATGAGCGCCGTTCCATCGGGAAGAAACGCCAAGGCCCACGGATACTCGAGCGCGCGCGTCACCGCGACGACGCGAATCTTCTGTCCCTCGCCAGTGTCGTATTCCACCGGCATGTGCGGCAGCGGCTTGTTGGCCAATCCAAGGGGCGCCACTGGAATGCCGCCCGCAAACGGCACCTTCTGCTGACCCGAGCCGACCTGTGATCCAGCGACTGCGAACACCGCGAGCGCTGTAACAAACGTTGCAAAGCGAGAAGTCGACATGTTTCCTCTGTGCCTCGGTGCCTCTGTGTGTCGCGATTACGGTTGCTCGGATGCAGGCTGCGCCGGCCGCTGCCCGTTCGGCGCCGCGTTCTGCTGAATCGGCTGCCCGCCCACGCCCAGCTCGCCCTGAATCGGACGCCGCGGACGGATGATGCCTTTCTTCGCATCCTCTTCGAGCGCGCGATCCTCCGCACGCTCGCCGCCCAGTCCCTGCAGCACTGCGAGGTTGCCTTCGTGGCACTCGTAGGGAAGGACTTGGTATCCGGACGGAGACGTGTACGGGATCGAGATCGTGTACGGCTTCGCGTAAGTGCCGGGATCAGTGATCGTCGCTTCGTAGCGAAGCAAATCGGGCTCCACCCGCGTGATGCGCTCGACGATCTTCAGCTCCTTGGTCGCGAGAATGGGATTGCCAGGGATGGTCGCCTTGCCGTTGAAGTTCGTCGTCTCGATGACGAGCGTGTTGCCCTCGAAGTGTCCGCGCGAGTCGCCGAGATATCCGCGCACGCCGCCGCCGATATGCGGACGTCCATCGAGCGGAACGACTCTCGCTTCGTGAATCATCTCCGCCATGATCACGACGTAGCCCGGCGCCTGCACGATGCGATAGCCGTTGCCGTAGATCTTTGGCGTCATCGATCCGACGACACCGAGCGTGACGCAGCGATCGTAGAGCGTGAAGTCCTCGGGCCCGTTGAGCGGACCGTTGCCGTAGGTGCCCTGCGGCGTGCGGCGCTTCTCGGCACCGGCAACGAGCGCCGGCACGCGGCCATCGGGTGGATCGATGACGAGGGATGTCTGGCGGAACGACCGCGTGAGCCACGCGTTGTCGTTGCGGAACGATCCCACGGCGTTCTCAGCGCGCGTGCGTGTGGCGGTGTCGGTCTTCAGCTTCTTGGCAAACTCTTCGTCACTGAGCTCGGCCTTTGTACCGAGGTTCTGCGGACGCTGCAGCGGGATGCCGTAGGCGGAATCGCCCGACCAGGTCGCCTGCAGATCGGGATCGCCCCACGGTGTCTTCGGCGGCGCGTACGGCGCCGGGGAAGAACTCGCCGCCGTACCTTTTGCCGGCGCCTGCCCGTTGAGCGTGGCACCAGTGAACGCCAGGGTGAGGGCACAGACACAAGACACAAGAACACAAGCGCGCATGGTCGGTCCTCCTCGGGGTGTCGATTATCGCTCAACTGTCGCTGCGAGGGCGCAGAGCAGGCGGAGGGCGCAGAGAAAAGCGTTAACGCAGAGATCGCAGAGTGGCAGAGATCGCAGAGGCGCGGGTGGGGGCGCCGGCCTACGGCCGGCGCATGGGACGGACGTCGCTCGCGAATACGAACGCCATCGACGAAGGACCCCGGCGCTCGTATTCGTGAGCGACGTTCGTCCCATTCGCGCGCGGCGCGCGCGCCCCCACCCGCGCATCGCCTGCCGGTCGGGTTGCCCGCTACGCCCGTTCCTCCGTGTGAATCTCTTCTCAGCGATCTCCGCTCCCCTGCGATCTCTGCGATAAAGCCTCTCTCTGCCTTCCCTGCCTCATGATTGTTCACATTGTCCCCAGAGCCGTGAGGTGAGTGGGATCGCGAAGCATTTCAACACGGGGATCACAGCGATCACGGAGGATCGGCTGGCACATTGAGCGACGCCGACTCGCGACGCCTGAGCCGGGTGGACGTCTGGATCGAGAGGGCAGCGTGATCACGAACGCCGCGCGGCTCCTGTGGCGCTCGTGATCACGCTGCCCTCTCGGTCCAGACCGCGCAGGCGCGGCCGGCCCCAACGGGGCCGGCGGCCACCCGGCCTCTGTGATCGCTGTGATCTTTGTGTAGACAACTCGGCGATCTCGGGTGACGGGCGCTTACCCAAGTCAGTGAAGATGCCGTTACCCCCGTTCCACCGTGTGAATCTCTTCTCAGCGATCTCCGCTCCCCTGCGATCTCTGCGATAACGCCTTTCTCTGCCTTCTCTGCCTTCTCTGCCACCTCACGGCCCTCTTGAGCGATAATTTCGCTCTGTGAAATCCCTCGTCCTCTTCGTCGGCATCCTGCTGGTCAGCACCGCCGCGGTCGCGCAGCCGGCGCGCCCGGCCACACCGCCGGATATCTCGGGCGAGTGGCGTCTCGAGAACGACGAGGAAGCCGGCGCCCTCGGCGCACTCGGCCAGCCGCCGCTCGGCGATTATCTCGGCATCCCCTTCAACGACGCCGGCCGCATGCGCGCGGACACGAGCGCCGAATCGATCTGGGGCACACCGGAATATCAATGCCGCCCGCACTCGGCCCCGCATCAGTGGCGCGGTCTCGGCGGCGCGCGCATTCTCAAGGAACAGGATCCGCTCACGCGCGACGTCGAGGTCTATCACATCCAGTTCATGCGCTCGCTCGATCGACCGGTGTTCATGGACGGCCGTCCGCATCCACCGGCATGGGCTCCGCACAGTTGGACCGGCTTCTCCACCGGTGAATGGGTCGGCAACACGCTCAAGATCACGACGACGCACCTGAAGGACGGGTATCTCAAACGCGGTGGCCCGCAGACGAGCGATCTCTACTCGATGACGGAGTACCTCACCCGCCACGACGACATCCTCACCATCGTCTCGGTCGTCGACGACCCGGTGTATCAGGACGAGCCGTTCGTACAGTCGACGACCTACGTCTACGATCCAACGGCGACGACCGCGACGGAGACGTGCAACGGGTCGTCGTTCGCCGAGAACGGCGGCAGCGATCGGCACTGGGTGCCGCACTTCCTTCCGGGACAGAACGGCGCGCTCACTGAATGGCTCAAAGCCGAGGACTGGATTCCGGTCGAGCCCACGCGCGGCGGAGTGAAGACGCTGTATCCCGAGTACCTGTCGACGCTGCGCGCGCCGGCGACCGCCAGCGCGCTGAAGGTACCGTCTTCGAAATCGACCGTCGCGATCGAGAAGGCGATTGCCGAACAGAGCCCACGCGACGGCGAGGTTCACGCGCTGCCAGTGCAGGGCAACCTCTATATGCTGATCGCCGACGGGGTCAATCTTGCCGCGTCGGTCGGCACCGAAGGCATCTTGCTGGTCAACACGGGCGCGGCACAGATGACGGAGAAAGTGGTCGCCGCGATCAAGCAGCTGGCCAGCAGCATCGTGACGCCGCCGGGCGCCAACACGTGCGCCGGAGCGAATTGTCCGGGCGCATGGGGGTGGGCCAGTCCCTACTTCAACGCGGTGATCAGCTCTCCCGCCCCGCCGCGCCCGCTGCGCTACATCATCAACACGAGCGCATCGCCGGAGCACGTCGGCGGCAACGAGAAGATCGCGACCAGCGGATACTTTCCGCGCGGCGGCGGCTTCGGCGGCGCAACCACCGGCATCGGCGCCAAGGCATCGATCATCGCGCACGAGAACGTGCTCAATCGCGTGAGCGCGCCGGCCGGCAAAACACCGGCGATGCCCAACGGCGCGTGGCCCACCGATACGTTCTTCGACGAGTTCCACAAACTGCCCGAGTACTTCAACGGCGAGGCGGTGATCGCGTATAGCGCGCCGTCAGCAAATACGGACGGCGACAGCTTCGTGTACTTCCGCCACTCCGAGGTGATCGCGGCCGGCAACCTGTTCTCGACGGTGAGCTATCCGGTGATCGATCTCGACAAGGGTGGAAGCATTCAGGGTGTCCTCAACGGTCTGAATCACATCCTCGATCTCGCCGTCGCGGAGAATCGCGGCCAGGGTGGCACCTGGGTGATCCCCGGGCGAGGGCGGTTGTCGGATACCGCGGACGTCGCCTCGTATCGCAACATGCTGACGATGATCCGCGACCGCGTGCGCGATTCGATCAAGAAGGGCTTGACGCTCGAGCAGGTCAAGGCGTCGCGGCCGACGATGGATTTCGATGGGCGGTACGGATCGACAACCGGACCGTGGACGACCGATATGTTCGTCGAGGCGGTGTACAAGAGCCTCCAGGAGAAGAAATGATGCGTGGATTGCTGAAGGCGGGTCTGAAGATCCGCCTCTACGTGATTTCGTTGGTGTGTGTGTTCGCTGGCACTGCGGCGTATGCGCACCATTCCTACGGCGCCACATACGATACGAGCCGAGAGATCAAGCTCGAAGGCAAGATCCTCCAGTTCTCCTATCGCAATCCCCACTCGTTCGTCACCGTCCAGGCGCCCGATCAGGAGGGCGTGCAGCAGCGATGGGCAATCGAATGGAGCGGCACCGCGCAGCTCGCCACTGCCGGCGTCACTCGCGAGTCGCTCAAAGTCGGCGACCAGGTGTTGGTCGTCGGACGCCCGTCGCGCGTGCCTGGTGAGTTCAGAGCGCTGATGGTCACCCTGAAGCGGCCGCTCGATGGATTCACGTGGGGATCGAGATCCGGTGAGGCTGTTGACTGACAGCACTCGCTGCGCTCGATGAACACCGAGGATCCTTTTGCTGATGAAGATTGATCTCTGTGCCTCGGTGCCTCGGCGTGTCGTCATTGGAGTGGCTGTCGCTTGCGTGATGCTTGTTGCCTCGCCCACTCACGCGCAACGCGGCGCGCGGGGCGGCCCGCCTCAGGCCGCGCGTGAGAGCGCGGCCATCGATCTCACCGGCTACTGGGTGTCCGTCATCACCGAAGACTGGAAGTTCCGGATGGTGACGCCCAAGAAGGGCGTCTACGACACGCTGCCGCTCAACGCCGAGGGACGCAAGGTTGGCGACAGCTGGGATCCGGCGCGCGATGAAGCGGCGGGCGAACAGTGTCGCGCCTACAGCGCCGCCAACATCATGCGCATGCCGACCCGGCTGCACATCACGTGGGAAGACGCGAACACCCTGAAGATCGACACCGACGCCGGCACGCAAACGCGGCTCTTTCGTTTCGGCGCCGCTGGGTCGACGGCCCCGGCCGCCGACCCGAGCTGGCAGGGCCGCTCGGTTGCGACATGGCAGTACGCGCCGGGACGAGGTGCGCCGCGGCGCGGCAACCTGAAGGTGATCACGACGAATCTGCGGCCGGGCTACGTTCGCAGGAACGGCGCGCCTCACAGCAAGGACGCCGTGGTGACGGAATACTTCGACGTCAACGCGCTGCCGAATGGCGACGCGTGGCTCACGGTCACGACCCGCGTGGAAGACCCGGTCTATTTCACCCGGCCCTACCTGACGAGCTCGGACTTCAAGAAGCTGCCCTCAGCCGCCGGCTGGAATCCATCTCCCTGCGCCGTCCGCTAGGCGGGCACGCGAACTTTTTGCGGTCGAGCCCGGCCAGACGTTCGTTCAGGCCACGGCTGCCGTTGTCTTGGATATGAGCGGGGCGCTCGCCTGCGCACGGCGGGGCAACTTTGCCTTGTTCGCAAGTGCTGAAGCGTCAGATAATTCGGCCTTGCACACAATTTTTGCGCTGCCTTTGGCGTGTACGCCGGCAGCCGTGATCGACCGGTGACCTGTCCCCATTGCGGCGCCATCGTATCGGCAAGCGCCGATCGCTGCTCCGCCTGCCGCCGCGCAGTGCGCGGACCTCAGGTTGCCGCGGGTGTGCTAACCCCGCCTCCGGTTACAACTCCCGATTCGAGCGCGGACGAGACGCGGTTCATCGAACCCGAGGTCACCCGGCTCGATTCGAGTGACGCGGTCACCACGTTCGCCGATCCGACGGCGAGCCCAGAAGCGGATCCCGATGTCACACGCTTCGAGTCGGTCGATCCCGACGTCACGCGATTCGTCGATGCCGACGTGACGCGTCTCCTCTCCGACCCCCCGGGAGCGAAGACCGATATTCCATCACGTCCGTCGACCCGGCCGCCGACCGGCCCGCGACCGGGGACACGCCCGGGCAGTCGCGGCGGAGCCCGCACCACCGAGGGCGACACCGGACCGCTCGAAGTCGGCCAGGCGTTCGGCGATCGCTACCACATCATCCGCGTGCTGGGCATCGGCGGCATGGGCGCGGTGTATCACGCCTGGGACGCCGAGCTCGGGATAGCCGTGGCACTGAAGGTGATCCGGCCGGATTCCTCGTCCGATCCCAACGCCGCGCGCGAGATGGAGCGCCGCTTCAAGCAGGAGCTCGTACTCGCGCGACAGGTGACGCACAAGAACGTCGTGCGCATTCACGATCTCGGCGAGATCGACGGCATCAAGTACATCACGATGCCGTACCTCGAAGGATCGGATCTCGCGACGGTGCTGAAGGAAGGCGGCAAGATGCCAGTGCCGAAAGCGCTCGGCATCATCCGCGACGTGGCGGCGGGGCTGACCGCCGCGCACGAAGTCGGCATCGTGCACCGCGACCTCAAGCCGGCCAACATCATGGTGCTGAAAGATCGCGCCGTGATCATGGACTTCGGCATCGCGCGATCGAACCAGCTGCCCCAGGAGAGCGCGGCCCACCTGGCGCCGGCCGAGGCGATCGAATCGCTGAAGTCCGCGGTCGCCAAGACGCTGGTCGGCACGATCCTCGGCACCGTGCAGTACATGGCGCCCGAGCAGGCCAAGGGTCACGATGTCGATCAACGCGCCGACATCTACGCGCTGGGTCTCATCTTTCTCGACATACTGCTCGGGAAGCGCCACACCCACGCGGCCAGCGCGATCGAGGAATTGAAGGCACGCATCGAACAGCCGCCGCCGCTGGCGCAGACGATCGACCCGACGATCCCGAAGGCGATCGAGCAGGTGATCGCGCGATGTCTCGAACCCGATCGCGACAAGCGCTTGCAGACCTCGGCCGATCTGGTCGCCGCGCTCGACCGCCTCGACGACAAGGGCGAGCCGATTCCGATCACGCGCACGATCCGTCTGCCCTACGCGATCGCCGCCATCGTGTTGCTGCTCGCGATCTCAGTGAGCGTGTGGTGGTATCAGCGGCAGTTCATCCCGCCGGCCAAACATGAAGCCGTGACGGTCATGATCGCCGACTTCGTGAACAAGACCGGCGACCCCGCATTCAACAACACGCTCGAGCAGACCGTCTGGCGCAGCTTGCAGGATGCCAGCTTCGTCAGCGCCTACGACCGCAGCAGACTCGCCGCCCTCGGCGTACGACCGGTACCGGAGCGTCTGGGCGAAGGAGCCGCTCGAGAGCTGGCGTCGAAGCAAGCCGTCGGCGTCGTGCTCTCGGGCTCCATCGAACGGAAAGGCAGCTCCTACGACATCTCGGTCAAGGCGGTGCAGACGGTCACCGGTCAAGTCATCGCCGATCTCAATCGCCGCGCGACGAGTAAAGGCGATGTGCTCGGCACGGTCACCCGGCTCATGGCATCGGTGCGCGAGGAGCTCGGTGACGACACGTCGGAGTCGGCCCAGCTGTTTGCGATGCGTAGCATCTCGGCGAGCTCGCTCGACGTACTCGCGCGCTACGCCGCGGGCGCGGAGTTGCAGGCCAAGGGCAACCAGGAAGAGGCGCGGAATAGCTACCTCGAGGCGGTGAAACTCGACCAGAAATTTGGTCTGGGCTATCTGTCCCTCGCGGTGACGTCGCAGAACCTGAACAAGCGGGACGAGGCACGCGAGTACATCAAGAAGGCGCTCACGTATCTCGAGGGGATGACCGACCACGAGCAGTTCGCCACCCGCGGCTACTACTACAACATGACTGGCGACTACCAGCAGTGCGCCAAGGAGTACGAAAATTCGCTGAAGAAGTACCCGGCGGATACTGTCGCGCGGAACTTGCGCGCGATCTGCCTCGCGCTCTTGCATCGCTACAAAGAGGCGACCGACGAGATGAGCGAGGTGGTGCGTATCCTGCCCAGCCATGTGAGCTACCGAACCAACCTGGCGCATATGGCGGTGCTCAACGGAGATTTCCAGCTGGCAGAGAACCAGGTCAAAGCGCTTGCACAGCCGAGCGTGCGCGCGCTCCTCGCGTTGGCCTACAGCCAGATCGGACGGGGCCTCTTGCCGGAAGCCAAGGCGACTTACGAGAAGCTTGCCTCGATGGGTCAGATCGGTACGTCTTCGGCGGCACTGGGACTGGGCGATCTGGCGGTGTATGAGGGCCGGTTCACCGACGGGATTCAAGTCTTTGCGAAAGGTGCCGCCGACGATCTCGCCGCCGATACACCTGACAGCGCGGCGACCAAGTTCGCCTGGATGGCCCACGCCCATCTGCTCGCGGGGCGGAACAAGGATGCGATCGCGGCCGCCGAAAAGGCCATCAAGTACAGCCGGGGCATCTCGGATCGCTTCCTGGCTGCGCGGTTCTTCATCGAAGCAGGCGCAGTCGACAAGGCGCGGCCGATCGCTGCAGCCCTGTCAAAGGAACTGGGCACCGAGCCGCAGGCGCACGGCAAGATCCTCGAGGGTCTGATGGCGTTGAAGACCGGCAAACCGCGTGACGCCGTGAAGATTCTCAGCGACGCGAACTCGCTTCTGGACACGTGGTTCGGACACTTCGATCTCGGCCGCGCCTACCTCGCCATCGATGCGTTCCCGCAGGCCGACTCCGAGTTCGGACTCTGCATTGGCCGACGCGGCGAAGCCATCACGTTGATGAGCGAAGGGCCAACCTACGGCCACTTCCCGATCGTGTACTACTTACGCGGCCGCTCGCGGCAGGGGATCGGCACGGCCGCTTTTGCCGACTCGTACGCCGAGTACCAGAAGATCCGGGGCACGTCGAAGGAAGACCCGTTGTTGAACGAGATCCGCCGCCGCCTCGCAACCAAGTAGCGCCCAACCACACATCGCTCGATGCGTCCGTAGAAACACGAAGGGCAGGACGGGAATGCCGCCCTGCCCTGTGATCGATTCCGCCCGGCGATCTACCTGGTAACGACGATCGTCACCGTCACAGTCGCCGAGTTCGGGCTCATCGCGATCGCCGGCGCTTCGGCGGTGTAGGTCCCGTTGTTCGCGTAATAGGTGAACGTGTCCGTTCCAACGAACCCGTTCTTCGGCTTGTAGGTGAACGTGCCATCGGGGTTGAACGCCGTCAGCGTGCCAGTGACCGGCGGCGTGGCAAGCACCGCGAAGATCGCCGATGCCGGGCTGTCCACGTCGTTGTCGTTGCCAAGCACGCCTTGCGCCCGTGTCGTGACGCGAAGTTGAGTGTTCCTGGGCGTCGTATACGCATCCGGCAGTAAGTTGACGCCATTGGCCACTGGCGCAAGATTCACAGCCGTGATCGTGGCGGTGGCGGTGGCCTTCGAAAAGCCGCTGAACCCGACCGGATCGTCGAACTCCGCCCGGAGGCGATAGGTGAATTCCACGCCGTTGGGGAGCTGCTGGAAATCGAACGCGCTCGGGGTCGCGGAGGTGACTGGCGGCGTCGGCGTCAGGTACGAGTAGGCCGACGTCGCATTCCCTCTCTTGCGCGTCACGTGATTGAGGAACACGTGACCGAACGTGCTGGGCGACCATACGACCTGTCTGGCGTGATACTGCAGGTCGAATGGCGGCGCCGAGAGGCAGCCAGGGGTCCCGACGACGCAGGCCCTCACAGCGTAAGGAGCGCTGCGTCCCATGCCTTTGGCGGCATCGCTGTCCAACTCTTGCGCACCTTCGAAGTTGTTAATCCCACCCTCGAAGTTGGTGATGCCCCCTTCGAAGTTGGTGATGCCGCCTTCGAAGTTGCCCATGCCACCCTCGAAGTTGTTGATGCCGCCCTCGAAGTTGGTGATGCCACCTTCGAAGTTCGGGATGCCGCCTTCGAAGTTGCCCAGGCCACCTTCGAAGTTGTTGATGCCCCCTCCGAACGTCTGCAATGTCGCAATCTTGAGCCCGGCACCAATCTGGTCCAGCCTCAAGCTGGTCCAGTCGTCGAAGCCGCGCATAGTCGCGATCACGCTGGCGTCGAAGTTGACGTCCTGGTTGTTGTTCGCCGTGTTGCTGGTGCTGGCGTCTCCGTTCCAGTTGATGGGGTCGGCGCTGAGCGACGTGTAGACACGGGCCATCGACACCGGCGGAGGCAGTGTGTCGAACTTCAGGCCGTTGCAATAACGGGTGGCTGTCGGAACGCCAAGCGTCGTCGCGAGCAGGCTGCTCGCCGGTGCATACCACACGGGACGATAGGCCGGCGAGGGAGCCGGATTGAGCGGCGCGTCACTTTGGGACGTGATCTCGCCGACGTCATCGCCGTCCGAGGTGGAGTAATCCAGGTGAATGCTGTCGTCGTCCATGAAGAGGCCGAACACCTGGAATGCATAACTCATCGAGCTGAGGTAGTTCGGCTTGCAATTCGGTTCCACGTAGTTCGCCGTGCTGAGCACCTTGTTTCCTGGAATTGGTGCGAAGCCGCCGTGCGACAGGTTCCCGTTATGGCCAAGCTCGTGGAACATCGTTGACGCACGGACGAACGGCTTGCCGACGAACTCGTCCCAGCGGCCGAGCGTGACCATCAGGTTGGCGCCAGGCAAGTCAGCGACACCTGACGAGCTCGAGGGAATGTGGAACTCCGGGTTGATCGCGATGTTCGTTCCAGAGCATGTGCGGAGAGCGGCGTTCCAACCCGTGATCGTCGGCGTGCCGGGAAGGACGGTCGTATCCAGACACGGCAGTTCCGATTTGGGCAGCCCGCGGTAGTGCGCCCACAGCATGTAGTGAAACAGCCCGCGCCGGTTCGGATCGAACCGCTGACGATGTTCGGTGTGCGCACCGGTGCCGGCCAACCACGCATCGATTTCTGCCGGCGTGAGCAGCTCCTGGCCCTCGTCGCCGACCGGCCAGTCGCGATACGTCTGGAGCCCGAATTTCCAGCCTACTGTTCCAGGGAAACCGGGGAACTGACAGGTCACCTGCGTCGCATCGCACGCGATTTCGTCGATGGGTTCTCCACCGCGCGGATTCGCCGACACGAGATACGAATCGGCTTCCATCGAGGTGTAATCGTCGACCCACTCCGTATGCGCGATCACGCCGAGCCCGTGGTAGGCGGTGATATCGCCGACGTCGAAGTGCGGAGTGATCCCATGCGCCACGTACGCATCGCCCACGAGCTTCAACACCTCCGGCGTCGGCATGTGGGTATGCGCCGGGACGTTCACGATCGGTGTCCCGGTGCTGTACGGATACGTCAGGGAGCCGTGGGGCTTCGAATCCAGCGTGCGCATCGCGTTGATTTCAATGAACAGGTCGGCGTGCGGCGTCAAACCGACCACGGAGCTGGCGCCCATTGCGTTCAGGTTCGGCAAGGGGTCGCCGTCTGCATCGGTGAGACCCGACGTCGAGTCCTCGATGCCATCGGGAAGGCCGTCGTGATCGACGTCGGCGACCGCGGTGCTGAAAATGGCGGCTGCCGGCGTGATGCAGTCGTACCCGCCATTCGCCGGTTGGTGTTTGATCGAGACTGTGACGTTCTCGCCGTACCCGGTCAGCGTCGTGGTGGGATGCATCAACGTGCTGACGTTGTAGGTTAGCGCCGTCCACGCGCGCTCCGCGGATGTCGCGCCTGCCAGCGGGTCAGCCCCCGAGATTGGGGTGACGGTGTGGGTCTCGCCATCCTCGAACGAGATGACGTCCTTGTTATTCGGCTGCCCGCTCGCGATGAGCAGACTGAGCGACGCCGACGGGGTCGCGGCTGACTTGTAGAACCCACGTATCGTGAGCCGTGTTTCTTCGTCAATCCCCTGCTGAATATGGATGCCATCGTAGAGGACGATCTTGCGCAAGGGCTGTGACGGATCGCGGTACACCACGACGAGACTTGCACCCGCGCTCTCTGGAATCTGGTTGCCGTTGACCGTGGGCAGGCTGACGGTATGCAGCGTTTTGCCGTGCGCCGTCAGGTCGCTGTTGTTCACAAGTCGTCGTCCAGTCGGCTTGTCGTTGCTGTCCAGGCGCATCGGCAGCAGTCGAAGGACGTCGGCGCGATACTCGGTCATCGTCAGCGGGGTCCCCGAGCTCCAGCACGTCGCGGTGCTGTCGGCAAGGCTCTGTGAGGACTTCTGCACCGCAACGACATCGCTGAGAGGAATCTCCGTATCTCGGAACTTCAGTCTCGCTTGAGTCGGGGTAGACGTCAGCGCGATCGTCTCCCAATACAAGTACGCTGCGACGATGTCCGCATCAGCCGGGACGCCGCTCATGTTGATGGTGCCGGTCGCCATGCCTTCGAGGTTGGGTGGGTTGGTGTCCTCGTGAAGGTCCACACTGCCCACCGCGTAGCCCCCGGTAACGAGAAACCCGAGCGAGTAATGCAGTTGCGACGTGACCGGCGCTGCCTGACCAGAGATCTGGAGCAACAGGACGAGCAGCGCGACGAGGAACGCGACGGGCGTCCTCGCGGTCTTCATGAGGAATCTCGTGACGACTCGAATCGAGGGAAACATGGGTCACAACCTGTCTATGGGTGCGGGATGGTTCGTTCTGATCGCTCAAACGCTGTGACCTGAAGATCCGAACAGACCAGCTGGATCTTTTCACTTCGTTCGACGGCGATGCAAGACAAGAAACGACTGATAAGTCCAGCGTTCGGAAGACTAATGACTTTGAAGACGAACTCGCACTGAGCGCCCGACATCATCACACGTCCTTGTTGCCGTCGATTACGCCGCGGACGGCGGAATGTTTCGCGATCCGAGGTGAGGATTCGATGAGGAAAAATCCTTACAAACACCGCTGATTCCGCCCCGAGTCCCGAGTGAACTGCCCTCATTAGGGGGATGTGGTCCGGCCCCTCAGATCGGCGACAATCTGGGGTGGACCAATGACGCGACGAGTTTTGATCCTGACGGGGGGCGTGTGGCTGGCGTGCGCGACGATGGTGCCGGCGGCCGGGCCCCAGTCCGCACCGGCGCCTGTTGCTACCGACAGCTTACCCTATCGCGCGATCGTCGATCAGTATTGCGTCACCTGCCATAACGCGCGGCTCAAGACCGGCGACCTCGTGCTCGAGAAACTCGACATGTCGCACGTCGACAGCGATGCCGCGATCTGGGAGAAGGTGGTTCGCAAGGTGCGGGCTGGCGTCATGCCGCCGCAGGGTGCGCGACATCCGGACCAGGCCACCACGCATGGGCTCATCGCCTTTCTCGAAAACCAGCTCGATCGCGCGGCGGAGGCACATCCGAATCCGGGACGGCCGCTCCTTCATCGGCTGAATCGCGCCGAGTACAAGAATGCCATTCGCGATCTGCTCACGCTCGACGTCGACGTGACCACACTGCTGCCGCCGGATGATTCTGCCTACGGGTTCGACAACATCTCCGACGTGCTGGGCGTGTCGCCGTCGCTGCAGGAGCGGTATCTCGCCGCCGCGGGCCGCATCAGCCGTCTTGCAGTGGGCGATCCCACGATGCGGGCGGGCAGCGACACCTATCGCGTGGCGCAGGACCTCTCGCAGAACCAGCACATCGACGGGCTGCCGCTCGGCACTGTTGGTGGTCTTCGTGTGCGGCACACCTTTCCTCTCGACGCGCAGTACGAATTCCAGACCAAGCTGTATCGAACGAACTTGAACGTCGTCCGCGGGCTGGAGTATCCCACCGAGTTCGAAATCGCGATCGACGGCCGCCAGATCCATCGCGTGACGATCGGCGGCAATGCCGACCTCGCCGCCATGTTCGACAAGCCAACCGACACCGGCGACGCCGTTGAACTGCGTATGCGCGTTCGAGTGCCGGTGACAGCCGGGCCGCATGATGTGACTGCGTCGTTCGTCGGCAACGTTCCGCTCAAGGACACGGTGCGCTTGCAGCCGTTCATCCGCAGCTCCGCCGACAACTTCGATTGGGCGGGCTGGCCGCACATCCAGACGTTCACCGTCACCGGGCCGTTCGATGCCAAAGGGCCGGGCGACACCCCAAGCCGCCGCGCGATCTTCGAGTGCGTGCCGACGAAGCCGAGCGCAGAGCGTGCCTGTGCGACGAAAATCCTGACTCGCCTCGCGCGCCGCGCGTATCGTCAGCCGGTCACGAAGGCGCAGATCGAGCCGATTCTTCAGATATACGACGAAGGGCGGAAGGCCGCGACATTCGAGCGCGGGGTGCAACGCGGGCTCGAACGCATCCTGGCGGGTCCGCTGTTTGCGTTCCGCGTCGAGCGCGATCCCGAAGGCGCAACATCTGGTTCTGCGTATCGCGTCCCCGATCTCGAGCTCGCGTCGCGGCTCTCGTTCTTCCTGTGGAGCAGCATTCCCGACGATCAACTGCTGGATCTCGCGACGCGGAAGAAGCTGAGCGATCCGGCAACCCTCGAGCAGCAGGTACACCGCATGCTGGCCGACGAGCGATCGAGCGCGCTGACCAGCAATTTCGCGGGCCAGTGGCTGCAGCTGCGCAACGTCCGATCGGTGCAGCCCAACTCCGATGAGTTCCCCGACTTCGACGACAACCTGCGGCAGGCCTTCCGTCGCGAGACCGAGCTGCTCTTCGACAGCTTGATCCGCGAGGATCGAAGCGTGCTCGATCTGCTGCGCGCCAACTACACGTTCGTGAACGAACGGCTGGCGCGGCATTACGGCATTCCCGACGTGTACGGCAGCCGCTTCCGGCGCGTCGCCGTGACCGAGGACGCACGCAAAGGTCTGCTCGGACAGGGCAGCGTGCTGTCGGTCACCTCGCACGCCGAACGCACATCGCCCGTGCTGCGGGGCAAGTGGGTGCTCGAGAACCTGCTCGGTCTGCCGGTACCACCACCTCCGCCCGATGTGAATCAAAACCTGCCGGCCGCGGACGCCGAGAAGCCAAAGACGCTGCGCGAGCAGATGGCGATCCATCGTGCGAACCCGACCTGCGCGACGTGCCACAAAGTGATGGATCCGGTGGGCTTCGCCATGGAGAACTTCGACGTGGTCGGCGCGTGGCGCACACGCGAGCCTGGCGGAGCGATCGACGCGTCGGGCCAGTTGGCCGACGGCCGCCAGATCGACGGCGTCGTGACGCTGCGCAATGCGATCCTCGAACGCCCCGACATCTTCGTGACGACGATGACCGAGAAGATGATGACGTATGCGCTCGGCCGCGGCGTCGAGGCATCGGACATGCCCGCAGTGCGACGCGTGGTTCGCGACGGCTCGAAACAGGATTACCGGTTCTCGTCGATCGTGATGGGGATCGTGAAGAGCGTGCCGTTCCAGATGAGAGCTGCGATTGGTGATCAGGCGTCGGGGACGCGTTAGCGATGGAGTCGAAAATGGGTGTGATTACGAAGAAACATCTGACTCGCAGGACGATGCTGCGAGGGATGGGCGTGGCTGTCTCGCTGCCGCTGCTCGACGCGATGTTTCCGGCATTCACCGCGTTCGCCAAGGCGCAGGCCAAGCCGCGCACGCGTTTCGGCTCGGTCTACATCGCCAACGGCGCGATCATGGAGCAGTGGATCCCGGCCGCGGTCGGCAAGGGGTTCGAGTTCAAGCCGATCCTCGCGCCCATCGAGCCGTTCAAGGATCAGATCGTCGTCGTCACCAACCTCACGCGATCACATCCGGGCAGTCAAGTCGGCGATCACGCCGTGAGCGCGGCAGGTTTCCTCACCGGCGTCTGGCCGAAGCGCACTGAAGCCGAAGATGTGCTCGCCAACACGTCGGTCGATCAGGTGGTCGCCCAGCAGATCGGCCAGGAGACGCCGTTCCCGTCGCTCGAGGTCGCGACCGAAGATTTCACCGGATATGTGGGCGCCTGCTCGCCGGGCTTCAACTGCGTCTACCTGAACACGGTGTGCTGGAGCTCTCCGTCCTCGCCGCTGCCGATGGACATCAATCCGCGCGTCGTCTTCGAGCGGATGTTCGGTCAGGGCGGCAGCCCGGCGCAGCGCGCGGCGCGCATTCGCGAGGAGCGCAGCATGCTCGATTCGGTGAGCACCGAGGCCAAGCAGCTGCAACGGACGCTGGGCACGAAGGATCGGCAGCGGGTCACCGAGTACCTCGACAACCTGCGCGAAATCGAGCGTCGCATCCAGCAGACGGAAGCGCACAACCGCACCGACGTGACGCTGGACGTTCCGATTGGCGTGCCCGACTCGTTCGAGGATCATGTCGGCCTGATGTACGACCTGCTCGCGGTTGCGTATCAGGCGGATATCACTCGCGTGTTCACGTTCATGCTCACGCGCGAGCTCAGTCAGCGGACGTATCAGAACATCGGGGTCACCGAGCAGCATCACTCGGTGTCGCACCACGGCAACGATCCGCAGAAGATCGCGCAGAACGTCAAAGTCAACACGTATCACATGCGGCTGTTCGCGAAGTTCCTCGAGAAGCTGCGGGCGACGCCCGATGGCGACGGATCGGTGCTCGATCACTCGCTGATCTTTTATGGCGGCGGCATGGGCAACCCCAATGGCCACGCCAGCGATCCGCTTCCCGTGGTTGCCGTCGGTGGAGGCGTCGGGAAAGGACACCGGCACATCCAGCTCAAGCCGCAGACGCCGGTCGGCAATCTGTGGCTCGCGGTATCGAATCACTTCGGCAGCACGATCGATACGTTCGGCGACAGCAACGGGCGGGTCGAGGATTTCTTCGCGTGAAAATCCTTCTCGGTGCCTCTGTGCCTCTGTGTGTCGCATTTCTGGGGCTGTCGCTGAATGCGGCCTCGACCTCTCGCCTCTCGGATGCGATTCAAAGCGGCAACAAGGAAGCGGTCCGCACGCTGTTGAAGGATCCTGCCGCGGTGAAGGCGGTCGACGGCGACGGCACCACACCGCTGCACTGGGCCGTGCGCGGCGACGATCTCGAGACATCGCAACTGCTCCTCAAAGCGGGCGCGTCGGCGACCGCTGGCAATCGCTACGGTGTCACGCCGCTGTCGCTCGCCGCCATGAACGGCAACGCGAAGATCGTCGCGCTGCTCCTCGCCTCGGGCGCCGATCCCAACACCACGGTCACGAGCGGGCAGACAGTGCTGATGTTGGCGTCGCGAACCGCACGCGTGGATGCCGTGCGCGCGCTCATCGACAAGGGCGCCAATGTGAACGCACGCGAGTCTCAGCTGGGCGAGACGCCGCTGATGTGGGCCGCGTCCGAGAACCAGGCGGCCGTTGTCAGGCTTCTGATCGAGCGAGGCGCCGACATCAACGCGCGTTCATCGACGATCTCGTTCCCCAAAGATCGCTTCGGACTTGAAGGCGTGCTGACGATTCTGCCGCACGGGAACTGGACGCCGCTGATGTACGCCGGCCGCGACGGCGGTGTCGATGCGGTTCCGGTGCTCGTGAAAGCCGGCGCCGACGTCAACGCCGTGGATCCGGATGGGACCACACCGCTAATGCTCGCGATCATGAACTCGCATTACGACACCGCGAACGCGCTGCTCGACAACGGCGCCGACCCCAACGTCCTCGACAAAGCGGGGATGGCGGCGCTGTACGCGGCCGTCGACATGAGCTCGCTCGGCGAGGTCTACGGGCTTCCGCCGCGCAAGGTGAGGGACACGCTCTCGCCCACCGATCTGATGTCGCGCCTGATCGCCAAGGGCGCGGTCGTCGATGCCAAGCTGAAGACGCCGACGCTGCAACGCAATCACACACCGGGCGAAGGACTGCTTGGCGCGGGCACGACGCCGCTGATGCGCGCGGCGAGAAACGGCGATTACGAGGCGGTGAAGATCCTCCTCGACGCCGGCGCCGACGCCTCGATCAAGCAACCGAGGGGCACCAACGCGCTGATGATGGCGTGCGGCGTGGGGCGAGGCCTGGGCGTGTTCGCGAAGGACGTGGGTACGGAGTCCGATCTCCGCAAGGCCGCGGAGCTGCTGATCGCCAAGGGCGTCGACGTGAACCTGGCCACCGACGATGGCCTCACCGCGGTGCACATTGCCGCGCAGGCGGGCCTCGATTCCGTGGTCGCGCTGCTCGCGCAGCACGGCGCGAAGCTCGATGTGAAGGACAAGCGCGGACGCACACCCGTCGACATGGCGATGGGCGTCGGCGGTCGAGGCCGCGCGGGTGGACCGCCGCCGGTGTACGAGCGCACGGCCGCGCTGATCAAGAAACTCGCGGCCGAATCACGATAGGAACGATTCCTTCGTTATTGGAGATCGACTTCGACGCCGCCGACGGCACCGGCGAGTACGTTGTAGATCGCCGCGACGATCAGCGATCCAATGAACCCCATGCAGCCATAGATGATCGGGAACATGATGATCGAGCCAGTACCGATCATCGCGCCGATCATCGAAGAGCCCTGGGTGTTGGCCCCGAAGCCGCCAGCGATCGCGACCAACGAGAAGATCCCACCCACAATCAGCCCGATGACGGCGTACAACGTCCCAGCGATTTTCGCGCACGAGAGCGGACCCACTCGTCTGATGACCATCGATGCCTCTCTTCTATCGGCGTCGTGGGCAACATCGCCACTCAGCCGTGCGGAGCTTATCACCGACTCGTTGCAATAAGTCCTTGGGCCTTAGTGCTTGGTTCTTGGTCCGTGCTTGGTCCTATGTCCGTCCTGGGTCCTGGGTCCTTCGTCCTTGGTCGCGCCGCTGAGCGACGTTGAGCAAATCGCGGACAAAGGACCAAGGACCACAGGACGGACCTAGTACCAAGCACGGACCAAGAACCAAGGCCCAAGGACCACGGACTCGTTCAGTGCGACGCCGCTCGCAGCGCCTCCAGACCCGATTTAC
>Ga0075425_100002399_pt1 | contig 18792 bp, 20 predicted proteins | sample SoiMethybrSBSTD4_FD_75300 | JGI IMG/M metagenome (GOLD analysis project Ga0075425, IMG submission 75300) | Bulk soil microbial communities from a Populus tree surrounding site in Tennessee, USA - Soil MetaG P. TD hybrid SBSTD4 | ecosystem: Environmental > Terrestrial > Soil > Tree plantation... | reverse complement strand
GACGATGAGTGAAAATAACTGCGGTCCAGCGCCCGGTACTGAATCGCCTCGGCCAGATGAATCGTATCGATGCGCTCGCTTCCAGCCAGATCGGCGATCGTCCGGGAGACTTTCAGGATCCGGTCGTGCGCCCTCGCGGAGAGGCTGAGGCGCTCCATGGCCTGGTTCAAAAGGCGCCGCGACGGCGGATCGAGCTCGCAATGACGGCGCAGATGTCGCGACGTCATCTCGGCATTGCATTGGATCGAGGAGCGGCGAAAACGCTCGCGCTGAATCGCGCGCGCGGCCTCGACTCGCTCGCGAATCGACAGCGATGATTCGCCCGGCTCGAACGAGGCGATCTCTTCGCTCTTCAACGCCCGCACTTCGACCTGCAGGTCGATCCGGTCGAGCAACGGTCCGCTGATCTTCGCGAGATAGCGCGCGATCTGTTGCGGCGAACAGATGCACTCGCGCCGCTCGTCGTTGAAGAATCCGCACGGACACGGATTCAGTGCTGCGGCGAGCGTGAACCGCGATGGATACGTGACCGTGCGAAGCGCGCGCGCGATCGTGACGACGCCGTCTTCCATCGGCTGGCGCAACACTTCGAGCGTGTCGCGGCGAAACTCGGCGAGCTCGTCGAGGAAGAGCACACCGTGATGCGACAAGCTCACCTCGCCCGGACGCTGCGGCGTTCCGCCGCCGACGAGACCGGCCGTCGAGATCGTGTGATGCGGTGCGCGAAACGGACGGCGGGTGAGCAATCCGCTTCCTGCGGGCAGCAGTCCTGCGACCGAGTGAATCTTCGTCGTGACGATCGACTCCTCGAGCGAGAGGCGCGGAAGAATCGTCGGCAATCGCCGCGCGAGCATCGTCTTCCCCGATCCGGGCGGTCCGATCATCATCGCGTTATGCCCGCCAGCGGCTGCGACTTCGAGCGCGCGCTTCGCTTGCGCTTGTCCGCGCACTTCCGCGAAGTCGGCCGGCTCGCTCGTCGCTTCACGTCTGGCAACCGACGTCGCCGGCTCGAGCGTCGCTTCGCCGCGCAGATGCGCGAGCAGCGTGGCCAGCGTCGGAGCGCCGACGACGCGCACGCTGTGCACCGCCGCCGCTTCGTTCGCGTTGACCTGCGGCACGACGAGCTCGCGGAACGAGTCGTCGCCGGCGAGCGCGGCGGAGATCGACAGCGCACCGCGTACCGGCGAAACGCTGCCGTCGAGCGAGAGCTCGCCGACGAACACGCGTCCGGCGACGTGCTCGTCGCGAAGAAACTCCGACGCGTGCAGGATGCCGATGGCGATCGGCAGATCGAAGCCGGAGCCTTCTTTCTTGATGTCGGCCGGCGAGAGGTTGACTGTGATGTTGCGCTGCGGAAGAAAAAATCCGCTGTTCGCGAGCGCGGCGCGGACGCGGCGATACGCCTCGCGCACCGCGGCATCAGGAAGACCGACGAGCGAGAACCCCGGCTGCGCGGAGTAGCCGCCGGAGTCCACCTCGATCACGATTCGAACTGCATCAATTCCGAGTGTCGCTGCACTCCACACTTTCGAGAGCATGGCGTTGTGCGACCCTGCGGAAGTCCCGCACCGAGGCTACCTCGGCGAAAACGGCGCGTCAACGCCGGCCGGCGTCACATCACATCGAGCACGAGCAAGCCGTCTTGCGAATCGACATTCACGGCGATGGTCTTGGTTGCGACTCTCGCGGTACCAAACCAATTGCGATACAACTGCGCCGTGACCGACGGCTCGGCCATCGTGTATGGAATCTCCCCACCGTAGATACGGATCTGGCCGCCGCGTTTCGTGACCCGGACCGCCTCCCAGATCGCCGTTTGTATCTGTTCCGCGTTGAGATAGCAGAACACCCACACACAACAAACGCCGTCGAAACTGTTGGCGACGAACGGAAGATTCAACGCGTTTCCTTCTTGGCGCAGCGCCAGATTCATGAAGTCGTTCGCAATGCGCCGGCGATGACCGAAGATGAAGTTGAACGTCCCGGCGACGTCGTTATGAATGAAGTTTCCGTGCGACGAACGCTGATTGAAGCAATGCACGGCCTCCATATTCGTGACGTATGCCGTTCGGGCGCGCTGGAGATTCGTCTCTTGCGTGTCTTGATCGATGACCGTGTCTCGTGCATCGCGATAGGTCGTGAAGTTGATGTCGATGGATCTGACGTTGATCCCGAGCCGGTATGCCTCTTCCGGAAAGAGACTCTGACCGCCGCCGATATCGAGGATCGTTCGTCCTTCGAGTCCCGCGAGAATCGCGTCCGTGAGCTTGAGCAGCCCCGTGTACGTTTCTCCGTTCCAGCCGTAGGTGCGGTTATAGGTGTACAGATTGAGCGGGTTTGTCTCTCCGGCGTTGCAGTTTCTTGCAACGACACGACTGTTGAGCGATTCACGCAAGAACAGTGTCCGTCCGGTCAAAACGATCTGGTTGACTGTCGGCGTAGCGGTCGTGACTTCGTTCGCCGTGGTGTAGTGATCGTAGTCTCCGCAGTTCGGAAGCGCCTGCGCCGCACTGGTGCATCGCCCGAGAGGCTGAATGTCGATTGCCTCGAGCTCGACCTGGCTGTCCTGGTCCTCCAAGAGCCGCGTGTCACTGTTCTTTCCGCAGCAGCTCATACGCGACTCCACTGGAGATAGGCCCGGCCCGCGCGGAAAAGACGAGCCGCGCGGATGGCGACATCTTCCGTGTCGGTAGAGAGTGCCTTCACGAGCGGCGGAAACTGTGGATCGTGATCGAAGCTCGATCCGAGCATGAACGCGAGCGCGACGAAGGTTGCGACGTCGCCGTCCTCCTGGAATCCGTGAACGGCCGCGCGTTCCACGGCCTGCTCGACGAAACGCGCGAGCGCATCGACGCCGATCACTTCGCACTTGGCCGGATGGACGAACCGCAGGCGGTCGACGAAGTAATCCGTACGATTCTTCGTCGTGCGCGGCGGCAGCAGTTCATCCATCGGCATTTCGCGCAGCCGCGCAAGCGCTGCGTCGAGATGCTCGTTCTCCATTCCTTCCGCATCGCTGATGAACGCAAGCACCGTCAGCTTCAGCTCTCGCGCGCGCGCCGTCTCCTCGCCGCCGGACGCGAGGACGGCAGCCGCCCACGGAAACTTCGGATCCTCATCGAAGCCGCTGCCGAGGTAGAGCATCGAGGAGAGGTAATCGCCGATTGCGGGCGGCCGTGAGAAGCGATAGCCGATCGCTTTCGTCACGCCCAGTTGAACCAGCGTGCGCATTCCGTCCGCGCCGCACACCTTCCAGCGTGCCGCGAAGAAACGTTGAATGTGGCGAAGCATCCGCTCTTCGAAATCGGCTTTCGCGAGGTTCATCCTCGCCATCTGCTCGAAACGGATCGTCAGCATGGCGATTGAACGATGGAGTCGTACAAGGGCCGGTTGGTCGCGCCTTCCGTGTTGATGACGAATGCGACGCCGTTGCGGTCGATCGCGTTCAATGCCGCGAAGCCTGCTGCCCCTGACGGTCCCGCAACTACGCCATGCGACGCGAGCACGCGCATGGCGTCGCGCGTTTGATCGTCGTCGATCGTCGCGAATGCATCGCACCCATCGATGAGCGGCTGCACCGCGATCGACGACGGCTCGGCGCAGCCGAGTCCGGCCATGATGGTGACGAACGGTTCGGTCACGTTCGCCGCGTGTCCCGCTTGCGCGGACAGCATCAGCGGATTCGCGTTCACGGGCTCGACGCAGATCGTGAACGCGTCCATGTACCGATCGCGCACCCAGCTCACGACTGCGGCGGCCAGTCCGCCGACGCCGGCCTGCACGAGCACGATGTCCGGCACGACCGGCCACTGCTCGCGCGCCTCGTCCATGATTCGGGTGTAGCCGAGCATGATGTCGCGCGGAATCGCTTCGTATCCGGGCCAGGCCGTGTCCGAGACGACGAGCGCGCCGTCGTTTTGCATCGCGCGCACGGCGTCGTCGTACGTTCCGTCGACGATCACCACCTCCGCGCCTTCGCTCTCGATCGCCGCGCGCGGCGCGGGCGCGCTGGTGTTGCTCATGTAGACGCGCACGCGCAGGTTCATGCGGCGGCCGACGTGGGCGACGGCACGTCCGAAGTTGCCGGCGCTCGCACATGCGACGGCAGCGCCCGGCGCGAGATCGAGCTTCGCCATCGCATATTCGACGCCGGCCACTTTGAACGCATTCAGGCCGAAGCGCGACGACTCGTCCTTCACCAGCACGCGGCGCGAGCCGATGGTGAGATCGCGCAGCGGCGTGACCTCGCGTCCTTCGAAGAAGCGCGCGACGCTGTCGTATTCGTCGCGCGTGAACATGCCGCGATAGTCGGCGCGGCGCCGAGGATTCATGAACATCGATTCATGATATGAAGCCGCCCGCATGCGAGTCATCGTTTCTCACAACACGACCAAAGAAGAAGCACGCAAGAAAGTCGACCAGCGCCTCGGGCAGCTCCTGGCGCAGTACAGTCACTACCTCAACGAATCGCAGACGAATTGGAGCGGCGATCGCCTCGACTTCAGCGGCAAGGCGAAAGGATTCAGCGCCACCGGATCGCTCGAGATCACAGACACCGAGGTGATCATCGACGGGAAACTGCCGTTGCTCGCGAAACCGTTCGAGCCGCGGATCAAGCACACGATCGAGCGCGAAGCGGAGACGATGTTCGGGAGTTGATGCGCAGCTCGTGGAGTCGTGCATCACGGCGGGTCGTGACGCGCGATCTCCACGGGAGCGGTCAGCCGACGCGGAGTATCTTCTTCAACGCGTCGACATTCGGATCGACGAACAGGCGTCCGTCGACTTCGACCGCGGGGTCGGTGCCGAGATGGAACGTATTCGAGTGATACGTATCTGGCTGTACGAGCTCGTGGTCAACGTGAAACTGGCGCAGAAAACCGGCGACTAGCGACGTCTTCTGCTGCCGACTACCGGGGAAAAACCTTACGGTCATCCTCCCCTCCTTCCCCCACCCTTGGTGGTGCTTACCGTTTTGAACGATGCAGCAAACGGTATTCCTGAAGTATACGGATGTCAAATAAAACAAGTTTGCGCGCGCTGTAAATTGCGCGTAAAGAACTTACGCCGCCTGCTCGCGATACTGAATCTCGTACAGCTTGCGATACAAGCCTTCGCGCTGCATCAGCTCCTCGTGGGTGCCGCGCTCGCGAATCTCCCCGTGGTGGAAGACGAGAATCGTGTCGGCGGAGCGGATCGTCGACAGACGGTGGGCGATGACGATCGACGTCCTGCCGACGAGCAGCGTCTGAATCGCTTCCTGGATGAGGCGCTCCGTCTCGGTGTCAATTGACGATGTGGCCTCGTCGAGGATGAGCACGGGCGGATCGAAGGCGAGCGCACGCGCGAACGAGAGGAGCTGCTTCTCGCCGACGGAGAATCCGGCGCCGCGTTCGCGGACGATCGACCGATAACCCTCCGGCAGGCGCGAGATGAATCGGTCGGCCTGCACGCGAACCGCTGCCGAATGGATCGCCTCTTCGGTGATGGCGGGATCGGCGAGCGAGATGTTGTCGGCGACGTTGCCGGTGAAGAGGAAGAAGTCCTGCTGCACGATCGCGAACAGCCGCCGCAGCGACGCGAGCTTGTACTCTCGAATGTCCCGGCCGTTGATGAGGATCACACCGCGTTGTACGTCGTAGAAGCGGAGCAGGAGCGAGGTGACGGTCGTCTTCCCTGCGCCGGTGTGGCCGACGAGCGCGATGCGATCGCCTTTCTCGACGCGGAACGACACGTTCTTGAGAACCCATTCGTTCTCGTTGTACGCGAACCAGACGTCGCGGAACTCGATCGACTCGAACGCGTCGATGTCGAGACCGGCATCAGCCGGTATCTTCACCGGCGTGTCCAGCAGTTTGAAAATGCGCTCGCTCGCCGCCATCGCCGCCTGAAGGATGTTGTACTTTTCCGAAAGATCGGAGATCGGCTCGTAGAAGCGCTGCGCGTATTGGAAGAACGCGACGAGCGCGCCGATCGACACGGCGCCTTGAATCGCCCGCCCGCCGCCGTACCAGACGATGAGCGCGATGCCGGCCGACTCGATCAACTCGATCACCGGGTAGAAGACGGCGTAATAGAAGATCGACTCGATGTTCGCGTCGCGATGCCGCGCGTTCAGCCCTTCGAACTTCTCCGCCTCCTTCTCCTCGCGATTGAAGAGCTGCACCGTGGACATGCCGGAGATGTGCTCCTGCAGGAACGCGTTGATCGCGGCGATGCGCGCACGCACCGCGCGGTACGTCTTGCGCGCGCCGCGGCGGAACCACATCGAGACGACGAGGATGAACGGCGTGATCGAGAAGAGCACCAGCGCCATGCGCCAGTTCATCCAGAAGAGCGCGACGACGATGCCGACGAGCACGAAGATGTCGCCGAAGATGGCCACGAATCCGGCGGTGAAGAGATCGTTGAGCGCGTCGACGTCGGTCGTCACGCGCGTCATCAGGCGTCCGACCGGATGGCGATCGAAATACTGGATGTCGAGCCGCTGCAGATGGCCGAAGATCTGTTTGCGGAGGTCGTACATGATGTACTGCCCCATGAGGTTCATGAGCACCATCTGCGTGTAGAGCACGCCGAAGCCGGCGATGAGCGTGACGAGGTAGACGATCGAGGCGAAGTTGATTCCGTGGAGCACGTCGAACGCGAATCCGTGCGTGGCGAGCCACTCTCCGATCTTCGCGCTCACGCCAATCGGCGGATTGCCGTGCATCGGGCGCACGTAGAGGTCGATGCCGATGGCGATGATGGCTGGTCCCATGACCTCGAGAATGGATGACAGGATCACGAGCGCGACGGAGGTCGTGGCGCGCGCGCGATACGGACGCAAATACGTGAGCAGCCGCCGCGCGAGACGCGGATCGAATGCGCGGGCGCCTTCTTCTTCGTGACGTTCGACGGCGTCGCTCATGCGATCTCTTCGATCTCCTGTTCGATGGTCTGGCGGCGATACAGATCGGCGTAGTAGCCGTCGCGCTCGACGAGCGACTCGTGCGTGCCGCGCTCCACGATGCGTCCTTCGTCGAGCACGATGATCGAGTCGGCGTCTTTCACCGACGAGACGCGGTGCGACACGATCAGCACCGTCCTCCCCTTTCGCACTTGCCGGAGTGCGCTGAGGATTCGTTCCTCCGTCGCCGTGTCGACGGCGCTCAGCGAGTCGTCGAGGATGAGAATGATCGGATCGCGCACGATGGCCCGCGCGATCGCGGTGCGCTGCTTCTGTCCGCCCGACAGCGTGATTCCGCGCTCACCGATGATCGTCTCCAGTCCGTTCGGGAACGTCGAGACGTCGAGCGAGAGTCCGGCGAGATCGGCCGACTCGTCCACTTCTTCTTTCGGCGCTTCCGCTTTTCCGAATCGGATGTTCTCCGCGATCGACTCGGAGAAAAGAAACGTCTCCTGCGGCACCATGCCGATCCAGTCGCGAAGCTCCTTGATCGGAATCGTCTCGATGGCGCGGCCGTCGAGGAAGATCGTCTCCGGCGGCGGTTCGAACGTACGCGTGATGAGCGAGAGGAGCGTCGACTTGCCGCTGCCGGTGCGGCCGACGATGCCGATCGTCTCGCCGTGCTTCACGGTGAGATCGATGTCACGCAGCACGGGACGTCCGACGTAGCCGAAGGTGAGATTGCGGATCTCGAGGTTCCCGTGGAGGATAGGCGCCTCGCCTGTCCGGACAGGCCTGGAATCCGCTTCCACCGACCACACTTCGTGCAGTCGCTTCATCGACGCCATGCCGCGCTGGAAGAGATTGATCACCCATCCCAACGCGATGAGCGGCCACACCATGCGTCCGAGGTAGAACTGGAAGGCGACGAAGTCGCCGATGGTGAGGCGGCCGCTGACGATTCTTCGCGTGCCGAGGAAGAAGACGATGACGAACATGACGCCGATCATCGCGTGGAGCATCGGATAGAACGTCGCGGTGAGGCGGATGAGCGAGCGGTTGCGCTCGACGTACTCGCGATTCATCCGCTTGAAGTTCTCGGTCTCGTTCTTCTCCTGCGTGAACGCGCGCACGACGCGAACGCCGGAGAGGTTCTCCTGCACGCGCGCGGAGATCTCGCCGAAGTAGTCCTGCACCGACTTGAATCGGTTGTGAATGCGCTGGCCGAAGTAGCTCACCAGTCCGGCGACGACCGGTACGGCGATCAACGAGATCAGCGCCATCTCGCGATCGATGCGCATCATCATCGCGAACGCGCCGAAGACGACGAGCAGCGACGACGCGGAGTGCATCACCGCCGGTCCGATGAGCATGCGCACCGATGCGAGGTCGTTCGTGGCGCGCGACATCAGATCGCCGGTGCGCTGCTCCTGGTAGTACTTCACCGGCAGCTTCTGCAGATGCGCGTAGAAGTCGTTGCGCATGTCGTATTCGATGTGGCGCGACGCGCCGATGATGATCCAGCGCTGCGCGTAAAGAAACGCCCCTTCGACCGCGGCCGCGCCGACGTAGAGCAGCGCGTAACGAACGAGCGCGGCGCGCGTGACCGCATGCGTGAGGACGTCCACGGCGTTGCCGACGATCATCGGCTTGAGCAGCGAGAAGGTCGCGGATCCGAGCACGCAGAGACCGCCCAGGAGAAGGGACCGGCGGTAGCGCGAGAAGTACGTGAGTAGGCGAAGGAGCGGCGTCATCGTCGAATGCAAAATGCAGAATGCAAAATGCAAAATTGCACAGCGTTAATTCTGCATTCTGCATTTTGCATTTTGCATTCATTCCCGGAGGGGAATGCGTCTCAACTCCTGCAACGTAATCCTCAACACCGATCCCAACGTGAATCCCGGCGGAAACGCGTGCGGAACGCGGATGCCGGCGCCGACGAGCTCGAGGAAATCGAGCGGCGGCTTGCGGCGGGCCAGCACGTAGCAGAGCTTGCGCGGGAGATCTTCGCGATCGTCGGCGTTGAGATGCAGCGGCTGCAGGTAGTAGCCGAAGTGCATCGTGCGCAGCGCGGGCGTGCCGCCGGCGAACTCCGGAAGCGTCACGCTCAGCGCGAGCGCGCCGAAGATCCAGTTCTCCTGCGCGAACTCGCCGCGCCAGAAGTCCTCTTCTTCTTCAGTGAGATGTTCGAGGCGCATCGATGAAATGTTCGAACGCGGACGGTCCGCCGTAGCCTTCGACACGGCCGATGAGCGATCCGTTCGCATCGGCGACGATGAGCGTCGGAAACGCGCGCACGCTGTACAGACGCTGCACGCCCTCGACGTCCGGCGGGTTCGCGCCGTCTTCCGCCTGCCTGTCGACGATGTGTACCGGCACGAACTCCATGTTGATGCGCGACGCGAGATGCTCGTCGGCGAACACCTCGCGCTCCATCAACCGGCACGGTCCGCACCATGCGGCCGAGAACTCGTAGAGGATCATCTTGTGCGCCAGCGCAGCGCGCGGCTTCGCGTCGGCGAGCGGAACCCATCGCACGAGCGACTGCCCTTCGTGCTCCTGCTGCTGCCGCTTCGGAATGAGCTCGACGGCGATGCGCGCGATGATGATCAGCGCCACGACGACGAGGACGACGCGCGGAATCGATCGCTGATTGTCAGTCGGCACCATACGGCACCTCCCTCCCGCGGAAGATCAGACACGCCAGGAGCAACGCGATCGCGCCGTTCGAGATCACCATCACCATCCAGCGCCACTCGAAGCTCGCCGACACTTGCGGAAAGACATTCTGCGTCACCTTCATCACGCCCGCGCGAATTCCGGGATGCGCTTTGAAGAAGGGACTGATCGCGAACTTGCCGTTTTCGATCGTGCGCAGCACCGGCTCCGCCGCGTAAAGCACGGTCTCGATGATGAAGTAGATCGCGACGTTGAGGTAGGAGCGAGTCATGCTGCCGAAGAGCGCGAAGAGCGCGGCAGCGACGATGAATGTCGCGGCGGCGTTCAGCGGCGCGGCCAGCATCGTCGTGGAGAAATGCTCTTCGTGAACGAGCACGCGCGCGGCGACGTCGAACAGCATCGGCACGACGAAGAGAATCGCGATGGCGACGAGCACGCCGCAGTAGCGCGCCACGAGGTACGACGATCGATTCACCGGCTTCGCCAGCACGAGCTGCAGCGTACCGGACGAGAACTCCGGACCGATCAACTGGCACGCGAGAACGACGCCGGCGAGGTTCACGACTGCCGTCCACATGCCGGATGCCGCGCCCATGCCGCCGGCGAGGCAAGCGAAGATCGCGAAGATGAGCAAGGCGATGAGATACGCCACGTTCGTCACGTGGCGCCGCACCGTTTCGAGAAAGACGACGCCGCTCACGACGTGCTCCTGAAAATCTGTTCGAGATCGGCGGCCTGCCGCCGCACGTCGATCACACCCGCGCCGCTCTCGACGAGCTTGCGCACCTCGCTCGCGATCTCTTCGTCGTTCGCGACCGTCATCCGCACGACGTTGCCGTCGAGGAGCGTGATGACGATCGGAATCGCATCAGTACGGCGTAGCGTCTCGTGCTGCGCGACGACGCCTTTCGACAGGAACATCACGCGATCGCAGACACGCTCGACTTCCGCGAGCTGATGCGAATTGAGCAGCACCGCGGCGCCGCGCGCGCGTTGCTCGGCGATCACTTCGCGCACGAGCATCACGCCGTTCGGATCGAGTCCGGACGTCGGCTCGTCGAGAAAGAGAAAATCGGGACTGGCGATCAGCGCCTGACACATGCCGATCCGCTGCAGCATGCCGCGCGAATATTGGCGCAGCGGCTTGTTCGCGGCGCCAGCGAGATCGAGCCGCTCCAGCAGTTGATCGACGCGCGCGTCGCTCGCGTTCGCGAGCCGCGCCATGTAGCGCAGGAACACGCGTCCGCTGGCGCGGCGATCGAAGTTCATCCGCTCCGGGACGAAGCCGGTGCGCGCGCGAATCGGCAAATCGTCCGGCGCGCGATCGTCGATGGTGATCTCGCCATGATCGGCAAAGAGAAATCCGAGGAGGCACGACATCAGCGTGGTCTTGCCGGCGCCGTTCGGCCCGATGAGACCGACCACTTCGCCCGGCTCGATGTCGAGATCGACTCCCTGCAGGACGTGTTGCGCGCCGAACGACTTGCGCAACCCGCGGACGCGGACGCCGCTCATTGCTGCTTCATCTGCCGCAGACCGGAGACGATCTCGTCGATCTTCGACTGATGAAACTCGTTGATCGTTTTCTGCAGATCAGCCTCGGGCGTCGATGCGAGATCCTGCGTGTAGACCTTCTTCAGCGCGCCGGCGAGGTAGATCTTCGTCTCCGCACGCCACGCCGGCCTGGTGAAGAACTCCGTCTGCACGGTGAGCTTCTTCGCGCCGATGTCGAACGCGTCGAGGCGACCCATCGGGGGATTTGCCGGATCAGGCACGACGGTAGTTTAACTGACGACGTCGGAGGGGCGGACGCCCTCGTCCGCCCACCGCGCGCAGCGCGGCTCTCGCCGCGCCGGGCGGACGATGGCGTCCGCCCCTCCCAACTTTGTCTTATCGATCTCTTCGCACGCTGCGCCGGCACTTCGCTTCGGCGCGCGACTCGATCTGGCGCACTCTCTCGCGCGACAGTCCGAGGATCTCGCCGATGTCGCGCAGCGTCAGCTCGTCGTCCTGCAGGATTCCGTAGCGCAGCTTGATGATCGTCTTCTCTTCGAGCGTCAGCTCGTCGATCGCCTTCTGCACCGCGCCTTGCTGCCGCAGCGAATGCAGTAGCGGCATCCTGTCGGTATCGATCTGCGGATTCGTTCCTCGGCGCAAGTCACACAGCTCGTACCAGAAGTGCGGCCACGCCTTCGAGTTCGGATTCGTGTAAAGCAGCAACACCGCAAGCTCGCTCTCGGTGATGTTGAGCTTGAGGCAGACCTTGCGATTGGCGACGTCGAGGACTTCCGCGACCGCTTCGTGATCGCGATTGAGGAAGTGCGCGAGCTCGGAGATCTTCTTCGGAACGTTGTCGCTCACGCCGTGACGCAGCGTGATGACGAGCCGCTCCTTCGGCGACAGCTCCGAGATGTGGGCGAGCAGCTCTTCGCGGCGCGACTGCTCCTGCATCTCGTCTTCGGCCGACGGGATCGTCGTCTGCTCGATCATTTCGGCGAGCGACGTGTGCGAGTCCTCGTCGAGCTCCGCGGAGAGCGAGAAGTTGTCGCTGTTCGCCTGCAGCAGCGTCTGCACTTCTTTCACGGTGACGCCGAGCTCTTTCGCCAACTCGTCCGGCGTCGGAATGTGATTGCCGTCGAGCATCGCCGTGGCGATCGCCTTTTCCAGGCGGTACATCAGGTTCGCGCGCTTCGGCGGCAGACGAAACGCGCCGCCTTGCTCCGACAGCGCATGCAGAATTGCCTGGCGAATCCACCACACCGCGTATGTGATGAATTTGACGTTCTTGTCGGGGTCGTACTTCTTCGCGGCGTGGATGAGACCGATGTTCCCTTCGTTGATCAGATCGAGGAAGAGAACGTGCGAGTTGCGATAGCGCTTCGCGTAAGAAACTACGAATCGTAGATTCGCTTTGACCAGCTCTTCGAGCGCGACTTTGTCGTTTTGCTGAACACGTTTCCCGAGCTCACGTTCACGTTCGGGCGTGAGTCTCGGGATTCGTGAGATTTCCTGGAGGTAGTGATTCAGGAGATCGTACGACTCGTCTCGTTCTTCGTACCGGGCCATGTTGAGAGAGGCGACGATGATAACTCAGGTCATCTCTCACGGCTGCGGAGTTGGTGGATGTTCGCCCCCTCCGCCCTGTCCCGGAGGCGGCGGCGGGTTGTACGGCTCGGGGACGGTGTGTCCGCGATGGCACGTGCCGCACGTGACCTGCACCTGTTTGGTCGGATCGATCTTTCCGATGTAGTCGCCGTTGATCGTGCGCACCATGCGGATCATCGTTCGCGCCGTCGTCTTTTCCGGCTTTGCATCAGACGCAAAGTCGAGTTTCTCGTGGCCGTCGGCGGCCGGCGGTCCCGCGGCGTGACAGTGATCGCAGCGCGTGCCGAGTGCGCGTGCGAAGCCACGCATCGTGGCGATGAGATCGTCGTGCGAGATGTTCACCGGAAGCACTTGCAGATTGTGAAACTCGGCGTTGTCGGTCTTGGCCGGCTGCGATTTCTGCTGACTGATCGACGTGCATCCGAGGATGACGACGAACGCGATGACTAAAGGAAAAATGCGGCGCATTCTCAACCCTCCGTTACCACGCGATGCCATAGTCTTCGCCGTGGTTGCTCGATCCGCCCCACATCGTGTGGTGCGCGAGATCGAGCTCGATTGCATTGATCGGTCCTGAAGTTCGTTCTTCGAACGTTTCGGTGTATCCCATCCGCCGCAATTCGCTGCGTACCCACGGCGGCGTCGAGTCGTTCAGCAAAATCCGTCCCGGCTCGATCTCGTGATTGCCGAACGAGCTTCTCATCTGGAACGTGTTGAAGTTCGCCGCTTCTGTCGCTTCCTGCACGGTGAAGCCGAACTCCACGACGTCGAGGAAGAACTGCAGCAGGTTCTGATCCTGACTGTCGCCGCCCTGCACGGAGAAGCAGAGGAACGGCGAGCCGCTCTTGAAGGCGAGGGTCGGCGTGAGCGTGACACGCGGGCGCTTCCCCGGCTCGAGCACGTTGAACGGACCTTCTTCGCGATTGAGGACGAACGACTGCATGCGCTGGCTGAGTCCGACGCCGGTGTGTCCGGCGACGACGGCCGGCAACCATCCGCCGCTCGGCGTGACGGAGACGACCCAACCTTCGGCGTCGGCGGCTTCCACGGAAGTGGTGCCGGCGTAGAAGGAATGCATGAATTGCGCGTCGAGCGCGGCGCTCGTCGACGCCGCGCGCGCCGGCCGCGGGATGTTCGCCGTCGCCGGCCAATTCTTCAGCAGATCGAGAAACGGATTCGTCTCACCCTGATACGGATACGGATCACCCGCAGTCTGATGCGGATCGTTGTGCTCTCCGTTGATCAGCTTCGCGCGCTCTTTCGCGTACTCCTTCGACATCAGTCCCTTGATCGGCTCGACGGGCGGGTTGTAGATGTCGCCGTAGTAGAAGTCGCGATCGGCGAAGCCGAGGCTGATCGCCTGATAGACGGTGTTGATGTAGCGCGATGAGTTGTAGCCCATCGACTTCAGATCGAAGTTCTCGAGGATATTGAGCGTCGCGAGCAGCGCCGGACCCTGCGTCCATTCGCGCAATTTGTAGACGTCGATGCCGCGATAGTTCGTCGACAGCGGCTCTTCGATCTTCACCTGCCACTTCGCGAGATCTTCCATCGTGAAGAGGCCGCCCTGCTCCTGCACGCTGCGGACGAGCTCCTGCGCGATGTCGCCTTTGTAGAAGCGATCGTACGCAGCGTAGATGGCCTGCTTGCGATTCTTGCCGTGCTTCAGCGCGTCCTGCTCCGTCTCGACGAGCTTGCGCAACGTCGCCGCGAGATCGGGTTGACGGAACATCTCGCCGGGCTCGGGCGCGTCGCGATGAGCGGTCGTCGGTGCGCCGGTCGTCGCACGATCGTGTTCGGGTGTGATGCCGGACTCCGTCGACGACGGGACAGGCGAGGGCGCCTGTCCTCCACTGGATTCATGCGTGAGAAACAGCTTGCGCGAATACGGCCACTGGCGAATGCGCGCTTTGTCTCGCTCGATCGTGTTCGCGGCCTGCGCTTCCATCGGATAGCCGTCCGCCATCTCGATCGCGGGCGCGAGCACTTCCTTCAATGAAAGACGTCCGTACTCGGCCTCCATCACCATGATGCCGCCGGGAGTTCCCGGCGTGACGGCAGCGAGCGGTCCGAACTCGGGCGGGTACTTGTAGCCTTTGCTCTTGTAGTACTCGGGAGTGGCGCCGGTCGGCGCGACGCCCAACGCGTCGATGCCGATGACCTTCTTCGTGTGCGGGTCGTAGATCAGCGCCTGCGTTTCGCCGCCCCAACTGAGCGTGTCCCACATCGTGCAGGTGGCGGCGATCATCGCCACGGCCGCGTCGACGGCGTTGCCGCCTTTCTGAAAGATCATCGAGCCGGCGGTCGCCGCGAGCGGCTTGCCGGTGATGGCCATCCAGTGCGCGCCGTGCAGCGGCGGCTTCTGCGTTCGCATTTGCGCGAACGCGCCGAGTGGTGTGAGAAGAACGAGAGAAAGAACGAGAATCGAGCGCCGCAAAGTCATCCCTCCTCCGACTTGGCGGCGGAGAGTCTATCGCGGCGGAGGAACCGTCAATCCGTGTCTTGTTGCGACCGCGACAATCTTTGCCATGTCCGCGACCGAGCCCGCGGTCTCGCGATCGAGGTCGTAGAAGAACTCGCTCGCCCCATGCCGCGTCGTGATGACGGTGAAGCGCGCGAACGGCGTGGCGATGCGATATCCGTGAATCGTTCCCGCGGGGATGTTGATGAACGCGCCCGGCTTCGCGCGCATCGTCTCCTCCCCCACGATCACATCCACTTCCCCCTCGGCGATGAAGTACGACTCCGACCACGGATGCGCATGCGGCGGAGGTCCGCTGTGCAGCGGCCCGGTCGTCTCGAACGCTTCGAACGCGCCGCCCGTGTCCTCACTCGTCGCCAGAACGCGAATCGTGTCGCCGACGATTCGCAACTTCGGACCATATTCGGATGTAGCGAGGATGGGGCGCATGCGCAAGACCTCCGCAGTCAAGTTGACCGTTCTACGCACGCGCCCTTGAAACGGATTTCATTGCAGGTTGGCCATCACCCTGACTCTGCCGTGGTGGCCGTCGTTGATCGCTTGCTGAAGCCGCTCGACGTCGACCACCGCGCGCACGACCGTCGTGTCGTGCGAGTCGTGCGTGGCGATCATCAGCTCGAATGCGCCACCGGCCGGACGCGCATAGATGTACGTCCACTCCTGTTTTCCGCGCTTCGAGTACGCGCGCACGAGCGGACGAAATCCCTGGCCGGCATTGCGCGTGAGGAGATTGCCGATGAATCGTCCGTCGATGTCGGACGCCTCGCCCTCGAACGTGGCGAGCTGAAAATCGTGAACGCCTTTCGGATGGACGATCCAGACGCAGAAGCGCGCCAGGCCGATGAAGGGAATGCGGACCCGATGAAGATCGCGATGCGACTCGATCTCGTGCACGACGGCGTCGAAGTCGGCGCGCATCGGCAATGCGAAGGCGATGAGAAGCGCGAGAAGGACGAGGCGCTTATTCATCGTGGTGTCTCTCTTTCTTCGAGAATCGCGGGATGCCGAACTCCCCTTCGAGCGCCGTGATCTTCTCGACGTCGACCGGCCCGACGAGATTCACGAAGGTCAGCTCGCGCGGCTCGGCGGAGATGATGACGAGTCCGCGAACGGTCTTGCCGTCGCTGCCGCGCGTGTCGATGTAGATCTCCGTGTTCTCGCGGTTGCGCGCCTTCACCATCACGATGCGCTTCCACGTCGGTCCGAGCTGGCTGCGCACGCGCGCCACGATGCTCTGGTCGTATTCACCGTCCTTCTCGAATTCGTAGCTGCGCACGTAGATGCCTTGCAGCTTCGAGACGATGTCGTGAGCGGTGCGCTGATCGGGATCGCGGGGGTTGAGAAACTTCGCCGCCATCTGCAGCAGATCGCCGTCGAGCGTGATGTCGACGGTTTCCACCGCCTTGTCGGCCAGACCGGGAAAGTCGATGTTCAACTGTTGCGCACCGGCCGGCGCGGCAACGATCAAGAGGAGCAAGAGGAGAATCCATTGACGCATGTCGATTCCTTCCTAACGGTTTCCGATTTCGCGAACGTGTTCCTGAGCAGAGCGGACTTTCGCGCTGGTGATGCGGAGGGCGAGCATGACTTCGTCGCGGGCGCGCTCTCCTTCGCGTCGCTCGATCTCTTTGTGCGCCAGCCAGCCGCCGCCGAGGACGGTGAGCAGCAGACCGGCGGCGACCGCACGCCACCACGGTGCACGACGCGGCAGCGGCGCCTCGACGCGCGCGATCACCCGCTGCGCGAATCCCGCCGGCGGAGACTCGCGCCGCAGCGCACGCTTCAGATCCGATTCGATGTCCATCACTGTTCTCCCAGCTTCTTACGTAAAGACTCGATCGCGCGGTGCAGATGACTCTTCACCGTGTTCACCGGCAGCTTCACGATCCGGCAGATCTCCGACGGATCGAGGTCTTCCTGATAGCGCAGCGTGAGGACGACCCGCTGCATCTCCGGCAGCCGCGCGATGAGGTTGCGCAGCTTGCGATCGAAGAGCGAGTCGCGCACTTCGCTTGCGGACTGCAGATCGTGAACGTCGTCGATGTCGACGAGATGCGGCCGTCCCTTGCGAATCTGATCGATGCATCGTCGCGTCGTCACCTGGCGCAGCCAGAACGTGAGATGCGTCGCCGACTCGATCGAGCCGAGGCTGCGGAACATCTGCAGAAAGACTTCCTGCGCCAGGTCTTCGGCCAGACGGCGGTCGTTGAAGAAATGCAGCGCGATGGAGAAGACCATCGCCTCGTGCTCTTCGATCAGCTCGGCGAATGCGTCGTGATCGCCGGCGCGGGCGCGCGCCAGCACGTCATCGTCGACCTCCGCCGGCACGATCGCCGTCATCAACGGCTATATACGGAGAAATCGCGCTCGCGATGCAGGAAGTTGAGCACGGCGCCATCCGCTGGCTGCCTTTTGCACGAGGATCCAGCGGGAGATCGACGGCGCCGCGCCCTGCTGAGTAGGACACCAAGACGCGGAAAAGGTGCTGTTCGACTTAGTGAGCCGCGACCGGCATGTCGAGCCGGCGGTACCGGATCGTCCCCGGCAGACATGACTTCTGCGTGACGTGATGCAGGTACTCGTCGCGGAACTTCTTCACGCTCGAGACGACCGGCCCGATCGCCGCGTCGCCCAGCGCGCAAAGCGACTTGCCGCCGATGTTGTCGGACATGTCGAGCAGCAGATCGGCATCCTGCGGTCGTCCCTCGCCGCGCTCGAGGCGATCGAGAACCGACTCCAACCAATTCGTCCCTTCGCGGCACGGCGTGCACTGGCCGCACGACTCGTGCGCGAAAAATTTCGCGAGACGCCAGACGGCGTCGACGATGCAGACCGATTCATCGAGCACGATGATGCCGGCGGAGCCGAGCATCGAGCCTGCTTTCATCAGCGCGTCGAAGTTCAGCGGGATGTCGATCTCGTCGGGCGTGAGCATCGGCGCCGACGCGCCGCCGGGAATCACCGCTTTCAGTTTGCGATCGGCGGTGATGCCGCCGCAGTGATCGTAGATGAGCTCCTTGATGGTGATGCCCATCGGGAACTCGTAGACGCCCGGCTTCTTCACGTTGCCGGAGACGCAGTAGAGCTTCGGTCCCGTGTTTTTCGGCGAGCCGAATCCTTTGAACCACTCCGCGCCGTTCTTCGTGATGAGCGGGACGCAGGCGAGCGTCTCGACGTTCTGCACGACCGTCGGTCCGCCGAACGCGCCGACGACCGCCGGGAACGGCGGCTTCACGCGCGGCTGTCCACGATGGCCTTCGATCGACTCGATCAGTCCCGTCTCCTCGCCGCAGATGTACGCACCTGCGCCGCGAGCGACGGTGATGTCGAAATCGAAATTAGATCCGAAGATCTTCTTGCCGAGGAAGCCTTTCTCGCGCGCTTCGGCGAGGGCTTTCTCGAGGACCGTGGCGCCGTAATAGAACTCGCCGCGGATGTAGATGTACGACATCGGATTCGAGCCGATGGCGAAGCCGGCGATGATCATCCCTTCGATGAGAAGGTGCGGATCCTTTTCGATGAGCACCCGGTCTTTGAACGTGCCCGGCTCGGACTCGTCGGCGTTGCACAGCAGGTACGTCGGGTTCGGCGCGTTCTTCGGAACGAAGCCCCACTTGTTGCCGGTCGGGAAACCGGC
>Ga0075425_100002398_pt1 | contig 18807 bp, 18 predicted proteins | sample SoiMethybrSBSTD4_FD_75300 | JGI IMG/M metagenome (GOLD analysis project Ga0075425, IMG submission 75300) | Bulk soil microbial communities from a Populus tree surrounding site in Tennessee, USA - Soil MetaG P. TD hybrid SBSTD4 | ecosystem: Environmental > Terrestrial > Soil > Tree plantation... | reverse complement strand
CGCGCACGCGAAGTGCTCCACGGCCTCGGCTTCGACGACGCGATGATCGACGGCGACGTCGGTGCGCTCTCCGGCGGATGGAAGATGCGCGTCTCGATGGCGAAGATCCTCCTCGGCAAATTCGACGTGCTGCTGTTGGACGAGCCGACGAACCATCTCGACATCGAATCCATTGTTTGGCTCGAGCGCTTCTTGAAGGCGGTGCCGTCGACGATCCTGATGACGTCGCACGATCGCGACTTCATGAATCGCATCGTCTCGAAGATCATCGAGATCGATGACGGCGACATCATCACCTACTCCGGCGACTACGACTTCTACGTGCGCGAGCGCGAGCTGCGCGAAGCCAATCAGGAAGCGGCGTACGCGCGGCAGCAGGCAAAACTGGCGAAGGAGCAGCGCTTCATCGAGCGCTTCTCCGCGCACGCGGCGAAAGCGGCGCAGGTGCAGAGCCGCGTGAAGATGCTGGAGAAGCAGGAGCGCATCGAGCCGCCAAAGAAGCGCGTGGCCATGAAGTTCAACTTCCGCGCGCCGCAACGCAGCGGCGACGATGTAGCGATGCTCGAGTCGGTGTCGAAGTCGTTCGGCGCGAAAACGATCTACAGCAATTTCGATTTTCACGTGCGCCGCGGCGAGCGCTGGTGCGTAATGGGAAAGAACGGCGCCGGCAAATCGACGCTGCTGAAGATGGTGTCCGGCTCGCTCACGCCCGACGACGGCAGCGTGCGACTCGGCGCGTCATTGAAGATGGGCTACTTCGCGCAACAGTCGCTCGATCTCCTCGATCCGGAACTGACGGTGTGGGAGCAATTCCAAAAGGACTTCCCGCTCGAGTCGATCGGCGTCCTCCGCAATCTCCTCGGCGCATTCCAGTTCAGCGGCGACGACGTGGAGAAGAAGATCCGCTCACTCAGCGGCGGCGAGAAATCCCGCCTGGTCATGGCCCGCATGCTTCTCGATCCGCCGAATTTTCTCGTCCTCGACGAGCCGACGAATCACCTCGATCTCGCCACGAAAGAGATGCTCGTCGAAGCGCTGAAGGACTTCGAAGGAACGATGCTCTTCGTCTCGCACGACCGCACGTTCCTGCGCGGCCTCGCCAATCGCGTGCTGGAGGTCGGCGACGAGCCGGCGGTGTATGGCGGCTCGTATGTCGAGTACGTCGAGCGCACGGGACGCGAGGCGCCGGGCGTGCACTCGTAGCCGCCGTCACGCCGCAGCAGCGTTCACCGCACGCTCGGGCAGCATGAAACAGTCGTGCAGCAGCTCGTCGCGCGGACGCAGCGCGAGCGCGATGTAGCAATCTTCGAGATTGACGAGGATCTTGCGCTCGATCAGCGAGCCAGCGATGGCCAGCGCGCGGTCGGGCTGCAGGTCGAGCGTGCGGCACAGCGACTCGAGGGTGGCGCCGTGGTGGCATAACCAATAAACGCGCGCGTCGTCGCCTTCGACGACATGCTCCTCGAGCGCGCCGTAGCGCCGGTCGCTGATCAGAACTTCCTCTTCATTGCAGCGCGCAGCGGTCATCGACGCGTCGTCGCCGCACTTCTTGTGGAACGTCTCCTCCCATTTCTTGAGATCGTCCCATGCCGCCATGACCCCTTCGGCGAACCATTGCTCGGGCGGTTCGTACTCACCCTTGCGCACGAAGAAAGGATCGAGCACTTTCGGCAGCGAGAACGGCTGCCGTTCTTCGAGGCCGCCGCGCCGTTCCGCCTCCGTGAGACGGCGGTCGAGCGGCGTATTGAACAGCAGCGCCAGCGGCGAAAAGTCGAGACGGTCGAAATGCGGAATCAACTCCAGGATGCTCTTCGTCTCCTTCACGTGCTCGAGCGTCGACTTCGGATGATGCGAGATCAGATTCGACAGCGAGTCGATGCCGAGCTCTTTCAGCCATTTCTGGACGAGCAGATTCTGCTTCGCGCGCGTCCCCTTGTTCATCGCCATCAGCAGCGACGGCGACAGCGCTTCGATCCCGACCTGAACCATCTCCACGCCGGCCATCGAGATCTTCGTCCAGAAACGCTCGGGATGATGAACGCGGCACTCCATGAACGTGGTCAGGCGGATCTTCCGGGCGATGAGGCGGTCGGCGTACTCCTCCGCCCACGTGTCGCAGACGTTATCCATGAATTTCACGCGCGCGAGCCGATGCCGCTGCGCGAGCGCAATGGTGCGGTCGGCAATGAGCTCGGCGGACGATTTCCGGAATCCCGACCAGCTCGAATGGACGTCGCAGAAATCGCACTTCGCGAAACAGCCGCGCGTCCCTTCCATCGCCAGCCAGGCGTCGGCTCGAAACGCAGCGCGAGAATCGTCGCGGGTGAAGATCTTCTGAATCGAGTCGTAATATTCGTCGAAGTCTGGCAGCGGCAGAGTGTCGACTGACATCTGCATGTTCAGGAGCTGCGCCGTATTCGGCTCGTACAAATTCACGCCGCAGTGGCGCGTGTCGTAGAAGCCGGGATTGAGCGCGACGATCCGTTCGATCAGCGCATCGCGCGCCGAGGCCGGGGTGTCCAGCACTTCGCGCAGGATGACTTCGAGCTTCCGTTCGCCTTCGCCGATGACGCAGACACCTTCGACGCCGAGTTGCGCAAAGGCGTCGGCGACTTTGGGATAGATGACCGTGGCGCCGCCGAAGAGAAAGAGAAAGTCGATTTTCGGGAAGAGCTCGCGGAGCGCCGTCGCGCAATAGATCGACGCATAGAACTGGAAGTAATTTAGCGTGAAGCCGACGACGTTGACCGCACCGGGATCCAGCTTCGGGCCGATGACGTCGCGGATGTAACGGCGCGTGCGCTTCTCAAGGTGCGACTTTTTTCGCCGTCAGCGGCAGCTCGGCGCCGTCGATGTTCGCGTTGACGCGCCGGAGCAGCCTGTCGACCGAGACCTGCGCCACGCCCGGCTTGCGGCGGAGGTAGCGCTTCAGGAACATCAGAAAGTACGGATACTCCTCGTACTCCTGGAGCGTTTCGTAATGATCGACGACGCCGCTCCGCGTCTCTTCGACGAGGATTCTCGCGAACGCCGAGTAGGCGAATGTCTCCACGCGATCGCCGAGGACCGAGTCGACGTACGCCTTCAGCACGCCGTTCTGAATGGAGGGCATCGACGGGTTCGCCCACGGCATGGAGATCAAGTGAAGTCGTGTATGCATCGCGCCGCCTCCTGAGAAGGAGTGACACAATTCAGGAAATTACCTCCGGCGTCGCCTTCCCCCACGGGTAAACTCGTCCTCACCAGACGACGATGGACCTCAAGAAAACGTGCGGCCTTTGGATCGCGATCTATTTCGCCTGCGCAATCCTCATCGGATTGATCGCTGCGCGCCGTCTCCTGATCGCCGCGGCGCCGGCGGGCCTCATTGGCGGATTTCTCTTGTGGCTCGGCATTGCGTACTTTTCCGGAATCGGCGTGAAGGTGTCGAAGGCGCGGAAATTGGGCGCTGCCTTGCGCGGCGACACCCCGCGCGACGGCGACGTGATTGCGGTCGCGGGTCGCATCATGCCCATTCAGGAGACGCTCACTTCTCCGTTCCAGCGTCTGGCGTGCGTCGCGTACAGCTACAAGATTCAGATGCCGCAGGGACGTAATGCTGCGGCTTGGGAGTATCAGGGGCTCGCGCTCGTGCCCTCATTGATCCAAGGTCCGCACGGCTCGATGAAATTGCTTGCGTTTCCCGAGCTCGATGTGCCGGAGACGCTTTGTCGGGACGCGCAACAACACGCGCGCGACTATGTGCAATCGACGGAGATCACCGAGGCGGTGCCGTTCGTGAAGGACGATACGAAAGCGCCGCGCGTGCGCGTCGACCATCGGCGCTCGCATCCCGAGAAAATCGAATATGCGATGTTGTACGAGAAAATCGTCCCGCCGGGACAAGAGGTCTGCGTTTTTGGACTCTATTCAGCGACCGAAGGGGGACTGACGCATGAGAAAGATCAACTCGTCCCGTCGCTGACGTTGATGAACGGCGACGCGGCGAAGATTCAACGAACTCTCGTGCGCCGCTCCATTGGTAATGCGATCGCCGCCGTCATCTTCCTCGCGGCAACGGTCGTCGGCCTGGGGATTTTTTACGCGAACGTGCCGCTCGAGGCAAGTGAGCAGATGAACCCCGATCGCAAGACGTGGTGGTGGGAAGTGCGATTGGACCGCTGGCTCGATCAAACACTGCAGCGGCCGCCGCACGATAAGCGTCAGGAATCGACGCCGACGAATTACGCGGCCGGCGTCGCCCATGGACGCATCGAAGTCAATGGACGCGAAGTCGATCCGACGTCGACAACGGCGACGCGCGCGCACAGGACATACAACGTGGCTCTAATGGACGGAGCGACGAACGTCGGCAATGCCACAATCGAGATCCGACCGCAGCACCGTCTCACACATCTCGATCTCCTCGGCACTACGATCTCGCCGGAAGAATTCGCAAGAAATGGTGAGATCGAGTGTCTCGACTGGGACGACGGCAAAATCGAGGGACGCATCACCTACCTCGGCGGCGACGGGCAGCCGCACTGCCGCGTCGCCTTCAAGGCGCTTGTCACTTTACGTCAATGAAGCCGGCGCGCGTCGAGCGGTCGTAGAGCCACTTGTCGCCGCTTTTCACCATCTGCACGAGATAGAGATAATCGGCTTCCATTTCGACAATGGCGGTATCGCCGCGCAATTCGCCGCCGGTGATTTTTCCGGCTTTCTTCGGCAGCCAGATGCCGAGGGTTTGAATGGCGTCGTCGCGATCGGTGAACATCTCGGCGACGCGCGGCGTGACGTGGCTCTTGATCGTGTCGTAATTCTTCTTGGCGACTGCTGCGAAAAGCGCTGTAAGCGCTTTGCCGGGATCGCCGCCGCCTGCAGCCAGCTTCGTTCCCGGCGGCAGGCGTGTCACTTCCGTATCGAATTTCACGTCGATGGTGTACGTCTCGCCGTCCATTGTCTTCACTTCGCGTGTCGTATGAAGACGTCCGGCGACACGATCGGGCGTATAGACGGAAATGTCGGCCTCGAGACTGCCCGGCGTCATATCGACGAACTGCAATGCCCCATAAGCAGCGTTCATGCTGACGTCATTGCCGGGACGAACCCATAAGATGATGTGATTGTGATCCATCAGCGCCGGCTGATTGATGACGTTCATATGCGGATCGAGCTCCTTCACCGCCGTCTTCACATCCACCGGCTCCTCGGACAGCACGACCTCGATGACCCGCTTGCGCGCGTCGCGCTGATCGCGCGTCTCGAACGCAGCCGCGTATTTCGGACGAATCGGATCGTGCCGGCTCGCTGTGAACTGGCCGGACGCGGTCGCAAGAAAGAGTGCTAGTGCGGCCAGAGCCATCCGAACGTTCCTCCGATCAAGAGCCCATAAATGACACCGTCAATGGCGTACCGGATCGTAATGGCCCACGGTTTCCCATACCAGATGGAATCGGGAATGGTATTGAACGAATAGGCGAGAAATCCTGCCACGGCGGCGACGCGGAAGACGTGCGGATACGTCTCGCCGCTGTGCAATGCGAGACGGCAGGCGTAGGCGATGAACGTGATGACGATCAGGTTGTAGATGAAAAAGGAGACGAGCTTCGACGCGAAATTGAACGTCGACGGATTGCGCACGAGCAGCAGCCCGCCCGGGCCGGCCTGAATTCTCGCGCTCTCCTCCGGTGTCATCTTGCTCCAGTCGACGGTCGGCAGCATGTACTGGCCCGACTTGACGTCCTTCAGAACCTCGATAATGGGACCGTCGTTCGCGATTTTTCCGTAGTCGAGGCGGTGCCAGAACGGCAGCGCCATCCAGAGAATGTTTGCGGCGATGAAGACGAAGACCGTGGAGAGGAGAATGGGGAGCCAGAGCATGGGGAGGGTGACCATGTTTGGGACCTCCTTCGTTGGACGGCCCATTGTAATCGGCGTTTGCCCCTCACCCCTTCATCCCCTCTCCCCGCAAGCGGGCGAGGGGACCTGTTAGAGCACTTTCTCGATCGTAATCGGCAGGTCGCGCACTCGCTTGCCGGTGGCGTGATAGACGGCGTTGGCGATCGCGGGGGCAACGCCGACGATTCCGATCTCGCCGATTCCTTTCGCGCCGATCGGGTTCACGTGCGGATCGTTCTCCTCGACCATGATGATGTCGATCGCGGGGATGTCGGCATTCACGGGGACGAGGTATTCGGCGAAGTTGATGTCGGTGAATGCGCCGTTGCGTTTGTCGAGGTGCGTCTCTTCGAGGAGGGCCATGCCGATGCCTTGAATGATGCCGCCCAGATATTGGCTGCGCGCGGTTTTCGCGTTGAGGATGCGTCCGCCGCCGAACGCGCTCACCATGCGGCGCAGCCGGATCGTGCCGAGGTCTTCGTCGACGGCAACTTCGGCGAACTGCGCGCCGAAAGCGTGCGCGGAGTACTTCGACTCTTCGGGATCCGGTTTCGCGTCGACTTGCACTTCGACGTTCGGGAGATAGTGCTCGTGGAGGAGCGCAGCGTAGTTGTCGACCGGCTTGCCGCCGTTGATCTCGACGAGCTTCTCCTTCAGCGTGTTGATCACTTGATGGACCGCCGAGCCGACGCTGGCGGCCGTCATCGAGCCCGCGGAGATCGGCGCTTGCGGTAATCGCGTGTCGCCGTATTCGAATCGCACGCGCTCGAACGGAACGCCGAACGTCTCCGCTGCAAGTTGCTGCATCACGGTCGCGGTGCCCATTCCCATCTCGTGCGTGCCGATCGACACGACGAGCGTTCCGTCTGTCTCCAGTCGCGCGCGCGCTGACGCCGGCGAGCGATGCGACGGATACGTCGCGCTGGCCATTCCGTATCCGATGAGCAGTCGTCCATCGCGCATGGAGCGCGGCTCCGGATTTCGTCTCGACCATCCGATTCGCTCGGCCGCTTTCTCGTAGCACTCGCGCAGCGACTTGCTCGACCACGGCTTGTGCTCGACCGGATCGTCGTCCGCATGGTTCACGAGGCGCAGCGCGATCGGATCCATCTTCAGCGCAGCCGCGAGCTCGTCCATCGCCGACTCGATCGCGAACATGCCGGGGCTCTCGCCCGGCGCGCGCATGTACGTACCGCTCGGCACGTTCAGCTCCACGACTTTGTTCGCCGCGCGGATGTTCGGGCACGCGTAGATCGTGCGCGTGGGCCGCGTGAAGCGCTCGTTGTAGTCGGAGACGTTGTTGCCCTGGGAGATGCCTTCGTGAATGAGCGCGACGAGCTTGCCGTCGTTCGTCGCGCCGAGGGCGACGCGCTGCTCGGTCTCGGGACGATGTCCGTTCGTGAAGAAGAGTTGCTTGCGCGTGATCCACAACTTCAGCGGACGTTGCACTTCGCGCGCGGCGAGGACGCCGGCGACGACGTGCGGCCACGTCGATCCCTTGCTGCCGAATGCGCCGCCGACGAACGGCGACGACACGTGCACGTTCTCGCGCGGAATGCCGAACGCGCGCGCCATCGTCGCGCGCGACGCGAAGATGTTCTGCGACGAGTCGTGCAGCTCGAGATGGTCGCCGTCCCACGCGGCGACGATCGAGTGCGCCTCCATCGGATTGTGATGCTCGTACGGCGTGCGGTACGTCTGATCGATCTTCACCGGCGCCGATGCGAACGCGGCGTCGGCATCGCCGGTGTTCACCGGCGGCGCTTGCTGCGATCCCTTGTCGGTCGCTTCGCTGCGAAGCTTCTGCATGTCGGTGCGCGGCGGCGTTTCGTCGTACGTGATGCGCAGCAGCGAGGCCGCGTGCGTCGCTTCTTCGAGCGTGTTCGCGACGACGACCGCAATCTGTTGTCCGAGGTAGTGAATGTCGGGACCGGCGAACGGGATGAGCTTCGGCTCCGCGAAGTTGCCGGAATTCTGCTGCGGTTGTTGCCCCGACTGCGGCTGCTGCTGCAGGTTCACCTTCGGCGCGTTGAGATACGTGATCACTTTCAGCACGCCGGGCGCTTTCAGCGCCGCGCTCGCGTCGATCGACTTGATGCGTCCCGACGCGATCGTCGACGGCACGACGACTGCGTGTGCGAGATCGGGCATGTTGTTCTCGGCCGCGTAGCGCGCGCCGCCGGTCACCTTCGCGCGTCCATCGACACGGTCGCGCGCGTCGCCGATGATGGGAATGCTCATGCGACACCTCCGGCGAGATCGCTGAGCGCGCGCACGAGCGTCCGCTTCGCCAGCTCGATCTTGAAATCGTTCTGTCCGTATCCTCGCGCCCCCTTCAACTCCGCCTCGGCCGCGCGGCGGAACGCGTCGCGCGTCGCCGGCTGTCCGACGAGCGCCGCTTCCGCAAACTTTGCGCGCCACGGCTTCGTGCCGATGCCGCCGAATGCCACGCGCGCGCTGCGGATCGTGCTGCCGTTCATCTCGAGTCCGACTGCGGCGGCGGCGAGCGCGAACTCGTACGACGCGCGGTCGCGCACTTTCAGGTAGGCGGAGTGGCGCGCGTGCGGCGCGTCGGGAATGAAGACCGAGGTGATCAACTCGCCGTGCTTGATGGCGTGCTCAATGTGCGGTGTGCTGTCTGGGAGCAGATGAAAATCGACGGCGTCGACTTGCCGCTCGCCGTGCGCGCCGCGCAACGTGATCACGCCGTCGAGCGCTGCAACTGCGACCGCGAGATCCGACGGATGCGTGGCGATGCAATGCTCCGACGTGCCGATCACCGCGTGCCGCCGGTTCTCGCCTTCGATCGCCGAACATCCGCTGCCGGGATTTCGCTTGTTGCACGGCATCCACGTCAGCTCGCGGAAGTACGGGCAGCGCGTGCGCTGCATCAGATTGCCGCCGATCGACGCGGCGTTGCGCAGTTGCGGCGACGCGCTCGCGAGCAGCGCTTGCGAGATCGCGGGGGCGTGCTCGCGAACGATGGCGCTCGAAGCAACGTCGCTCATGCGCGCCAGCGCGCCGATGCGAATGCCGCCTTTCACCGCTTCGACGGTCGACAAAGACAACCCATTGATGTCGACGACGTGCGCGGGACGCTCGACGGTGCACTTCATCAGATCGACGAGGTTCGTTCCGCCGGCGATGAACTTCGCGCCGTCGCGCGAGCCGGACGTGATCGCGTGCGGAATGTCCGACGCGTGCGCGTAATCAAACGGGAACATTGCCGCCTCCGTTCTTCGCCGCGTCGCGCACGGCGGCGACGATGCCTTCGTATGCGCCGCAGCGACAGATGTTGCCGCTCATCCACTCGCGGATCTCGTCGTCGCTCGTCGCGTGTCCTTCTTTGATCAGCGCGACGGCGGAGCAGATCTGTCCCGACGTGCAGTAGCCGCACTGGAAACCGTCATTGCGGATGAACGCCGCTTGCACAGGATGCAAACGTCCGTTCGCTTCCAGGCCTTCGATCGTGGTGATGCGATGTCCGCCGTGCATCACCGCGAGGGTCAGACACGAGTTCACGCGGCGGCCGTCGACGAGCACCGTACATGCGCCGCACGCGCCCTGATCGCACGCTTTCTTCGTGCCGGTGAGATCGAGCTGCTCGCGCAACGCGTCGAGCAGCGTCGTGCGCGGATCGAGCGTCAGCTCGTGCGCTTTGCCGTTCACGTGCAACGTGACTTTCGTCGCGTTCACGGGCGGCGACTTCGTCTTCTCCGCCGTCGCGGCGGGCGCGCCGAGGAGCGGCGAGACGAATGCGGCCGCAGCGGCGGCGGCGGAGCCGATCACGAACGTGCGTCGCGTCGGATCTTCGGGCTGGTCTTCGTCGTCGGGAGGGATGTAGCAGGGCGGCAACGTCATGGGCGAAGCCGCGTGCAAGTGGCGTGCGTGTCAACGCACGCGTTCGCGCAACGTGTTGAAGCCGAGTCTCGCGAAGAGCTTGTCGAGACGCGCGTCGTCGGGACCGCGATAGCGGAGATCGTCGAATGCGAGCTCAGCGATCGGCGCATCGGTCGCGACCGTCGCCAGCCGTTTCGACAATCCGGCGAGCGAGACGTCCTGCTTCAACTTGCCTGCGACCGAGCCGCGGATGTGCAGCACGTTTTCGTAAATGCCTTCGAGCGATCCGTAGCGTCGCAGAAGATCGGCGGCCGTTTTCGGACCGATGCCGTGGACGCCGGGGATGTTGTCGACGGCGTCGCCGGCGAGCGCGAGGAGGTCGGTGATCTGATCGGGACGGACGCCGAATTTCTCTTCGACTGCTTTCGCATCGAAGCGGAGTCCGCGTCCGGGATCGACGACGGTGATGCGATCGCAGACGAGCTGCGTCATGTCTTTGTCCGACGTCACGATCACGAAGTCGTTGCCGTTCGCGCGCGTGCGGTGAATCACCGTCGCGATCAGGTCGTCGGCCTCGTAACGCTCGTCGATGAATGTGGAGATGCCGAGGGCCTCGATGACTTCGAGCGCGGGATCGACTTGGGCGTCGAGCTCCGGCGGCGACGCCTCGCGATGCGCTTTGTACGGCGCGTAGTAGTCGTTGCGGAAGCTTTGATTGAAGTGGCGATCGAAGGCGATGGCGATGTGCGTCGGCTTCGTGTCGGCGAGGTACTTGGCAATGAAGGCCGTGAATCCGTAGACCGCATTCGCGGCGTTGCCGTTCGTATCGACGATCGTTCGCGGGACGGAGAAGAACGCGCGAAAGAGAAATGGGCTCGCGTCGACGAGGTGGAGGGTCGTCATCGCTCGCGCACGAAGTAGTCGACGACCATGTCCGGACGGCGGTGTCCGAGCTCGGCGCCGGTGACGGTTTTCACGTAGTGCAATCCCAGTCGCCCGACGACGCGCTTCGACGCTTCGTTCGGCGGATCGATGATCGCGCAGACGCGCGGATGCTTCAGCGTGTCGAGCACGTGACGCATGGCGGCGCCGCCGGCTTCGGTGGCGTAGCCGCGACCCCAGACCTCGCGCGCGAGCCACCATCCGATCTCGAAGTCGCCTGTGGTGCCGAGGGGCTGAGTGCCGGCGATGCCGACGATGCGTCCGGATGCTTTCTCGATGAGCGCGCCCATGCAGACGTCGTATTCGCGGATCTGCCGTTCATGCCGCGAGAACCACTCATCGACTTCCGCCTCGCTGTACGGCTTCCCGCCATGCACGTACTTCATCACCTCCGGGTCGTACGTGAGAGCAGTGAACGCCGGCCGGTCCTCCGGCGTCCACGGACGAATGTAGAGACGTTCGGTCTCGAGACGGAACACTACTTCGACTTGTCCTTCTTCGGCTTCTTCGCTTCACGCTTCGGTGCATTTCTGCCTTTGGCCATCTGTTGCCTCCTTCATGGAAATGGTAACGCGATCCAGTGGAGGATAGGCGCCCTCGCCTGTCGCTCTGGCGGTGCGGGACAGGCGAGGGCGCCTATCCTCCACTGGATAACGATGCATGTACACTCGCCGCATGACGCGCCACCGCCTGGAAGCGTTCAGCGACGGCGTGATCGCGATCCTCATCACGATCATGGTGCTCGAGCTCCACGTGCCGCACGGCGCCGATCCGCACGGCACGGACCTGGCCGCGCTGCGCCCGCTCCTCCCGCTCTTCCTCACCTACATCCTCAGCTTCATCTTTCTCGCGATCTACTGGAACAACCACCATCACATGTTCCATGTCGTGCATCGCGTGAACGGAAAAATCCTCTGGGCGAACATGCACCTTCTCTTCTGGTTGTCGCTCGTGCCGTTCGTCACCGGATGGATGGGAGAGAACGCGAACGCGCCGATGCCGACGGCGGCGTACGGCTTCGTGATGTTGATGGCGGCCATCGCGTACACGATTCTCGTCTACGCGATCATCGACGAACAGGGCGAAGAGTCTGAGCTGCGCGCCGCGATCGGAAACGACGTCAAAGGAAAGATCTCGACGGGACTGTATGTCGCCGCCATTCCGCTGGCGTTCGTGCATCAGTTGGTAGCCGACGCCATCTTCGTGATCGTCGCGCTGATCTGGCTCGCGCCCGATCGCCGCATCGAGTCGCACGTCGCGCAGAAGGCTTGACCCGATGCTCGCACTCTTCTTCGCGATCTCGCTCGCGCATCAACACGTCGCCTTCGATCCGAAAGACTGCACGCCGCACTTCGCGAGTGAGATCGACGCTCCGGCCATTCGCGACGGACTGCGCGCCTTCGCTGCGACGGCCAAGGGATGCGAGATGATTCGCCGCCTCGACACGCACGAGTACGACGTCGAAGTGTCCGAAGAGACGCTCGACGACAGCACGGGCGAAGCGCCGCCGCCGAGCATCGCCACGATCATCAACGCAACGGATCACTCGAAGACGAAGTCGTACGAGATGATTCTCAATCCCGCATTCAAGCGTACGAACGAGGCCGTCGTTTTCACCGACGAGCCGGTGACGCCGGCACAGATGATGGCCGCGGCGTGGGCGGCGGAGATGCTGCACATCGAGTTCTACGCGCGCGGCATCAGCCTCCCCCATCATTCGCGCTCCGACTTTCAGGATGAGTGGCGCGAGATCGCGAAGCAGCTCGGATTCCCGCGACTGACACACGGTGACGATACCGACAAGCGGCGCGCGCGCGTGATCGTCTGGCGCTGAGCTTGCTTTGCGCCATCCCAGTGGAGGATAGGCGCCCTCGCCTGTCCACGTTAGGACAGGCGAGGCGCCTATCCTCCACGGGAAGACGGAGGTAGTGCAATGACGGGATTGATTTGGTTTCTTCTCATCGGACTCATTGCCGGATGGCTCGCCGGCCGCGTGATGCGAGGCGGCGGCTACGGCGTCGTCGGCGACTTGATCGTCGGCGTCATCGGCGCGCTCCTTGGCGGATGGCTCTTCGGAGTCCTCGGCATCGGCGTCGGCGGCTTGATCGGATCGCTGATCACCGCGTTCATCGGCGCAGTCATTCTCATCGCACTGCTTCGTGTCATTCGCCGCGCGTAGAATCGCGCGCGAGTGATCCCCGAGCCGCCGCAAGTCTCCTACTGGGACGCGTCGCCGAAGTTTCGCGCGCTCTGCCAGCGCATGCTCGGCGACGACGCGTGGCGATGGGCGGAGCCTCAGCTCGCGTCGATGGGCGAGCGCGCCGCGATCGAAGTCGCGCCGCTCGCGCAGATCGCCGATCGCAATACGCCGCAGCTCGTGATGCACGATCCGCGCGGCAATCGCATCAATCGCGTCGACTATCACCCGTCCTATCGCGAGATGCAGAAGATCGCGTACGGCTCGGGAATGATCGCCATGAAGTACGCGCCGCATCAGTATTCGATCGATGCGCCGTTCGTCGGATTCGCGCTCGGATATCTCTTCGCCATGGCGGAGATGGGTCTCTACTGCCCGCTCTGCATGACCGACGGCGTCGCGCACGTGCTCACGCGCCACGGCACGCGCGAGCAGATCGATCGCGTCGTGCCGCGGCTCGCGTCGACGAACGTCGACACGCTCTGGACCGGCGGCATGTTCCTCACCGAGCGCGCCGGCGGCTCCGACGTCGGCGCGAACGAGACGATCGCGCGCAACGGACGGCTCACGGGACAGAAGTGGTTCTGCTCGAACGTCGACGCCGACGCGGTGCTCGCCACCGCGCGACCTGAAGGGGCAGAGCCGGGCATCCGCGGCATCCGCACGTACCTTCTGCTGACGCGCGACAACGAAGGCATCACCATCGATCGACTGAAGGACAAGCTCGGCGTCCGCTCGATGCCGACCGGTGAAGTGACGCTGCGCGACGCGCCGGCGGAGGAGATCGGCGATTTTCACGCGATCGCGGAGATGATGAATCTGTCGCGTTTGTACAACGCCGTCGCATCGGTCGCCGTGATCGGCCGCGCCATTCACGAGGCGCGCTGGTACATCGAACGGCGACGAGCGTTCGGCCGCAACGTCATCGATCATCCGCTCGCAAACGACACGCTCCTCCAACTCGAAGCCGAGCATCTCGGCGCGCTCGTGCTGACGTTCGACACCGTCGACGCGCTACGCCGCGACGACGCGAAGACGCTGCGTTTCCTCACGCCGGTCGCGAAAGCGGTCACCGGAAAGCTCGCCGTCGCGTGCGTGTCCGAGGCGATGGAGCTGATCGGAGGAAACGGCTACATCGAGGATTGGGTGATGCCGCGACTGCTTCGTGACGCGCAGGTGCTGCCGATCTGGGAAGGGACGACGAACATCCTCGCCCTCGACGCGCTGCGCGTCGCGCGGAAGGAACAGATCGAGGATGCACCGGACGACGAGCGCGACGCGAAGCGGTGGATGTTCGACTGGGCGCGCCGCTACGAAGCGCGGCGTCTGCGAGAGATCGGCGAAGACGCCGCAGCCGACCGACTGGCCCGCGGAAGCGTATTGTTCACATCATGACCAATCTTCCGCCCGGATCCGACGGCATTCCTCTGCTCGGCGAAACGCTTTCGTTCGCGAAGAATCCGTTCCGCTTCATCGAGCAACGCCTCGCCAGGCACGGCCGCATGTTTCGCACGAACGTCCTCGGGCGAAAGACCGTGGTCATCGCCGGCGCCGACGCCGCCGGACGCTTCATCGACAACAGCGTGGTCATGCGCGAAGGCTCGATGCCGCCGCACGTGCAGGAGATCTTCGGCGGGCGCAGCCTCCCGCTCCTCGACGGCGAGGTGCACAAGACGCGAAAAGGCATCGTGCTGAAAGCGTTCACGCGCGAGGCGATGGCGTCGTACCTGCCGGCGATTCAGCGCAACGTCGAGAGCGCGTTCGAGCGCTGGTCGCGCGGCGGCGAGATCCGCTGGCTCGACGAGATGCAGCGGCTGTCGATCGAAGTGATCTGCGCGACGATCATCGGCATCGCGCCGGGCGAAGAGACCGATCGTCTGCGGCGCGACTACGCCATCCTCACGCGCGGCTTCGCCACGCTGCCGGTCAACATCCCCGGCACGCCGTACAACAAAGCGCTGAAGGCGCGCGATCGGATCCTCGACACGCTGCGCGCACGCGTTCGCGAGCGCCGCGCGAATCCGACCGACGACGGACTCTCGCGCATCCTCACCGCCGGCGACATCAGCGACGAGAATGCCGCACTCGAGCTACATCACATCATCATCGCCGGCTACATCGTCTTCGCGGAGTTGGGAGCGACCGTGCAGCAACTGACGTCGAATCCCGAAGTGCGCGCGAAGCTCGCAGACGAGATCGCGCAGGTCGCGCCAAATGGTCCGCTCACGCTCGAGACGCTGATGCGCATGCCGTATCTCACGAACGTCGTGAACGAGGTGAAGCGAGTCACGCCGATCATCCCGGCGGTGTTCGGAAAGACGAGAGAAGGATTCGAGTTCGACGGCAAGCAGGTGCCCGCCGGATGGATGGTGATCTGGGCGCTGACGCCGAGTCACGTCACGTACGGCGTCTACGACGACGCGACGAAGTTCGATCCCGATCGTTTCTCCGACGCACGCGCCGAGCAGAAACGCCACGAGCACGCGTTCGTGCCGCAAGGCGCGGGACCGGCGATGGGACATCGCTGCCCGGGACTCGACTACGCGACGTACTTCATGGAGATCTTCGCCGTCGTCCTGCTGCGCGGATTCACGTGGACGCTGTCGCGGCAGAACTTCGAGCTCGACTGGAGCAAGACCCCGCCGGAGCCGAAGGACGGATTGCGAGCGACAATCACGGCGGGATGACACCGCGACCCACCAAAGAACAGATCGCCGCCGCCGAAGGAAAAACGCTGCCCGATGTGATCGGGCCCGATCTCGACGTTCTCTTCTGCGGCATCAATCCCGGCTTGTATACGGCGGCGGTGCAGCAACACTTCGGACGTCCCGGCAATCGCTTCTGGCCGACGATTCACCGCGCCGGATTCACGCCGCGGCTCTTTCATCCATCGGAGCAACGCGAGCTGTTGAAGCTCGGCTACGGAATCACGAATGTCGTCGCACGCGCGACGAACGCTGCGGACGCGTTGAGCGACGATGAGCTCGTCGCCGGCGCGCGTGCACTGGAGCGCAAAGTGCGTCGTTATCGTCCGCGCGTGCTGGCGATCGTCGGCATCGGCGCGTATCGCGTCGCATTCAGGCGTCCGCGCGCGAAGATGGGACCGCAGGAAGAGACGATCAGCGACACGCGCATCTGGATCCTGCCGAATCCGAGCGGGCTGAATGCGAACTACCGGCCGGAGGATTTCGTCCGGTTGTTCAACGAACTGCGCGAATGGCTGCGCTGACGTGAATCCGCGTCGTGTCGAGCAGCGGCACGCCGGCGTGCGATTCGGCGCGCAGCAGCAAAGGAAGCTCGGTGCCGGCGAGCAGGACGCCGTCGATCGGCCGCATCTTTTCGACGATGTTCAGCACGCGCTCGCGCTTCTCCGGCAGGAAGACGGCTTTGACGAGCTCGCTCATGTAGGTGTCGTGGATGAACGCGAGATCGTCGTCGTCCGGCGGAACGATCTCGATGCCGGCGGCGCGAAACACATCGGGATAGAAGCGGCCTCGCATCGTGAAGCGCGTACCGAAGATGCCGACGTGTTTCAGTCCGCGCGACGTCGCTTCGTCGCGCGCCGACTCGACGATGCTGATCAGCGGAAGCGACGATCGTTCGCGCACGTTATCGAAGACGATGTGCGGCGTGTTCGACGCGAGCAACGCGACGTCTGCGCCGGCGCGCTCGAGACGCGCCACTTCGTCGACCAGCCAATCTGCGAGTGTCGTAAGATCGTTTGCGGCGGCCAGGCCGAGGAGTCGATCGAGGTCGATGCTGTTGATGAGAATCGAGCGGAGACCGCCCGCGATGAGTTGCCGGTAGTAGTCGATCGTCGATTCAGGGGCGATCCCGCCGATGATTCCGAGCGTCTTCATGGTTGGCGTACCGATTGCGAAATGATAGCGCCGGCAGTCAATGGTCCTGGAGGCTTAAGGTGAAAAGAAACAATAATTTAGCGAGGTATTTTGCAGTCGCAGCAGGCATCGCGGCGCTCTGCGGAACGTCCGCATTCGCGGAAACGCGTCATCGCGATGAGACAAGGGGCGACAACAACCGCAGCACGCATGTCGAGCGAAGCACCGGTGAACACGGCTCGTCGAATCGCGATCATGCGAACACGCAGCCGCAGAGTCCCAACAACTTCAATCGCGATCGCGTGAACAACGAGCGCAGCTCGAACTGGAATCGCGAGAATCGCGACAACAACGAGCGCAACTCGAACTGGAATCGCGAGAATCGCGACAACAACGAGCGCAGCTCGAACTGGAATCGCGAGAATCGTGAGAATCGCGACAACCGCAATTTCGAGCAGCGTAACTTCGATCGCAACCGCGTCGAGTCGAACGCCTATCGCGATCACGGCCGCACCGAGTCGTATCGCGGGCCGCGCATCGAGTCGCACCGCAACTACGGCAACTACGAGCGCGGCGGACGCTCCGGCTACTTCTATCACGGACGCCTCGAGCGCTATGAGCCGTGGCGCGGCGGCTTCCGCATTTGGCTCGGCGGCGCGCCGTATCCGTTCTGGGTTCCGGAGGCGTACTTCCGCTCGCACGGATTCCGCGTCGGCATCTCCATCGGCCTCGGCGGCTTCTACAACCCGCTCGGCTACTACGACTACGATCCGTACTACTACGACTCGCCGTACTACGGCTCGACGGTGAGCTCGGGTGATCTCCGCGGCGTCGTCGAGAACGTCGACTGGCGCCGCGGCACGCTCGTGCTTCGCGACGACGTCAGCGGCAACTTCGTGACCGTGCAGATGCGCGGCCGCGACCGCATGCTCGACTCGCTCCGTCAGGGCGACTACGTCGTGCTGCAGGGCGACTGGGTGCGCGGCGGCCTCTTCGAAGCGTATCGCGCCGATCTTCTCGACGGCCGCGACTATCGCGACGGACGCTACTGAGTCACACGCCCGACGTAACCACTCGTCACGGGCACACGGCGACCAGCCAACGCGGTCGCGACTTCGGTCGCGACCGCGTCATTCACTTCCGCAAGCGGCCGCAAACAATCCCCTTCCATCGTCGACACGGCGATCCCATCGCGCAGCGCGATGCGATTCGATGCAATCGCGCGCACGCGCTCGCCGCTGGTGAGAATGCCGGTGAGGTTGAGCGGATCGGCGGCGCTGATGACGACGAGCGATCCGTCGCTCCCCTCGCGCCGCATCTCGCGCAGGCGATCGACCGCTTCGCCGAGGGCGAACTGCTCGCCGGACATGCCGTTGACGAAGCGCCCGCCGCGAATCTCGCCGCGCGCTTCGAGACGGCGATAGACGCGCGTCAGCTCGCGCCACGGCGCCGCATTGGCCTCGCGCGCGACCAGACGCCGGAAGACGACGCCGTAGCGCCGCAAGAACGCGCGCGCCTGCGCCTCGATGTCGATCTCGCTGCGCTCGATCACCGACCAGCGTCCTGGCTCTTTGCGTCCGGCGAATCCGTCCGAAGTAATTAAACCGGCGTTTACTAACTCTTCGAGCGCTTCGTCTTTGATGAACGACGCGCCTTTCGTTTGGAGTGTTTCGAGGACTTGCCGAGCACGCTCGCTGAGTTGGGGCGGCTCGAGCTCGCCGAGCCATGCTTTGGCATGCGCGCGCGGAAACAGCGCGACACCGCGCATCCACGAGACTTCGCCGGTGAGGCAAAGCATGTCGAGCATCGACGGGTTGTAGCCTTCGATCCGTTGCGGCAACACGTGCCGCTCCCACGCCGCGGCGCTGATCTCGTAGCCCTCGAGCTGCGCGACGACTGCGCGCAAGCCATCGAGCCCGGTGAGGCGCGACGAAGGGGCGACGTGCTGCCAGGCGAGGAGGAAGCGCATGAAGTCGTTCGCGCTGACCGGCTCGATCTCGGCGCGGAGACGGTTGAGCGTGTAGCGATGGATGCGCGCGAGGAGGCGGCGGTCGCACCATTCCAGTGTTTTCGTTTCGAACTGCCCGCGCAGAACGACTCCCTCTGCTT
>Ga0075425_100002396_pt1 | contig 18815 bp, 15 predicted proteins | sample SoiMethybrSBSTD4_FD_75300 | JGI IMG/M metagenome (GOLD analysis project Ga0075425, IMG submission 75300) | Bulk soil microbial communities from a Populus tree surrounding site in Tennessee, USA - Soil MetaG P. TD hybrid SBSTD4 | ecosystem: Environmental > Terrestrial > Soil > Tree plantation... | reverse complement strand
GCCGTTCCTGGCCTGGGCGCTCAACGGCGAGCCGCTGTCCAAGCACCAGGGCAAGCCGCTGCGCCTGCTCACGCCGGGCTGGTACGGCGTCGCCAACGTGAAGTGGCTCTCGCAGATCCACATCCAGGAGGACGCGTACCTCGGGAAGTATCAGGCGCGGTGGTACCGCACCGTCCGCGGCGAGATGATCGACGGCGAGATGAAGTACATGGAGACCGCCGTCACGCACATGAACCCGAAGTCGTTCGTCGCGCGCGTGACCAAGAGCGGCTCGACGTGCAAGGTGACGGGCGTCGTGCTGAACGACGGCACGCCGATCAAGCTCGTCGAGGTGAAGGTGGACGACGGCCCGTGGCAGCCGGCGACGCTGGATCCGGCGACCGCGAAGGAGAAGTACGGCTGGAAGCTGTTCACCTACACGTGGAGCAACCCGACGCCGGGCGATCACACGCTGGTGTCGCGCGTGACGCAGACCGACGGCAAGGTGCAGCCTACCGAGCAGGAGCTCGAGACGAAGAAATCGTTCCTCGAGCAGAACTCGCAGGCGCCGCGCAAGGTGAAGATCGTCTGACGCACGGCGCTAGGGGCTAGGGGCTAGCTGTTCTACGTAGGCGACGGGCTTTAGCCCGTCGCACGGCTAGTCTCCAGTCCCGAGCCCCTAGCCCCGACGGCTCACGGATACCACTTCGCATCTCGGAACTCAATCCCGCTCGCGAGCGCGCTGCGGAAGGCGTCAATCGTCTCCGCACGGTTCGCGAGCGGCGTGCCGCTCGTTCCCGCCCAGCTCTGATCGTAGTGATACAGGTAGACGGTCTTCGGCTTGAACGCATTGACGCATTCGGCGGCGGCCGCCGGCGTCATGCGCTCGAGCGGGAGATTCATCGGCACGAACGCGACGTCGATGTCGCGCAGCGCGCGGATTTCCGGCACGCACTCGGTCACGCCCGCGAAGTAGATCCGCTTGCCGCCGAGCGTCACGACGTAGCCGTTCGACTTGCCCTTCGGGTGCGAGGGCTCGCCGGGCTTGATGTCGTAGGCGGCGATGGCCTGCACGGTGACGCCGGGCACCTTCTTCGTCTCGCCGTTGGCGATCACTGTCCCGTCGGCGAACTTCGCGCGCGACGCCGCCGGCAGCAGCACCGGCGCGCCCGGCTTGCGCAGCCGCTCGATGGCCGTCGGATCGAGATGGTGAACCGGATCGTCGGTGATGAGGATGAGATCCGCCCGCTTCGCGCGCGACAGATCCGCGCGGCTCCAGGGATCGACCTGCACGACGATTCCGTCGGCCTCGAGCTGCACGCTCGCGTGCGCGAGCGGCGTGATCGCGACGTCCGCCGCCGCGCCGACGCGCAGCGTGAACACCGCCGCGAGCAAAGAAGTCGCGATGAGACGACGCGTCATGTGCGTACCTCGCGCGGCGTAGCCTAGCACGCGCCGGGGGAACCACGAAGACACGAAGAAACACGAAGACACGAAGACGGAAAAGGCAGCGGCGCGCGGCGGCGGCCGGCCGTCGGTCCGCGCGCTCGGCTCTGCGCGCTCTGCGTGCTCTGTGGTTGCTTTCCCGTCCTCACGCCTATCGCAGATCGCGGAAGAACGCGCGCACGTCGTCGACCAGGAGCGCCGGCTGCTCGAACGCCGCGAAGTGCCCGCCCCGCGGCATCTCGGTCCACCGCGTGATGTTGAACCGCGGCTCGAGCCACCGCCGCGGCGCCCAGATCACTTCCTTCGGAAAATCGGCGCATGCGGTCGGCGCCTCGACGCGGCGCGGCGCCGCTGGCGCGGCGTGGCGGCTCTCGTAATAGATCCGCGCCGACGAGGCCGCCGTCTGCGTCACCCAGTAGATCATGATGTTCGTCAGCAGCTCGTCCTTCGTGAAGACCGAGTCGGGGTTGCCGCCGCAGTCGCACCACGTGCGGAACTTCTCGACGATCCACGCCGCGAGCCCCACCGGCGAATCGTTCAGCGCGATGCCGATCGTCTGCGGCTTCGTCCCCTGAATCTGCTGATAACCGGTCTCCTCGGCCTGGAAGAGATCGCGGCCCTTCAGGCGCGCGCGTTCGGCGTCGGTGAGCCCCGAGGTTGGATCCGCGCCGGGCGGCGGCGGCGCGGTGCACATGTTGAGGTGCAGTCCCGCGACATGCGGCGCGTCGGCGCGTGCGACGGCGGCGCTGATGATCGCGCCCCAGTCGCCGCCCTGCGCGCCGTAGCGCGTGTAGCCGAGCCGCGCCATCAGCTTCGCCTCGATCGCCGCAATCCGCGCCGGATCGAACCCCGGCTCGCGCGGCTTCGCCGAGAACGCGAACCCCGGAATCGACGGCATGACGACGTCGAACGCGTCCTCCCGCCGTCCGCCGTGCGACGCCGGATCGGTGAGCGGCCCGATGATCTTCGTGAACTCGACGAACGATCCCGGCCACCCGTGCGTGACGAGCAGCGGCAGCGCGTGCGGCTCCTTCGATCGCCGGTGAACGAAATGGATCGTGAGGCCGTCGATGTCGGTCGTGAACTGCTCGAGGCGATTCAGCCGGCGCTCCTGCTCGCGCCAGTCGAAGTTGTCGCGCCAGTAGGCGACGAGCGACCGGAGGTAGGCGACGTCGGTGCCGTAAGTCCAGCCGCCGCCCTCGAGAGGCTCGGGGATGCGCGCGCGCGCGAGCTTCGCCTTCAGCTCCGCGAGCACGCTGTCGTCGACGTGAATCGTGAACGGCCGAATCGCCGCGCCATCGGTCTGCGCACGCGCAGGCGCCGCGCCGACGCGCAGCCCGAGCACCGCCGCCAGCAAAGACGTCGCGATGAGACGACGCGCCATGTGCGTACCTCGCGCGCGTAGGCTAGCACGCGCGGGCGAACCACGAAGACACGAAGACACGAAGAGACGACGGCGCGCGGACCGGCCCGCGAAGCGGGCCGGCTGGCTGCGCCAGCCGTCGGTCCGCGCGCCTCGGCTCTGCATGCTCTGCGCGCTCTGTGGTTGCTTTCCCGTCGCTTCCCCGGGCGCTACGCCTCCGGCGACTCGGCGAGCAGCGTGACGTCCGGATGCTGGCGCTCGAAGTACTGCACTTCCCACTCGGACGCGAAGAGGACGACGCGCCGCTCGAGCCGATCGAGCGCGACGGCGGCGCCGCCGCCGAGCGGCGGAATGCGGACGGCCGGATCGGCCACCCACCGCGCCGCCGCGAACGGCGCCGTGTCGATCTGCGCGTCGACGCCGTACTCCGTCCGCAGCCGGCTCGTGATCACGTCGAGCTGCAGCGCGCCGACGACGCCGACGACCGGCTCGCGGCGGCCGCCGTCGACGTAGAAGAGCTGCATCAGCCCTTCTTCCTCGAGCTGCCGCAGCCCCTCGTCGAACTGCTTGTAGCGCGTGTCGTGCAGGCGCGCGCGGCCGAAGTGCTCGGCGGGAAACCGCGGCACGCCGCCGTAGCGCACCGGCGCGCCGGTGTGCAGCGTGTCGCCGATCGCGAACTGCCCCGGGTTGACGAGCCCGAGGATGTCGCCCGCGTACGCGTCGCTCACCGTCTCGCGGTCGCGGCCGAAGAAGCGGTAGGCGCGCGACGCGCGAATCGGCCGGGCGATGCGGCTGTTCACGATCGTCATGTCCTTCGTGAAGCGGCCCGAGCAGACGCGGACGAACGCGACGCGGTCGCGGTGCCGCGGATCCATGTTCGCCTGGATCTTGAAGACGAAGCCGGTGAAGCGCTCGTCGGTCGGGCTCACCGGGCCCTCGTCGCTCATGCGCGGCTGCGGCGGCGGCGCCAGCTCCACGATCGCGCGCAGAAACGGCTCGAGGCCGAAGTTGGTGAGCGCGCTCCCGAAGAAGACCGGCGTCTGGCGGCCGGCGCGGTACTCGCCGACGTCGTACGCCGTGCCCGCGGCGCGAATCACCTCGAGCGACTCGACGAAGTGCGCGTAGACGGTGTCGCCGACGAGCGCGAGCGCCGCCGGATCGTCGAGCGCGGCGATGTCCACCGGCGCGCGGAACTGCCCCTGCGCCTCGCGCTCGTAGAGCAGCAGGTGGCGCCGCTCGATGTCGTACACGCCGCGAAACGCGTCGGCGCTGCCGATCGGCCAGTTCACGGGCGCCGCCGCGATGCCCAGCGTCCGCTCGAGATCGTCGAGCAGCTCCAGCGGATCGCGCGCCGGCCGATCGAGCTTGTTGATGAAGGTGAGGATCGGCAGCCGATGCCGCCGGCAGACCTCGAACAGCTTGCGCGTCTGATCCTCGACGCCGTTCGCCGCGTCGATCACCATGACGACGCTGTCGGCGGCGACGAGCGCGCGGTACGTGTCCTCGCTGAAGTCCTTGTGGCCCGGCGTGTCGAGCAGCGCCATGCGGCGGCCGTCGAGCTCGAACTCGAGCGCCGCCGCGGTGATCGAGATGCCGCGCTCCTGCTCGAGCGCCATCCAGTCGGACGTCGCGTGGCGGCGCGCCTTGCGGCCGCGCACGGCGCCCGCCAGCTCGATCGCGCCCGCATACAGCAGCAGCTTCTCGGTGAGCGTCGTCTTGCCCGCGTCCGGGTGCGAGATGATCGCGAACGTGCGGCGGCGCGCGACCTCGCGCTCGAGCTCGTTCGAGATCAAGGCATCGGACTGGTCGACGGCCATGGTCCAATAATGCCATGTCCTCGCCTGACGCCATGCCGCGGGCGGTCCGCACGGTCGTGGCCGACCGCGGCGACGCCGGCGTGCGCCTCGACCGCGTGCTGCGGCGCCACCTGGCCGACCTCGACGCGGCGACGCGCACGCGCGTGCAGGCGTGGATCGAGGACGGGCGCGTGACGGTGAACGGCGCGCCGGTGCGCCGCGTGTCGGCGCGCGCGGCGCTCGGCGATCGCGTGTCGGTCGTCGTGCCGGACGGGTCGCCGCGCCGCGCGATGCTCGCCGAGCCCGCGCCGCTCTCGATCCTCTTCGAGGACGATCATCTTCTCGCGATCGACAAGCCGGCCGGCGTCGTCGTCCACCCGACGTTCAGGCATCCGGCGGGCACGCTGATGAACGCGCTGCTCTGGCACGCGCGCGCATGGCGCGCGGGATGGCGGCCGTCGATCGCCGGACGCCTCGACAAGCTGACCTCGGGCATCGTGCTCGTCGCGAAGACGCGCGAGATCCACGCGGCGCTGCAGCGCGCGGGCCGCCACGTCGTCAAGGACTACCTCGCGGTGGTGTACGGACGCGTGCCGGCCCGCGGGACGATCGATTTGCGGCTCGCGCTGGCGCCGCGCGATCGGCGGCACGTGATCGCGTCGGCAACCGCCGGCGCGCCGAGCGTCACCGAGTTCGAGCGCGTCGCGCGCGCGCGGGCGCCGCGCGCCGGCCTCGCGCTCGTGCGGTGCCGGCTCGTCACAGGACGCCGCCATCAGATCCGCGTCCATCTCGCCGCGCGCGGCTGGCCGATCGTCGGCGATCCGGTGTACGGCGAGCCGCGGTGGCAGGACGTGAAGGACGCGATGCTGGCCACTGCGCTGCGCGCCTTTCCGCGGCAGGCGCTGCACGCGCATCGCATCGCGCTCACGCACCCGGTTACACGGGAACGACTGGAAATTACAGCGCCGCTGCCCGACGATCTGCGCGGCCTCATCGACCTCGCCGCGCTGGGCAGTTAGGTTCAGCGCACGGCGCCCTTGCCGAATTGATCGGATGCCCGGGCGGGCTTGCCGTTCTCGAAGTCGATCTCGAGGACCTTCTCGCTCTCGACGTCCACGCCGTGCTCGTCCTGCAGCGTGCCGACGATCTGCTTCGTGCGGACGTCGATCATGTCGCCGGTCGACGCGAACGCCGTCCGCCCGTCGAGGCTGAACGCGATCCAGCCCGGCTCGTCGCGCACGTGGACGCGCGTCTTCTGCACCGGCGGCATCTTCGTCGCGTCGAAGACGTGGAGGAAGTGATTCGTGTTGTCGGCCACCCAGATCTCGGTCTCGTCGGCCGTCATCGCGATGCCGTGGCTCGGCGTGCCGTGCACCGGCGAGTTCTTCGTCTCGAGCCCCTCGACCGCCACGCGGTGCAGCAGTTTCCCCGTCGTGAGATCGGCGACCTCGAACCCGAGCAGGTTGTTCACGTTCGCGAACACGAGCGTCTGCCGGCCGTTGATCGTGAACGGCCGCACGACGTCGTCGAACGGGCCGACCTGCCGGAGGACCGTGTGCGTCTTCGCGTCGGCGACCGTGAGCAGCGGCGGCACGCGGCCCTGCACCTCGAGATACGCGCGCGCGCCGTCGTCGGAGTAGATCGTGTTGTGCGGCGAGCCTTCCTTGTCGATCGTCGTGACGAGCGCGCCGTCGGCCGCGTCGACGACGTACCACTTCGGCGCGCCGGCGGCGGGGGCATAGATCGTACGGCCGTCGGGCGAGATCGCGATCCGATCACAGCACTTGCCGCCGTAGTTCTGCTCCCACACGACCGTGTCCGTCGTCAGATCGAAGGCGGCGAGGCGGCGGCTGGTGCTGACGTAGAGCCGCGCGGTCGCGGCGTTGGCCGCGATGCCGCGCACGCCTTCCGCCGGGCGGCCTTCGGGCCCCGTCCACGTCGGAATGCGCTTCACGAATTCGTAACCGTGGTCGATGTCGAACACCAGGACGCCGATGCCGCCGTGATCGGTCGCGTTGCCGACGCCGGGGACGCCGGCATACAGCAGGCGCCGCGGCGGGTCGGCGGAGGCGGCGAGCGCCGCGGTCAGGAGGAGCGCCACCAACAAGCGGTGCATAGCGGGCGAGTATAATCGCTCGGTTCCTCGGAGGACAGATGGCGCGCGCGCGAACGGCGGTGCATCTTCTCGTCTTTTCGCTGTCGATCACCTCGGCGGCGCTCGTCGCACAGGAGCGTCCGGCGCCGCCGGACAACCCGGCGCGCAACAACCCGCATCTCGGCAACAAGGAGTCGATTCGCAGCGGCCTCGCGCTCTACCGCGTGCGCTGCGCCGACTGCCACGGCCTCGACGCGAAGGGCTATCGCGGGCCGGACCTCACCGCGCTTCTCGGCGACATGCCCGACGAAAAACTCTTCCAGACGCTGCGCAAGGGCGTAGCCGGCACCGAGATGCCGGGGAGCACGGCGCCCGACGACGAGCTGCTGCTCGTGATCGCGTACCTGCGCAACCTGGGCGCGGTCTCGGCGCCCGAGACGGCGCCGACGGGCAACGTCGAGAACGGCCAGCGCCTCTTCGCGGCGCAATGCACCGGCTGCCACCGCATCGGCATGCGCGGCGGGCGGCTCGGCCCCGATCTCTCGCGCATCGGCGCCGCGCGATCGCGCAGCGCGCTGGTGCGCGAGATTCGCACGCCCGCGGAATGGTTCCCTCCCGGCTACGAGACGGTGACGCTCGTGACCAAGGACGGCCAGCGCATCCGCGGCACGCGCAAGAACGAAGACGCGTTCTCGATCCAGGTGATGGACACGCGCGAGCGGATTCAGGGCTACCTGAAAGGCGATCTGCGCGAGGTGATTTACGAGAAGGACTCGCTGATGCCCGCCTTCACCGCGGCGCGCCTGAACGACAACGACCTGAACGATCTCATCGGCTATCTGACGACCCTGCGCGGACCCGATCCGACGGTCCGCTGAGGAGGCTTATGCGCACGCTCCTGCTCGCCTTCGCCGCATCGGTCACGCTCGCCGCGCAGGGCGCGGCGCCGCAGGTGACGCCGCAGGATCTGCTGGACGGCCTCAAGGATCCCGGCAAGTGGCTCACCTACGGCGGCGACTACAGCGGCACGCGCCACAGTCCGCTCACGCAGATCACGCCGGAGAACGTCGGCCAGCTCGCCTCGCAGTGGATGTTCCAGACCGGCACGCTCGGGAGCTTCCAGACGACGCCGCTCGTCGTCGACGGGATCATCTACGCGACCGGCTTCAACAACCACGCGTGGGCGATCGACGCGCGCACCGGCCGCCCGATCTGGCGCTACCGCCGCAACCTGCCCGAGAACCTGCACGTCTGCTGCGGCGCCGTGAACCGCGGCTTCGCCGCGCTCGGCGATCGCCTCTTCATGACGACGATCGACGCGCACCTCGTGTCGCTCGACATGAAGACCGGCGACGTGCTGTGGGACGTCGAGCTCGCCGACTTCAAGGTGGGCTACTCGGCCACCGTTGCGCCGCTCGTCGTGAAGGACAAGGTGATCGTCGGCATCGCCGGCGCCGAGTTCGGGATCCGCGGCTTCATCGACGCCTACGACGCGCAGACCGGCAGGCGCGCGTGGCGCTTCTTCACCGTCGCGTCGCCCGACGATCCGATCGGCGGACGCTCGTGGCCGCCGACGAGCGACGCGTGGCAGCGCGGCGGCGGATCGATCTGGGTGACCGGCACCTACGATCCGCAGCAGAACCTGCTCTTCTTCGGCACCGGCAACCCCGGGCCCGACTACTACAGCAACGCGCGCGAGGGCGACAACCTCTACACCGCATCGCTCGTCGCGATCGACGCCGACACCGGCCAGCGGCGCTGGCACTATCAGTTCACGCCGCACGACGTCCACGACTGGGACTCGACGCAGGTGCCCGTGCTCGGCGATCTGACGATCAACGGCCAGCCGCGCAAGGTCGTCATGTTCGCGAACCGCAACGGGTTCTTCTACACGATCGATCGCGTCACCGGCAAAGTGATCGTCGCCAGGCCGTTCGTCGAGACGACGTGGGCGAAGGAGATCGGGCCCGACGGCCGCCCGGTGCTTTTACCCGGCCATCTGCCCGACGAAGAGGGCACCAAGACGTGCCCGGATCTCGGCGGCGGCACGAACTTCATGTCGCCCTCCTACGATCCGACGTCGCATCTGTTCTTCGTCACCGCGCGCGAGACGTGCGCCACCTACTTCGCGTTCGACCAGAAGTTCAAGCCGGGCGAACAGTGGGAGTCGGGCGGCACGACGCGGCCGCGCGATCAGAAGAACTTCGGTGCGCTGCGCGCGATCGATCCGGTGACGGCGACGGTGAAATGGGAGTTCCGCTATCCGTCGGTGTCGTCGTCCGGCGTGCTGACGACCGCGTCGGGTCTCGTGTTCGCCGGCGACGGCGACGGCAACATCATGGCGTTCGACTCGCGCACCGGAAAGAACCTGTGGCACTACCAGCTCGGGTTCGCGATGCGCGCGACGGCGGGCACGACCTACATGCTCGACGGCCGGCAGTACCTGCTTGTGCCCTCAGGCAGTATGCTGACGGCGTTCGCACTGCCTTCGGAGCAAAGGACGCAAAGGTAGCAAAGGGCGCAAAGGCAGCAAAGAGCGCAAAGCGAACCTGGCATTCGGCGTGCTTTGTAGCGCAAGTACCCCCGGGTGCGCGTAAGGAATCAAAACGGTTTCTGCACGCGAATGCACCGATCTGTCAGCTAGCCGACAAGCGATGGATCTCAAAGGGCACGACACGCACGATTGTCCGTACTGTGGCCGGCCCCTCCAGTGGGTCGCCGAGCGCTGGTTCGGGCGCGGCACTTTCGAGTGCGAGCAGTGCGGCGATTTCCCCGACATGACGCCGCCGGCCGATCGCCCGGCGATTCCGTCGGCGCCGCCGGCCGTCGCGCCGTCGCCGCGGCGCCGCGACGGGCGCCCGCGCGTGCTCCTCGTGGACGACTCGGTCGAGTACCGCGATCTCTACGCGCTGATGCTCGAGCAGACGGCGACGGTGATCACGGCGTCGAGCGGCGAAGAGGCGATCGCGCGCGCCGCCGCCGAATCGTTCGACGCGATCGTGCTCGACGTGCTGATGCCGGGCATGGACGGCTGGGAGACGTGCGCGCTGCTCAAGTCGACGCCGGCGACGGCGACGGTGCCGGTGATCATGCTCACCTCGCTCGACGGCCTCGACGTGCCGGCGACCGCGTCGCGCGTCGGCGCCGCGAGCGTCCTCATCAAGCCGTGCCCCGTCGATCGCCTCGCCGTCGCGATCCGCGACGCGATGGCGCAGCACCGCGTCCTGCAGTCCGCGTCGTCGCTCGCGTCGCTTCCCGATTCGATCGAGAGCGAGCCGTAATTACAAAAGCGGAATACGGCCGGGCTGGAATAGGCTGAGGCGCGCGAATTGCAGCGCTCGTGCCTGATGCGTGGAATCGCGGCTGTTTCGGCGATCGGGCTCGTCGTCCTGCTTCCCTTTTCGGCCGCCGCGCAGGACAAATTCGCCGTCCGCACGCCGCGCGTCGCGCGGGGGACGCCGGTGGTGTCGGCCGCCCCGGCGATCACGGATGCCGATACCGCCGACGACGTAGCGGTCGCCGCGCAGCGGTTCGCCGAACAGCTGTCCGAGCGGCTGCAGCCGATCGAGCAGCGGCTGCGCGAGGATGCGAGGCTGCGCCGCGCGGGCGCGGTGATCGGCCTCAGCGCCGCCGCGATCGGCGCGCTGCGGGGCCAGCAGACGCTCACCTTCGTCGGCACGCAGGCGATTCGACTCGGCCTCGATCGTCAGCTCGCCGCGGTGCGGGGACGATCCGGCGTCAGCATCGAGCCGACGATTGGCCGTCACGGCTGGGCGATAACCGTTGCTGTCAGTGACAAGGCAGGAAGGCAGTAAGGCAGGAAGGCAGGAATTCGGGGCGGGAAGGCCGGAAGGTCGGAATGACGAAGGTCGAAGGTTGAAATGTGGAAGGCCCGCCTTCCATTCCAGCGTTCGCCTTCCATTCTTCAATCCTTCAACCTTCGCCTTCATTCCTTCAGCCTTCCAGCGGTCGTCATTCCAGCCTTCCCGCCTTCCTGCCTTGAATTCCTGCCCTTCTGCCTTCCTGCCTTCCTGCCTTGCGGAGATCGTCTATCGCAGATTCTTGTTGAAGAATTCGAGCGTCCGCTGCCACGCGAGCTTTGCCGCCGTCTCGTCGTAGCGCGGCGTCGTGTCGTTGTGGAAGCCGTGCTGCGCGCCCTCGTAGATGAACAGCTGATAGTTCTTGTGGTGCTCCTTCAGCGCCGCTTCGTACGCGGGAATGCGCTGGCCGATGCCGGTGTCCTTCGTCGGATCGGCGTAGTGGAGCATCATCGGCGCCTTGATCTTCGCCGCGTCCTCGGCGCTGGGCGGCGCGCCGTAGAAGGGCGCGCCGGCGCCGAGATCGGGCATCCGCACGGCGAGCTGGTTGACGATGCCGCCGCCGAAGCAGAAGCCGATCGCGCCGATCTTGCCCGTGCACTGCGGCTGCTTCTTCAGCCACTCGGCCGCGGCGGCGAAGTCCTCCATCATCTTCGGGCCGTTCACCTCGCGGAACTTCGCGGCGCCCTTTTCATCGTCGCCCGGGTAGCCGCCGACGGAGGTGAGACCGTCGGGCGCGAACGCGACGAAGTTCGCGACGGCGAAGCGGCGCGCGACGTCCTCGACGTACGGGTTGAGCCCGCGGTTCTCGTGAATCACGAGGACGCCGGGCAGCTTGCCGCTCGCGTTCGCGGGCCGCACGAAGTAGCCGCGAATGCTGCCGTTGCCCTGCGGCGACGCGACCGTTTCGTAGGACGTCCGGATCTTCGGGTCGTCTTTCGAGACCTGTTGCGCCCACGCGTAGTTCGGCTTGAGGCTCTCGAAGATCGCGGCTGCCGTGAGGCCGCCGACCGCGAACTTCTGGATGCGCTCCATGAAGTCGCGGCGGCTCATGTCGCCGTGCTGGTACTCGTGGAACAGGTCGAGCAGCTCCTGCGGGTACTCCGACGCCTTCTTTCGTCCTTCCATGCGCCAGCTCCTTGTCTGAGGTGGCGTGGATTGTAGCGCGGGAACCACGAAGGCACGAAGAAACACGAAGACACGAAGAAGAAAGGAAGCATCGGCGCGCGACGGCCCGCTACGCGGGCCGCGCGGCGCGCGCCTCAGCTCTGCGATCTCTGCGGTCTCTGTGGTTGCTTTTCCGTCACTTCGCCGTGACGGTATAGCGGACGAGGACATCGTCGACGAAGTCCGCGCGGATCCGCTGCTCGCCGGCGACGAAGACGAGCGTCGTCACCGCGAGCGCGCCCTCGCGGCGCTCGGACGTCTCCGAGGGCCGGCCGTACAGCCGCTCGGCGTCGGCGCGCAGCATCCCCTTGCGCGGCAGCGCGACGTCGCCGGCGAGCGGCGCCTCGTCGCGTTGCGCGGCGATCGGCGCATTGTCGCCCGTGGTGCCGCGCGGCGAGAGGCCGCCGAAATCGACGTACTCGCCGAGCGCCGCCATCAGATCCTCGGGGCGGAATCCTTCGGGCACGCGGTCGTCGTAGCGCAGGTTGAAGCGCGAGCCGCCGTGCAGCCGCCGCTCGGCGAGCCGCGCCTTCTTCTCGTCTTCCGCGCGCTCGCGCGCGATCGCAATGCGCCGGTTCTCGCGCGCGCGACGCTCGCGCAGATCGTCGAGCTCGCGCTCGAGACGCCGGCGGCGATCGCGATCGTCCTCGTCCTTGACCAGCCGCTCGAGATCCTTCTCGCGCTCGGTCTTCGGCGCATCGGCCATCGACACCGACGTGCTCGTGTCGTCGCCGAACGTGCCGTAGCCGCCGCCGCCAAGCTGGAACTCGACGAGATCCTTCTTCACCTTCACGACGGTCACCGTGACGCGGTCGCCCGCCTCAATCGCGGTGCCGTAGCGCTTCAGGCGATCGCGGTACTTCGGGAAGTCGATCGCCTCGCGCGCGTCGGCCTGCACGTCGACGCCGTCGGAGGTCCCGGGCATGTCGATCTTGACCGTGACGCGCCGCCCCTCGAAGAACGACTTGAGGATCGGTTCGGTCTGCGCGAGCGCCGGCGCGTACGCGAAGAGCGACAGCGCGGCGGCTGCGGCGGTCGTGACGGCGGCGGCGCGAACTGATGTGAACATCACGGCTCCCTCCGAGGGTTCTCTCCGTGACGTATCGGCAGCTCAGCTGGACGGCTTCAGCCGCGAGTACTCCTGCCGCGCCGCCGCGACGATTGGCAACGACGCGTCAGCGTGCGCAAAACCCTGAAGGAACTGCTCGTACGCCGTGCGGCTTTCGTCGATTCGTCCGACCTTCGCGAGCGCGCGGCCGTAATAGAGCGGCGCGATCGTTCCGAGCGTCGTCAGCCGCAGCCCGCCATGATCGATCGCCTCCTTGAAGCGGTCGGCCGCGGTCTGCGCGCTCCCGAGATCCAGATTGACGACGCCGTGGATGAACCTCGTCGTGAGATCGGTGTCGCCCTTCGGCGGCGGCAGCTCGGCGACGGCCGACCGATCGCCGCGCCGCCACTTCATCAGCGTCGTGATGAGCGCGACGCCCTGGCGTGCATCCGGCGTGTCGGCGCCGGCGAGCGTCGCGGCTTCGGCGAGCAGGCGCTCGGTCTCGGCGAGATCGCGGGCGACGACGAGCGCGTAGGCGCTGTTGAGCAGCGTGTCGACGCTGCGATCGAGCGCGAGCGAACGGCGTACGCTCGCGTGCGCCGCGTCGGCGTCCCCGAACATCGCGGCGCCCTGGGCGAGGTTGCTCCACAGGTTGGCGGCGGCGCCGTTGAGCCCGATCCGCGACGACGCTTCCTCCGCGAACTGCACGCACTGCTCGGTCGCGCGCGCCAGCCGCCCTTCGTACATCGCGACGAACGCCTGCGAGTTGAGCATGCGGAAGCCTTCGTTCAGCCTGCGGCCCGCAGCGAGCTGGCTCGCCATCTCGCGCTCGTCGTGGCGGAAGAACGCGAGCGAGTACAGCTGTCCGCGGAAGCCGACCGAGTCGAGGCCGCGCGCGATCGCGCTCTCGATCGTGCGGCGCGCCTCGTCGGCGCGCCCGGTTGCCGAGTAGATGCCCGAAAGGTTCGCGTACGGCAGCGGCTCGTCGGGCGCGAGGCCGATCGCGATGCGGTATTCCTCGATCGCCTGGTCGTGATCGCCGCGCTGCTCGTACGCGCCCGCGAGGTTCGAGTGCGGCACGAAATCGTTCGGGTACGTCTTGATCCAGACGCGGTAGGTGTCGATCGTTTTCTGCGTCGATCCTTCGATGATCGTGGCGTAGCGCGCGGCGATGTAGAGCCGCTCGGGCTCGCTCACGCGATCGCGCAGCGCGTAGGCCTTCGCGATCTCCTCGCGCGACCGCGTCGATTCGTTGAGGTTGCCGTACACCGTGCTGAGCCGCGCGTGCGCGAGCGCGAAGCTCTCGTCCTGCTCGATCGCCTTGCGGAAGAACGGCAGCGACGCCGCGTCGCCGTCGCGGCGCCGCGTCGCCATGCCGACGCTGTAGGATTTCAGCGCGTCGAGCGACGCCGTCGTCGCGTCCTGGATCGGCGCGTCGTACTTGCCGATCGAGGCGAGCGACTCGCCGAGCTTCCCGCGCAGCTCCGCCGCCGCGGCGCCGAGCGCCTGCAGGACGGCGTCCTTGGTCGGCGCCTGCACCTGCGTCTTCTCGATCGTGTCGCCCGTGCGGCAGTTGATCGCGTCGAGCGAGAGGACGTAGCTCTGCCCGAGCTGCGAGATGGCGCCGCCGATCATCGCCTTGCTCGCGGTGCGCTGGCAGATGTCGCGCGCCACCTCGCGCGTCAGCTTCTCGTCGGGCCGGCGGCCCATCAGGCGCAGCGTGCCCTGCACGCGCTGCTCCGGCAGGACGCTCAGATACGGCGATTGCCGCAGCTGGACGTCGAGCGCTTCCTTCAACGTGCCGTCGAACACCGGCTCGCCGGTGGTGTTCACGAGATCCGCAATCACCACGGGATCGCGCTCGGAGAACGCGCGCGTGCGGCCGGCGTAGAGGAACACGCCGGCGCCGATCGCGGCGGCGACAGCCGCCGCGGCCGCGATGGCCGCCCACGGCACGCGGCGGCGAACCGCGGACGCTGCGAGCGTCCCGGTCGTGGCGGCGGCGGACAGCGATTCGGTGCCGCGCTTCAGCCGCTTCAGATCGCCGCGGAGATCAGCGGCGGTCTGATAGCGCAGCTCGCGATCTTTCTCGAGCGCCTTGGCGACGATGCGATCGAACTCCGACGGCACCGGCGCGAGCGAGGACGGCGCGGGCGGCTGGCGCGTCAGGAGCGACTCGAACACCGCGACCGGCGTCGCGCCGGCGAACGGCAGCCTGCCGGTCGTCATCTCGTACAGGACGACGCCGCAGGAGAAGAGATCGCTGCGATGATCCACGTCGCCGCCGCGCGCCTGCTCCGGCGACATGTACGCCACGGTGCCGAGCGTGATCCCGATCATCGTCGCCTGCTCGGCGGCGGCGCGCGTCGCGCCGGCGTCGCGGTCGGCGCTGCCCGCGGCGAGCGCGAGCTTCGCGATCCCGAAGTCGAGCACCTTCGCCTGGCCGCGGCTCGTGACGAAGATGTTCGCCGGCTTGATGTCGCGGTGCACGATGCCCTTGGCGTGCGCGGCGTCGAGCGCGTCGGCGACTTCGATCGCGATGTCGAGCGCGCGATCGAAGGCCAGCGGCCCGCGCGCGATCTCTTCCTCGAGCGTACGGCCGTCGACGAGCTCCATCACCATGTACTGCTGGCCGTCGTGCTCGCCGACGTCGTGGAGCGTGCAGATGTTCGGATGGTTCAGCGCCGAGGCGACGCGCGCCTCGCGGCGGAAGCGGTCGAGGGCCTCGCTGCTCGCGGCCAGCTCCGGCGGCAGGAACTTCAGCGCGACATGCCGCCCGAGCCGCACGTCTTCGGCGCGGTAGACGACGCCCATGCCGCCGCCGCCCAGGCGCTCGATGATCCGGTAGTGCCCGACGAGCGTGCCGATCACGGGGACGATTGTAGGGGATTAGGGGTTAGGGATTGGGGATTGGGGATTGGGCTTGGTCAGATCACGGTGCCAGGCACGTGCCTGGCACGTGCCTGGCACCGTGGCAGAATCTGAGACGGCCATGACCTACGAGTTTGGCATCTTCCGCTTCGAGACCGAGTCGGCGACCTTGACGCGGGGCGACCGGCTCGTGCCGCTCGAGCGCCAGCCGGCGCGCGCGCTGGCGTTGCTCGTCGCGCGCGCGGGGCAGGTCGTCACCCGCGACGAGCTGCGCGCGCACGTCTGGGGCGACGACACGCACGTCGACTTCGACCGCGGGCTCGCGTACTGCGTCAGCCAGCTGCGATCGGCGCTCGGCGACTCGGCCGAGAGCCCGCGGTTCATCCAGACGCTGCCGCGCCGCGGCTACACGTTCATCGCGCCGGTGCGCGCCGGCGGCGTCGCGGCAGCGGCGGCGGACCCGACCGTGCGTCCCGCGCGCATCAGCAACTGGATCTCGGCGGCTGCCATTGCCGGCGTCGCGCTCGCCGTCGGTGCCGCCGGCGCGCTGATGATCGCGCGCGATCGACCGCCGTCGCCGCCCCGCCGTCCGATCGTCGCCGTTGCGGTCTTCGAGAACGAGAGCGGCATCGCGGCGCACGACCGCGCGGTCGCCGCGCTGTCGGACGCGATCGTCGAGCGGCTGACGGCGATCGGCCCGGCGCGGATCGGCGTCGACGGCAACGCCGCGATCCTCCGCCGCCCGCGCGACGCGCGCGACTGGCGCGCGGTCGCGCGCGACACCGGCGCCCTCTACCTCGTGGCCGGCCAGCTGCAGACGCGCGCCGGCATGCTCTCGCTGCTGATGTACCTGATCCGCCTCGACGACGGCACTCACGTGTGGGCGCAGCGGATCTCGCGGCCGCCGGACGACCGGCTCGACACGCTCGACGCCGACGCGGCGTCCGAGATCGAGGCGGCCGTGCGGAAGGCGCTCCTCAGATGACGGCGTAAGCGGCTCGCCCGCCAGGACTTCTCGCCTCACACGTTCCTCGCTGGCGCAGGCGCGTCGCCGCGCCTAGTGTCTTGCGCATGCAGCACACCGTTTACACCCGCCGCCGCTTCATCCGCATCGTTCCCGCGTTCGGGGCGTTCCTCCTGCCGGCCGCCGGACGAGCGTCGCAGGATCAGGGAGGCGTGCCCGCCCCGGCGTGGCCGTCGCCGCCCGCGCGCGGCGGCCCGCCCGACGACTTCTTTCCCTCGCACCACCCGGCAATCGTCAAGGAGATGGTGCTCGTGTCCCACGTCAACCTCGCGCGGGTCCGCGAGCTGCTGCAGCAGCATCCCGAGCTCGCGAAGGCGTCGTGGGACTGGGGCTTCGGCGACTGGGAGACGGCGCTCGGCGCCGCGTCGCACATCGGCAACCGTCCCGTCGCCGAGCTGCTCATCGAGCGAGGCGCGCCCCCCACGCATTTCTCGGCCGCGATGCTCGGGCAGCTCGACGTCCTCCAGGCGTTCGTCGCCGCGTCACCCGGCCTGCAGCGCATGCGCGGCCCGCATGGGCTCACGCTCATGCTGCACGCGCGCAAGGGCGGACCGGCCGCCGCGAAGGTCGTCGAGTACCTCCAATCGCTCGGCGGCGCCGACGAGCCGTATCGCGACGAGCCGCTGACCGATGGCGAGCGCACCGCGCTCGCGGGGCGCTACGTCTTCGGCGATCGCCCGCGCGACAGCTTCGTCGTCGCCGTGCAGAACGGCCAGCTGACGATCGCGCGCGCCGGCTCGATCGAGCGGACGCTGTTCCATCAGGGCCAGCTGTCGTTTCACGCGGCCGGCGGCCCGGGCACGGCGATCAGGTTCGAGCGCAACGGCGATCGGATCGCGGCGCTCACCGTCTTCGATCCCGATCCGGTCGTGCGCGCCGCGCGCAATTAAGAATTAGGAATTGAGAATTGAGAATTGAGAATTCGTTATCACGGCGAGACGACGAATTCTCAATTCTTAATTCTCTTAATTCTTAATTGCACGGCTCGTACACAATCCGCTCGACGCCGTTCAGGATCTCGATCGCGCCCGCGTCGTGTGCGGGCAGGAACTGCATCAGCACGGTGACGCCGATCGGCTGCTGCGGGTCGATCCAGAAGTACGTGTTGAAGATGCCGGACCAGCTGCAGCTCCCCGCCCTCCGACGGCAGCCATTCGATCGCTCCGGCGGCGTCTCGATCTGAAATCCGAAGCCGAAGCCGTCTTTCTCGCCGCCGATCGGGAACGGATGCGCGATTGCGCCCGGCACTGCGGGATGCGTGCCGATTCGCCGCGAGCCGATCTGGTTCGACATCATCGCGCCGATCGTCGCCTCGGAGACGACGCGCGCGCCGTTCGCGCGGCCGCCGTTCAGGAACAGCTGCATGAACCGCGCGTAGTCGCCCGCGGTCGAGAGCAGCCCGTCGTCACCGCGCCCGCGCGAGGCGATCGTCGCGGCGTTGGGCTGCTCGACGAAGCCGTTCGCGCCGCGCGCCTGCTGCGTGACGACGCGATCGCGCTTCCCCGCGGGAACGGCGTAGCCGGTATCGACCATGCCGAGCGGCTCGAAGATGCGTGCGCGGCAGAAGTCGTCGAGCGTCGCGCCCGATACCGCGGCGACGATGGAGCCGAGCATTGCGGTTCCGGGGCCGTACGAGAACCGTTCGCCGGGATCGTGCAGCAGCGGGATGTCCGCGCGGCTCTTCGACCCGTCGTCGATCTTCGCGAGCCTGGCGTCGAGGAATGAATAGGTGATGCCGGAGGTGTGCGTCAGCAGATGGCGAACCGTCACCGGCCGCTTCGGCGGCCTCGATACCCAGGCGCCGGTCGCCTCGTCGAACGCGGTGAGCACGCGCAGGCGATCGAGCTCCGGCCAGTATGTCGCCGCCGGCGCCTCGATCTCGATCGCGCCCTCCTCCGCCAGCATCATCACGGCGAGCGACGTGACCGGCTTCGTCATCGACGCGATGCGGAAGATCGCGTCGGGCGCGAGCGCCGCGCCTCGAGCGGCGTCGCGAAGGCCGGCGGCGTGCGCGAAGATCTGACGCTCGGCGTCGACGATGCCGACCACGACCGCCGGCGCGAGGCTGCGTCCTGCGGCGTCGTCGAGGAAATCGCGGAGCGCGGCTGCGTGCAATTCTTAATTGCGCTCGTACACGATCCGCTCCACGCCGCGCAGCACGTCGAGCGCGGCGGCATCGTAGTACGGCAGGAACTGCATCAGCACGGC
>Ga0075425_100002394_pt1 | contig 18820 bp, 17 predicted proteins | sample SoiMethybrSBSTD4_FD_75300 | JGI IMG/M metagenome (GOLD analysis project Ga0075425, IMG submission 75300) | Bulk soil microbial communities from a Populus tree surrounding site in Tennessee, USA - Soil MetaG P. TD hybrid SBSTD4 | ecosystem: Environmental > Terrestrial > Soil > Tree plantation... | reverse complement strand
GCCGACGATCCGACCGCGATCTTCTACAACCCGGCCGGCCTCGCGCAGCAGCGCGAGATGACGTTCTTCGGCGGCGCGACGTTCATCAACTTCACGAATCAGTTCACGGGCGATCCGAACAACGCCTTCACCTCGGGCGCCGACGGACGTTACGACCGTCATCTGTTCGTGCCGCCGAACGCGTACGCGATCCTTCCGATCGGTGAGAACCTCACCATCGGCGTCGGCACGTTCGCGGCGTTCGGTCTGCGCACCGACTGGGACGATCCGTGGGTCGGCCGATTCATCTCGAAGGACGTCAATCTCAAGACGGTTTCGGTGAACCCGACCATCGCCTGGAAGAACTCCAGCGGCAGCGTCGCCATCGGCGGCGGGTTCGAGTATCGCCGTGCGAAGGTGTCGCTCAATCGCAACAACGGCGCGCTGAATCCCTTCAACGGCCGGTTCACCGACGTCGCGAACGGCTACCTCACGAGCGACTGGGGCAGCGACTGGGGCTGGAACGTCGGCGTTCTGCTCAAGCCGACCGAGAACCTCCGCCTCGCCGCGACCTACCGCGCGCCGATGGACATCGATCTGCACGGCACGGCCGACATCACGCAGATCTCCAGCGGCAACGCGCAGTTCGATGCCTTCGTCGCCACGCAGCTTCCTCCCGATCAGAAGATCTCGACCTCGATCCCGTTCCCGGCCATGAGCTCGATCGGCATCGCCACGAGCGCGGTCCCGAACTGGGACATCGAGTTCGACGTCACGCACGCGACGTGGAGCCGCTTCAAGACGCTGCTCGTGGTGTTCGAGACCACGCCCGCGAACAACATCAATCGCGCGCAGAACTGGGACGACTCGATGGCCTTCCGCCTCGGCGCGAATCGAAAGATCGGCGACGAGTGGCAGGTGCGCCTCGGCGCCGTGTACGACCAGAATCCGCAGCCGGACGAGGCGGTCAGCCCGCTCCTGCCGGATGCCGATCGCATGGGCGTTTCGTTCGGTGTGGGCTGGCAGCACGGCCCGTGGATCGTCGACGTGAGCGAGTTCATTCTTCACTTCAAGGATCGCAGCACCAATGGTGTGAATCCCGATCAGTTCGAAGGAAAGTACCGGACCGACGCGACGCTGCTCAGCGTCAACTTCGGCCTGCGGTTCTAAGGAGACCCGATGAAATCCATCAAGATTGCAGCGCTGATTTCGATTCTCGCCGTTCTCGCGGTACCCGCGTTCGCCGCGCACGGCACGGCGGACTTCTCGCACGTCGTGGCCATCGGCGACAGCTACGGCGCCGGCTACGAGAGCAACGGCCTCAATGAGCGCCATCAGTTCTGGAGCTGGCCGGCCATCGTCGCGCGCCAGCTCGGCTATCGCATCTGCTCGCCGAACGACACCGCGGCGGCGAACTGCTTCTCCGAGGCGCTCGTGTCGTATCCGGGCGTGGCGCCGGAGCTCACGCTTCTCAACCTTCAGGGCAGCATCGGACCGGCCGCCGGCTCGGGTGCGCCGCTGATGTCGACGTGGGGCGCGCCGTACAACAACCTCGCCGTTCCGGGCGCGAACGTCGTCGACACGCTGACCGCGACCGGTGCGCCGTCGCAGGGCAATCCCGTTGCGACGCTGATCCTCCGCGGCCTCGGCACGCAGGCGCAGCAGGCCCTCGCGCAGCATCCGACGTTCATCCTTCTCTGGATCGGCGGCAATGACTTCCTCGGCGCGGCGACGACGGGATCTCCGTCGCGGCTGACGCCCGCCGCCGACTTCAAGACCAATTACGAGAAGCTCCTCGACACGCTGATCGCCGGCGCGCCGAACGCGGGCATCGTCGTCGGCAGCTTCCCGAACAACATCGCCGCGGTTCCGTACTTCACGACCGTTCCGCGCGTGCTCGTGAATCCGTCGACGCGTCAGCCGATCCTCGGGCCGGACGGCCAGCCGATTCCGCTGATCGCGGATCTCGGCGGCGGTAACTTCGGTCAGCTGCCCGCGGGCAGCTTCGTGGCGCTGCCGGCGTCGTCGAAGATCGCGACCGGCTTCGGCATTCCGGCCGCGCTCGCGTCGATTCCGCCCTTCAACACGATGCCGAACATCGGCAAGCCGCTCGCCGACACCGACGTGCTCACGCCGACGGAAGTGACCGCGATCGTGACGCGCATCGGCGAGTACAACGCGATCGTTGCCGCGGCAGCGTCCGCGCGCAGCATCCCGGTCGCCGACATCACGGGCCTCTTCAATCGCGTCGCGACCGGATTCACGGTCGGACCGATTGCGGTCAACGGTGCGTTCGTCACCGGCGGCTTCTTCAGCCTCGACGGCGTTCATCCGACGGACCTCGGCTATCTCCTCTTCGCGAACGAGTTCATCAAGGCGATCAACTCCGGATACGGCACGCACGTCCCGCTCGCGTCGGTCACCGACCTCTTCGCGGACAACGGCGCGCTGTTCCCCGAAGTGAACGGACAGTCGGTGACGTCGATCGACGCGCTGCAGTTCACGGATGCCGCCGCGGATGCGATGCGCACGTTCTGGACGCCGGCCACCGCGCCGACGCCGCGTCGCGGACACACGGTCTCGCATTGAGAATCACATCAGCAGAAATGAGAAGGGCGGCCAAACGGCCGCCCTTTTTGTTTGTCGATTTTTTTTATGTGCCCGCCGGTCGTCCGCGCGGAGACGGTCTGGAGATGTCGATCATCGCCATACGCTCCTTCTCGTCGTACCAGCAGTGGAAGCGTTTGATGCCGGGCACGTCGATGTCGTAGAAGCGGAAGAAGCTCGGCACGTGCAGCGACGTCGACTTCTCCGACTGACGGATCTTCGCGGCGCCTTCTTCTTTTCGATCGAGCGGACGGATGCCGATCAGCTTGCGCTTCTTGTCGTAGTAGAGGTTCGCGCTGGTCTTGCCGCGGAGGCGGAGCATGTTCGCGACGGGTGAGGGCAGGCGGATGAGGCGCGACTGGACGATGGTCGCCGAAGCGGGGAATCGTTCAAATTCGGGCTGCGGCTCCCATTTCTCAAAAGCCATCTCGCGACTCCTCACCCAACACAGACCCAACCGGCGTACAGGTAACGATCATAAAATTCCGCAGTTTTTTGTCAACAATTAATCGCACAGGTTTCGGGGTGCGAAAACGTCACCCGCGAGGTCCTTATTCTGCTGTTTTTAGTTATCTGATATGGCTGCTGCCGTCAGGAAAAACGTGCAAGTATTTGATTCCGGTAAGGGTTCGCTTTAGGCGCCAGGCGGGCTGGGCCGCCGATCTGTAACAGATGGCGGCCTCAGCCATGACCCTCAGGTCATTTCCGAAAATAGCTCCTGTCCAGCGCCCGGTACTGGATCGCCTCCGCGATGTGTCCCGACTCGATTCGCTCCGCTGCGGCGAGGTCCGCGATGGTGCGGGCGACCTTCAGGATGCGGTCGTGCGCGCGTGCGGAGAGGCTCAGGCGATCGATGGCCTGCAGCAGAAGTCGTCGCGATGGCGGGTCGAGCTCGCACGCGCGGCGCATGTGGCGCGAGGTCATTTCGGCGTTGCACTGGATGTGCGCGCGGCGAAAACGCTCGCGCTGAACGTGGCGCGCAGCTTCGACGCGCTCGCGAATCGAGGCGGACGTTTCGCTCGGCTCGAGCGACGCGATCTCTTCGCCCTTCAGCGCCGCGACCTCGACCTGCAGATCGATGCGATCGAGAAGCGGTCCGGAAATCTTCGCGAGATAGCGTGCGATCTGATGATCGCTGCACGTGCACTCGCGGCGCGTGTCGTTGAAGAAACCGCACGGACAGGGATTCAGCGCGCAGGCGAGCGTGAAGCGCGACGGGAACGTGACCGTCCGCGCCGCGCGCGCGATCGTGACGAGGCCGTCCTCCATCGGCTGGCGCATCGCCTCGAGCGTTTCGCGGCGAAACTCCGGCAGCTCGTCCAGGAACAGCACGCCGTGATGCGAGAGACTCAATTCGCCCGGCCGCACCGGCGTGCCGCCGCCGGCGAGACCGGCGGTGGAGATCGTGTGATGCGGCGAACGGAACGGACGCCGCGTCAGAAGACCGCTGCCCGCGGAGAGCGTTCCCGCGACGGAGTGGATCTTCGTCGTGACGATGGCCTCGTCCATCGACAGGCGAGGAAGGATCGAGGCGAGCCGTTTCGCGAGCATCGTCTTTCCGGAGCCCGGCGGTCCGATCATCATCACGTTGTGGCCGCCGGCGGCCGCGACTTCGAGCGCGCGCTTCGCCTGGGCCTGTCCCCGCACTTCCGCGAAGTCGTTCGCATCGATCGGCGCCTCGACGATCGTCGCCGACGTCGCGAAAGGAATCGTGGCCCTCCCTTCGATGTGATCGAGGATCGCCAGCAGATTCGGCGCGCCGACGACGCGCACGCTCTGCACCGCCGCCGCTTCGTTCGCGTTCGCGGCCGGGACGATGAGCTCGCGCACCTCACGATCGCCCGCGAGCGCCGCGGAGATCGAGAGCGTCCCGCTGATGGACGTCAGCGCTCCGTCGAGCGAGAGCTCGCCGACGAAAACGCGGCCGTCGATGTGCGTCTCGTTGAGTTTTTCGAGCGCGTGAAGGATGCCGATCGCGATCGGCAGATCGAAGCCCGAGCCCTCCTTGCGCACGTCGGCCGGCGAGAGGTTGACGATGATGCGCAGCGGCGGCACGCGCAGACCGCAATTCGCGAGCGCCGACCGCACGCGCGAAAGCGACTCGCGCACGACGGGGTCGGGAAGACCGACCAGCGTGAATCCCGGCTGCGCCGAGTAGCTGCCGGCATCCACTTCGATGATGATTCGAACCGCATCAATTCCGAGTGTCGCTGCACTCCATACTTTCGAGAGCATGGTGTTGGCGACCCTGCGGAAGTCCCGTCGCCGAGGCTACCTCGGCGGGCAGGGACCTCGCAAGAAGGAGAATCATGCGCATCGCGGTTCCGCACAACACGACCAGACCGAACGCCCGGCAGATCGTCGAGCGAAAGATCGATCAGCTCCTGCAGAGCTACGGCTCCCAGGCGGAGAAAGCCGAGCACGAATGGCGCGGCGACACGCTCCACTTCAAAGGCAAAGCGCGCGGATTCAGCGTCGAAGGCACGGTCGAGATCACCGACGCGGACGTGATCATCGACGGCAAGCTCCCGCTGATCGCGAAGCCGTTCGAAGGAAAAATCCGGCAGACGCTGGAGGGGGAAGTGGGGAAGATGTTCAGGGTATGAGGCATGGGGCATGAGGCATGAGGCATGAGTGCTCCGCTTTGCGGCGATCGTCGTGCAGCGGAGCACGCATGCCTCATGCCTCGTTACTCATGCCCTGAGCGAGCGTAGCGAGCGAAGTACTTCCGCCACGCTCCACGCCTGCGCGGCGCAGCCGCGCGGCGTGAATGGCGGCTCGGCGTCGAAGATCTCGCTGATCGTCCCGATGCAGGCCTCGCCGAGGTGCGGCTCGAATCCGGAGAGGAACTTCAGCGCGCCGTCGCGGCCGTGCACCTTCACCCACGCATCGACGAACGGTCCGATCAGCCAGCCCCACACCGTGCCCTGGTGATACGCCGCGTCGCGCGAGCGGAGGTCGCCGTCGTAGACCGATTTGTAATCCGCGTGATGCCGCGCGAGCGAGCGCAGGCCGACGGGCGTCAGGAGCTCGCGCTCGACCACGTCGACAATCGTCTTCCATCGCGAGCGATCGAGCACCGGATGGTCGAGCGAGATCGCAAAGATCTGATTCGGACGCAGCGCCGCATCATCGGGATCGAGCACATCGTAAAGATATTGACCTTCTTCGTACCAGAACCGCGCGTTGAACGACTGCCGCACTTTGTTCGCCAGCTCGTCCATCCGTCTGGAGGTGTCGCCGTCGCCCTCCTCGCTCGCGTACTGCTGCACGATCCGCAGCGCGTTGTAGAACAGCGCGTTGATCTCGACCGCCTTCCCGCGCCGCGGCGTGACGACCCAGTCATCGACTTTCGCGTCCATCCACGTCAGCTGATATCCCTCGGCGCCCTGCGCCAGGAGGCCGTCTGACGGATCGACGTGAATGTTGAAGAGCGTGCCGCGCACGTGGGCGTCGATGATGCCGATCAGCTTCGGCAGCAGGTGCCGCAGCGTTTCGCGATCGCCCGTCGCGCGGACGTAGCGATGCACCGCGTGGAAGAACCACATCGTCGCATCCGCCGTGTGATACAGCCCGCCATGCTCCCCCTCGGGGAACATGTTCGGAATCAGTCCGTCGCGGATGTAGCTCGCGAATGTGCGCAGGATGCTGCCCGCCTCGCGGTAGCGCTTCGTCGTCAGCGTCAGTCCCTCGAGGCTGATCATCGTGTCGCGGCCCCAGTCGGTGAACCAGTGATAGCCGGCAATGATGGTGTGCGGCGAGTCGCCCGTCGCGCTCACGCGCGCCTCGTCCTTCGCGCGTGTGGCAGGTCGAATGAGGAACTGATCGGCCGCGAGCACGAGCTGTCCGTCGAAGTTGTCCTGCGCATCCGCGCGCGCCAGCAGCTGCATGCGTCGCTCCGTCTCCGCGTCCATCGCCTCGCGATACGTCATCGCACGAACGACGTCCCACGACTCCACCGACCCGACGATGCCGACCGCGTGATCACGCACGAGCGGGATGTCGATGCGGCCCGGACTCCAGAGCGCGCCTTCGTGATCGTAGCCGCGGCTGCGCTCGACGTCGTAGATCAGGTTGTCGACGACGCGCGGCTCGCGGACGAGTTGCGCGAATTGCGCGCCGCTGCCGATCACGCAGATCCGCAGCGGCGGATGCATCGTGCCGCCGTCGCTGATCTCGATGCGCGAGCCGTCGACGTCGACCTTCCACGTCGAAGGCAGTTCCTCGTGCAGCAGACCTTCGTGAGGCCGGAACTTCAGCGATGGTCTGAGGTGCAGCGTGAGACTGGCCGGACCGGCGAGCAGCGTCCAGACGATGTACACCGTGTTCTGCAGGTGCGGCATCACGAGCCGCTTCTCGATGCGAATCGCGCCGTCCGAGTAGCGCCACACGGGCAGGCCGCATTCGAGCACGAACTCTTCGAGGAAATCGGCGCGCATGCCGGTCACCCATTCCTCGAGATGATTGAGCATCATCGTGCGGCCGAGAGGAGCGGGAAGCGCGGCGACGAGAGCTCCGTGAAAGCGGCGCGAGCACGTGCCGCCGATCGTGCCCGATGCGTAGCCGCCGAGGCCGTTCGTGACGAGCCATTCGCGCGCGACGAGCTCATCGACGGCATCTCCGCGGCGCCAGCCGGTCTGAACCGGAGTCGCGAGCATCTCAGCAGTCGTCATCCGCTGCGATGATTTGCTGAACGCGTGCCGAGGTTTACTTCGTGCCGACGAAATTCGCTTCGTAGCGTTTGATCGCCTTCGGCAGCGTCGACGCCTTGATGAACTCGGAACGGCGGTACGCGCCGCTCGGCTGATCCCACACGTACACCGTCACGCCGGACGGCTCCTCGAAGAAGAAGTACGTGTCGCGCGCGGTCGCGCGGAACGTCACTGTCTTCGTGCCGTCCTTCGACATCGAGGCGAGGAAGAGCGCCATCGTATGGGGGAGGGCATCGGGTGCGTTTTTGACGGGCTGCGATTTCTTCGCGCCGAGGAGAAGCGGGCAGAGCACGGCCAGGACGAGCACGACGGCGAGTTTTCGCATGCGATGATTCTAGTCGATGCGATATCTGACGGATGGTCCCGCTGACGCTGCCCGCACGTTCGCGTTCGCGCACGGCGCAGGCGGCGGGATGTCGACGACGTTCATGACCGCGGTCGCGCGCGGTCTCGGAAAGGAAGGGATCCGCGTCGTCCGCTTCGAGTTCCCGTACATGGCCGCGAAGCGTGGCTCGCCCGACAAACCTCCGGTGCTGATGGATGCCTGGCGCGCCGTGATCAGCGACCTCGGTGCCGCGAGTCTCTTCATCGGCGGGAAGTCGATGGGCGGACGGATCGCGACGATGGTCGCCGACGAGATGAAGGTGCGCGGCGTGGTCTGCTTCGGCTATCCCTTCCATCCGCCGAACCGTCCGGAGAAGCTCCGAACGGAACACCTCGAGACGCTGAAGACGCCGACGCTGATCGTGCAGGGGACGCGGGACACGTTCGGCACGCGGGACGAGGTCGCAACCTACAGACTTTCGAAGAAGATCCGCATCGAGTGGATGGAGGACGGCGATCACTCGCTGAAGCCGCGGAAGGCGTCCGGAGCGACGGAAGCGCAACATCTTGCACATGCGATCGCGACGGCGGCGGCGTTCATCAGTCAGTAAACATCGCTACACATCCAGCCATGAGGTTTGATAGAGTTCCATATGTGCGGCCACGTGCTCTGATCGTCGAGGATGACCGGGCGACACGCGAGGCGCTCCGGAAGATCCTCGAGCGTGAGGGCTGCGACATCGACGTCGCGGTCGACGGCGAAAAAGCGGTCGGCTTCCTCGCCCAGCATCACTACGAGGTGATCGTGCTGGACATCGTCCTGCCGAAGCTGAGCGGCACGGATGTGATGGAGTTCATCGCCTCGCACGCGCCGGCGCAGCTGCAGTCGGTGATCGTGGTGACGGGACTCGACGTGTCGGAGATCCGCAAGCTCTTCCCGAGCGTGTGCGAGGCGCTGGCGAAGCCGGTGATGCCGACGCGCCTCCTCGCCTCGTTCCGGCGCTGCCTCGCGGTGGGCAACACCGAACCGAACGCGAACGGATCGTTCGGATAGCGCGCTCTCGGAATTCGTTCGTTGCGGCGCGGCGTTCGGAGCCATAGAATCCCCGCCTTCCGCAAAGCGCGCCCGTAGCTCAGTTGGATAGAGCGCTTGCCTCCGGAGCAAGAGGTCGCAGGTTCGAATCCTGCCGGGCGCACCACTTAACCTGACGCCGAACGTCGCGGAATCCCGCGTGTCGCGAACATCCTTACGTCACGTATACTTTAGTAAGGAGACATGACATGCCCACTTCCACCATGACGAGCAAGGGACAAACGACGGTGCCGAAGGAAGTTCGCGAGGCCCTCGACCTCGGACCGGGAGACAAACTGACGTGGGAACTGAACGGCGGCCGCGTTACCGTCAGCACGGAACGGCCGGCGTTCTTCCGCTGGGAAGGCTACGTGAAGCACGGCCCGCGTGACGTCGTGAAAGCGGTTCACGAAGCACGCAGACGCAGAGGGCGAATCTGACGTGCAGCGCGTCGTCGTCGATGCCAACGTCCTGCTCTCCTTCATCACCGGTCGCATCGAAAAGCAGCGCGACGCCGCGAAAGTGCTCCTGCTGCGAGCCGCGGAAGGCGAGCTCTCCGCCATCGTGCCGCAGTTCGTCGTCCTCGAGACCGTGTACGTTCTGCAGAGCACATATCGCATCCCAGGCAACGAGCTCGCGCCAATCATTCGCGACTTGATCGCCCTTCCGGGCGTGCTCTTCATCGACGAGTGTCCATGGAAGCGCGTGCTCGATTTGTGGCCGTCGCCGTTTCCGTCGATCGCTGATGCGGCGATCGTCGCCATCGCCGCGAACAACCGATACGACGCCGTAGCGACGTTCGACCAGAAACTCGCGAAACGGCTCGACGACTTCGGTATCGCGGCGTACTGGTGAGTGCCGCGGTCGAGCGGTAGTCCTCGGAAATCAGAGTCCGCGGCCCTCCCACATGTGAAACGCTTCGAAGTGCCGCGTCACTACTCGAAACGGAGGCTCACACCGTGGCCACTCCTTCTCGCGCCGAAACGACCGCATTCAGTCTCGACATCGCCGGACGCTACGTCTGCAACGGCCTCGATGAGGCGATCGCCAGTACGACCGGCCGCGCGGACGCGCGCCTGTTCGACATCATCATCGTGGGAGGCGGGACCTTCGGCGCCGCGATTGCGGAGCAGCTGTGGTTCCGCGATCAGCAGCGGCGGCATCGCATTCTCGTTCTCGAGGGCGGACCGGTCACGCTGCAGGAGCACGTGCAGAACACGACCCTGCTCGGCCTCGACGTGCCGGGCGCATCGTCGATTGCCGCGCTGAAAAAAGCGGAGCGCGACGCCGGTCGCAGCGACGCCGATCCGCTTCCGCCGCGCAACGAGGTGTGGGGACTGGCGTGGCATTCGTCGACGCCGTTTCCCGGACTGGCGTACACGGTCGGCGGACGCTCGCTGTTTTGGGGCGGATGGTCGCCGCGCCTGCTCGCCGAGGAGCTCGCGAGCTGGCCGGCCGAGATCGTGAAGGATCTCAATGATCGATATTTCGATGAGAGCGCGCGTCAGCTCGGCGTGACGCAGACGAACGACTTCATCTTCGGCGAACTGCACTCGGCGCTGCGACAGCAGCTCAACGACGGACTGGGCGGCGTCAGCGATGCGATTCCGCTCGCGTCGCTGCCCAATTTCGCCGGCCTGCGCGGAGGCGAGAGCGCGGACGATCTCGCGCGCATGCTCGGCCTGCCCGGCGCCGGCGGCGCGTCCGCGAACGATCTGCGCAACCTTTTCAAGCTCGAAGCGCCGCTCGCGGTCGAAGGCGCGCCGCCGCGGGCCGGCTTCTTCCCGCTCGGGAAATTCAGCTCGATGCCGCTGCTCATCAAAGCGGCGCGCGCTGCATATGCCGAGTCGAACGGCGATGACATCAGCAAGCGTCTGATGGTCGTGCCGCGATGCCACACATCACGGCTGAATGTCGCCGCAACCGGCGGCGGCGGATTCCGCGTGACGTCGGTCGTCACGAATCAGGGCGTGGTCGATCTCGCGCCGCAGGGCATCGTCATCGTCGCCCTCGGCACGATCGAGAGCACGCGTCTCGCGCTCGCATCATTCGAAAACACCGGTCTTCCGACGTACGACCTGATCGGCCGCAATCTCATGGCCCACCTGCGCTCGAATCTGACGATTCGCATTCCGCGCGGGGCCATTCCGAACCTTCCGGCGATCAACGAGCTGCAGACTTCGGCGCTCTTCGTGAAGGGAAAGCACACGCACACGGACGGAAGCAGCGGTTTTTTCCATTTGCAGATCACGGCGTCGGGTCTCGGCGCGGCGGGACGCGGCTCCGAGGCGGAGCTGTTCAAGAAAGTGCCGGACATCGACTTCTTCGACCAGCTCAGCAAGGCGAGCGACACGCACGTCATCATCACCATCCGCGGCATCGGCGAGATGACGCCGTTCGATCCGGCGGCGCCGGCCGCACACCCGAGCCGCGTCGTCCTCGATCCGGAGACCGACGAAAACGGCGTGAAGCGCGCATTCGTGACTCTTGGACTCTCCGACAAAGACCGCGCGCTCTGGACGGCGATGGATCAGGCCAGCGATGCCGTGGCCCGGCTCTTCGCCAACGGCTCGCCCTTCGACGTGCTGCTCGATTCCGGTGACCAGCGCGCCGGCGCGACGACCGATCTGTCCGTCGTCAGTCCGTACGTGCCGAAGGCGCAGAACCCCGCCGGCCGCCGCGATGGCATGGGCACGACGCATCACGAATGCGGCACGCTGCCGATGGGCAGCGATGCGTCGCGCAGCGTGACCGACACCGACGGCCGCTTTCACCACACCGACAACCTCTACACGATTAGTCCCGGACTCTTCCCGACGGTGGGATCGCCGAATCCGATGCTCACCGGAATCGCGCTCGCGCGACGCATGGGCGATCACATCATCAATCCGCCGCCGGTCACCGCGGACGCCGGCTTCACGCTGCTCTTCGACGGCACGACGCTGAATCGATGGCAGATGTCGACGATTCGCAATCAGCCCGGCCGCGATGATCCGGGCGTGTTCGCCGTCAGCAGCGGCGCGCTCGAAGCACGCACCGGCACCGACCTCGGTCTGCTCTGGTACACGCAGCCGGCGCCGGCCGACTTCGTTCTGCGTCTCGAGTGGATGCGGACCGCACCGGGGGACAACTCCGGCGTGTTTCTGCGCTTCCCGCATCCGGAGCAACAGGGCTACGACAACACGGCATACGTCGCGATCAACCTCGGACTGGAAGTGCAGATCGATGAGGATGCGCGGCCGGACGGCGCCGGCATTCATCGCACCGGCGCGATCTACAACTTCGCCGCGCCAGACTTGACGCACCTGAATGTTCGCAATGTCGGCGAGTGGAATCAGTACGAGATCACGGTGCAGGGCGATCGCTACATCGTCGTGTTGAACGGTCAGGAGGTCACGCGATTCGACTTCACACCGGGCTCGGATGCGCAATTTCCGAAGCGTGCGCTGGCGCCGACTCCCGCCGAGCCGCGATTCATCGGCCTGCAGACGCACACGGGCCGCGTGCGATTCCGAAAGATTCAGTGGAAGGCGTTGTGAAAAGTCTCAGCGCCTGACGTTCATCCGATCGAGCGCGCGGCGCAGCGACGTTGCAAGCGCCACCGCGTCGTCGTTCGCCCAGAAGTGCATGAAGAACAGACGCGGCTCTTCATCGAGCATGTGACTGTGCAGCGCGGTGACGGCGATGCCGCCGCTCCGCAGTTCGCGGATCACGGGATTGACCTCGCTCGCGATCATCACGAAGTCGCCGGTGATCACCGCGCGACCGTTGCCCGTTGGCTGAAAGTTGATCGCCGTCGCGACGCCCGCGGCGGGCGGGATCTCCATTCCCTGCTCGACGATGTGCTCCGCGCGCGGCGCGCTGTACTGCAGCACGCCGCCGTTCGGCTTTCCGGTGAATCCGAGAATGCGATCTATCTCCGCCGCGGGAAGGTCGGGCGCGGCGGCACTGCCGGATGGCGGCGGCTGAAGCGGAGTCTTCGTGCGCTCGAGCGCCGCGCGCAGCGTTCGTGCGATCGCGACGGCGTCGCCGTGGCCGCTGAAGTGGAGATACATCACGCGCGGCGATTCGCCGAGAACGTGGTTGTGCAGCGCGCTCTGCTCGATTCCGCCGGCCTGCAGCGCCGAGATCACGTCGTTGACCTCGTCTTCCGCGAGCACGAGATCGCCCATCGCCATCGCGTTGCCGCCGCCGATGTCCATGAACGCGGCCCACGTTCCGAGTGCGAGTGCCGGCTTGAGATGAACGTCGCCGATGCTCACGTCGAGATCGCCGCGAGGAAATCCGATTTTGTAGACGTTGCCGGGTTGCATCGATCCGCTGCGGCCGAGCGCGGAGTCGATTGCACTCCAGTCGGCGCGCGGCTGCGGCGAATGAACCGCCGCGACGGGCGCCGTCGCGCAACTCGCAACGAGAAACGTCATCAGAATCGCAATCAATCGTTTCATCGCCTGACTCCTCTGTTCTATCTGCGCTGCATTTCCTTCGACTCCAGCACCCGCACGCCCGGTGCATCCGTGTGTGCGGCGTCCGCGAGCGCGAGCGCGACGTGGTGCGCGGCGATCGGCCTGATGCGCAGCGGCATGAGCCATCCGAGGCGCGCGGCGATGCGCTCACCGAGGCGGGAATGCTCGCGGGCGCCGACGAGGAACGACGGGCGCGCGATGGTGATGCTCGGATAGCCGGCGGCGATGAGATCCGCTTCGACGTCGCCCTTCACGCGGTTGTAGAAGATGCGCGAGTCGCGCGTCGCGCCGAGCGCGCTGACGAGCAGGTAATGATGCGCGCCCGCTTCGAGGCCGCGCCTGGCGGCGACGATCGGCAGGTCGTGATCGACGCGGCGGAACGCCTCTTTGCTGCCGGCGACGCGCATCGTCGTGCCGAGGGCGCAGAAGATCTGATCGATGCCTGCGAAATGCGTCGCATCCATTGCGTCGAGATCGATCACACGCTCGTCGAGCTTCGGATGCGTCGTGCCGGTCGCGCGGCGCGCGAGGACGCGTACGCGCGCGATCGATGCGTCGTCGAGAAGGATCGTCAGAAGCTCGCGTCCGACGAGACCGGTGGCGCCGAGGAGGAGAACGTTGCGCATGGCCGTCACTGCTTCGGCGCGTCGAAGGCGACGCGGAGGTTGGTGTCGTTCGACAGATACGTGATGCGTCCGATCATTTCGTTCTCGTCCTGACTGATCTGCTCGACGTCGATCGCCGCGACGAAAATCGATCTGCCGTCGAGCACGCGCGCGGATTCGATGCGGCTCCCGCGCCACTGCAGCAGCACGCCGGTTGATCCGTCGTCGCTCGCGATGCGGAGCTCGCCGTCCGGGGTCGCGCTCGCGCGCGTGAGGTGAATGTCGTTCAAACGACCGCGGGCCTGACCTTTGTTCAGAAGGATCGCGACGTCGCCGGAAGGCTTCAGGAACTCGTATCGCCGCCGCACGTTGCGGTCGATCCATCGCTCGATGCGCACCTCGGTCCACGACGGATCCTTCTCCGGCTTCATCTGCTCGATGGCCTCGAGCGGCACGAGCGCGAGGATCGCGAGGACGCCCGCGAGCAGCGGGATCAGACATCCGAGTCCGAGGAAGAGGTGGGCGATGCCGCCCGATCGCGCGCCGCGGAGAACCTGCTGCGCATCCCCTTTGAGGATGCGAACCTGATACGCGAACGTCTCGCTCTCCGGCACGAGCGCGTTGCGCGACGCGGAGTAGCGGCCGATCGCGCAGACGTGATCGCCCGGCGCGATGACTCTTTCCTCGAGCCGCAGCGACGCGACGTCGATGTTGCCGCTGTCGCGGCGGATGTCGAATCGGATGCGACCGTCGTCATCCGCGAGATTGCGCTTCATGAAATCGAGCTCGCGTTTGAAATCGATTCCCTCGTGGAGCGTCCACGCCGTTTTCGCGATGTACGCCTCGAGATTCGATCGATGCTGCGGCTCGAACAGCGTGTCCTGCGGAAACGCGAGCTCGGGATACGCCTGGACGCGAATCGAGCCGCGCGGTCCATCGATCGTCATCGGCGCGAGCGCGAAGCCTTCGAGGACGCCCGCGTTTCTCCGGCGCCACGGAATCGCTTTGTATTCGTACGCGACCGCGCTGCGATGCGAGAGCGGCGCCTCGAGCGTTTCGAAGCCGCTCGACACCGTGCCGCAGACTGCGATCTTTTCGCCGTCCTGAGGCCGTTCGCCGCTCATCGCCTTGCGAATGAGCTGCGCGTCGCCGCCCTTGTTCGTGATCGCGCCGATCACGTACGCGATCGCGATCCAGAGCGGAATCGCGAGTCCAAATCCGATGGCGAGTGCGGCCGGGATGACCGGCCAGCGCACGTAGGCGACGGCGCTCGCAAGCGCGGCGAGGACGAAATAGAAAACGATCCAGCGCCTGCAGCTTGCGAACATCGATGGTCAATTATCGCCCGCCGTCATCCTGAGCCGCGAAGACGGCGAAGGACCTCTTCGTCGCCGAGTGTGGCGTAGGAGAGGTCCTTCGCTTCGCTCAGGATGACGAAAGTCGTCAGAAGAACGGCCGGTCGTCCGGCTGCTTCTCCTTCTGCAGCTTCGCCGCGACCGCTTCCGCCTTGCGCATCACCCGCAGCACGTTGAGGCCGGCGATTTTCTTCAGATCGTCATCGCTGTGTCCGCGGCGAATGAGCTCCGCGAACAGCGTCGGATACGCCGCGACGCTGTCGAGACCATCGGGCGTCGTGGTGATGCCGTCGAGATCGCCGCCGATGCCGACGTGATCGATGCCTGCGATCTGAATCACATGCTCGATGTGATCCGCCACGTCTGCGACAGTCGCGTGCGATCGCGGATTCGCCTTCCGCCACGCCTCGAGGTCCGCCTTCGCTTTCTCCGGTTGTCCGCTGTCCAGCGTCTTGAACCGCGCCGTCGCCGCATCCTCCTCGGCACTCCACGCGCGGGCCTTCTCCGAAACGAAGCCCGGCACGAACGTGACCATGACCACGCCGTCGTTGTCCTTCAATCGCGCGAGCACGTCGTCGGGAACGTTGCGCGGATGATTCGTCAGCGCGCGCGTCGATGAATGCGAAAAGATCACCGGCGCGGCGGTGACGTCGAGCGCGTCGTGCATCGTCTTCGGCGCGACGTGCGAGAGATCGATGAGCATGCCGAGGCGATTCATCTCGCCGATGACGGCCTTGCCGAAGTCGGTGAGACCGTTGTGTTTCGGATCGTCGGTCGCGGAGTCCGCCCAGTCGTTGTCGAGCGAATGGGTGATGGTCATGTAGCGCGCGCCCGCGCCATAAAACTGTCGCAGCAGCGCGAGCGAGTTGTTGATCGCGTGGCCGCCTTCCATCCCGATGAGGCAGGCGATCTTTCCGCTTTTGTGAATGCGCACCACGTCGTCCGCGGTCAGCGCGAGCGCGAACGTGTCGGGATACTTCGCGGCCATGCGATGCACGACGTCGATCTGCTCGAACACGGCCTGCACGGGATCGGCGCCCTTCAGCGTCGCGGGAACGTAGACGGACCAGAACTGCGCGCCGAGGTGACCGGCGCGGAGGCGGGCGATGTCGGTCATCAGCGGCTTCTCGAGCTTCGACTGATCCTGGCTGATGTCGAGCTGCGCGATCTGATTCTTGACGCGCTCGCGGTACTCCCAGGGAAGGTCGTTGTGGCCGTCGATGAGCGGCACTTCCTTCAGGATTCGCGCGATGCGCGCGTCGACGGATTCCTGCGCGGCGAGCGGCAGTGCGAGAACGATGGTGAGAAGAGCGAGGACCTTTCGCATCGGGCGATCCTATACTCGTTGGCGTGTTGGATCCGAAGATGATCGCGGCGCTGACGGATGCCGTTCGCGATCTGGAACAACGCTCGTGCGCGGAGGTCGTGGTCGAAGTGCGATCGCGATCGGGATCGTACGCGCACGCGGAGTCGCGCTTCGGCGCACTGATCGCGTTCGCGACGCTGCTCCTCGTCGTGTTCTCGCCGTGGACGTTCGCGCCGGGATGGGTCGTGATCGACGTGGCGATCGTTTACTTCGCGGGCGTGTGGATCGCGCGCAAAAGCGACACGCTGCGGCGATGGATGTCGACGCCGCGCGAGCGCGCGGCGCAGGTGCGCACGACCGCGGCGTCGCTCTTCTTCGAGCGCGGCGTCGCGAACACGGAGCGCGAGACGGGCGTGCTCGTGCTGCTCTCGTTGCTCGAGCGGCGCCTCGAGATTCTCGCGGATCGCGGCGTGCTGTCCGGCGTGCCCGCGCTCGAATGGAATCGCCTGATCGACGTGGCGCGCGCACGAACGGATGCGACGCCGGCGACGCTGCTCGAAACGCTGCGTGCGCTCGAGCCGCTCCTCGCGCAGCACATGCCGGTGCGCGACGGCGATCGCGATGAGCTGCCGAACGCGCCGTGGGTGGGGTGCGAGTGAGGGGAAGGTTGCGCCCCTCACCCGCCGCTTCGCGGCACCCTCTCCCCGACAAGCGGGGAGAGGGCATTCGCGAAATCCCCTCTCCCCGCTCCGGCGGGGCAACGTTCACGATCGCGTTGCTTTTCATCGCGCTCGCGCTTCCCGCCCTCGCCCGTTTCTCCGGCGGCGATTCGTTCTCCGGCGGCGGGAGCTCGGGCGGGGGAGGCGGCGGCGACGGGTGGGGCGAGATCGTTTATCTGATCATTCGCTTTCTCTGGTGGCTCACGCTCGAGCATCCGGCGATCGGGATTCCCGTCGACGTCGTGGTGATCACGATGGTCATCGCCGTCAAGCGCAGCAAGGCCAAGACCGAGGCGACGGTGCTGCGGGTGACGACGAGCAAACCGGCGCGGCGATCGGCGAAGCTCGATGCGCTGCGCCGCTTCGATCCGAATTTCTCGGAGATCACGTTCGCCGATTTCTGTTACTCGCTTTACGCAAAGGTCCACATCGCGCGCGGCGCGGGCGAGCTGATGCGTTACGCGCCGTACCTCAGCGCATCGGCGCGCAAGGCGCTCGAAGTGCGCGGCAGGAATCCGGTGAGCGCCGTCATCATCGGCGCATTCACAACGACCGGCATCGCCGGTCTCGACACGCCGACCGTCACGGTCAGCGTCGAGTTCCAGAGCAACATGACCGAGAACGGCGTCGGATGGTACGTGCGCGAGACGTGGCGCCTCGAGCGCAAGCGCGACATCCTCTCGCCGCCGCCGGAGAAGGCGAAAGCCGATCACTGCCCGCGCTGCGGCGGCGCGCTCTCCACGCGCGCGAACGGCACGTGCGAGTACTGCGGCGAGCGCATCGTGAACGGCGCGTTCCAGTGGTACGTGCGCGCTGTGACGCTGACCACCCGCGAGAACCGCGGTCCGCTGCTGACGTCGAACGTGCCGGAAGCGGGAACGCTCTCGCCGACGGTGCTCCAGCCGCAGTTCGAGACTCGGCGGAAAAACTTCGACATCGACTGGAACGCGTTCACGAATCGCGTGCGCGAGCTGGCCATCGAACTGCAGCGCGCGTGGACCGATCGCGACTGGGAGCGCGTGCGGCCGCTCGAAACGGAGCCGCTGTTCCAGATGCATCGCTACTGGATCGACGCGTATCGCGCGCAGAAGCTGCGCAATGTGGTCGACGGCTTCACGGTGACGCGCATCGAGCCGGTGAAGATCGACAGCGATGCGTTTTACGACGCGATCACCGTGCGCCTGTGGGCCGAGGGACGCGATTACACGTGCGACGAAGCGGGGAACGTCGTCGCCGGATCACGCGACGCGCTGCGCCAGTGGAGCGAATACTGGACGCTGATCCGCGCGCGCATGTCCGCGCCGGACCTCACGCGCTGCCCGAACTGCGCCGCGCCGGTGCGCGTCGGCGCCACCGGCGTGTGCGAATTCTGCGGCGGCAAGATCACCGCCGCAGCGTTCGACTGGGTGTTGTCGCGCGTCGAGCAGGATGAGGTTTATGGGGGATAGGAATGAGGCATGGGGCATGGGGTATGAGTGCTCCGCTGCACGACGATCGTTCGCACAGCGCAGTACTCATGCCTCATGCCCCATGCCTCATGCCGTCAGTTCACGATCTGATCCTTCGACGTACTCGACGATTCCCCGTCATCGTCCGTGACGTAGAGCGTCACGTGATATGTCCCCGCCGTTCCGAATGCGTGCGTGACGACGGGATCGAATGACGAGAGCATGGG
>Ga0075425_100002393_pt1 | contig 18824 bp, 18 predicted proteins | sample SoiMethybrSBSTD4_FD_75300 | JGI IMG/M metagenome (GOLD analysis project Ga0075425, IMG submission 75300) | Bulk soil microbial communities from a Populus tree surrounding site in Tennessee, USA - Soil MetaG P. TD hybrid SBSTD4 | ecosystem: Environmental > Terrestrial > Soil > Tree plantation... | reverse complement strand
CGGGCTTTCCGCTCCCATTGCATCTCGGGCACTTCAGCGCTGGTTGATGCACGAGCACAGTCCCGTTGCCTTTGCGGGCAGGACACCGTTCTTTTGCCGTCCCTCCTACACCATCGCAGAATCCGCAGACTTCCAGTAAGTAACCTGAGTTGCGATGCGCTTCGCGGTCAATTTGACGACGTATCAGGCCCACCAACTGATATGAACGCTTTAATACTTCCTGTGACCTAAGGTGAATCCGCTTGCTCTCTTCTTGACGGTCAGCAAACTTTACGTGCTGGGCCCTGAGCGCCTTCATAATCGACTCTCGTTTACTTGGCGGCGTCGTTGTGTCGAATAGACTGTTAAGTAACTCGCTGCGCTTCTTATAAGAAGTTAATAGATCGTTCAATTGGGACACTTCATGGGCGATGTCCGCCAGGGAGTGGGGTTCAGCAAGCTTTGCAGTAATTCTCCGGAGGTGTTCTTCGATCAGTTCTTCAAGACTATCGGATACTTCATCAGCGCGGGGGGGGGGTTATACATACTCGCACCTCACTTCACAGAGTGGCGGAATTCTACTTCCATATCGAAAACCGGTCAACTATTTGTCGTCGGGATTTAGTGAGCAATAAGGTATCTGAACAAGGACAAATTACATCTATTCAAATGTTGAATGTGAAATGAAGAGTCAGGTTTACATTCGCCCACCGTACACCTTAACCTACATAATCTGATTCAAACCGAAGTTAATTAACTGTTAATCGTGACTTCGATCCACGAGGGGGAGATGGCGAATAGAAAGAACTTCCTTAGCGGCACTCCGATAGATCCGCAACCAGTAACCGGCGCAATGACTGTAGCCGATCTTGTCGACACGGCCTTTCTCGCATACAACGCAGCAAGACTGCGCGAGGCCTGTCAGCTCTTCGTCGAGAAGATGCTTGAAGACGACGTCACCATTGGCATGAGCTTAACCGGCGCTCTCACTCCCGCCGGTCTCGGCATGTCGGCAATCATTCCGCTGATCGAGAATGGGTTTGTAGATTGGATCGTTTCTACCGGAGCGAATGCTTATCACGACACACATTTTGGCATCGGGTTGAAGATGCATCGCGGCAATCCGCAGACAAGTGATGTCGTGCTGCGTGACGAAGGCGTGGTGAGAATCTACGACATCTTCTTCGAGTACGACGTGCTGCTTTCGACAGACGAGTTCTATCGCAAGATGATCGAAGGGCCCGAGTTCCAGCGCGAGTTGAGCACCGCCGAGTTTCATCACCTGGCCGGCAAATATGTCGCCGAGCGTGAACGCGTCCTGAAGATCGGCCGCAAGAGTCTGCTGGCCGCCGCCCACGACGCGGGAGTTCCTGTGTACACTTCGTCACCAGGCGACAGCTCGATAGGCATGAACGTCGCCGCAAAGGCGCTGACCGGGAACAAACTTCGTTTCGACGTAAACGCCGACGTCAACGAAACGGCGTCGATCGTGCTCAATGCCAAGCGCTCCGGAGGAAAATCCGCGGTCCTGATCTTCGGCGGTGGCAGTCCGAAAAACTTTCTGCTTCAGACCGAGCCGCAGATTCAGGAGGTCCTGAAGATTGAAGAAAAGGGACACGACTACTTCCTTCAAATAACCGATGCGAGACCCGATACCGGCGGGCTTTCGGGTGCGACCCCGAGCGAAGCTGTCAGCTGGGGTAAGATTGATCCCGACCGTTTGCCCGATGCCGTTGTTTGTTATCTCGATTCCACAATTGCCCTGCCCATCCTCACTTCCTATGCGTTGGCGCGACACAAGCCGCGGCAACTCAAGCGTCTTTACGAACGTCGCGGTGAGATGATGAAGCTGCTCGTGCAGGAACACGCGAGAGCCGAATCCGCCGCGTCGGATTAGAGGTAGTAAATGAAAAGGTTTTTTTCACGGCGACTGTCGTTGCGGTTCGCTCTCGTTGTCTTGATTGTCACGTTTTTGTTTCCTGTCGTTGGTGGCGCGCAGGGCCGAGGCAACGGACGCGGACAGTTCAAGAAGTCTTCTCGATTCGTGAATGGTCACGACGCTCGCGCCGGTCGCTGGGACGGGCGCGGTCGACGCAATCGAATAATTTGGGTTCGTCGGCGACATCGTCGTCATCGTTTGTGGGTTCTGCGTCACCGGCGACACCGAAGGGCTCGCGCGATTCTGATTCGTTAGCTCCGAGATTGCGAGCAGGCCAGCCGGTCTGAGGACAACAAATGCTCTTTGCGGATTTGGAGCTGGCACGCCGTCTCGAGATGACCGACGCGCTTGCGGGAGTCGAGTTCGCGCGGTCATGGGCTCGACTCAACTCGTTTGACGGCCAGGCGTATCTGGCGGTCGGCGGAGGCTACGCCGGGTTTGGCGGCGTCGACTCTCCTTTGACTCAGGCGTTTGCGGTCGGGCTGCAGGGGCCGGTTACTGAAGGCGACTTCTCTTCGATGGAAGAGTTTTACGAGTCGCACGGAGCACCGGTTAACATTGAGACCTGTCCGCTCGCGGATCCGTCGCTTCTACAGCTCCTCAACGAACGCCACTATCGTCCAATCGAATATTCGAATGTTTTTGTAAGAGAGCTTACTCAGAGCGACGCTCAAATCTGGCCCGACTCTTCGAGCGGCGTTCAAATCCGCAAACCAGGAGACGATGAAGCCGAAGCTTATTCACTGACCGTCATAAAAAGTTTCTTCGAGAACATCGAAATTCCTGACAGCTTCCTCGGGGTATTTGTGAGTTGCTTCTTTGCTGAAGCGACGCACTTCTTTCTTGCCGAAATCGATGGCGCAGCCGCGGGCGGCGGAATGATGTCGATCCACAATGGCGTTGCGTCGCTTGGTGGCGCCGGCACTCTCCCTGAGTTTAGAAATCGTGGTATCCAGAAAGCGCTGCTTCAGGCGCGAATCGCAAAAGCGGCGGAACTCGGCTGCGATCTTGCGATGGTGGCTACGGCACCCGGAAGCGGCTCTCAACGGAATGTTGAACGGGCGGGTTTTCGCGTCGCTTACACCAGGACGAAGTTCTTTTGGGTCAGGGGGCAGGGGTTGGGGGTCAAGGGTCAGGGTTAGAAGATCCAGGACCTATCGGACCCATTGGAGCTATATGATCTAAAGCAGAGACCCTGAACCCTAAACTCGGAACCCTAACCTCCCTCTTCCATGCACTTCTTCCTCGTATTCCTGGCTTCGATCGTGGCGGGGATGATGAACTCTGTCGCCGGCGGCGGCACGCTCATAACGTTTCCGTTGCTTGTTTGGATCGGCGTCGATCCGATCCTTGCCAATACCACCTGCACGGTGGCGCTATGGCCGGGGTCGCTGGGAGCGATGGTCGGCTTTCGTCGCGAGCTCGGTGACTCGCGCAGATGGATGCTGCTGCTGGGAATGCCTTCGGTTGCTGGAGGTCTCATCGGCGCCCGGTTGTTGCTTCTCACGCCTACTCGGTTTTTCGCCTCGATCGTCCCGTGGTTGATTCTGTTCGCCACTATTCTCTTTGCGGCGGGCGAGCCGATCACTCGAAGGCTTGCCGGGAAGAAATCGGCCTCGGGCATGGCGGCACGATCGTCGTGGGCTGCGGTAATCGTTTTTCAGTTTGCGGTTTCGATCTACGGCGGCTACTTCGGCGCGGGAATGGGGATTCTGATGCTGGCTGCGCTGGGTCTGATGGGTCTCACCGACATTCATCAGATGAACGGATTGAAAAACTTCTTTGTTGTTTGCATCAACCTCGTCGCTGCGGTGTATTTCATCGCTTCTGGCAGAGTTGATTGGACGTTCGCGCTGGTGATGGTGGGAGGAGCTATTGCTGGTGGGTATGGCGGCGCAGGTCTCGCTCGCAAGCTTGGACGCCGATTTGTCAGGCGTGCGGTGATCGTGATTGGTCTTGCGATGGCGGTGTCGTTGCTATACCGCGGGTAGTGTCGATTACATTCAGACCTTCGAGAAATCAGGACGGTACTTAACCAATCCGGTGCGGCCTGCAAGCGAACCAGGAGCAAGCTCTAAAACCATAAACGTATCGTCCGGTACATCATACTCGGAACGCAGGCCTTTCTGGCTCGCAGGCACAAATCCGAAACGAGGGTAGTACCTCGGATGACCCAGCACCACTACGTTCGTTTCTCCAATCCTCGCGCATTGGTCCAGCCCAGCTCGAACCAGCTGCGATCCGATGCCTTGATTCTGGTATTCGGGTCTGACTGACATTGGCGCGAGTCCCATCGCATTGAAGGTACCTTTAGGCGATTCGATCGACACCGGACTAAAGGAAATGTGACCGACAACCTGGTCGTCAACCACCGCAACCAGCGAGATAAACGGTCGAGCGTTAATTCGCAGAGAATCGACGAGCGAGCCCTCACGGTTGCTCCCGAACGCGAGTCGATTCACTTCCCGGATGCCCTCTTGATCTTCGATTGTTTCCGGTCGAATGATCACAACTTAGTAAACGTCTTTCGTCGTCGGAGTTTAACACGCTCGGAAAACAAAAAGGCGGAGCGTCCGTTCGCTCCGCCTCTCAAATCGACGTCTTCGTCAGTCGGTGCTAATTCTGTGGCGTTACTGATTCTCTCTGGGCTTGCGCGGTCCAGCGTCGACCTTGAACCGCATTTCGCTGCCCTGCTCGATCGTGTAGTCCGCCGGCACTTCAAACAGACTGTGGGCAGGCTCGCTGCGGTTGATATTGGTCAGGCGATATGTGTTCTCGCCGGTCCTCGGATCGCTGTGCTTGCTCATCACAACCGTCTGAAGCTCGGGGGAGTACCACGACTCAAACACGATCTCGATCGGCTGCTCGTTCCCGATCTCGCCGGCCGCAATGGTCGTAACGTAACGAGTGCCCTCAGCCTCTACGCCTTCAACCATTTGCTTTCCGAGCTCTTCTTTCCGGGTGTTCTTTTTGTCGTCTCGCATCATTATGAAGCCGCCGCCACCTCCAATCATTGCGGGGCCAGCGCCGGGACCACCAGTTCGCATTTCGTACCTAATGCCCGGGCCGCCACCGGCGGTCGCCGCCACCACTGCTTTCTCTGTCGCTATCTTTTCGACGTCGGTCGACGGTCTGTCCTCTGCGCCGGTACGCCTGTCCGCCATTTTTTGCTTCATCGCTTCCATCTTGGCTTCAACAGCTTTCTGCTCGGCGGCTACTCGCAAACCGACATCGATCTTTCGAGCGGTTCGATTCTTTGCATCGAGGATGTAGTTGACGCCGGCCACAGGATCGTTGATGAACGTGGTCTGTGCAGGTTCACCAGCGGCGGAATAACTGCCGACCACTGAAATGGTCTGATCTCGGCGCGTTCGACCTTCGCTGTCTCGATAAATCGTGGTCGTGTTCTGGCGGACGATTCGATTGCCTCCGGGGAGGGTCTGAACGCTTTCATTCACCGCCTGAGCTGAATACGGGGCACCCTTTACGAGCTTGCCGTCGATGCTCATTTCCGACGACACAAAGACGAAGGTGTTGTCACCCTGTCCCGCAACGGCCATAGGCGCAACCTGAGTATTGAACACGTGGCTGGTTATCGTTTCTGCCCGCTGCTTTTCCTGTGCCGCAACTCCAATGACGTTTGCCAGGACGGCCCAGGCGCAAATCATTGCAAAAAACGCTCGCATCTTTCTTTTCATCTTCATCCTCTCTTTCGTTGAAGTCTTCTCTGATCTATTGACCCGGGTACTACCTGGGCATCCCTTGATTTGAAACCTTTGAAACTCTTGTAATCTGGACTACAGAGCTTCTAGCGAACGAAGCGAATGGCTCTCGCCAATCCGTCGTTCCCGACCACTACGTCGGCTTTCACCCGCTGTGTCGCCCGTTCCATATCCATCGGTAATCCAAATGACATAAGAGCTGAACGCGGCAACTCGACGCGCATCACCTGTCCACCGTCCATCTGCTCGACGAACTCGCCACCCATCAGCGGTATGAAATCTGTCGCGATTTCCGCCGGCTTGTCAGGAACCGTAGTGGCCAGACTGGGTTGCGGCACTCGCTTCAGCCTCTTCCCCGCTCTCGGCTCGTTCTTTATCACTGTCGAGGGAACATGCTCGGGCTCCGGCGGCGACGCTGGGGTTACCAACGGAATCGGCGTAAGCGGACTCGATTTGAAGTCCTGGCTCTCGGTTGATGCCGTCTTGTCTTTGATATCGGAGTTCCGAGTCAAAAACACGGCAAGCATTCCAGCGATAATCACCACTGCGGCAGCAGCTGCGACCGCATATAACCATCTTCTCGATTGCCTCTGCGGTGCGATCGAAGGCAGCGAAGCGTGCTTCTCTCGAAACGCAGCCAGTACGGCCGCTTCGACTCGCGGCGGAGCCTGCTCATCCGCGACTCGCGACATCGTCTGAAACGCCGCGGTCAATGCTCGCTCGTCAGACAGGTGATTTGAACATTTGACGCACGAGGCCGCGTGTTCGAGTGCTTTCTCGCGTTGGGTGGCGTCCATCAGCTGGTCTCTGACCAATTCGCCAGCGACCGCCAGTAGTTCGTGACAGTTCATGCGAAACACCTCGCCGGTTTTACTTCCTGGGAAGCGTGATCTCGATCGCGAGCGGCTCGGAGCTTTTCAATCAGCAGCGCGCGTCCGCGATGAAGCCGCGACCGCACCGTTCCCACCGCACATCCAACAACATCGGCCGCTTCCAAATAGCTCATCTCGTGTAGCTCACATAACACAATAACTTCTCGATAGTGCGCGGGCAGCGCAAGGATCGCCTCACGCAACGACTTGATCGATTCATTTCTAGTCAACTCAACGAGCGGATCGGTATCGGATATCATCGACGGATGAGTCACTCCGTCGTCCGCGGATTCCGTCAGCGGAAGGTACGGCCTATCCTGTTCGAGCTTTCTCAAAACGTAATTTCTCGCGATGCCGTAGAGATATGCTGACAAAGAGCCGCGATCCGGATTATAGCGCTCGGCCGTTCGAATCAAGACGATAAATACTTCCTGGGTGACGTCCTCGGCGATCTCCGGTGAACCGCTCATCTGTAACGCGAATCGGTAAACGCCACCTTGTCGCCGGCGGTACAACTCGGCAAACGCCTCCTCACCTCCGGCCATCATTAGCCGCAGCAGGTCCAGGTCACTGGGAGTCGTCTTCAGAGTCATTTATGTTTCTGGGAACGGCCAGCCCGCCTGCTGACATTATTTATTCACGTGCCCGGCTATGAAAGTTCCAAAAAAGACCAACCGCCCAAAAAAAACGAGGGCGGCAGCCCTGGTTCGCTGCTCACCCTCGCTAATTTGTCGGTTTTTCTATCTGTCTGGTCTAGGCGGCGTAAACGTGAGTGCTGAAAATCTTGTCCTGCAGACCCTGCTTCTGTTCATCCCAGGCCGGCCAAAGCAAAAGGATGAAACAAAATCCACCGAGCGCCTGCTTCACGATCTCTCGGAGAAACGCCTTGCCAAACCCTAACGGCTGATTTTGCGGATCCAGCACCTTGATTTTCATTATGCGCTTTCCTAGCGTTGCGCCGTCGCGGCCGAGCAAATAGATGTTGTACAGCCACAGCGCGATGACGCCGACGAAGATCGCAGCATACGCTAGAAATATGATGCCCATTGCGCCCGCTGCCATTCCATCACCCGCGCTGGAATTGGTGCTCGCGCTTCCTGCAGCAAGCACCCCGCCCAAAACCATAAGAATGATCCCGGGCAAACAACCGAGTCCCACAATAAACCCATCGATGATGTGCGCCAAAATTCGGTTGAGAATGCTCGCATATTGAGCACCCATCGGCGCTCCATAACCGCCCGGCGGCGGCTGCGGTTGATAGCCTCCGTATGCCATTGTTATTTGTCCTCCGATTCCACCGTGATTTGGGGCCAAAAGCCCGCCGATTATATCATCGGTTCGAAACCTGTCAACGATTCAACCGCCCGTTCGCTGATCGCTCACTACCTCGCCTTTCTTTATTGTCACAAGCGCGTGATTGACACCAAAAAAATATGGAATCTGGCGATAGTCTGGACAATCGAATACTACAAGATCGGCTTGCTTGCCGACCTCGATGGAACCTATTCGATCGCCGACTTCGAGACTGTATGCTGCGTTTATCGTCGCCGCGGTGATCGCTTCCGCCGGGGTCATTCGCATCTGCGTACACGCGATGGATAAGATCATCTGCATCGATGGCGTGGGTGAGCTTCCAGGATTGAAGTCTGTCGCAAGCACTACCCCGATCTTCGAATCGATCATCTTTCGAACCGGCGCATATCGGGTCAGTCCAAGATTGAAGACCGCACCCGGCAACAAGACCGCCATCACTCCGGCATGCGCTAATGCCTCGATGCCCTGGTCATCAATCCACTCGAGATGATCTGCAGTCACGGCGCCTATTTTCGCAGCGAGGTTTGCTCCGCCGCACAACGTCAATTGCTCGGCGTGCATACGTATTCCTAACCCAAGCTCCTTAGCTCTGCTGAGCACCTTGAGAGACTCGGGTATCGTGAACACGTGTGATTCGCAGAAGATGTCACAGAACCGCGCCAGACCTTGCTCGGCAACTCGCGGCAACATCTCATCTATGACCAAACGAACATAGGCCTCTCGATCGCCGCGATATTCATCCGGAATTTCGTGAGCTCCCAGAAAAGTCGGAATCAATTCAAGCGCAGTTTCAGAATTCAACCGACGTATCACTCGCAAGATCCTTGTTTCGTCATCGCAGGTCAGGCCGTAGCCGCTCTTTGCCTCGATCGTCGTAGTTCCGTGCGCAAGCAGTTGTTGAACTCGCGGCAAAGCGGAATGAAACAGCTCGTCTTCCGACGATGCTCGAGTCTTGCGCACCGTCGAACGAATTCCGCCGCCTCGCAAGGCTATCTGCTGGTAGGTCAGACCGGCTGCGCGCATCTCGTATTCATCTTCGCGAGTACCGGAAAAGACAGGGTGAGTGTGCGCGTCAACAAAGCCCGGCATCACCACGCACTTTTTCGCGTCGATCCAATGCGCGTCGTCGTCGCTTGCTTGAGGCGACACTTCTGAAGCCGGACCAACGGCGACGATAGTTCCGTCACGAACAAGCACCGCGCCATTCTCTATTATTGAGAGCTCGGACATCTCGTCACTGATTCTGGGGCGAGCCGGCCCCGCCATCGTCACAAGTTGAGAAATGTTGTCGATGAACATCTCGTTCATAAGCGACTAAACTACTCCAGCGTAATGTTTCTTGCCATTGAAGTCGGATTCGGTGCCAGGCCCCGCGATTGTGCGATTCTCGCATTCGGAGTCTCGGTGTTTCTCGCATTCGGAGTCTCGGTGCCAGGCACTGCGATCCTGCGATTCTCACATTTCGGTGTTTCGGTGCCAGGCACTACTGCTTCGCGAGATGGCGGCGGGCATTCCGCTTTGTCATTCACAGCAGCTCTGTTTAATATTGGAGCCTGAAATCAAGCGAGGTGCCCATATGAGTTTCACAAGAATGGACGAAGGCAAAATCGAAGACTGGATGGTCATAGCCCAGGCCGTCACCGAACGGCAGTCGACGATGCCGTCAATCATCAAGTCTTTGCTCCTAAAGCTCGAAGAACAGCTGGATGGTTTTGCTGTAGATCAATTGCGTCACGGCCTGCAAACTGCCACGCGCGCGCTCCGCGAAGGGGCGTCCGAAGAAATGATCGTTGCGGCGTTGTGTCACGACATCGGAAAGGTCATCTCAGTCGAAAATCATCCGGCCATCAGCGCTGAGATCCTAAAACCTTTCGTATCGCACGATACATATCAGATCATTCGGACCCATCAGGACTTCCAGGGAAGACATTATTACGCGCTGCTCGGAAAGGATCCCGACGCACGACGGCAATACGCAAACGAATCGTGGTTCGAAGCTGCGAGAGTGTTTACCGACGAGTGGGATCAAGTCTCGTTCGATCCCGGGTACGACACGCTGCCTCTTTCGCATTTTGAGCCGATGATCGATCGGGTTTTCTCGAGCTCGCAAAAAGAGCAATCGAAAACCGCATGACGCGTACGATCCGTCAAAGCCGCGGTCAACACGCGAGGGCTCTCGAAACCTTAATCTAGCAAAGGACCTTAAATGCCCGAGTTCAACATCAGAATAAACGTTTTGCTTTGCGCGGCTGCGCTGTCCATCGGCTGCTCTACACCTCCCACAGTCGTGTCCAAAAACGAGCCGCAGACTGCTGCCTCGAGTACTCGTGGAGATCTCAAGCTCAAAGCGCCTGATGGTTGGATCTCCGAGCGCCCGACATCGAACATGCGCGTCTCCCAGTATCAGCTTCCTGCCGCAGAGGGTGATTCCGAGCCGGCATCTCTGGTCGTTTACTACTTCGGCGCTGGTCAAGGCGGGTCGGTTGACGCAAATCTCGACCGATGGATCGGGCAGATGCAATCGCCGGGTGGCGGCTCGTCAAAAGACAAAGCAAAGACCGACACCACCACCGTCAACGGCTTGAAAGTTACGCTGTTGGATGTATCGGGTACTTACGCAGGCGGCGACATGGGTGGTGGAGGCGGCAGCGCCCAAAGCAAGCCTAACTTCCGAATGCGCGCCGGAGTAATCGAAACTCCAAAAGGCGCTTACTTCATAAAGCTAATTGGTCCTGAAAAAACTGTCGCGCGCTGGGATCAGGGCTTCCAGGACTTTATCAAATCCGCCGAGTTCAAGAGCTGATCACATCTGGATCGTCAGGTCGTAGCTGCAAATCGTGATTTTATCTCCCGGTTTGATTTCGACGCTCTCGCCGGTCAGAACTTCGCGCGCGTCATTTATTACAATCGAATTCGCGCCTTTGCAGGAGACTGCGTACTCGCCCGCTTTCCTCGAGATCGTTGCGTGTTGCCGGCTAACTTCCAAATCTCCTTCCAATCGAAGATCGACATCTACGTGGCGCGAGCCTCGTCCAACGACGATCTCATCTTTGAAGAACGGCCGAATATCCGGGGGCGCAGTGTCACCACCACCGACCTTGCGGCGGACTAACACGGAGAAGGTCGGCACCTGCGGTTCAGCAGGCTTCCTTGGACGAACGATCGTCGCCTCTTCGTCGACCACTAACGCCTTGTTATCGCTGGTGGGAGAAGCTCCGGTCACGGTGACGAAATCCGCGGGAGCCGGCTCGGCTCGTTTGCGCGGTTTGACCATCGTTTTTTGTGCTTCGGTATCCCAAACATGCTGGACACGAAATCTGCCCGCCTCCAGTCCGGGATCCACGCGAAGTTCAACGGTCAAGGTTCGAGTTTGAAACTCGCTGTCTCCTGCCAGTTCTTTGGCGCGCTCCGAAAGGACGTGATGAAGACCACGCTCGAGTCCTTCCCGCTTTTCGCCCTGCCATTCGCTGTCATCGGCGGCGCTCAAAAACACGACGTATTCGCGAGGCACGTAAGTCGGGCCCCCGGGCGGAGTAAACATCTCGCGCTGCATCGACGCTTCGATCTCCCGCGCGATCGCCACCAGAAACTCATCCCACTTTGAACGCGGCTTGGGCTCCCCTTTCTCATCGAGATCCTCTTCACCGTCAATCCATTTCCTTAGATTCTCTATCCAAGCTGGCATCGAAACCTCCTGTGTTTCGCGTCGGTGTTAGACAGTTATCAGCGCTCGTTACTCGACACAACTCAATCAAGTTTTACGAACCGGCCGTCTACCCAACCCTGGTCAGGCGCGTTGTCGGGCGCACTCCCGGCCCAATCAAGCACCTTGACTCTCAACCATCCGCTCCGCTCCTCCAAAACTCTGACACGCGTTTTCTCCGGCAGCGCGATGAGCACCGAGCCAAACGGATCGCTTCGCAAGTTGACGTTCGGCGCATTTGCGATCCGGCCCTCCTTCGCCGATGTTCCAAAAAACGACCCGCCAGGTTTGAGTTCAGCAAAGTGATAGTAAGTCGACGCCGCGAGCCCGATCAGCGCCGCCGCCAGAAAGATAATGAACACTCGCGGGAGCCACTCCGAACTGATGAAGGCTCGCGCAACCGTCATCGCCCGACGCTTCGGCCGCATCGCCGGCGGACTCGCAGGCTTCTTGAGCTCGCCGATATTCTTTTGCGTGGCGCCCGTTGCATTCAACCCATTGTTATCAACGGTCTGAACCTGCGGATCTACCGCGTACCCGGGTGACCCAAACGCCCTGGTCGCGTACGCGTCGGCGCTGTTGTGCTGATCTCCGACGTTGTCAACTTGAGGCCTAGCAGATTCGATGCGCGCGGGATCTCCAGGTTCCGTGTGACGCGGAAGATCAACAACGATCCTTGCTTTTTCTGCGACTTCGCGAGGCTGGTAACTGAGCGTTTGAAAGTTGGGTTGCGCCGCGACTTGCTGTACCGTGCTGCCGGCGCTGAGACGCGAACGAACCACCGTCGCCTCATCGTCAGCGTCAACCAGGCGAACCTGCGAGAAACTCTGCCAAAACTCTTCGACAGTCTGATATCGATCGGCCACTCGGGTAGCTGTAGCCTTGCTCAACACCGACAGCAAAGCACCGGACCAGACTTCGCTCTGAAAGTCCGAAGGCAATTCGCTGATTGGGAGTCGAGAGAACTGCCGTGGAGCTCGCCCGGTCATCGACGTGTAGATGGTCTTCGCCAGCGAGTAAACATCCGCCGAGGGTGTGAGCTTCTCATTCAAATCATCGGCCCTGACGTCGGGATGATGTTCCGGCGGCGCGTACACGTTTGTTCCGACGCGTGTAATCTCGCTTACATCGTCCAGAGTCATCTTCGCCACTCCAAAATCGGCGATCTTTAGAATCTGGTGGTTCGCCGAAAGAAGAATGTTATTCGGTTTTATGTCGCGATGGATGACTCTTTGACTGTGGGCGTAGGCGAGGGCCTCGGCAACCTGCTGGAAGCACGACACTGCATCGTCAAAGCTGAGTTTGCGGCTTCGACACAACGACCACAAATCTCCGCCTGGCATGTACTCGAGCACCAGGTAGTGAAACGGTACGCCTGCGAGATCAGCGGCTGTGCCGTGACCGAGCCGTTGAATTATGTGCGGGTGCCGAACTCGATCAAGCGCTATCGCTTCGTTCTGAAAGTTCTCGATCAGTGTCTGTTCAAGATCAGGATCAGGAGTCCCCTGAAGCGAAGTGTTCAGCGACTTGATAATGACCGGCGTGTCATCGGCGGCGTGATCGTAGGCAAGAAATATCTCGGCATAGCTGCCGCGTCCGAGACAGCGCTCTACAAAATACCGATCATCAACAACACTATTTTCGAGTCTGAGCTCAGGCACGTCTATTACCGCCTCTTTTTACTGGGTCGCGGAAACGGGTTGCTTGCGGCGCTCCTCGACATAACGACCCAACGCCGCAGATGCTTTCGATTTCTCACCTAGAGCCTCGTACGCCACCGCTTGCTGCAAATAGGCGTCGTACATCGAGGGCTGCCGAGTGATCGCCTCATCGAAGCTCTTCACCGCAAGTTCATATTCACGCTGCTCCAGCTGCGCACGGCCCAGCAAAAATGATGCGCGCGCATTAGTGGGCTCGCGCCGCGCAGCGGATTCAAACTCAGTCGCAGCAAGCTTGTAGTCTCCTCGATCGAAAGCTTCTTTGCCCGTCTGCAACGAATCCGGCCCGCGGTTCGAGTTCGAAACCGACGCGCCCTTTCTTACAAAATCTGAGGCGCGCAACCCGCCGTAAAAGGCACCGGCTACCAGCACCAGAACCATCATCGCGTACAACACCACTCGAGTCTTCGATCGCGCTTGAGCGCTGGTATTCGATTCAAACTCTTCGAGCGGGGTTTTCCGCTCGAGCCGTCGGGTATTCCCTTCAGTCAGCGGATTGAACTCGACCTTGATTCGACCGCCCGCCGATTGTGGGCGAGTCGCTTGCGACGCGCGTTGAACCGCTGCTCCTTTTTCCCGGTCCTTCGGCATTCCGTCATCGATCGAAATAATCGGCGCCTGTTTGTTTCGACCGACCTGTACGACTACCGCCGTTAGATTGTCATCCGCGCCGCGCTGGTGGACGATTCGCTTCAGCTCGTCGGCAGCTCGCTGAGGTTCTTTGTGTTCGGCAAGGACTCGAGCAATCTCTTCATCAGACAGGTGTCGATAGATACCGTCGCTGCAGAGCAGGAATCGCGCGCCATCTCGAATTCGGATCGTCTTGATCTCGACGTCAACCACGCTCTCGACACCCAACGCTCGATTGATGATATTTCGGTTTGCCAACCGATCTGCAATTTCCGAGCTGATTTTGCCGGCTCTGATTTCGTCGTTTAGATCGGTATGATCGACCGTTTCCCGATGAAAATGGCCGCCCTCGAGACGGTAAACGCGGCTGTCTCCGACGTGCGCAATAGTGGCGGTGTTCCCGGCGATATGAATCAAAGCTACGGTGGTCGCCATGGTCTTGTAAGCAGGATCGCTTTCCGCCAGTTCATAGACATCTCGATTGGCGAAGTCGATGGCACGGCGAATAAGCTCCACCGATTCACTATCGGTTATGCGGGCAGTGTGGTGGGTCAACGCTTCTTCGATGGTTTCGGCTGCGGTTTGGCTGGCGACCTCGCCGGCTCGCTGCCCACCTACGCCGTCAAAAACGGCGAAAAGTCCGCGCTCGGGAATCGCCAGATATCGATCCTGGTTTACCGGTCGCCTGGGACTCAATCCGCGATCGCAGACATAGCCGACTTTGAGATCCATATCACTTAGATGCCGCGAGAATAGATACGCTGGCCCGGCAGTACTCGTTCGTTGTACGACTTTGGCTCTGGAACGTAATCAAAGGATAGCATGAAGTTCAGAATTCGGGTTCAGAGTTCCGGGTCAAGCTCTCTGGTTTTAAGGTCTCTGGTTTTAAGGTTTCCGGTTCTGGTTTAAGGTTTACAGGACCCGGCGCGTTCAACTTAGAACTCTGAAACCCTAAAACCAGAAACCTTAAACTCGAAACCCTAAACTCGGAACCCTGAACCCGAAACCTTCAATCCGGTAGACCTCAGTTTTCATGAATGGTATTGTCTTAAAACTCTCAACTCAGGAGGTGATTATGACCAGCCAGCCGAAACAAACGGCTTCGCCAAAAGGCGGTAGTTTCCTTATTCAAGATTTCAATCCAGAGGACATTTTTACTCCTGAGGACATCAGCGAAGAGCAACGGATGTTCGCCAGAACCGCCGAAGAATTCCTTCGCAAAGAAGTCATTCCTCGCGAGGATGAGATCTACGCCAAGGACTACGCTGTGCATCGCGAGCTTATGACCAAAGCCGGCGAGCTGGGGTTGCTGTCGATCGATATCCCGGAGAAATACGGCGGGCTCGGGTTACATAAAGTTAGCTCGGCCGTTGTTGGGGAACAATTCGCCTTGCAGGCATCCTTCGCCGGAACGCAGAGCTCGCACGTAAACATCGGCACCCTACCGATAGTCTTCTTCGGTACCGAAGAACAGAAACAGAAATATTTGCCAAAGCTTGCGAGCGGCGAGTGGATTGGCGCCTACGCGTTGACCGAGCCTCAGTCCGGTTCGGATGCGATGGCCGCAAAGACCAAAGCGGTTCTTTCGCCCGATGGTCGCCATTACATTCTGAACGGTCAGAAAATGTGGATTACCAATGGCGGCTTCGCGGATTTGTTTACCGTTTTCGCAAAAGTCGACGGCGAGAAGTTCACCGCGTTTCTGGTCGAGCGCGGCCCGGGGCTGGTCAGCGGTCACGAAGAAAAGAAACTTGGAATCGACGGTTCATCCACCACCGCGTTGATGCTCGAGGACTGCCCTGTGCCGGTTGAAAACCTCCTGGGCGAAATAGGCAGGGGCCACAAGATAGCGTTCAACGTCCTCAACATCGGCAGGTTGAAACTCGGCGCTCGATCGGTCGGCACCATCAAACTCTCGCTGTTGCAATCGGTGCAGTACGCCAAAGAACGTCATCAGTTTGGCCAGCCGATCGCAAACTTCGGACTCATCAAACAGAAGCTCGCCGAGATGACCATTTCCGCTTACGTCAGCGAGTCAATCCTGTACCGAACGCTCGGGATGATCGATGACGCTCTCGAACACGCCGACAAGGACGATCCGACCGAGGTGTTACGAGTCCTCGAGCAGTTCGCGATTGAGTGCTCAATCATCAAGGTCTGGGTAAGCGAGGCGCTGGGTAACGTCGTCGACGAAGAAGTACAGGTGTTCGGAGGGTATGGATATTCGAAGGACTACCCCGCTGAGCGCGCTTACAGAGATGCTCGCATTGCGCGGATCTACGAGGGTACCAACGAGATCAACAGGATCGTCATCGGTTCGCAACTCTTGAGGCGTGCCGCCGCTGGCGAGCTCGCGTTGTTTGAGGAAGCTGAAAACGCAACGAGTCTCGGGCTTGGCGCCGGTGAAACGCTAAACCAGACGCGCGCCAACATCGCGTTTAGCGAAGAGCTTCTGCTGTTGCAATCGGCGAAGGCGATGACGCTTGCGTCGATCGGCGCAGCGCATCGGGCTTATGGCGACGCCGCTCGGAACGAACAGGAAGTGATCGCGTTGATTTCAGATATGGTGATGGACGTTTACGGAATCGAGAGTTCCCTTTTGAGAACTCAGCGATTGCTGAACGATAAAGGCATCGAGGCTACGCCGGTCCAGGCTGACATCACTCGCGTTTTTGCTCGCGACGCTGCAGCAAGAGTCGAGCGAGCCGCGCGTGCAGTGGCCAGTGAGACAGAGGATGCAAAGTGCGCCGAAGCGATTGACGAGTTGTCACATCGGTCTCCTATGCAATCGATGGCAGCTCGACGACGTATCGCAGATGCTGTAATCAACGCCGGCAGATATTTCCTGAGCTGATTTATTCTCCACCGCTCGGCATAGGACCTATGTGACCGATCGGACCTATACGACCTATCATTCATAACTAAGAGAAAGTGTCGAAGTCATCTCTCAAACTAGGAACTTTCCGAGCTGGCACGCCGCGGAAATCGAATGAGGGTATGAGGATCGGAACGGTTCGGTTTCTACCTCGCGGTGTCAAAAAAGAAGACTACGGCCGGCTGGATTACTTCGACGTCTGGTTTCCGCTTTTGTCTCCCAGTCCGGAGTTGTTGAAGTGGATCAGAAGCAGAGAACGTTCGACTGCTAACTGGGCAAGGTTCAAGCAGCGATATGTCTCGGAGATGAATAAGACCGACGCGCGCCAGGCAGTCCAGCTTCTCGCGAAGTTGGCGAAAACGAGCAAGGTCAACGTCGGTTGCTATTGCGAAGATGAATCATTTTGTCATCGCTCCATCCTGAGGGAGCTCATAGAAAAGGCTTCTGATTAGTCGGCTCGCCTGCGTATTTGATTTCTCAGTATTGCCCGGCTCTTCTCGCGTGCGTCAACCCCTGACAGGACCCTATCCACCCCAGCGGCGTGAGATCGAATGGAATGTTTTAACACCTTCTGAAGCTGTGGGTATTTCTCGGTAAACGTCGCGCTGTAGTATCCTCCTTTTTCTAAAAGCTTCTCTAAAAATCATCGGAGGCGTTATGAAACTCGTCGCACTTCTGTCTTTTGTAATTTTCATTACCACAGGTTTCCCCGTTCGTCCGGCGGCTGCGGAACCTGCAGATGTGCTGTTTCTCAATGGAAATATCTATACCGTCAATGAAAAGCAGCCGCACGCGGAAGCAATCGCCGTCAAAGCCGGAAAGATCCTCTTTGTCGGATCCAATCAGGATGCAAAGGCTTACCAGGCCAACCAAACTCGCATCGTCGACTTGAAAGGCAACACGGTTGTCCCCGGGCTGACTGACGCCCACTATCACCTCGCCGGCGTCGGTGCTCGCGAGATGAACCTGAACCTCGAAGGCACATCGAGCCTCGAAGAGTTCTTGGCAAGGGTCAAAGAGAGAGTCGATAAAACCAAGCCCGGAGATTGGGTGACTGGACGCGGTTGGATCGAAACTTTCTGGAAGCCTCAGGCGTTCCCAACCCGATTCGACCTGGATAAGATTTCACCAAACAATCCTGTGTTCCTGACTCGGGCCGATGGCCACGCATCAGTAGCAAATAGCGCTGCACTGAAAATCGCCGGCATCGACAAGAATACTCCCAACCCATTCGGCGGTGAGTTTCTGAAAAATGCTCAGACCGGTGAGCTAACCGGCATGCTAATTGACAGCGCCCAGGGTCGCGTTGGATCGCATCTTCCGCGCGGCGACAACGACGAGAGCGAGCAAGCTTTGTTGATCGGAGTCAAACGAAGCATTGAGCTCGGCTGGTGCGAAGTACAAATTCCCGGCAACGGTCTCAATGAAATCGAGCTGATCAAAAAGCTGTTCAAGGAAGGAAAAATCAAACTTCGGATATACGACGCGGTGAGCGGGCCAGGACCCAGCTCGCAGAAGCTTCTGGCGGATGGACCGCTGATCGGCGCCTTCGACAATCATTTCACTGTCAGGGGGATCAAAGCTTACATGGACGGCGCGCTGGGATCACGTGGCGCCGCGCTGCTGGAGCCCTACTCCGACGCTCCTAACACATCCGGGTTCTTTACAACCAAGGAAAGCGATCTGCTCCCGATGTTTATTGAGGCGCTGAAAAAAGGAATCCAGGTTGAGACGCACGCAATCGGCGATCGCGGAAATAGGACCATCCTCGATCTATATGAGAAAGCGTTCAAAGCAGTGCCTTCCGATCAACGAAAGGTTCGAGAGCCTCGCTGGAGGGTCGAGCATTCACAAATCGTGAACCCAACGGATATTCCTCGATTTGCAAAGCTGGGGGTGATTCCGTCGATGCAGCCTTCGCATGCGATCGGTGATCTGCATTTTGCTCCGAGCCGTCTTGGAATGGCGCGGCTCGAAGGTGCGTATGCGTGGCAGAGTTTCATTACGTCGGGATCAATCATACCGGGCGGCTCCGATGCACCGGTGGAGCGCGGCGAACCGATGATCGAGTT
>Ga0075425_100002392_pt1 | contig 18824 bp, 24 predicted proteins | sample SoiMethybrSBSTD4_FD_75300 | JGI IMG/M metagenome (GOLD analysis project Ga0075425, IMG submission 75300) | Bulk soil microbial communities from a Populus tree surrounding site in Tennessee, USA - Soil MetaG P. TD hybrid SBSTD4 | ecosystem: Environmental > Terrestrial > Soil > Tree plantation... | reverse complement strand
TCACGAAGCTCGACGTGCTGTCGGAGTTCCCCGAGCTGCCTGTGTGCGTCCGCTACCGCCTGCGCGACGGCTCGGAGACGGAGCATTTCCCGGCACACCAGTCGGACTTCCATCACGCGGAGCCGGTCTGGGAGACGCTGCCCGGCTGGTCGCACCCGCTCGACGACGTCTCGGCGCTGGACGACCTGCCACCGGCTGCACACGACTACGTCGAGTTCGTGTCGCACGCGCTCGAGGTGCCGATCGAGCTCGTCGGCGTCGGTGCAGCCCGCGAGCGCGTGCTGGCCTGAGGATGACCTTCGCCTACACGGCGAGCGCATGGACGCAGGTGATCGTCGCAATCTCGATCTTCCTGCCCGTCGTCGTCGCCATCGTCCTCGCCGTCGTCGTCCTCCGCGGCAAGAAGGACGATCCCGACGAGCAACGCCTCCGCCGTATCCAGGCGGAGTACGAAGCGCGCCGCGACGCCGAGCCGTAGCGGTCGCCCCTCCTGACACGCCGCGAAGAGACCATTCTCGTGGTCAGACGAAAACCTGATCGCGCCCGCGCGTCGGCGACGAAAGTCGCCCCAACGCAGGACTTGCGCTGTCGTCTCCGGCCGGATCGGCCCTGGCCGCGAAGGCCACGTCTCCTGGTCAGACCAAGTGCAACCGAAGTGTGACCGGCCGCCGTGGCGCTCAGAGGCGCTCGAGGTCTTGGGGCGTGTCGACGTCGGCCAGGAGGGCCGGGTCGAAGTGCAGCTCGACGACGTCGAGCTCCTCGTAGGCGTGGTAGAGCCCGAGCGGGCCGCGGGCGAGCCGGCGCTCCAGGACCGGCAACGCGGTCTTCGACCACGCTCCCGGGAGCGGGCCCGTCTGCGGAACGGCGGCGTCGCGGCAGGCCTCACCGAGGGCGCGGACGATCTCCGGCGTGATCCGAGGGCAATCGACCGGAAGGAAGACCGCAACGGTTGTCGCAGCAGCACGCAGGCCGGCAACGACGCCGGCGATCGGCGCGCGCACGCTCGAGCCGTCGTCGATCACCTCGAACGGGAGCTCGCCCGACTTGCCGACGACGAGCACCTCGTCGCAGGCGGCAGCGAGGACGCGGCGGGCGCGCTCGATGAACGTCTCGCCGTCGATCTGGGCGAGCGCCTTGGGCGAGCCGAAGCGACTGCTTGCGCCGCCGACGAGCACGACGCCCGTCAGCGCACGATCCGCCACGGCTCCGAGTAGACGTTCAGCCGACCGCCTCGGACGAAGCCGCAGAGCGTGATCCCGCGGTCACGGGCGAGGTCGACGGCGAGGGACGACGGCGCCCCGACGGCGACGACGAGCGGACAGCCGGCGACGGCTGCCTTCTGAACCAGCTCGAACGAGAGGCGACCGCTGACACACAGCACCGAGCGCGACAGCGGCAGCAGCCCCTCGCGGAAGGCCCAGCCGATCACCTTGTCCATTGCGTTGTGCCGGCCCACGTCCTCGCGCAAGCAGCGAAGCTCCCCGTTCTCGTCGAACAACCCGGTGGCGTGCAATCCACCCGTCGCCGCGAAGGCCGGCTGGGCTGCGCGCAGGCGGTCGGGCAGCGCGGCGACCAGCTTCGCAGGGAGCTCGAGGGTGCTCGCGATCGGCGGTGCCTCCACCGCGACCGCTTCCAGTGCTCCCTTGCCGCAGACGCCGCACGACGACGTCGTGTAGAAGCTGCGCGCGAGCCGGGTGGCATCGAAGTCGGGCGCCTCGAGCTCGACCGTGTTCGCCGCGAGGTCGTCCGGCAACTTCGCGTCGCGCGGCCGTAGTCCCTCGGACAGCGCGAACCCGAGCGCGAGCTCCTCATCGTGGCCGGGCGTGCGCATGGTGACGGCGACGGGCGACCCGTTGATGCGAATCTCGAGCGGCTCCTCGACGGCGACGACGTCGTCGGCGGATCCGTCCGGGACCCGGACGACTTCGACCTTCGCAGTCGAGTAGGGCGGCGCCTTCACCGCCTCAAGTATCGGTCAGGCGGGGCTGCCCGCGGTGGCACCGAGTTCGCGCAGATAGGCGCAGAGCTCCCGGTGGGTCTCGACGGCGAGCGCCACTTCACACGGGTCGTACGACTCGCCGGAGTCGATCTGCTGCGTCACGCGGTGCGCCTCGACGAACGAGCCGGTCGTGTCGGGCTCCGTCAGTTCCTCCCCCTCGCGCTCCGCGAGCGCGAATCGCCGCGCCTCCGTCATCCACCCCGATCAGCTCGTCGGCCTCCGACAGTGCCTCCGTCGGTGACTCGTTGCGCAGCGGATCGATGTCCTCCCATTCGCTGGTCCACTCGTGCTCGTCAACCCCTGGGTTCCTCCATGAGCGCGATCTTCCGGCGAGGGCTGGACGTCGAACACCGGAAGTAGACTCGCCCGGTGCAGGTCATGGTGGTCGGCTCTGGTGCGCGCGAGCACGCGCTCGCGTGGCGCCTGGCGCAGAGCCCCGGCCTCACCGAACTGCACGCCGCGCCGGGGAATCCCGGGATCGCACAGGTCGGACGCTGCCATCCGGTGCGCCCGGACGACGGCGAAGGTCTCCTCAGCCTTGCGATGACGCTCGAGGCCGACCTGATCGTGGTCGGGCCGGAAGCTCCGCTCGTGGCCGGCGTCGGCGACCAACTCAGGATGAACGGCTTCCCCGTCTTCGGCCCGAGCGCCGACGCGGCGCGCATCGAGGGCTCGAAGTCGTTCGCGAAGGACGTCATGCGCGCGGCCGGAGTGCCCGCGGCGGAGACACTGTCGGTCGCACGCGCGCCGTGCGTCGTGAAGGCGGACGGGCTCGCCGCCGGCAAGGGCGTCTTCGTCTGCCGGACGGCCGAGGAGGTCGACGACGCGCTCAAGGCGGTCAGCGTGCTGGGGAGCGAGTTCGTGATCGAGGAGCTGCTCGAAGGCGAAGAGGTGTCGCTGTTCGCGCTCACAGACGGCCTGCGGGTCATCCCCCTCGGCGCGGCACAGGACTTCAAGCGCATCGGCGACGGCGACACGGGGCCGAACACCGGCGGGATGGGCGCCTCCTCGCCGGTGCCCTGGTTCGGCGACGTCGAGCGGCTCGTCGCCGAGGTTCATCGGCCCGTCGTCGCCGAGCTGGCCCGGCGCGGGTCGCCGTTCGTCGGCTGCCTGTTCGCCGGGCTGATGATCACCGCCGACGGGCCGAAGGTGCTCGAGTTCAACGCGCGGTTCGGCGATCCAGAGACGCAGGTTCTGATGCCTCGGCTGCAGGGTGACCTCCTGGAGCTGTTGTTCGCCTGCGCGGTCGGCGACGCGTCCGGGAGCGTGGTGGCACTCGACGACGAAGCGGCCGTCACGGTCGTGCTCGCGGCGCCCGACTACCCGGACCGCAGCGACTACACGGGTGTGCCGATCGACGGCATCGGCGCAGCGGAGGCAACGGGCGCGCTCGTCTTCCACGGCGGCACCGCCGTACGGAACGACGTCGTGGTGACCCACGGCGGCAGAATCCTCTCCGTGACGGCGACCGGCCGCAAAGTCTCCGACGCCCGCGAGCGCGCCTACCAGGCGGTCGAGCTCATCTCGTTCGAGGGCGCGCGCTACCGGCGGGACATCGCGCGTGGCTGAGACCGTGGTCGGCATCCTGGTCGGATCGGAGTCCGATCGTGCGCGCATGCAGAGCGCCATGGACGAGCTGGACGCGCGCGGGATCGGCTGGGAGTTCGACGTCCGTTCGGCGCACCGGACGCCCGATGCGGTCGCCGAGTACGCGAAAGGGGCGGCGGATCGCGGCCTGAAGGTCCTGATCTGCGGCGCCGGCCTCGCGGCCGCGCTCCCGGGCGTCGTCGCGGCCCACACCGACTTGCCCGTGATCGGCGTCCCGTTGCGCTCGTCGATGTCGGTGCTCGACGGGCTCGATGCGCTTCTCTCGATCGTGCAGATGCCGCCCGGCGTCCCCGTCGCCACTGTCGGCGTCGACAACGCGAAGAACGCGGCGGCCCTCGCGGCGCGCATCCTCGCGCTCACGCGATGACGGGCATCGCGGAGCTCACCGTCGAGCTCGTTCGCATCGACTCCGTCAACCCCGGGCTCATCGCAGGCGCGGCCGGCGAAGCGGAGGCGGCGAGGTTCGTCGCCGACTGGCTCGAGCGCGCCGGCCTCGACGTCGACGTCGTCGAGCCGTTGCCCGGCCGCCCCTCGGTGATCGGAAGGGCGCGCGGGCGCGGCGGAGGACGCACGCTCATGCTGAACGCGCACCTCGACACCGTGGGCGTCGAGACGATGGAGGCGCCGTTCGACCCGCGGGTCGAGGACGGCCGCCTGTACGGGCGCGGGTCGTACGACATGAAAGGCGCCCTCGCGGCCGCGATGGTCGCGGCGGTGGAGGCGCGGGGCCGGAATCTCCGCGGCGACGTGGTCGTCACCGCGGTCGCCGACGAGGAGCTCGGCTCCCTCGGCACGGAGGCGATCCTCGAGCGCGTCCATGCGGACGCCGCAATCGTCTGTGAGCCAACGGAGCTGCGGGTGGCCGTCGCGCACCGCGGGTTCGCGGGCTTCGAGATCGAGACGCACGGCGTGGCCGCCCACGGCTCGCGCCCCGACCTCGGAGTGGACGCGATCGCGCGCATGGGCCACGTGCTCGTCGCGCTCGAGGAGCTCGACAGCCAGCTCCAGGCGGGGCGACGTCATCCGCTCGTCGGCTCTGCATCGCTGCACGCGTCGCTGATCGAGGGCGGCCAGGAACTGTCCAGCTATCCCGCGCGCTGCCTCCTCTCCGGCGAGCGGCGGACGCTCCCGGGCGAGAGCCTCGAGGACGTCGAGGCGCAGCTCCGAGCGGCGGCGGGCGACGCGGACGTTCGGGTCTTCGTCTCGCGGCAGCCGTTCGAGACCGACGAGCGGCACGCACTGGTCGAGACCGTCACAGCCGCTGCGCAGACGAAGGGCGTCGTCGGGCTGCCGTTCTGGACGGATGCGGCCCTGATCGCCGCCGCCGGCACACCGACCGTCCTCTTCGGCCCGGTCGGCGAAGGGGCCCACGCGGCGGTGGAATGGGTCGACGTCAGCTCGCTCGAGCGCTGCCGGGAGGTGTATGGCGCCGTCGCGAAGGCGGTCTGCGGGTGACCGCCTGAGGCCGCTCTAGACTGTCCCGAGTGATCGCCCGCTACTGCCGTCCGGAGATGCGCAGGATCTGGTCGGAGGAGGGCAAGCTCGCACGGTGGCTCGACGTGGAGCTCGCGGCTCTCGATGCCTGGGCCGAGATCGGCGTGATTCCGGTGGAGGACGTCACGACGATCCGCGCGCAGGCAGTCCCGCCGACGCCCGAGCGCGTCGCTGAGATCGAGGCGACGACCGACCACGATCTCGCGGCTTTCGTCGACGCCGTCGCCGAGCAGCTCGGGCCCGAGGGGCGCTGGGTCCACTACGGGCTGACGTCGTCGGACGTCGTCGACACGGCCCTCGCATTGCAGCTGCGCGACGCGGGCGAGCTCGTGCTGCGCGGCCTCGACCGCGCCCTCGCAGCGGTCGTCCGGCGCGCCGAGGAGCATCGGCGCACGGTGTGCATCGGGCGCTCGCACGGGATCCACGCCGAGCCGACGACATTCGGTTGGAAGCTCGCGGGCTGGGCCTTCGAGCTCGACCGGGCACGAGCGCGTCTCGAGCGCGCGCTCGAGCAATGCCGCGTCGGCCAGCTCTCGGGGACCGTCGGCACGTACGCGGCGATCGATCCCGAGGTGGAGCGGATCGCCTGCGAGCGGCTCGGGCTCGACCCGGATCCGGTCTCGACGCAGGTGATCTCACGCGACCGGCATGCCGAGCTGCTCGGCGCGCTTGCCCTGTGCGCGACGTCGCTCGACCGGTTCGCGACCGAGATCCGGCACCTGGCGCGGACGGAGGTACGCGAGGTCGAGGAGCCGTTCGCCGCCGGCATGAAGGGATCCTCGGCCATGCCGCACAAGCGAAACCCGAAGGTGGCGGAGCGCATCTCAGGGCTCGCGCGCGTCGTCCGCGGGGCCGCGCTCGTGGGGCTCGAGAACGTCGCGCTCTGGCACGAGCGTGACATCTCCCACTCCTCGGCGGAGCGCGTCGTCATCCCCGACTCGTTCTTCGCCGTCGACTACATGCTCGACCGGTTCACCTGGATCGTCGACGGCCTCGTCGTCCACGCCGACCGGATGGAGCGGAACCTGTGGGGCTCGCACGGCCTCTTCTTCTCGCATCGGCTGCTGCTCGCGCTGATCGACAACGGCCTCGAGCGTGCAGAGGCCTACCGGCTCGTGCAGCGCAGCGCGATGCGTGCGTGGGACGAAGAACGCGATTTCCGCGAGCTCGTCCGCGCCGACCCGGAGATCGGAGCACGCCTGGACGGGACCGCGCTCGACGCGGTCTTCGACCTCGACGCCACGGTTGCTCAGCTCGACAGCACGTTCGAACGTGTCCGCCGCCTCGTCCCGAAGGAGGAACCAGTTCATGCCTGAGACCGCGACACACGTCGGCAGCGGCAAGGTCCGCGAGCTCTATGCGCTCGACGACGAGCGCCTGCTGCTCGTCGCCAGCGACCGGATCTCGACCTTCGACGTCGTCCTGCCCACGGAGATCCCGGACAAGGGCCGCGTGCTCACCGGCCTCTCGGCGTTCTGGTTCGCGCGCACCAGCGAGCTGGTACCGAACCACCTGCTTGCGCTGCGCGACGACGGGCGCTCGACCGAGTGCCGCCGGCTGGAGATGCTGCCGATCGAGTGCGTCGTCCGCGGCTACATCGCAGGCTCCGGCTGGAAGGACTACGTGGCGACCGGCGAGGTCTGCGGGCACCGGCTGCCAATTGGCCTCCGCGAATCGGAGCAGCTTCCGCGCCCGCTCTTCACGCCGGCGACGAAGGCCGAGACCGGGCACGACGAGAACATCGACCGCGCCGCAGCGGTCGAGCTCGTGGGCGAGGAGCGCTTCGACGAGGTCGAGGCGGTCGCCATCGCCCTCTACTCCTTCGCGTCCGACTACGCCCGTGAGCGCGGCATCATCCTCGCCGACACCAAGCTCGAGCTCGGGCTCGACGAGCGTGGCGAGCTCGTGCTCGCGGACGAGGCGTTTACGCCCGACTCCTCACGCTTCTGGCCCGCGGCCGAGTATCGACCCGGAACGACGCCTCCGTCGTACGACAAGCAGTTCGTGCGCGACTACTGCGAGTCGCTCGGCTGGGACAAGGCGTACCCGGGGCCCGAGCTTCCCGACGACGTCGTCGCGGGCACGCGGGCGCGGTACGTCGAGGCGTTCGAGCGCCTGACGGAGATTGCGTTCGACGAGTACCTCGGACGGCCGAACGTGGTGCTCGGATGAGAGCGACCGTTCTCGTGCGCCCGAAGCACGGCATCCTCGACCCGCAGGGGCAGGCGGTCGAGAGCTCGCTCCGCCATCTCGGCTTCGACGTGAGCGAAGCGCGCGTGGGGCGCCTCGTCGACATCGACGTCGCGACCGACGACCGCGGCGAGGCGCTCGCCCAGGTCGAGCAGATGTGCGAGCGGTTGCTCGCGAACCCGCTGATCGAGAGCTTCGAGATCGAGTTGGAGCACGCGTGACGGAGCCGACGCGAGAGCGGCGGCCGGTCGTCCCGGTCGTGGTCTGGCCCGGCTCGAACGACGACCGCGACGCTCAGCTCGCGCTGGAGCGCCTGGGCGCGAGCGCCCCGCGCGTCTGGCACACGGACGACGAGCTCCCCCGCGAGACGGCAGCGGTCGTCCTCCCCGGCGGGTTCTCCTTCGGCGACTACCTGCGGTGCGGGGCGATCGCGCGCTTCTCTCCGATCGTGCCCGCCATCGAGGCGTTCGCCGCCGGCGGTGGGCTCGTGCTCGGCATCTGCAACGGTTTCCAGATCCTCACCGAGGCGGGCCTGCTTCCGGGCACGCTGCGCCCGAACGAGTCGCTCTCGTTCGTGTGCCGCGACGTGCCACTCCGCGTCGAGCGGGCGGATACGCAGTTCACGTCGCGCTGTGCAGACGGGCAGGAGCTGACGATCCCCGTGAAGCACGGCGACGGGTGCTGGTTCGCCGACGACGAACTGCTCGCCCAACTCGAGTCGACGGGGCAGGTCGTCCTCCGCTACGCGGCAGACGCCAATCCCAACGGCTCCGTCGCCGACGTTGCCGGCGTCCTCAGCGCCGACGGCAACGTGTTCGGGCTGATGCCCCACCCGGAGCACGCAGTCGATGCGCTGCTCGGCTCGACCGACGGCGTGCTGATCCTCGGGTCGCTGGTCGATGCGGCTCGGTTGTCGCTCGCGGAGCTCGTCTAGGCATCACCTGCCGCGACGCCGAAGACATCGCCGAGGGCGGCCGCGAGCGCGGGCCGCTTCGCGAGCTCGTTGCGGAGGCGCGCGAGGTCCCGAACGCGGAGCGTGACCGGGCCGCGCCGGACGACGCCGTCGGTGGTGTACGCGAAGCGAAGGAGCGGCTCGCCGCGATCGGTCTCGAGCAGCTCGACCAGCGACGCGAATCGCTTGTCGCCGGCCTGTTGCTGGAGCCTGACGTGCTCGACGGGCGTCGCCGGGCCCCACGGCGTGGTAACCGATGCGGTGTTCTTGGTCATGAAACGACCGTAATCCGCAACCTGAAACACGTGGGAAACGCGACTGTCACGAAAATGTGAAAGAACGCCGCAGTCAGGTTTGGCTTCGTCCGATCCCGCCTACGCAAGGACAGATGACGCGCCGCATCCCCCCCGTCCCCTTGTTCACAGCCGCAGCGATCGCGCTGACAGTCGCCGCGGCACTCGCGCTCGCAGCCGCTCCGCGCGCCGGAGCCGCGCCCGGCGTGAAGTTCGGGTTGACCGACGACGCCTGGATCCTGCACGGGCCGGGCAGCCTCGACTCGAGGCTGGACCGCCTCGACGCGCTGGGCGTGCGGGTCGTGCGCTTCACGCTTCGGTGGGACCAGGTTGCACGCCGTCGTCCCGCGACGCCGACGGATCCCTCCGACCCGGCGTACAACTGGACTGCCACCGACCCGGTGCTCGAGGGACTGCACGAGCGCGGCATCGACGTCGTGCTGCAACTCCTCGGGACACCCGGCTGGGCGAACGGGCGGAAACCTTCGAACGTCGCCCCGACGAGCAGCGCGACGTTCGCCGCGTTCGCGACGGCGGCGGCGCGTGAGTATCCGTGGGTGCACAAATGGCTGATCTGGAACGAGCCGAACCAGGTGCGGTGGCTCCGCCCGACGAGCGCGACGGTGTACACCACGAAGTTGCTGAACCCGGCGTACATCGCGCTCCACCACGCAATCCGTGGTGTCAAGGTCGCGGGTGGTGGAACGGCGCCGCGCGGCTCGAGCGGCGGCGTGTCGCCGGTCGCCTGGCTCACCGGGATGCACGCCGCGGGCGCACGACTCGATGTCTATGCGCACAACCCCTATCCGCTCGACCCGAAGCGCGAGACGCCGCTCACAGGCGGCTGCGACCACTGCACGACCGTGACGATGGCGACGCTGGGCCGTCTCCAGAAGCTGCTCGCACGCTTCTACCCCCGCGCGCGCATCTGGCTGACCGAGTACGGCTATCAGAGCAACCCGCCCGACCGTGTCCTGGGCGTCTCGCTCGCGCTGCAGGCGCGTTATGAGGGCGAGGGAACGTACGCCGCGTTCCGCGCACCGAAGGTCGACCTGCTCATCCACTTCCTGTATCGCGACGAGCCGACCCTGGCGCGGTTCCAGAGCGGCCTCGTTTCCCTGCGGAACGGGCGCAAGCCGGAATACGGGGCGTTCGAGCTCCCCCTCGCACAGATCTCGGCCACGACGCTCTGGGGGCAGCTGCGTGCGCCGGCCGCCGGCACGACGGCGCGCCTCCAGCGGCGTTCCGGCTCAGGCTGGCGGACGTTCACGACCGTGCGCGCGAAGACTGGGCGCTACTTCCACTGGAGCGGAAAGCTGGCCCCAGGGACGCAGGTACGCGTTCGCGCCGGGGCGCTCGTCGGCGCCGCCGTCACGATCCACTAGGGACGGAGCGGCTGTCCGAACGCGATGTCGTGTCCGTCGGGATCCTGCGTCCCGAACTCGCGAAACCCGTGCGGCGCGTCGTAGATGGTGTAGTCGATGGGTGCGCCGCGGTCCTGCAGCTCTGCGTAGATCGCGTCTGCGTCGTCGACGCGGATGTACAGGTTCCACGTCTTGTCGACAAGCTTCCAGTTGGGAACGATCGCGCTCGCGTCGCGGCAGAGTGCGAGCAAGACCGTGGCGTCGTCGCGGTTCGCCGTCACGAAGTCGGGCGGGTCGCCGTAGACCTCGCACGTGAAGCCGAGGCGGTCGCGCCAGAACTCGACGGCGCGGTCGATGTCGGACACGAGGAGCACGGCGGAGCTGCCTGTGAGTCGCGTCACGCGTCGATGGGCACGTGACCCGGCTCGGCCGCAACCCGGTCCAGCCAGGCGCGGACTGCCGGGTACCGATCGAGCTCGAATCCACCCTCGTCCGCGACGTGCGTATACGCGTAGAGCGCGATGTCGGCCAACGTCATCGCGTCGCCGACGAGCCACGTGCGTCCGTCGAGATGGCGCTCGAGCGCGTCGAGCGCGCGGTAACCCGCGGCCGTGCGCTCCGGCAGACGGTCCGCATACTCCTCGCGCGGACGGCCGGAGTAGCGGAGCCAGAAGCGGGCGACCGCGAGCGCCGGCTCGTGGTCGTACTGCTCGAAGAACATCCACTGCAGCACCTGCGCGCGCTCGAACGCGTCGCTCGGGACGAACCGCGACCCTTCGCCGAAGAGCCACAGGATGGCGCCGGACTCGCCGAGCGCGCGGCCGCCGTCGAGGACGAGCGTCGGCACGCGCAGCGCCGGGTTGAGGCCGCCGAGGAGCTCGGGCCGGTTCGAGCGATCGGCAACGTCCACTTCTCGGCGCTCGTACTCGACGCCGAGATGCGCGAACAACAGCCTGACCTTGTAACAGTTGCCGGAGACTTGGCTGTTGTAGAGCAGCACGACGAAGACGCTACCGAAGAGAGGCGAACAGCCGGATGACTGCGCCGCTGTGGATCGGAGGCCCGCCCGGCGCCGGCAAGACCACAGTCGCGACGTGGCTCGCGCGGCGGCACGGCCTTCGCCGGTACAGCGCCGACACGCGCACGTGGGTGCATCGCGACCGAGCCTCGCAGGCAGGTAACGCAGCCGCCCGCCGCTGGGAGGAGCTGGCGCCCGCCCAGCGCGCGACGGCTCCCGACGACGAGCTGCTCTCGATGTCACTGCACCGCGAGCGGGGCGCGATGATCGTCGACGACGTGCGCGGGCTGCCGGGAGCGCCGCTCGTCGTCGCTGAAGGCACTTGCCTCTCCCCCGCGCTCGTCGGCGACTCCAGCCGTGCGGTCTGGCTGCTCCCGACGCGCTCGCTGCAGCGCGAGCGGCTCGAGTCGCGCGGGCATGCGAACCGGCTCTACCTCCTGCTGCACGAGGTGATCGAGCGCGAGGCGAGGGAGAGCGGCGTCCCGATCCTCCCGGTCGACGGCTCGCACTCGGTCGCGGTGACTGTCCGCGCGGTCGAGGAGCTCTTCGCGCCCGCGCTCGCGGCGGGTCCGCAGGCGCAGTCGCGAACGGAACGGCGGGAGCTGCTCCGCGAGGCGAACCTCGCGATCGTCGAGCAGGTGCGCGGCTACTTCGCACGTCCGTGGGCGAACGGTGACCCGGAGGAAACCGTGCGCGTATTCGTGTGCGAGTGCGGCGACCGCAGTTGCGTCGCCGACGTGGAGGCGACCGTCGCCGCGGTCGCGGCAGGGCCGGCGCTCGCGCCTGCGCACCGGTGAGCTCAGGCGAAGAGCGGCGCGAGGTGCTCGTTCAGGAACGTGCCCGAGGGATCGAGCGCTCGGCGGAGCTCGATGAAGTCGTTCGCGCGCGGGTAGCGATCGAGCAGCTGTGCGCGCGTGAGGAAGTGGAGCTTCCCCCAGTGGACGCGCGCGTCGTATTCGCCGAGCAGGCGATCGACGTCACGGAGGTAGGGGTCGTAGTCGGTGCCCGGCGTCCCCGAGACCGAGATGACGACGGTGTCCCGCTCGTAGCTGTGCGAAAGGAAAGCCTCCTCGGAGCCGACGGTGCGTACCTCCATCGGGAAGACGGACGCGGGCAAGCTCGCCAGCATGAGCTCGCGCATCGCCGCAAGCGCCTCTCGCCCGCGCGAGAACGGGACGAAGTACTCGAGCTCGTGGAAGTTCGGCTCGTAGACCATCGGATAGATCACGTGGGCGGGCCCAACGCGACGCCGCGGCTCCACGGAGCCGGGCGTCGACTCGGCGACCTCGTCGTAGATCTTCACGTGACAGCGATCGGCCAGCGACTCGCCCGGGCTCGACAGCCCATAGAGCGCGGCCGAGTCGTCCGACGGCATCCAGAAGAACGAGTAGTGACGGTGGGTCTCCGCCAGCGCGTCGAACGGCTGCCACGCCTCGTCCCAGGTCCAGTGCTCGATGCGCTCACGCAACCGGTACGCCGGTGCGACCTCGAGCTCGACTTCGGTGATCACGCCGAGCATGCCGACTGCGACCTGCGCCGCGTGCAGGCGATCGGGATCGTGCTCACCGATCTCCAAGACGTCGCCGGAGGCGGTGACAAGACGCAGCCGGCGGACGGACGACGAGAAGCTGCCCAGGCGGAGCCCGGAGCCGTGTGTCGCGGTAGAGATAGCGCCGGCGATCTGCTGTGCCACGATGTCGCCCTGGTTCGGGAGCGCGAGCCGCGCGGCCCATAACGGCTCTCCGAACTCGCCGATCGTCGTGGCGGGGCCGACGACGACGCGTCGCCGCTCGGCGTCGATCGCGCGGACGCCGCCGAGCTTGCGCAGGTCGAGCAGGAGGCCGTCCGTCGCAACCACGGGTGTGAACGAATGGCCGGCGCCGGCGACTCGCACGCGCAGGCCGCGCTCTGCGGCCGCTGCGACGAGCGCCGCGGTCTCGTCCTCGCTCGCGGGCGCGGCGAACTCGGCGGGCGTGCACGTCTGGTTGCCGACCCAGTTTGTCCAGCTGGTCAGCAAACGATCTAACCCTGCGGGAGGAGAAACTCGAAGCGCGCGCCGCCGTCCCGCGGGTAGTAGACGAGATCGCCGCCGTGCGCGCGCGCGTACGCCCGTGCGATCGAAAGACCCAGGCCGCTGCCGCCCGCCTGCTCTCCGCGGGCGAACCGCTCGAAGAGCCGGGGACGCAGCTCAGGCGGCACTCCGCCGCCGCAGTCCTCGACCGCGATGCGGACGTGGCGGTCTCGCTGCTCGGCGGAGATCGTGATCGGGGGCATGCCGTAGCGGACCGCGTTGGTCAACAGGTTCGAGAGCACACGGTCGATGACCAACGGGTCTGCGACCGCGGCCAGATCCGGCGCGACCCTCACGTCGAGGGCGGTCCCAGGCGGCACGGTCTTGCGCGCGAGGCCCTCGACGAGGGTGTGCAGGACGACCGGCCTCGGCTCCACGTCGATTTCGGCCGCATCGAGCCGCGAGAGGTCGAGCAGGTCCTCCAGCAGCGCGCGCAAGCGCTCGCCCTGCTCGTAGCCGACGCGAAGAAGCGTCTCGCGGACATCCTCCGCCAGCTCGTCGCCGCGCTCCACGAGCGTCGCGAGCACGCCGTACACCGCGGTCGCAGGCGTCCGGAGCTCGTGGGATGCAATCGCGACGAAGTTGAGCTTGAGCTGGTCGAGGGTCACCATCTCCTCGTGCAGCCGCGCCCGCTCGATCGCGAGCGCGACGCGCTCGGCGACGAGCTGCAGGAGCTCGACATCGTCGGTCGTGAACACGCGCGGCACGAGCGTCCCGACGTGCAGCACGCCGAGCACCTCGTCGCGCAGGACGAGCGGCACGCCGAGCAGCGACATGATCCCCTTCTCGATCAGAATCGGGTTGAGGACGTGTGCCTCGTCGACCCGGTCGAGCACGACCGGGCGCCGCGAGGCGGCGACGCGGCCCGCGAAACCCCCGCCGATCGGGATGCGCACGCCTTGCTCCACTTCTTCCTCGATGCCGACCGCAGCACGCGCGACGAGCTCGCGACCGCGTTCGTCGGCGAGGAGGACGGCGCAGGTGTCGGCGGAGAGGATCTCGCGGATCCGCGGCAGCAGCACCGAGAGCAGATCGTCGACGTTGAGCTGGGACAACGCCGCGTCCGTGACGGCTTGCAGCCGCTCGAGCCGGATGCGCGCCTCGCGCTCCGCTCTGAAGAGCCGGGCGTGGTCGATCCCGAGCGCCGCGCGGTCGGCAGCGAGCTGGAGAAGCGCGACGTCGTCGGGCCCGAACACGCGAGGCGTCAGCGAGCCCACGTGGAGCACTCCGATCAGGTTGCCGCCGACGGCGAGGGGGACGCCGACGATCGACTTGATCCCCTTCTCGCGGAGAATCGGGTTGAGCACATCGGCGTGATCGACGTCGTCGAGCACGACAGGCCTCCCCTCGGCGGCGATGCGTCCCGCGAAGCCGCGGCCGAGCGGGATGCGAACGCCGCGCTCGACCTCTTCCTCGATGCCGACGGCAGCGCGCGCGACGAGCTCCTGCGTCGAGTCCTCGAGCAGGAGGACGGCAGCCGTGTCGGCATCGAGCATCTCCCTCGTGCGTTCGAGAAGCGTGGCGAGGAGCTCCTCGAGCTCGAGGTTCGCGAGCGCAGCGTCGGTGAGCTGCTGCAGACGCCGTAGCCGCTCGGGGTCGTCCCGTCCCAGACCTGATGCCACGGCGGGATTGTGGCGCATGCGGCCGCCGGCTGTCCCCCGGTCGTCACAATGGCGCCCGATGCCCCACGATCTGCGCGACGTGACGCCCGGTCTCTGGCTGTGGCGCGTCGACTATCCGGACTGGCACCCGGGCGCCGGCTGGCCGCGGACCGTGACGTCCACCTGCATCGCAGGAGGCGGTGAGGTCGCCGTCGTCGACCCGATGGAGCCGCCGTCCGGCGCCGGCGAAGTCTGGGAGCGGCTCGATGCCCGGCCGCCGACGATGGCGGTCATTCTCAAGCCCGACCACGTGCGCGACGTCGACCTGTTCGTCGACCGGTACGGCGTCCGCGCCTACGGCCCGTTCCTCTTCTGGCGCGACAACATCCCGCAGACCGAGCTCGAGGGCATCGAGCCGGGAACGGAGCTGCCCGGAGGCTTTCAGGCCCTCTACGACGGCCGCGGGCGGAACGAGACGCCGCTCTGGGCACCTGAGCAGCGCGCGCTCGTCTTCGCGGACGCACTCACGGAGCGTGACGGCGTGCTCCGCGTCTGGGGCACCCCGTGGCACGAGCAACGAGTGCTGCCGGCGTTACGCGATCTGCTCGAGCTGCCGTTCGAGCATGTGATCATCTCGCACGGCGAGCCGGTGCACGACCGGGCCGCGTTCGAGCAGGCGCTCGAGCTGCCGCCCTGGAACGGCTGACGACGCACCGCCCCCGCTCTATTTATCGTTAGATTGGCGTTAGAGATGGACGCGCTCGAAGCAGTCGGCGATCCCGAGCTGCGCACTGCGCTCCTCTGGGTGCGCGCCCGGGCTCAGCCCGTCACGGCGGACGAGCTGGCCGCAGCAGAGGACGTGCACCGCAACGTCGCGCGCTCGCGACTCGAGCGCCTCGTCGGCGCCGGGCTCCTCGCGGCGGGGTACGAGCGCCGCAGCGGTCGCACGGGCCCAGGCGCAGGGCGCCCCGCGAAGATCTACTCCGTCGCCCCACAGCTCGAGGCGATCGAGTTCCCGCTCCGACGGTACGAGCTGCTGTTCGGGCTGCTCGTCGACCAGCTGCCGCGCTCGGGTCGGCCCGGGCGGCTGCGCGCGATCGGAGTCGAGTTCGGCGGGGCGCTTGCCCAGGCAGCAGGGGTCCGCCCGGCGAAGCGGTTGCGGACCGGCCTCGAGCGAATGTGCGCGGCGGTCGGCCGTCTCGGCTATCAGGCCACGCTCGTGGAGCTCGCGGGCGACGAGGCGGTGATCGCTACGCCGACGTGCCCGCTCCGCCCTCTTGTGCGAGAGCGTCCCGAGGCGGCGCTCGTCGACAGGGGCATGTGGGCGGGTCTCGCCACGGCGGCGCTGGCGAGCCGCGACGCGAGCGCCGTCTCCTGCGAGACGCGCGACTGTCTCGACGACCACAGCAGCTGCCGGGTCCGCCTCACGTTCCGTCGAAATTTGTAAATATCTCGCTCGTGTTTATAGATCACTGCGAGGAGGTCATATGAACTGGGCTGCGCTGATCACGTGGGTGCTCACCGCGGGAGGTGGGTTCTTCCTGCTCACCATTTGGCTCAGGAACGGCGGCATGGAGCAGCACGGGAGCCAGCGGATCCGCGCGCCGTTCATCTTCACGCACTTCGCGCTCGCGGCTATCGGGCTCGTGCTCTGGATCATCTACGTCGCGAGCGACAGCACGAGTGTCGCCTGGACGGCGTTCGTCCTGCTCTTGATCGTCGCGCTCATCGGCTTCGGGATGTTCGGCATCTGGTTGTCGCAGCGCCGCGGGCGCGGCGGGGACGTCGCGGCGGCGACCGACCGGCCGGCGGAGCAGCGGTTCCCGACCGCGGTGGTGGGTCTCCACGGCTTGCTCGCCGCAACGACGCTCGTGCTGGTGTTCCTGGCCGCGGTCGGCGTCGGGAGCTGAGCGCGCGCTACGCGGACGTGTAGAAGTGGTGGTACTGCCAGGCCGCCTCTCGCCTGAGCCGCTCCTCTGACGCCGAGCCCCGAAACCGCTCGATCGAGAGCGGCGCCAGGTCGAGAGGCGGTTCGCCTTCGAGGATCCAGGTCGCAAGCACCTCTCCGATCGCAGGCGAGATCGACAGTCCGGCGACGTTGCAGCCGCCCGCGATGAAGAAGCCCTCGGCGGCCGGCGCGGGCCCGACGATGTGCTGTGCGTCGGCCGTCATCGTCGGCAGCCCTCCGCGGTGCTCGCACACTTTCGCATCGCGCAGAGCCGGCAGCTGCGGCCGCACGTCATCTGCCGCGCGATGGAGGACGTCGGCGTCGAGCTCGAGGTCGGCGATCTGAAAGCGCGGGCCGAGCGCGTCCATCTCGAACTGGCGCGGCTCCTCCTCGAAGACGCCCCAGAGGAGGCCTCCGGCGCACGGTCGCACGTACACGGCGGCGTCGACGATGCGCACGATCGGAAGCTCAGCGCGCACGCCGTCGAGCGGCTCGGTGACGAAGAGCTGGTGGCGTGTCGGAACGATCGGCACGCGGATCCCGCTCGCTTCCGCGACCTGCCGCGTCCAGGCGCCGGCGGCGTCGACGACGACGGACGTGCGGATGGTGCCGGCGTCGCACTCGACCGCCGTCACGCGTCCTTCCTCGATGCGGACACGTGTCACCGCGGTGTGCGGCAGGAGCGTCACGCCGCGAGCCTCGGCGCCGCGCGCGAACCCGATCGCCACCTGCGACGGATCGAAGTAGAGGTCGTCGCCGATCCACACGACCGCGAGCACGCCCTCCGCGTGAAGGAATGGGTTGAGCCGGTGAGCGGCATCCGGCGAGCTCGCATCGGCGTCGAGCCCGAGGCGCTGCGCGCGCCCCAGCTCGCGCTCGAGCACGGCGACGTCCCCCGGCCGCCGCGCCACCTTGAGGCTCCCCGACTGCGTCCAGTCGAGCGGCTGCCCGGTGTCGTCTGCGAAGCGCTTGATGTTGGCGGCAGCCAGCCGCACGAGCTCGACCATCAGGTCGGTCGACCGCGCGTGGCTCACAAGCCCCGCGGCGCGCGGCGAAGTCTGCGACGCGAGGTCGTGCTTGTCGACGAGCGCGACGTGCCGCGACCCGTCGCGGGCGAGGTAGAACGCGGTGGCGGCGCCGAGCCCACCGGAGCCGATCACGACGACGTCGGCGTGGTCGATCACGGTGCGACGCTAGACGATTTCGATCGGGGCGACCCGCGGGGGTCGGAGCCGTCCCGGCTGAACGTGTGGAAGCCCGCACCGTCGGCGCGCGGCGAACGACCCTGACGCGGCTACCGCGGAGACACGGTGGGAAGGCCCGCCCTTGTCATCGCGCCGCGACGACGAGGCGGTCGAGGACATCGCCACCCTCCAGCCAAGGTTCGAGGACGGCCAGCGGCTCGCCGCGCTCCGTGAAGACGAATCGCTCTCCTGCGCGAACGCGGCGCAGATACCGGCTCAGGTCCTGGCGGAGCTCTCGAATGCCGACGCGGTCAGCCACTCCGCCCGATGACCTCGACTCGGTAGCCGTCGGGATCGCGCACGAAGCAGAGGTACGAGCCGCCCTCGCGCACCTGATACGGCGGCCGTTCCGGTTCGATGCCCTGCTCCTTCAGGCGCGCGAGCGTCGAGTCGAGATCGTCGACGCCGATCGCGATGTGCCCGTAGGCGCTCCCCAGCTCGTACGTGCGCCCGTCGTGGTTGAACGTCAGCTCCAGCTCCTCCTCCTGGCCGGGATAGCCGAAGAAGTAGTTGGTCGCTTCGCGTTCGCCGTTGCGAACGATGTCCATGTCGCGGCGAAATTCCATGCCGAGCGCCTCGTAGAACGCGCGGCTCTTCTCCGGGTCGGTGACGCGGAGCATGGTGTGGAGATAACGAGAGCTCATGCGGGTGAGTCTACGGGCGCCACCCGTTCGAGCAACCGGGCCGTGACGTCCCGGTGCCTGGCCGGTGCGTGCTCGTGGTACTGCGCGCGGTGCTCGGCCGCCGTCGGCGGCGCTTCGAGCCCGTCGAGGAACGCGAAGATCTCCCCAGACCCGACGTGCACGTCGCCGTCGACGACGAGCACGGGGATCGAGTCGACGCCGACGCGATCGACGAGCGCGCCGCGCTGCTCGGGCCACGGCGCGACCTGGCGCGCGACGAAATCGATGCCCAGCTCGGTCAACCGCTCGCGCACCGCGGACGAGTACGGACACCACTCGGCCTGGCAGAGCTCGATCACGGCTCCAGATCTTCCCGCAGGAGCGAGAACTGAACGGCGTCCTGCCACTCGCCGTGGCGC
>Ga0075425_100002391_pt1 | contig 18825 bp, 18 predicted proteins | sample SoiMethybrSBSTD4_FD_75300 | JGI IMG/M metagenome (GOLD analysis project Ga0075425, IMG submission 75300) | Bulk soil microbial communities from a Populus tree surrounding site in Tennessee, USA - Soil MetaG P. TD hybrid SBSTD4 | ecosystem: Environmental > Terrestrial > Soil > Tree plantation... | reverse complement strand
TGTCGGATGTCGTTCCGTTCTTCTGCTCGGGGCACAGCGGGTCAGCGGCGAACAGCGGAAGAGAGGCGATGAGAAAGAGGAAGAGCGCCAGCGCTTTGCGGGTCATGCCGGCCATTGAATCACATCGACTCCAATGCAATCGCCAGCTCCCGCACCCCCCGCCCGGTCTCGCGCGCGTCGACCGCCGCGAATCCGAGCTGCAGGCCTTCGCGCGGCAGGTTCCTCAGGCCTCGGCCGGCTCCGACGGTGGCTTTTCCTTCGCTCGTCGTTTGCTGTTGATGTTTATGGCGTCCTTCCAGAGCCGCGACGGAAGATCTCCGGCGGCCATGTAGATCATGGACACGAGCCCCAGGAGATACGCCCAGGTCTGCAACGGCGCGTGGATGTAGGGCATGAAGGCGGCGACGCGACGGATGCGCTCTTTTTCCTCAGGCTTCTCCGCCGCGTCCGCTCGTTTTGCGAGGTTGTCGGCAATCGATGGCGTGAGCGGCTTGAAGCTTCCCCAACCGCCCGTCCCGAGGAGGATGTCCGCCAGGCGTTCATGATGAGTCTTGAACATCGGGGTCTCGGCGTGGTCCTTCTCGGGGCGGACGAAATCGAGATAGGTCACAAGGAGGATCGTGTAGGCGATGAGGGGCACGAGGAACACCCAGAACCGCATGGCATAGCTCACCACACGTTGTCGCCCGCTCGCTCCGCGCGGCGTCTCGATCCCGGTATGTTCGACTACTGCGCGTTCGATCGAGCTCAGGTTGTCCCTGTGCGAGAGATCGCGCTGAATCGTCAGCATCTCGTCGAGAGCGAGCATCGTGAAGCAATAGCAGCCGAAGATCACGATTGGCCCGAAGATCGGCGCGAATCCAACATTCACGGTCCCGATCAGCCAGTCGACCGGCGCGGCGACCTCCCACGTGGGCAGTCGGCTCGCCGCAGCGACGAGAACGCCGATCCCGCTCGAAAGCAGCGTTCGCTTGAAGAAGCGATCACGCGAGTCGAGGAACAGTTCGATGTCGCTCATTTCCGCTCCTCATGGAGGTGTTGCCATGCATCGTTTGCAATCGTTCCACTCACGTCGATTGTCGCCTTCACGCGGAGTCCAGGAACGCCGGAACCGCGATCCTGGAACGACACGCTGTCGAGCCGGATCGGCAAAGTCCTGAGTGGTTTAGGAAGTTGCTCCGCGATGTTCGCGAGGCGAGTGGTCTGCGGCAGCGATTGCAGGATCAGGTCGCGAAGCCACGGCCCGAGGATGTCGGTCTTGAGGAGATCGCCGAGGATGCCGTCAGCCTTCATGTCGCGCACTTCGAGGCGAATCGATACGGAGCTGCCATCCGTCTCCGGCATCAGGATCAACGTCGCGCTGCCGTCCTGCTCGACGATCTTGTGTTTCCCGGCGCTGATACGCTGGCCGAAGACTTCGGTCCATGGGCATTCCCAGTGTTCGTAATGCGCGGCCGCATCCACATGCAGCGACGAACCATCAGGAGAGATCGCGATCGTGTGGACGTCGATGACCTCGTTGCATTCGTCGTGGTGATTGACGCGGCGTCGCACGACATCGGGCAGACCGTCCTGCAGGGACTTCAGATCGGCGTCGATCGTGACGGACGCCCGGAGTTTCTCGTTTTCGCGGGTCACTATGACCGTGCCCGCTACAGGAACCTCGAAGTGCTGACCGTCGATGGTAATGACACCAGGAACGTCGCGGAGTTGGAATTCGAGTGGCGCGCCCGCCTGCTTGTTCGATCCCTGATCGTCGGCGAGCGCGGCGGTGCTCAGAATCAGGAACAGCAGGGCGATTCGCGGTGCGGTCATTGCTGGCTCCTCGAGGACCATTCGAGCAGCGCCGGAAGTTTGTCGGGAGGGACGAGCAGTTCCGCGTCGATCTCGAGAACGACCGCAGGTGCTGCGTCGTGGACGAAACGAACGCTGCGCACGGACGGCTGCAATGACTGGAGGTCGCGCGACAGCGGCGCCGTGAGCGTTTGCGCACCGAAGGACATCCCGAGAGAACGACGCGCATCTTCGGCGAACTGCTCGCCGGCGAGCGTTGTCGTCACGGCCGTGCGCAGTCGCTCCGGTCCTTCCATCGCGCGCGGGAGGATGGTGAAGGCCACCCAATTGTCGGCGGTGTGCTGCACGCCGATCTCGAACCGCACCTTTCCACTGTCGGTCGCCAGTTTCTCCATCGGCTTGCCGTTCTCGCAGCGCCAGACTTCACCTTTGGCGATCGCGGCTGCTTCCGTTCGGCCGTCGACGCTGCGCAGGGACGAGCCGTTGATCGTGATGCGATATTCGCAGGAGCTCCCGGTTTCGCGGCTGTGCACGATGGATGGGAACTGCTCCTGAAACTCCGAGAAATCGATCTGAAGCTTCGTCGCGACACGCGCCCCGTTCTCCTCGAACGTGATGTCGGCGTTTCCCGTCAGATAGACCTTGAACTCGTGCCCTTCGACCGATGACTTCAACGGAATCTGCTTCAACGGGATCGAAAGGGACAGCTGCAGAAGCACGATCGCGGCAACGATCGATCGCATGAGGGATCACCGTCCGGCCTGAGATTGCGTTGCGAGCTCCTTTGCGAACGCGATCGACTTGTTGATCTCGCCGATCAGGTCATCGATGCTCGGGATCGTCTTCGTTTTCAGGGCGTCATGGTCCTTCCGGGTCTCGATGATCGACTGGAGTGTCGCGCAATTCCGATGCTGACGTGCGGATTCACAGGAGTACGGCTCGATCGGAATGTACGCCAGCATGGGCGGTCGATAGGAAATCAGATGGATGGGGTCATGTTTCGGGCCATCCTTATCTATTTTCTTGTTATCGATGCAGTGGTTGCTGCCCTGGCCGTCGCGGGCGGCGAATCCGTCCTGAAACACCCATGGCGGGTTGTCGAGATACGACCCGCGGAAGTACCGGACGACGCAGTACCTGCATTCGACGTTGTTGCCGTGGTCGATGAACACGTTCTCACTGGTCGCGCAATAGTCGCCTGTCGTGTTCCAGGGCTCCGCGTTGCTCTCCAGTTTGGCCATCTGATTCTCGGCACCTTCGCGCAGCTTCCGGAAATGAGGGATCCCTCCCTCGAGATACTTCGCATACGACGTGAAGACAGCCGGGAAATGGACTTCGCCATGAAGCAGGACGAGCAGATCGCGCTCGTAGCCCATGGCGAGGACGACCAGATGGATGTTGGTGTAGTCATCCTTGCGCCGGAACTCGGAAATGGCCCGAACGAGGTCAGCGTGGAAGACGGTGATCTGTTCTCTGGTCGCGTTGTCGCATGCGATCGTGTCTCCCTGAACACAGGTCTTCCGCCAGCCGGGGTAATACTGGTGAACGGAGTCGATCGCGCCGAGGACTTCGGATCGCATCGTGAGCTGCCACTGCTCCTCGTTCCGCTGCTGGAGCTGGCGAATCTCGCCGATCGCGATGTCGAGCTTTTGCTCGATGATGTCGATGTGCTGCTGCATGTAATCGAGGCGGCCGATGATGTCGGCGAATTGCTTGGCCTCCCTCGTCGCCCGATTCTGCGCGTTGATCTCCTTCATGAGATCGACGCCGGTCTTGACGACGGTGATCACGGTGGCCGGATCCGCATGAAGCGGAGGGACGACAGCGATGCTCGCGATCACAGCGAGAGCGAGGATGGACGATTTCTTCCAAAGACGACGCAGAGTGCGTGTGCGCATTTTCGAACCTCTCTCGAAGTAGGAGAGCCCGAATCTGAGAATTCCCTACCCGCACATTGAATCCAATGCAATCGCCAGCTCCCGCACCCCCCGCCCGATCTCGCGCGCATCGACCGCTGCGAATCCCAGCTGCAGGCCTTCGCGCGGCATCGGTCGTCGCGCGTAGCCGGACAGCGGCGTGACTTCCACGCCGCGCGCGAGCGCGGCGTGTGCGGCGTCGCGTGCGGAGATGCCATTGCGCAACCATCCTGTCGTTTGCAGGCCGGCTTCGATGTCGGACACTTCGAGCAGGCCCACGAGGCGGCGCCGTGCGTGATCGAGAAGCACCGCCAGTCGCTCCGCGTAGATCTGCCGCATCCGTCGCAGATGTCTTCCGAAATGTCCCTCGGCGATGAAGTCGCTCAGCACGGCCTGATCGAGCAGCGGCGCGTGGCGTCGCGTCATCGCGAGAACCGCCGCGAAGCGATCGACGAGATCGTGAGGGATCACGAGATAGGCGATGCGCAGCGAAGGAAACAGGACCTTGCTGAATGTCCCGAAAAAGAGCACCTGTCCGTCGGGATCGAGGCCCTGCAGCGACGGCACCGGCCGCGCGGAGTAGCGGTATTCGCTGTCGTAGTCGTCCTCGAAAATCAGCGCGCCGGCCCCGCGCGCCCACTCGAGCAGCTCCAGCCGCCGCGCGAGCGTCATCGTCACGCCCATCGGGAACTGATGGCCCGGCGTGACGTAGATCAGTCGCGCGCCGCGCAGTTTTGCGCCCGGCACGCGCATCCCCTGATCGTCGAGCGGCACCGCGCAAACCTTCGCGCCCGCGCTTTCGAAGATCGCCGCCGCGCCCTGATATCCCGGATCCTCCATGCAGACGCGATCGCCGCGATCGAGCGCGAGCCGCGCGACGAGATCGAGCGCGTCCTGCACGCCCGAGATCACCGCGATCTGCGCCGCATCGCACTTCACGCCGCGCGACGCGGTCAGGTAATCCGCAATCGCGATCCGCAGCGGTTTGTATCCGAGAGGATCCGATCCGAGGAGCATCGAGGCGGAGAGGCGGCGGAGGCGGCGCGAGGCGATCTGCGTCCAGAGCGTCGTCGGGAAGAGATCGATCGCCGGAATGTCCGTGCGAAATGCGCGCGGAGCACTCGCATTGACAGGCGACGCCGCAGGCAATCGCTTCGCGTAATTCGACAGTTGTCGTTTCGGCGGCATGTGAACCAGCGGTTGCGATCGCGGCGCCTTCAGCAGCTCGTCGGGCAGCACGCGGCTGACGTACGTTCCCGATCCGACGCTGCCGTCGACGTAGCCCTCCGACTTCAGCTGTTCGAACGCGCTGACGATCGTTCCGCGCGCGAGACCGTACTGCGCCGCGAGATCGCGCGTGCCCGGAAGCCGCGCACCCGGCCGCAATCGTCCCTCGAGAATCTCGTCGCGCAGCGCGGCGTAGAGCCATCGATACGCCGGCGTCTCGCGATCGCGCGGCGGCAGAATCCGTTCGAAAGTAGTCGTAGTTCGGGCCATGAAGTGGTCCAGTCGAAATATCGTAAGTGGACCTTCTTCGCAGGACAACTCGAATCTACATTGAGCTTATGAAAACACGACTGCACTACGCAAAAACCGGCGTCTACGATGCCATGGATTCCCTCGACCAATACCTCGGCAACTGCAGCCTCGAAAAGTCGCTGCTCGATCTCGTGCGGCTGCGCGCGTCGCAGATCAATGGCTGCGCATACTGCCTCGACATGCACTGGAAGGATCTCCGCGTCGCGGGCGAGAACGAGCAGCGGCTCTACTCGCTCGATGCGTGGCGCGAGTGTCCGTACTACTCCGATCGCGAGCGCGCCGCGCTCGAGTGGACCGAGGCGGTGACGCGCATTGAAGGACACGTGCCGGAGGGCGTGTACGAGGAAGTGCGCGGACTCTTCTCGGACAAGGAGCTCTGCGATCTGACGCTCGCCGTCGCGGCGATCAATGCGTGGAACCGGCTCTCGATCGCCGCGCGACTCGTGCCCGGCGGCTATCAGCCGGCGAAGGCGGAGGCCGCGTCGTGACGCGGCTCGCGCGCAGCGAGTGGCTTCTGCTCGTCATCCCGGGCGCGATCTGGGGCGCGTCGTTTCTCTTCATCGCGGAAGGGTTGCGCGCGGTCGGACCGAACGGCGTGACGTTCATGCGCATCCTGATCGGCTTCTGCACGCTCGCGCTGTTCCCCGCGTCGTGGCGCGCGATCCCCCGCCGCGATCTCGGCGCGATCGCGCTCCTCGGCGTGGTCTGGTTCGCGTTTCCGCTGAGCATGTTTCCGCACGCCGAGCAGCGCGTCTCGTCGGCGCTCACCGGAATGCTGAACGGCGGGGTGCCGGTGTTCACGGCGATCGTGTCGTCGGCGCTCAGCAGAAGGATGCCGTCGCGCGGCGTGATCGCGGGGCTCGCCGTCGGCGTGAGCGGCGCGGTGATCGTCGCGATGCCGGCGATACACGAAGGACACAGCAGCGCATTCGGCGTGATGCTCATCCTCGCGGCGCTGGTGTCGTACGGCTTCGCGCTGCCGACCGCGCATCCGCTGCAGCAGCGGCACGGTGCGCTGCCGGTGATCTGGCGCGCGCAGGCGGTCGCGCTCGTGCTCACCGCGCCGCTCGGATTGCGCGACGTGCTGCACGCGCGATGGTCGCTGCGACCGCTGCTCTCGCTGATCGCACTCGGCGCACTCGGCACCGGCATCGCCTTCGTGATGATCACGATCGCCGCGAGCCGCCTCGGACCGATTCGCGCGTCCGCGACGACGTTTCTGATTCCCGGCATCGCGCTGATGCTCGGCGTCCTCGTGCGCGGCGAGCGCGTGACCGCGCTGTCGATTCTCGGATGCGTCGTCTGCGTGACAGGTGCGTGGCTGATGCGGAGGGCGCAGAATGCGCGGACGGAACCACCGCAATGGGGCAGCGCGCGAACCTCGTCATCGTCGAAGGCGGTCAGCAGGTCGTTTACTACGACCACTGGTGCGCGAATCGTCTCGATGACGAATTGTTCTGGGGACCCGACGAGTCGCTCCGCTTCATTCGACAGCGCGATCCCATCGAGGATGCGTGGCTCGATGACGTGTGGTGCGAAGGCGCGGTCGTCGTCGACGCCGATCGCCACGTGATGCTCTTCTTCGGCGGCGAGGACGTGCTCTACGACGCGCGTCTTCGCCGGATCCATCTCGTTCTGCTGCGCCGGCAGTGGGACGGATGGGACGTGCGATGGGCATCCGAGGGACTGATGTCGATCGCGGATTACCTCGGCATCGCGCGGGAGACGTTCGCGTCGGATCGTGCGCGCGAACCGCAGCCCTTCATCGTGCCGCCGCCGGCGTCCGAGGCGAGCAGCGTCGTGCTGACGGAGACGGTGCCGAACGGACGGCTGCGCCTGGCGCGCATCCGCGGCAATGCCACGAATCTGCTGTGCGGTCCGCAATCGCTCGAGTCGACGCTGAGGCAGGCGCGCTTTCAGGATCGCCTCGAATGGATCGAAGACTTCCCGCACGGCGGCGTGCACGTCGATCGCGCGGCGCGGCGGCTCGAGACGTGGTGGTCGGACGAGACGAGCGACACGCGCCGCAAGGTCGAGACAATCTGGAATGGGTGGAACGTGCGGTGGGACTTCGATGATTACGACCCGCACTTTGCGCTCTGCGGCGATGCGCTGATCCTGCAGCCGTTCGACGTTCGCGCGGCGCAGCAGAACATTTTCGATCGCCTGGAAAAGAGCCTCGTCGACGCGCTGCCGCGCAATCCGGCGCGCGATCTGCCCGACATCGGTCGCAAGGTGGAGATCAGTCCGTGGACCGATCATTCGCGCGGACGCAGCCGATCGACGGACAAACGTGGGATGCTGGATGCGCTTCGGCGCGAGCTGTCATGAGAGTGACCCGCAATGGATCCGCTGCCTTTCTTGTCGAGTTCGAGAGCGAGGAGGAAGTGCGCGAGGAGCACCGCACGAACCTCGCGATGGGCGCGCTCCGCGTCGCGACGACTGAGCCGGTCGCGCTGAACACGATGCTTCTCGTCACGTTGCGCGGGCCGGGCGGCGGGGAGGCGTTCGTGAAAGCGAACGTCGTTGCGGCACTGCCGGACGGCATCGCGGTCTCGATCGATGCGAATCCCGATGAGTTGCTGACGAAACTTCTCGCCGGCATCGAGGAGGACGAGAAGAAGCCGCAGCAGAGCGGATGGGATCGCATGCGCGCGCTGTCGCAGATGGAGAAGATCCTCCTCGCGGTGAAGGCGGATCGCAGCGAGCGCCAGATTCTCCTGCAGGACAACGATCCGCGCGTGCTGCTGTCGGTGCTGCGCAATCCGCGTCTGACGATCGACGAAGTCGCGCGCGTCGCGAAGTCGTCGTTCCTCAATCATCAAATCGCCGACGCGATCATGGGCACCGCGCAGTGGATGGCCAGCCTCGACGTCCGCCTCGCCCTGATCCACAACGCGAAAACGCCGCCCGCCTTCGCGATGCGCATCCTCCCAACCCTGCCCGAGAACGAAGTGCGGAACATCGCACGCGCGGGAACGAACATGGCGCTCAAGACCGCCGCGCTGCGGATGCTGCAGCGGGGGAAGTGAAGCAGATGGCAGAGGGCAGAGGGCAGAGGGCGGAAGTCCGAGCTTCTGCCATCCGCCCTCTGCCCTCCGCCATCTTCACCCGGCCAAATCCCCCATAATGCTCCCCGGTCCCAATGTCGCGTCTTGCGCTGTTCCTGCTGATCGCGAGTGTGGCGCGTGCGCAAGCCGCGCCGCCGATGCGTTATGTCTACAACGCGCCGGAGTCGTCGCTCGACGTGCGCTATGTCTATCACTGGGAAATTCTGCGCACGGCGCTCGAGAAGACGAAGCCGAAGTGGGGCGATTACGCGATGGTGCCGTCCGAGCTCATGAGCGAGCGGCGCCAGGCGTTCGAGCTGAAGAACGCGACGGGCCTTCTGACGGTCATGTATCTCAGCACGACGCCCGACTTCGAGAAGACCCTCACGCCCGTCCGCATCCCCGTCGACCGCAACCTCGGCGGCTACAGCGTCTTTCTGATTCGCCGCGGCGAGGAGCGCCGTTTCGCCGGCGTCCGCACCGTCGACGATCTGAAGAAGTTCAAGTTCGGACTCGGCCTCGGGTGGATCGACGTCGACATCCTCCGCTCCAACGGACTGCGCGTCGTCACCGGATCGAGCTACGAAGGCCTCTTCGAGATGCTCGTCCACAAACGGTTCGACGTTTTCCTGCGCGCCGCGGTCGAAGTCCTCGACGAATTCGACAATCGCAAAAAGGCGCTGTCGGACATGCGCATCGAGGACAGCCTCATTCTTTATTACACGCTGCCGATGTACTTCTGGTTCCCGAAGACGCCCGATGGGGAGCGGCTGGCGTCGCGCGCGGAGGAGGGGATGCGCATGATGATCGCGGACGGGACGTATGACGCGATCTTCGACAAGTACCAGCGCCGCAAGATCTTCGCGCTGCATCTGAAGGAGCGCCGCATTCTTCGCATCAACAATCCGAACGTCGGACCGGAAACTCCGCTCGCGGACAGGAAACTGTGGTTCGATCCGACGACATACAAATGAGAAAGCGAAAACCGTCCGTAGCAATGCTCGTCGCGGCGCTGCTCGTCGCGGTGACGACGCTCCTGTTCGGGGCGTTCGGCGCCGTCGAGTACTTCATTCGCTACGACGGTGAATTCGAGCGGCTTCGCCGCGTCACGAAGGCGCAGACTACGGAGCTCGCGGCCGCGCTGGCGGTGCCGGTGTGGAACATCGACCGCGCGCAGATCGATCACATCATCGACAGTCAGGCCGAGGTGATGTCGATCGAGGCGATCGTGGTGAAGGCGGCGGGGAAGACCCACGCCCGCGCTCGCGACGCGAACCGCCGCTTCGTCGAGTCCGACGGCGTGTTCCCGGTGTCGGGGCTGCTCGCCGCAGAGCGGCCGATCGTCTACGAAGGGGAAACCATCGGCACGGTGCGCGTCTTCACGACGCCGGCGCTGATCCGTCAGCAGCTCCGTTTGGCGGCGATCCGCACCGGCATCGCCATTCTCGTCGTCGATCTGCTTCTCATCGCGTCCGTCTATTTCGTGCTCTGGCTGATCGTGCTGCGTCCCGTGCGCAACATCGAGACATTCGCGGGCGACGTCAGCGCGGGACGCACGAGCGATGCGCCGGTGGTCACCGGTCCGAGCGCGGAGCTTCGCAGTCTGCGCACCTCGATCGAGCGGATGGTGCGCCAGCTCGACGAACGCTACGCCGCGCTGAAGGTGCAGATGGCGAAGCGTCTCGAGAGCGAGGAGCGCTTCCGGACGATCTTCGACTCCGTGAACGACGCGATCTTCATCGACGACGTCGATGGCACGATCCTCAACGTGAACGCGAAAGCGTGCGAGATGTTCGGCTACTCGCGCGATGAAGCGCTCGCGCTCGACATCGGCAAACTCAGCTCGGGCGTGGATCCGTACACGCAGGAGCGCGGCATCGCGCGCGTGCGCGAGGCGATCGCCGGACGCGAGCTGATGTTCGAGTGGCACGCCCGGCATCGCACGGGCCGGCTGTTCTGGACCGAGATCAGCACGCGCGTCGCGACGATCGACGGCAGCCGCCGGCTGCTTCTCGTCGTCCGCGACATCGACGAGCGCAAGGCCATGGAGCGCGAGCTGCGCCGCCGCGAGACCATGGCCGCGATGGGATCGCTCGTCGCCGGCGTGGCGCACGAGGTTCGCAATCCGCTGTTCGGCATGACCGCGCTGCTCGATGCCTACGCGGATGCGCTGTCGACGCCCGATCTCGTCGAGCTTTCGGTCAGTCTGCGCGAGCAGGTCATGCGGCTGACGCACGTGACGCGCGAGCTTCTCGAGTTTGGGACGCCGCTGACGATGACCCTCGTGCCCTCTTCGCTTGGCGATCTCGTCGACGAAGCGATCGAGGGTCGCGCGAGCGCCGCCGCGAAGGCGAAGATCATCGTGAGCAACACGATCGACCGCGCGCTTCCGAAAACGCCGATGGATCGCGCGCGGATGCGCCAGGTGTTCGACAACCTCCTCGACAACGCGCTGCAGCACTCGCGCAGCAGTGTCACGTTCGCCGCATCACGCGTCCAGGACGGCGCGCGCGCATGGATCGATTGCACGGTCGAAGACGACGGCGACGGATTTCGTCCTGACGATCTCGATCACGTCTTCGAGCCGTTCTTCACCCGCCGCGAGCGCGGCATCGGCCTGGGCATGTCCGTCGTGCAGCGCATCGTCGAGGAGCACGCGGGCCGCGTGACCGCGGGCAACCGCCCCGAAGGCGGGGCGGTGGTGACGGTGCGGTTGCCGGCGGCTGCGTCCTGACATCGAGCCGTCACCTGCAAGTCACAACCGCGCTTTCATCCCCGCGTAGATTCTCGTCATGGCCCTTCAGCCGCGCGTCAGCGAAGTCGAGCGGTTGCTCTTCCGCAGCGACGTCGTCGTGATCGGAACGTTTCGCTGTCCGGCCGGCCATCCGCTTTTCGTCGAGTCGGAGCCGACGTCCGGACATCTGATGGTCTTTCCGCGCACGAGCGCGATCATCGATTCGCCGCGCGCCGGCCGCGTCACGGCGGGTCCCGCGTCCGTTCTCTTCTACAACCGTGGCGAAGCGTATCGGCGCAGAAAGATCGATGCGGTGCACGAAGCCGACTGGTTCATGATCGCGCCGGAGGTCGTTCGCGACGTCGTATCAGGCGGGGGTGAAGGCTTCCCGTTTTTCATTGGACCGGCGAGTGCCCGTACGTATCTCGCGCAGCGACGGCTGTCGAATGCACTGCATCGCGGTGAGCTCGATGCGCTCGCTGTCGAGGAATGCGTGATGCGCTTGCTGGGCGAGAGCGTCGAAGAGGCGGCGCGTAAGCAGACCCGCGCGATGAAGATCAGCGCCGACATCGAGGCGGTGAAGGCGAGGATCGGCGCACGACCGGCCGCGAATCCAACGCTTCGCAGTCTCGCGTCGCTCGCGGGATGCTCGCCGTTTCATCTCTCGCGACTCTTTCCGCGCGCGACCGGCTACACGCTCACCGAATATCGCCATGCCGTGCGCGTTCGATCCGCGCTCGCCGCGCTTCGCGATCCCCGCACCGATCTCACACAGCTCGCCCTGGACCTCGGCTATTCGAGTCACAGTCACTTCACGATGGTCTTCCGCCGCCATTTCGGCATCACGCCGTCGGAGTTCAGAAACTCTCCTTCACCTCCGCTCCCGTTTCGGCGAGATACGCAGCTTCCGGCAGCGATGAGATGACGTAGTCGCGAAAGCGATTCGTGAGGAATGCATCGCCGTGCGTGAACTTCCGTTCGACGGTGGTCAGATCGAGCTTCGCGATTGCGTTGTCCTTCGACAGTCCCTTCGAGACGAGTGACTTCATCTGTGCGGCCGCTGTCTGGAACAGCTCGATCAGAAGATCGACGTACTGCGCGTCGTGAAGCACGAGCCCGTGTCCGGGCACGAGCGTCTTGAATTCGAGCGCCTTGATCTGACCGAGCACGGCCGCGTAGTCGTGCGTCCAGGGATTCTGCATCAGCGGAATCGGACCCGTGACGATGTCGCCGGTCGCGACGATCTTCTCCTGCGGCAGCCAGAGGATGACGTCGCCCGCGGTGTGCGAATTCGGCGGATGGATCAGCTGCACTTCGCGCGCGCCGAGGTGAAGGGTCATGCGATCGGTGAATGTGGCGTTGGGGATGACGTATGCGGTGCGATTGTTTTCGCGATCGAGCTGGTCGGTGATGCTCAGCCCTTTCTCGAGCCACGCTTTTTCCTCGGCGATGAGCGGACGTCCGCTGGCGTCCTGCTGTTTTTCGAGCGCGCTGCTCACCGCCTTGCGAATGCCGGGCACCATGTTCACGCGGCGCTTCAGCCAGCGGTCCTGGGTGTTGACGATCCACTCGCGCGTATGCGGATGCGCGACGATGACGACGCGCGGAAATGCGGCGGTGATGGCCTGCAGTCCGCGCATGTGATCGCCGTGCCAGTGGCTGATGATCACGTGCGTGATCGGTTTGTCGGTGATCGATCGGACCTTCGCGACGATCGACTCGCCCATGGCCGGTGAGCCGCCGGCGTCGAAGACGATGACGCCCTGATCGCCGACGACGAATAGCGAATTGCCTTCCTGTGGGAGCTCGAACGGGTCCTGACGAATCCCGCCCCACACGCCCGGCGCGAGCTCCTGCCAGTTGTATTCGAACGGATTCGCGTGTGCGCCGATCGCGGCGAGAGCGACGAGTGCGAGAAGGACGAAGAGCTTTTTCATGACGCCACGGTAGAGAGAGCGTGGCGTCGGTTTCTATCAAGCTATTGCGCGTTACCTGGGAAACAACCCGTTCATGTCGATCATCTCCCGGATGTGCGTGTACATCGCATCGGAGTCGCCGTCCTCGAGGAACTGACGTGCGACGTCGCGCGTGAGGTTCGTCGCGGCGCGGCCGATCGCGGAGCCGGCGCTCAGGCGGCGCACGCCGAGGATGCGCAGGCCGGCGGCGGGCGGGAGGGTTGGGGTGGCGAGGACGTTGAGCGGCAGAGGATCGACGGCCTGCACGGCGGTGCGGATCTCGTTCGGATCGGCGATCAGCGGAAGAAAGATGCCGTCGCATCCCGCGGCGCGATAGCACTCGGCGCGCCGAAGGCCTTCATCGAGCGCCTGCTCGCGCGGAACGAGTTTCTTCAGATACACATCGATGCGCGCATTGACGAAGAGATCGACGCCGGCGCGCTCGCCCGCGCGTTTCGCCGCTTCGATCTTCGCGCAGAGGAGATCGGGACTCTCGCTGCTGTCCTCGAGGTTGATGCCGACGGCGCCGGCGCTCGCGATCGCGAAGATGTTCTCGCCAGCTTTGGCGGGATCGTTCGAGTAGCCGCCTTCGCTGTCGACGGAGAGCGGGATGTGAATCACGCGCGTGATCGCTTCGATCGATCGCGTGAGCATCGGCACCGGCAGCGCGTCGCCGTCCGGATAGCCGTTCGCCCATGCGACGACCGCGCTCGACGTCGCGATCGCGCGCGCGCCGCACGACTCGATGAGCCGCGCGCTGCCGGCGTCCCAGGCGTTGGCGAGGACGAGGAGTTGTCCGTGGGCGTGAAGGTCGCGAAAAGTCATGCTGTCTCCCAGATGTGAATCGCAGCGTACGCGCGCCACGGCCGCCATGCTTCGGCGCGCATCGAAACGTCCTTCGCGCTCGGACGTTTGCCGTTCGAGGCCAGCGCGCGGATCAGAGCGATGTCGCCTGTCGGAAAGGCATCGCCGCCGGGCATCGCGCGCATCACGATGTACTGCGCGGTCCACTCGCCGATGCCCGGAATCGCGCGCAGTCGTGCAACGGCATCGTCAGAAGGCTCGAAGAGATCGGGCTGCGCGATCGTCGCCGCCGCGAGCGCGCGAATGTACGCGCCGCGCGCCTTCGGCATGCCGATCGCCGCGACGTCCGCATCGCACAGTTCCTGCGGCGTTGGAAAAAGATGCGTGAGGTGTTCGTCGTCGTAGCGTTTGCCGAACTTCGCGATCAGCCGGCCGGCGAGCTGCGTCGCGGCGGTGACCGTCACCTGCTGTCCGAGAATCGCGCGGACGGCGATCTCGAAGCCGTCCCACGCGCCCGGAACGCGAATGCCGGGCCGCGCTTTCACCAGTCGGGCGAGATGCGGATCCTTACTGAGATGCGCGCCGATGACCTGCGGATCGGCATCGAGATCGAGCAAACGGTGCACGCGCGCGACGACGCCGCGGCGCGGCCCGTGGATCACAACCTTGAATCGATCGTGATCGAGATCCGGCCTGATCTCGACATGCCCCGCGACGCCATCGACCTCGAACGTCCGCGCATACGAATCGCGAGTGACGAGCTCGACCCCCGCGGCGGCGCGTGCGCCGAGGAAGCGCGAGAGGGCGTCCCAGTCGTAGGGCGGGCGGCAGGGGAGGAACATGGTTGAGTTGGGGGTGTTGAGTTGGGGTCACATCTGGAAAACGAACTTCTCGTCTACACCGGTTGACCGTGAAGTTCGTTTTCCAGATGTGACCCCCATCCATCTTACGTAAACGAGGACGTCTCTCGTCACGTCGAACTGTGACGACAGGAGATCCGAATGAGACGTTCCCCCACCGTCCTGGCTCTCGCTCTCGGAACGACGCTCCTCACGGGAGCGTCGGGTCGCGAGACGTGCCCGATGGGCGCCGCGGCGGCGCCCGATGAACTGCGCGACGCCGCGTACAAGGCCGCCTCGGTCGCGGCCGAGTCCGTTGCGCCGAGCCGGCGCCGCTCCGTCGGCGCGCCCGGCAGCCCCGCGCCGAAGCTCACCATCGTCAACTACATCGACACGCGCGTTCAGGACAAGCTGGCGAGGGACGGCGTCGTTCCGACGTCGATGGCGTCCGATGAGGAGTTCCTCCGCCGCGTGTCGCTCGACCTCACCGGCGTCATCCCCGATGCCGCGAGCGTCAACGCGTTCGTCGCGGACACGAGCTCCGACAAGCGCGCGAAGAAAGTCGACGAGCTTCTCAACTCCGATGCCTTCGTCGATCGCTGGACGATGTGGCTCGGCGATCTCGTGCAGAACGTCATCGCCTCCGCGAACATCCGCGAGTTTCAGCAGGGCCGCAACGTCTATTACACCTATCTCCGCGACTCGATCCGCAATAAGAAGCCGTACGACCAGATCGTGCGCGACCTGATCACCGGCAAGGGCAACAGCTGGTCGGTCGGTCAGGCCGACTACATCGTTCGCCAGATCCAGCGCAACGGTCCGGCCCAGGACACCTACGACAATCTCGCCGCGCACTCCGCCGAGAAGTTCCTCGGCATGCCGCTGCTCTGCCTCTCGTGTCACAGCGGCAAGGGACATCTCGAACAGGTGAATCTCTATCTGTCCGGGAAGACGCGCGACAACTTCTGGGGCATGGCCGCGTTCTTCGCGCGCACGCAGAACCGCATCGTGCGCGACGCGACGAATCCGCAGACCTTCAGCTACGACGTCACCGACAACACGAACGGCGTCTATCGTCTGAACACGACCGACGGCAACAAGAGCCCGCGCGCTCCGGCGAGCGGCGCGTCCGACACCGTCACGCCCGCGTACATGTTCACCGGCGAAGTGCCGCGCAGCGGCGAGGCATATCGCGACGCGTACGCGCGCATGCTCACCGCCGATCGCCAGTTCGCGCGCGCATCTGTGAACTATCTCTGGAAGGAGATGTTCGGACTGGGCCTCGTCGAGCCGACGAACGCGCTGGATCTTGCGAGACTCGACACGCAGCCGACGCATCCCGAGCTGCTCGAGGACCTCACGTCGGACTTCATCGCGCACAACTACGACCTCCGCGCGATGCTGCGCACGATGGCGTTGTCGTCGACGTATCAACTCTCCACGACGTACACGCCGGGCGCGTGGAACGAAGCGTGGGTGCCGTATTTCGCGCGGCGTTATCCGAAGCGGATGCAGGCCGAGGCGCTGCTGGACAGCATCGTGCGGGCGACGGGAGTGTCGATTGCGATTCCGGTACAGGGACTGAACACGATTACGAAGGCGATGGCGCTGCCCGACACGACGGAAGGCGGAAGACGTCCGGAGGGATTGTTCCTCGCGAACTTCGGGCGCGGAAATCGCGACGACGTCGTGCGCACGAATGACGGCGCGATCGCTCAGGCGCTGGCGATGATGAACGACAACATCGTCACGTCGCGCGTCCGCCAGTCGAATGCGAATTCGACCGTCGCGAAGACGCTCGCGTCGACGAGCGATCCGGGAACCATCGTCGATCAGATTTATGTCGCGACGCTTTCCCGCAGACCGACGTCGAGCGAACGCCAGCGCGAGATCGATTTTCTCCGCGGCGGCACGCTCTCGCAGCGAACTGAAGATCTTCAGTGGGTTCTTCTGAACTCGCTCGAGTTCCTTTTCTACTGAGGCAAATCATGTCGAAACACAAAGACTGCCCCACGTGTCATCAGGCCAGCGGCTTTCCGCTGCGCGATGCCGGTTTCTCGCGACGCCGTTTCCTTCGCTTCGCAGGCACGGGACTGGTCGCGACGACGTTCGCGGACGTCTTCAGTCCGCGCCTGCTGCAGGCCGCGACCGTCGCGCCGAACGTCGCGCTGCACAACTCCGCGAAGAACTGCATCTTCGTCTTCCTCGAGGGCGCGCCGAGTCAGACCGACACGTGGGACCTGAAGGAAGGTTCATGGACGCCGAGCGACTTCGCGCCGACGAGCTATTTGAGCGGCGCGGTGCGCTGGCCGCAGGGCATCCTGTCGAAGACCGCCGACCACCTCGGCAAACTGTCATTCATTCGCAGCGGCCTCGCGTGGGCGGCCGTGCATCCACTCGCGCAGCAGTGGGCGCAGATCTCGCGCAGTCCGACCGGCGCGACGGGCGCGATCGCGCCGCACATCGGCGCGGTGGTCGCGCTCGAGGCCCAGGCGAATCGAACGTCGTCCGACGTGCTTCCGGCATTCATCGCGCTCAACGCGGGGAGCATTCCGACGTCGGGATATCTGCCGGCGCGCTACTCGCCGTTCAGCGTGCAGACCGCATCGACCGGACTCACGACGCTCACGCATCCCGACGGCGCGACGCGTTTCGCGACGCGATGGAGCCATCTGCAAACGTCCGACGTGAATCGCACGACCGGCGCGCTCGGCAAGAAGTCGACCGACATGGATGATTTCTACGATCAGTCGAAGGCATTGATGGACGATCCGACCGTCGACGCGCTCTTCAGCTTCAACGATGCGGATCACGCGCGCTACGGCAGCTCGACGTTCGGCGATGGCCTCCTCGTCGCGAAGCAGATCCTCGGCGGCCGCAAAGGCGCGCGCTTCGTGCAGGTGACCTTCAACGGCTGGGATCATCACTCCGACATCTACGACAAGGCCGATGCGACGTCGCTGTACGGCATGTGCAGCGAATTCGATCCCGCGTTCGCGGCGCTGCTGACGGATTTGTCGACGACGGCCGGATCGACGTCGGGCAAAACGCTTCTCGACGAAACGCTGATCGTCATCCTCGGCGAATTCGGCCGCACCGTCGGACCGCTGACGAGTCAGAACGGCCGCGATCACAACCTGCGCATGTCGGCGATGCTCGCGGGCGGCGGTGTGCGCGGCGGCACGATCATCGGCAAGACCGACGCGACCGGCGTGAACGTCACGGAATATGGATGGTCCGCGAATCGCGACGTCCGTCCGGAAGACATCACCTGCACGCTCTACTCCGCGCTCGGCATCGACTACACCACGATGCGCACCGACGATCCCCTCGGCCGCGGCTTCGAGTACGTCCCGTTCGCGAAGGACGGCATCTACAAACCGGTGGAGGAGCTCTTTTAGGCGAAATCGTTGACAGGCTCGTCGTTTGGCATAAGTTCATGATTTATGTATCGAATCGCACGTGCCTTTCTCATCGCTCTGATGTTCGTCGTGCCCGCGAGCGCGGCCAGGCTCGTCGGAAAAGTCGCGAAAGGCGTCTACACCTCACCGAAGGCGAACTTCTCCGTGGATGTGCCGAGCGGCATGGGGATGAAGGTCAACGACGCGTTGAATCCGGTCGAGCCGCCGATCGGCGTGGTCTCGTTCCACGACGATTTCGGATCGATGCACCGCATCTTCTACATGCAGCTCCTGATGCAGGGCCAAACGATCAAGCTGCCGGACGATCCCAAAGAGATCGCCGGCATGCTCGAAGAATGGATCCGGAAGGTGATCATTCCGGACTGGTTCGCGAAAGCCTCTCCCGACACTCGTGTGCTTCGCATCGCACCGACGAAGTTCGAGGATCAGAACGCCGTCGTGGCGTTGCTCGACGTTCCGAATGGCAGCGCGCTCGTGGACATGGTCACGCACAAGCGCCTCGATTCGCGCCAGGGCGCCGTGGCGTTCTTCCGCAACGGGTATGTCTACCTGATCACGATCGAAACGCTCGGCGTTCTGGAAGGCCCCACGGCCCGAGCGGAGCCCGGCGAAAACTGGGCGAAGGTGCAGGACGCGATCGTGCCGTTCTACAAAACGATCTCATTCAAATAGCTCCGCCGCGAGGAACTCTTCCGATATGGAAGTGCGGCGACCGCAGTCGCCGCTTTGCCTTGCCGCGACCGCAGTCGCGGCAGCTGCGGCTGCCGCACGG
>Ga0075425_100002390_pt1 | contig 18828 bp, 39 predicted proteins | sample SoiMethybrSBSTD4_FD_75300 | JGI IMG/M metagenome (GOLD analysis project Ga0075425, IMG submission 75300) | Bulk soil microbial communities from a Populus tree surrounding site in Tennessee, USA - Soil MetaG P. TD hybrid SBSTD4 | ecosystem: Environmental > Terrestrial > Soil > Tree plantation... | reverse complement strand
TCACTGGCTGCCCAACGGTCGCTTCGCGGCCGCCGGGACCCCGATAATGCGGAGTTATCAGGGGCAACACGCTTGCTCGGTTAGGGAAATCTACGCACGGAAGTTGTGTGCAGGTGCGATTAGCGAGAGGCTGAATTTATGCGGAGAAGTGCGAGGGAGGGAGTAATTTAGCCAGGGAAGTTGGTAGGGCCTCCTGGGCAAGAGGAGGCCGGAGTTACAGGGGCTGGTGCTTCGATGTCTTGATTTCGACAGGCGGCGGCTTGGGCGGGTTCTTCGCCCACTCCTCGGCCCTCTCGCCAAACGGCAGGCTCCAGTCCTTCTGTAGAGCATCCACTAGCAGCACGTCGTGCCCGTGGTTAGCATTTAGCTTGTAGGCGAGCGCCCATGCGGCTTGGTAGGTGATCCCCTCAAGCGCCATCCCATCCCAGCTATCCCAGTAGCCTCGGCCGGGGATGTAGACGTAGATAGTCCATTCACTCATCCCTCCTCCTCCTCGTTCCTTGACATGCAGGCCCCCGCCATGTTTCACGTGAAACATGGCGGGGGCTGCTCGCTAGCTCAGCGCACCTCCCCAGGCAGCCCCAGGCCCATTTCCTGATAGTAGAGCCGCGACAGGTTCCGCAGAAACACCACGTAGCGGTAGTGGCACTCCCTGTAGCGGTCCACCAGCTCACCGCAGGCGGGATCGGCGCAGAGCTGAGCGTGGATCTGCCACAACTCCCGCTCCATTGCATACTGCTCGGCAATCAGCGCCTTGGCATCCTCGCGGGCTGTATCCTCCTCCGGGTCGCTCACCGCCCGCCTCCTGTCACTGCTCACCAGCCTATTCCAGCTCACGTACGCCATCACCCTCTCCTTCCCCGGCACACCGAGGAACACAGATACAGCTCTAACGTAATCCGCTCTCCGCTCTCCAGGGCAACGGCACGACGCTCGATAGTCCCCGCGTCTGTCTCTCGGCCGCATCGCTGGCAGAAGTGCGAGTAGCGGAACTCCTCTCGTCCGGACGTGGGCCGGGCCGGTAGCTCAGCTCTCGAAGCAGGTCGGAGCTGGGGCCGTCCCCGTCGGGGTCGCTCGCATTTTCCACCCAATACTGCCACAGCCACTCTGCTACCTCCACACAAGGACCCGACCAGTAAAGCCAGCTCGCAAACTCCGGCCGCCCATCCTCCTCGGCCGCCATATACGCCAGGTTCTTCACCTGAACTGCGGTCAGCGGGCACTCTGCCGCCACGTAGACCGATCGCAGCTCCGGCATCATCGTCCACCTACTCATCGCTGCCCCCTCCCCTCGCCGCCTCGCTGCGGCCATCGCTGCGGCCCCAGGTGTAGCCCAGGGCGGCGCAGAGCACCATCAGGAACACGGTCGCCACTGCCAGGATGCACTCCATCAGCGGTCACCCTCATCGCAGAAGGCGCAGCCCTGGCAGCCCTGGTGCCCGCCCGTCGTCCTCCGGAGGAGGTAATCGCCCCAGCCGCTATAGGAATGCGAACCCTTGCAGGCATCCCAGCCACGGGTGTAGCCTTGCCGCAGGCCGTCCAGCCGACCGCAGGCGTACCCTATCGCTGAAGCTCCCAGGCTGGCAATGAATATAACCCACTCCATCAGTTCGCCCTCTTCTTCAGCGCCTCAAGCGCCTCGGCGGGCAGGGTTTCGAGGCTGTAATCGAGGGTGAGGATGTCAGCGATGGCTGCCTCGGCGTCGTCTGACAGCCCCACCAGATGGGAGCCGTCCGCTTCGTACGCGAGTGAGCCGTCTACGCCGGACACGTAGAGAGGAAAGCCCCGGTAAGTGATGCCCAGGCGGCGCCAGTCAGAGGCCGTTCCCCATGAAATGCAGGAGGATTTTGGCATGGAAAATGCCGATATGCTTTTCGACACATTGAACTCCGTTCATTGTGGCCAGGGAGCGCCGGTTTGTGCTTGCCGGCTAGGCCGGCGCTCCTGCTTGACGAACTGCTCACTTTTCCCTTGGTCCGGGGTTACTCCCCGGTTTCCCACAGCCGGAGGCCCTCCTCCAGCTCTTTGACCCGCTGCTCCAACTCCTGGTTGGCGGCGAGCAGGGTCACGATCTGCCGCTTCATTCGCTCCATCGCCTCAACAGCCCCCACCAGCGGCAGGAAGGCCGTCGGTGTCGAGACGACAGGCCAGATCCTCTCCCCCTCCTCCACCCGCACATGGAAGCTGCCTCCGGTTTCGGAGATCAGACGATGAGTGAAGGCGGCGACCGAGAAGCTCCCATCGGGATACATATCCCTTGTCAGCGGCTCCAGGATGGCATCACCTCTATCGAGCTGCATTTCCCAATACAGGCGCGTCTCGGTGTCGGCGGGGGCATCCAGGCGCTCTTTCAGCCCTTCAGGGGTCACGATCAGCGGCACTCCGGCGACAATGCGGGGCATCACAATCTCCTTCCTTGGTTGGATTATTCCCTGCGCGACTTTAAGCTTGATTACTTCCTACGGCCGATTTTCAACTTTTATTGCAGGCGGGGGCGTGTCGCCTTTCGTGCGCTTCCACTCGGCGTGGGCCAGATCCATAACCAGCTCCCACATCTCCCGGCCCTGCTCTGCGGCCAGAACCTTAATCATCTGCCGCGTCTGCGGTAGCACCTTCATTGCAACCAGCTCCAAACCTGCCACTGCCATAGACCCTCCCGTTGTAACCTGTACACAGCCGGTGGGAATACTCCTCTGTCCCCCAAGCAACCCAGGTTACCTATGCACCCTGGGTTACAGCAATATTGTTGCCAACAGGAGGGGTTACTCCATCCATCGGAGGGTGGAGTTTAGTGGCGGGCTCGCTCAATGACGGCCACACCGCCGCCGGGAGCCACCAGGCCCCACAGGCCGATGAGGCCGACCAGGGCGATGAGGACCCAGATCCAGAAGGTTCGCAGGTTCCCGGCGATGGGGCCGAGGCCCGCCGCCGAGAGGGCCGCTTCCTTCACTGCCTCGCCCGGTGCCACAGGGGCGGGCTTGCCGAGCTGCTCCAGGGCAGCAGCGGCCTTCTGCCCTGGGCTGCCTTGCGTGCCGGTAGCGGCGCCGGCAGCGGCCCCCGCTCGGGCTGTCCCTTCGGCGGCGCCAGGGCCGACGGTCAGACCACGGAGGATGTCGTCTAGGATGTCCTTAAGTGTCATGGTAGCTCCTGCAGCGGCGGCGCACCTGGGCGCCACCCCTTCGGGAGTGCCGGGCCTGCCGGTTTCGGTGCCATGTCGGCCGGATGGGGGAGCAGGCCCGGCCTGCCCAGGCGGTTGTGCTTCCATAAGTAAAGCGCCCAGAGGATGAGGGCGGTAATCAGGAACGTAGTGATGGGCCTTCCTTCATCCATCCTCATCCTCCTCCTCCAGCTCGCACTCGCCCGACAGGAAGCGCCTCTCGGCCACCCGGCCCGCCTGGCCGAAATGGCCGCAGGTAATCGCCTGGCCGCCGCAGAGAGGGCATTGCTCCACGTCGCATCCGGGATGATGGAAGTAGCCCGGTATCACTCCGCAATCGTGGCAGGGCTTACCCCCGGCCGCCCTCCAGCCCCGCCTTTCCTCGCCATAGCGCACTCGCGTCATTACCAAACTAGCCTCCCGTTCTTCATTCGAGGAAAGGACAGGTGCCAGTGGGGGCCTGTCGAGCGAGGGCGCCCGTCACCTGGCCGAGAGGTATACTCCTCCTTGAGGATGTGGATGCCGAGCGCCGCCGCTGCTGCCTCCACCTGCGATCGGATGCCCGGCGCCGGCACACCCACATCGAGCGCCCGGCCCTCCGAGTGCAGGGAGCCCGTGTCGCCAGGGCGCAGGCCCGACCCAATCGATAGCCCCCACTCCCTTGCGAACGCCTCCAGACGGGCCAGAGGGCTGCCAGACGGCCCTTTGCCCTCCCCTTCCCCCGGAGGCCCTGTAGCGCCGCCCGTGGATTGCCCAGCGGCCAGTTTGCCGCTGTTGATCTGATACCACCAGTAGGCGATGCCGGCGGCACCAACCACCAGCACCAATGAAGCGGATTTTGTGTCATTCATCGGTAGACCACCGTTACAGCGACTACCTGGCTGTTACCCCGGTAGCCGTGCTCCCATTCAAACGGCCCGCCCTCGGCATCCCACTCTTCCCACGGCCGAAGGTGGTCCTTCAGCGACCCCGCCTTCCCCCTTGCAATCTCTCGCGTGCTCCCATCCTCCAGGGTTGCCATCAGTTTGACGCTCCGGCCCTCCTTGAGGCTCCCTAGAAAGCCCTCCAGGCGATGGGGAGGGAGATCCTTCCCCACCCCGAAGCCCTTCGCCGTGTCCGCTCCGTGCCCCCTCGCCTGCGCCCTCGTCTTGCCGGCGGCCAGCCCCTTGGCGATGCGTCGGGCATACTCGGCCCTAAAATCTCTAGGCTTCCTTGGCATCGGCGCCTCTCCACTGATGCCCGCGAGTGATGTTAGACACCTGGGCTCGGCTGATGCCAAACTCCTCGGCCAACTGCTTCTGCGTCACCCCGCCCCGTTCGTACCGCTCCCTGATCTGGAGTGCCACCACCTTTGCCAGCCTGGCGGCGCCGTTTTTCTCTCCGCAGGCGTGCCGCCCCTTGCTCACCATATCGGCGTGGTTCTCCGATCTGGAGCCGAGGAACATGTGCAGCGGGTTCACACACTCCCGATTGTCGCAGTTATGGCACACACACTGCCCCTCCGGGACATCGCCCAGTAGGAGCACGTAAGCCCAGACGTGCGCCCGTCGCTGCTCGCCCCTCCCTGCAATCTCTATCTGATTGCTGTAGCCCTTCGGGTTCTTTGTTCCGCGCCAGCGCCAGCACTCTCCCGGCTGCCCAGCCTCCACCAGTTGCCAGAATGCTGCCTCTGTCATTTCGCCCCCACAATCGCAGACACGGCTGCCCAACTGACTGGAGCCGGAAACGGTCCTTCCTTCGATGCCTTCCTCCGAAGAACCCCACACTTCCCACTATCCTCCCACCCAGGATCACGGGTCATGAAGATTGCATCCCCACGAACCCCGACCAGGCACTCCCTTGGCAGCGCCATCAGGTGCTTGCAGATCCTCAACCGCACCTTCGACCAGACGGCGCTGCTCCACTCGGGATGGCACTGCTCCGGAGGCTTCTCCACGGGCACCCGCTCTTTGATCTGCACGCCCTCCGGCCCGATGCGCTCCACATTGTCGAACGTCACCCGCTCATCGTCCGCGTCCACGACCACACGCCGATCCCGATACCCCAGGTTGTGGAACCGGCCGATGGTATGCAGGGCGATCGCCCGGTAGCAGCCGGCGAGGGCCTCCTTCTGCTGGGCCTTCGCCTGCAGGTAGAGACGGGAGAGCCGGTCGGCCCAGACATCGAGCGGCCGGGCCTCCGGCCAAACCACCTTCTCTATCACCCGCACCTCCCAGCCGTGCTGCCGGGCGAACCGGATCTCGCACAGGTCGGCCCACGTTTCCCACAGCCCCTCGATGGGCCAGCCCCAGCCGCCGCCCTCCCCCTGCACGGCCAGCAGGCCGACGTGGCGCCAGTCGCGGGGCGGCGAGAAGACAACATTTGCCCGGCCCCGCTCGCTCCCCTCAATGTCCATCGGGAACCCCACCTCGTGACGGTAGCGGCCGCCGGCGATCCCCAGCCCCTGGCAGCAGCCCAGATACATGGCTCGCCCATCGTAGTAATGCAGGGCGGGCAGCTCTCCCTCTCGCGGGAACAGCTCGATGCGATGCTGGCAGGAGGTGCGAGTGATGAGGTGCTGGAGATGGGCGGGCAGGGGCGTGAGATCCACGCCCATTTTTGCCAGGAGATGCATCCCGGTCGCTCCGGGGCGCTGAAGGTGGTCAGGGAACACGTGAATGCGGCCCGTTTGAGGAACGGTTCGAGGGGAATTCCAGGCCAGAAACAGCTCTCGCTGCAGGACACCACGCACCTCTTCGGCCTGCTCGACAGGCACGGACCAGCGGGCAGCCCACGTCTCGTTATCAATCGCAACCGGCATCGTCTCACCTTTCCAGGCTACGGAGGGGGAGGATTGCCTCCCCCTCAAGTTGACAATCGATAGTTTACAAACCCCCCCGGCGAACGTCAAGAGGGGAGGATGTAAGCGTAAGCGGTCTGCGTCCACACGGCGGCCACTGCCGTATCCATCTGGGCATCCGTGACGAGGTTCAGGTCACTCACCGTGCCCGGCAGAACCGCCGCGACCGACACGGCCATGCGGAGGGCGAACTCCGAGAGGTTCACAGCCACTCGCTGCATGAACTTCCGCCTCACCACGTAGTCGGCGGTGCTCTCATCTTCCACGGCGACCAAGTTGATGTATTTCTGGAGTGCCCCCTGAACCTTGATGACAAATGAGCCGTTGGTGGCCGCGTTGCCGATGTCTGTCGTTGTCAGAGCCATGGGTCTGTCTCTCCCTTCTAGGCAGCGATGAGGCTATAGCCGACCGAATATTGCCCGTTGTTGGCGTTGTTCGCCGTCACGGTAATGGCAATGGTGCGCGGTAGATACTCGTTGGCAACCAGGTTAGCGGCGGCGGTGAGGCCGACGCCGATCTTGTAGATGTTGGTGCTGACGGTGGTCACGGCGGCGCCGGTCAGGAGCACAACAGCTTTCCCTGATGCCGGGTCGATCATTTCGACCTTCAGCGTCACCGACGGCCCGGCCGCGACGTTCGTCATGTCCAGCACGATGTAGATTGCACGGGCGTTGTAAGTGGTGACGTTGGTCGGTCCCTGCGTTGTGTTGCGGAGCGCCGAGGCCAGGAGGGTGACATCCGTGTTGTTGCGGTGGCGATCCCAGCTCACCGAGTTAAATTCATACCCCGCTGACCAGGTGTGAAGCCGGTTCGTGGCATTCACCACGGCATCCACCTGATTGTTCGGCAAGGGCAGGTTAATGGTGCTAGCTCCATCGCTGCCAGCAATCAGCACAGGGCTGCCCGCCACTGCCGCCCCCGACGCAGCGGCCCCGACCACAATCTGCCGCCCACTGCTGTCCCCCAGCATCGGGCGGAACAGGCCGGCGCCGCTGTCATAAGCGGCGGCCCCCACCCCGAAGATCGCGCCGCCGGCCACGCCTCCCACCATGGAGTTGGCCGCCCTGGCCCGATTTGTGAGAGCTCCGCCCGCGTCCTGAACCATGCAGTCGGCGGCCACTCGCTGCTCGGTCACGGTGGGGGAGAGCGTGCCGTTCACGTTGGCGAAGGTCGCCAACGTCAGCGACCGCAGGTTCCCGCTCTCATCCACCCCCGCCACAAAGACGGGCGGCTTGGTCGGCGCCCCGCCGATGGCATCCGGCCCCCAGACGGCCTGGCCGCTGCTGGTCCCTGCCACGACGATGAGCTGCCCGTTCTCATCGGTGGCGAGCACCCGCACCTTACTGGTGGGAGAGCCGCCTGCCATGAGCTGGGGAAACTGGCTGATTGTTTCTCCCGCGTCCTGTGCGCCCTGGCTGGGCGAGCCCAACTGGCTGAACGACATAAGCTACCTCCCCAGGAGCTGCACGCGAGCCCGGCAGCCCGCCGTGGAATGGACGACGAACAGATAGACGGCCTCGGTGAGCCAGATTTGTTGGGGACCCATGCCCGGCTGAAAACGGTAATCCGGCAGGCCGTCGGGCTCCGTCTCGCCCAGATACATATCCAGCACGCCCGTCACACACTGCACGATGACGCTGGAGACCTGTCGCCCGCTGGTGTCGATCCGCTGCTTCTCGTTGGCGGCCAGGATGCAAGCCCGCCGGTAGAGCAGGTTATGGTTCGGTCCAAAGTTGGCACGCATTAGATCCCCACTGCGTTACGCAAAAAGGCCCTGATCCCTCGGATGGTTCGGGCGCTGTGCGCCGACGAGAAACCCAGGATACAGGCGAAGAGAGCCCGGCAGCTCTGATTGCCGGAGGCGAACTCCCCGATGATGTCATACGTTCCGTTCCAGGGCAGCGCCCACGTCGATGCGAACTGATTGAGCTGCACCCCGTTTTTGAACAGGGTCTGACTGGTGCCGGTCGGCGGCGTCGAGCCGGGCGTGACGTTCCAGCGGTAAACCAGATCCTGCCAGCCGGTCGCGGTTGCCTGCGTGGTGCTGTTGCGGGCCGGCGCTCCGAAGGCCAGATCCCCCATCCCGTAGGTGCAGACGGTCGGGTAGGCGTCCCCCGCATCATTGTGCAGCTTGCACTCCATCCCCGACAGACTGGCGCCGAGCTGCACTCCCGGAAAGGCGCCGCCCGTGACGATGGAGAGGAGGTTAGTGACGATGTAGACGGTATAGCCGTTGGTGTTCGGCACCCCCGGCGGGAACGCCGGCATCGGCCCCTGCATGCTGTCGTTCACCCCATCCCCCTCGGCCAGCTTCATTCCGGAGGGCGAACTGGTCAGGGAGACGATGGGCCGGGCAGCGGCGGCGGCCTGGGCGGCGTGGCGGGCCTTGCCGCTGATGTCGTTCCATGTGCTGATCTGGCTGCCGGGCGCCCCGGTCAGGGAGCTGCCGGTGAGATACAGCTCCAGGTCGGCACGGGAGAGCGGATTGATGGCCAGCGGGCGAGCGGTAGAGACGCGCACCCCTACCGGAGTGACGCCTGGCATCAGAGCGCAACCGGGATGACGGAGGCGACCAGATCCACTGCAGACGACGGATTGATGATCGTCCACACCCGCCCCGACAGCGGCAGAAAGAGCTGGATCGGCGTTCCCGCGGTGAAGATGCCGTAGTTCGGCGTGGTCGATTGGCCGACGCCGCTGTAGTCGCCGCTGAACAGGTTCAGCGTGCCGGCGTTCACGCAGATAATCAGGCTGTTGTGCGGCTGCGTCGTGTAGTCGAGCCGCTTGGTGAACACGGCGGCGCTCGCCTGGATCGTGAACACGTTCGGCTGATCGACAGGCTTTTCGACATACTTCTCGGCCAGCCGGCGCAGGTGCTGCTCCATCAGCTTGAGCAGGGTTCCTGTATCGCCCTGGGCCGCCATTGCCTCCTCTTCGGTGATGGGCGGCGCCGGCATCACGCCCCCGGTGCCGAACCCGGTTTTGCCGCTCATACGCCCTCCAGGCCCAGGCTAGTCGGAATGCCGGTGAAGAACTCCAGCGTGTCCGGCGGCTCCGGGTCCGGGAGCCCTTCCGGCCCCGTGCCGGTGAGCGTGGTGTTCGCCATGCGGCCCAGGGGCGGCGTCTGCACGGCGCCTCGCGTGGAGCTGGGCGCCTTGTCACGGCGGAACCCGCCCGTGACGTGGCGGGGCTCCAGGTTCGACGGGATCTCCTCGCCCATTACGTCGCCCAGGCGCATCCGGTTGGAGAGATCCTGGGTCATCGGGTCCTCATGCCCCCGCATCGACAGGAACGGATAGTAGCGGCCGGGCTCCACCACGTAGCTGATGGGGTTCCCCAGGACCACCAGGCGGCCGGTTTGGGCCGTGCCGGTGAGACGGGGCTGGATCTCCGTGCCGGGGCCGTAGTCGGCGCCAAACGTCGGATTGCGGCGATGATTGTCAGAGGCCATCAGATCGTCTCTCCCAGCTCTCCGGACGGCACGGCCGCCGGTGTGTTGCCATAGCTCGGCGATCGCGGGGCTATGGGCGGCGTCCGACCCGTGGAATACGACGGCTGCGGCGGCGGGAGAGGAACTCCCTGCGACGCAGCGTATAGGCGAGCCGCATCCTTGATGTTGTTGCCAATGTAGCTTGCTGCCTTCTGCCAAAACGTCTTGGCGTGGGCGTAAGGTCCCCGGTTGTCATCGGCAATGGCTCTAGCCTCTGCCTCGCCCAGGATCATCCCCCGGTTGTCGCTCTTGACGCCTCGCCAATCGCCGGAGGCGAGCTGCTCCCAGGCGCCCCGGATAAGGCCGGTGGCCGGGATCTCATCGGCCATCTGTGCCTGCCGCTGCGCGAGGAAGCGGTCCCTCGTGCTGAAGAAGTGGGCCGCCTCCTCCCCCGCGTCGAAGAACGAGGGCGGGGTCTGGTTGCCCATCGGCGGCGGGCCGGTGGGCGGCAGCCCAGGCCCATCGGGCGCACTCGCCGCACCACCCCGATTGGCGAGCAGGAAGAGCCCGACCACACCGACGGCAGCAAGGCCGACCCACAGCCATTTTTTCTTGTCCATCCCCAGGAATTCGGGCATCAGTCATCATCCCTGGTCTGTGAAGCCACCGCGGCATCGCCCTGGCTCTCCACTCGCTCGGCCAAGAGCTCCACCTGCACCTCCTGGCGCACGCTCTCCCAGATCGTTTCCACCAGCTCATCCACCAGCTTGACCCACAGCACGCCCATCAGGAGGCCCACGCCGATCCCGGTGATGAAATTGCGCTCCATGCTAGCCCCCTCCCATCGCCGCCTTGATCTGCAGTAGGCTGTTCTGCTGGTAGATATACTCCGTGTCCAGGCTGGTGTAGTTGTAGCGGGGCGGCTCCAGCGCCGGCGGAATGGTGTCCTCAATCTGGATCACCCGGTTCGGATCGCCCGAAGGCGAGGCCGGGTTGCCGAACGCATTGAAGGGCCGCTTATCCGGCATCCCATCCCGGACATACTGCCGGCTCTGCCGGGCCACGGAGCCCACAGTGCCGGTGCTCTCCGGATGAATGCGGGCGATGGCCGGGTAACGCTGGGAGCGATACACCTGCGTCACGGTATCCCCGCCCATCCCCATCATCGCCGGCGCCTTCGGGATCGGCCCGTAGGGCGTGCCGCCGCCGATCTCCATCGGTATCGGCGTTTGGGTGTTGGCGGCGTTCACCAGATGCTTGCCGTGGTGAACGCTTCGGCTCTGGGAAAGGCCCTCCTCCGTCCAGTTGTCATCCGGGAAGGAGGAGCCAGAGACGGGATCGGCGGCAAAGATCGCATTCGGCGCCTTGACGGTGCCCAGCGGATAGGTCAGGCAGACATCATCCAGATCGGCGTCAGGGTTGCAACAGACGCTCTGAAACATCAGTATTCGCCCCCCTCATACTGGCCGGAGAGGGTTTTGGTCAGGGTCGAACTGGCCCCTCCGAGGGCGTGGATGATCTCTCGCGTCCGGTTGCCCGGCCGGAAGAGGATATAGACGATGACGGCGATTAGGATCACCGTCAGCAGCACGTTCACCGTGTCTTTCACGCTTGCCACCTCACGGGGCGTTCCCCTGCAGGGTTTTGATGTTGGTCGTCACCTCGTTAGAGAGGGCGCCGATGACTTCTTTCGCCTTGCTCCGGGGATGGACCAGCAGCAGGACCACCACCACAATCAGGATGATCCAGAACCAGCGAGTGACCAGCTCCATATCAGCACGTTACCTTCATCGCTATTGCCGGCCCGTGAACGGGGCAGGGCGGCGGCGGAATGGTAGCACACCAGGCCCGGCCGCACGTGCATGCCGCCGCCGGGGCGGCCTGAACTGGCTTGTCATCGAACTCGATGATGATCCTCACGTCAGGCCTCCTTAACCATCCCCCAGGCGACCCAGGCGGCCAGGCCCGCGATGGCCCACTGAACGAGGGGGCCATCAATGCTCTTGCCGACGCCGAGGCCGACGAACGCGGCCACGGCGACGATACCGAACTTGAAAATCGGGTTCATCCCGTCTTACCTCCCAGGCCAAAGAGGGCCATCAGATCCCCCAGAAAGCTGTGCCCGGACTTGCGGGCGTCGATTTCGGAATGGGTCAGGGCGGCCAGCACCAGCAGGACACCGAGCCACAGGGCGACCCTGGGGGCGACGGTGAGCATCACCAGCCCCAGGATCGCCAACGCGGCGCCGAACCGAAGGTCAGGCGGAAGTGCCATTCCCGCCGCTCTTCCCGGCCTCCTTGCCGCTGTGGTGGGTGAAGAACCCGACCAGCGGCACCACGAAGCTAGACCACTCCGGATGAGCATGAAGGGCCCACGTGCCCGCCGCCGCGATGAGCGTGGAGAGCACGAAGCCGCCGAACTGCTTGAACTCAAACATCAGCGGCCTCCGTCAGGTCGAACGGGCTGTTGATCGCCTCGGCGGCCCGGATCTCCTCGGCCCGGCGGGCCTGCTCTTCGGCCACCTGGGCGGCCTGGGCCGCCTGCTCGGCGGCCTTCGCCGCCTGAACGGCGTCCTTCTTCTTCTCCAGCTCGGCAGAGACAAACTGCGGCAGCTTCCACAGCGGGCAGACGCAGGGCGAGCCGTCGTCATTGGTCAGAGTGATATACACGTTAGTCCTCCCGCCAAATCTTCCGCTTGATAATGTCGCAGGCGGTCGATAGGGCGATGCCGTATTCCGCATGAAAGTGCGAGGGAAGCTCTCCGGCCTCCGCTCGCCGCCTGATCTCTCGAACCTTTTCCCAGGTCAGCTTGCAGTTCACGTTGTTTTCGCCGCGAACCAGCTTCCCTCGCCACGTCAGCGATGCCCGCTCCTCCGGCTGAATGGCTCCCGGCAGATGCGCCCACCGCTTGCCTTCCGCCACGTAGCGGGCCGTCGCCTCGCTGACCCCATACTCCTCGGCCAGTGAAGGATAGGCTCGCCCCTCGCGGCGCTGCCGGCGTATCTCCAGCACCTGCGCTTCGGTGAGCACGTTCGTTCCACTCTGCTCCCCAGAGCCCTTCCGGCTTCTCCTGGGGTGCCTTCCCCGGTCGTGGGCCTCCTTCAGGTTGTCCGAGGGCGACCCTGGCTGGATATGGTCAGGGTTCACGCATCCCCGGTTATCGCACTGGTGGCAGGCATAGATCTCCTTTGGTAGCTCGCCGTTCTCCCATTCGTATGATTGCCGGTGAGCCCTCCGCAGTTTCCCCTGCCACATCACCACCCCGTAACCGTTGCGATCTTTGGCTCCCTGCCATTCCCAGCAGCCCGTCTCCTCGTCGATCCTGACCTTCTGCATAAAGGCCAGCCTCGCCATCGCCTCGGTGTAAGCTCGTGACATTCAGTGTCCCTCCTGTATTCGTTATACAGTCGGGACACCTTTTTGTCAATGTCTATATATCACCGGTTTGCGGCTAACATCGTCCGGATCGTGCGAAGCTGGGCGTTGGTCGTGGATGCGCCGGAGGCGATCCCGATTTTCGAGTTAGCGTCAGTGAGCTGGGCCAGGTTCAGCAGGTCGCGGCCGCCCTTCAGCTCCGGGAACCCGTTGGGGCTCTGCAGCTCGTGGCAGACCACGGCCGGGGCCAGGTCCTTGCCGTAGAGCCGCCGCTGCCGGAAGTAGGTAAACTCGGCCTTGCCGGGGTTGTAGGGAACCTGAACCTGGGAGTAATCCAGCTTCAAGTTCGTGATGTTCGCCGGGCTGAACGGCTGGAGGGTCGCCCCTACGGCCAGCTCGTGAATGACGTTGCACAGGATGTTGCCGGGGATGATCTTGTAGTTAAGATCGGCGCCGGCACTAAACCCGGAGGTCTGGAGATCCTCCAGCACGACCTGCGTGTAGTTCAGGCGGGGCTGGTCGGCCGGGCTCGGCGGCACGCTGAACAGCTCTACCTCGGTCGTCACCACGGAGGAGAGAGACACCGTGCCGGTGGTCGCTCCGTAGATGTCGGACGGGGCGCCGCAGGTCAGCTCCAGAAGATACTGCACCGACTGATCCTGCAGGAGCTGCATCCCTGCCTGCAGGTTTTCGCCCCAGGCGATGCAGAGCCGATACATGGCCGTCCACGTGTCGGTTGCCGAGGCGCCGATGCTGCTGGGCGCCTTGAAGTAGCGGCTGAACACGGTCGGCGTAAAGCCGCCGATGAACTGCCCTGTTTGGATAATCGCCGGGTCGAAGTGCGACCGCTGCACGGTATCCCACAGGTAGAGCCCATAGCCGCTGATGTTGAAGAGATCCAGGCCCTGGTTGTTATAGAGCCGGATGCGCTTCAGGTAGTTGAACGGCGGCGGCGGATAGTCGGTGTTGGCGGCCGTGGTCGAACTCGCGGCGGCCGTGGTGGTCGTGCCCTGCACCAGGATGTTGATCGCGGCGCCATACCCGGTCTGGGGAATGGGCTGCGTCAGCACTAGGTTGGTCTGTGCAGACGGGAACGTGAACACGGGACCCGGAACGAAGTTCTGGCGGGTCGCGGCGTTGAAGTTGCCGGGGCGGGCCGGCATCTGCTGGGTAGCGGCTCCCATATACTCCTCTTCCTAGATCGCGTGTGCCAGTGCCGTCAGGCCGGGCACAGGGACAACAGAAACAGTCATCTTCAGGGCGAGAATGCCCAGGATCGCCATAATCCCCACGGCGAGGAAATTAAAGGCGCTCACGGCAATCACGTTGGAGCGCATATACTCGCTCCCTCGCCGGAGAGCCCAGAGCCCAATCAGGCCCGCGATGAACGCGATGATCCAGTAAGGGGCTCCCTGCGCTCCAAACTTCGGGTCTTGCTCCACATCCTCGGGTGGGGCGTGGTCCACGGTTCGCTCGGTGGGCAGGGTGAGCGGTCCAAGCCCCGAGGGGCTGGAGCTGAACCCGGCCTGGGTCACACGGTCTGCGGCTGCCATACGGCTGTTCCTCCCGGTAGTATCCTTGCACGGTTTGGTATTTTTCGTCAACTAGTTTGGTGTTCCGGCGCAAGGTCGCCTGCCCTACAGCTTCAGGCGCTTGACCGCCGGCGGGTCGAACGGTTCCTCGTCCTTCGACCACCAGAAGCCATAGCTGGGTAGCTTGCCCTCGCCGATCCTGGCCCGCAGGAACCGTTGGTCGTCCGGGTCGCGGAGGTGAAACACCGCGTGGATCTCGCTCTCCGTGATGATGCGCCGATCGATCCCTCGCGGCCGCTGCGTACAGCCAATGAAGCCGATCCCCAGCTCCCGGCCGGAGGTCAGGATGCGCCGCAGCGATTTCGGGGGCCGGTTCCATTCGTGAACGTCGAATAGCTCGTCGATGGCCAGCAGGACGGCGCCCCGCCGGTAGATCCAATCGAACACTCGCTCCCACGTTTCGGCGTTCTGGTGCTCCATATCGGGCCGGTATTGAACGTGAGGATGCCGCCGGGCCAATCGCTCCAGTTCGCGGGGCGTCTTGGCCAGTTCGTAGCCTGGCAAATGGCCGCCGCCCCGTTCCCCGGAGCCCAGGGTGCCTTTCGGGTCCACGACAATGGTGCGGTTGTAGAGCTGCAACAGCTTCTTCAAGAGCACCGATTTTCCGCTGCCCGTGGTCCCCATTATGATCATCCGTTGATTGGGTTTAGGCGCCAGGTCCTTGAGGTTCATCGCCCTCTCCCAATAGGCCGTCGATGATGTTCCGTATCTGGGTCAGCGCCCCCCGCAGCTTCTCGTCAGATGCCGACTGAAGGGATGTCGTCAGGCGGGGCAATAGGCTGCGCGCCATTCCTCGATACTGCGGCGGTATCTGCGAAAGAGTAGCCTCCAGGCCCTTCGTCAACTTCTCCCGCAGGTCGCTGGGGCTGCTCTCGTCGGTCGGCTCGCATTGGGGGCTGTCGATTGCCCTTTGCCATCGGCCTAACATTCTGCACCTCCTGCACAATTCGAGGCCCCAGCACCATCACGCAGGCGAATACCAGGGCCACCGGATCGGACACCTCCCGCATTCGGCGCAGGAGTTTCGGGTCCAATCGGTTGAGGCAGCGGGTCGCCGGGCCAGCGATCAGCTCTACCTCGTCATCATCCGTCTGCCAATGGCCCCGGCCGGGCATCTGGGCGAGCATATCGAGGCCCAGCTTGATATGCCGATGGACTTCCGCCTCGTCGAATTCGCCCTTCCCTTTGCCCCCGCCCGATTTGCTCTTCCCCCCTTTCGGGTCGGGGCGGGGCTCCGGGGCCATTCGCACGGCCTTGGGGTCGCCTACGTCGATCAGATCGGCCTCGGCAATCGGCGGGGCCTGGGGCCGCTGCTGGGCCTTCTTGGCTTTCTCCAGGCGCTTGGCGTGCCCGGCCCGCATTGCAGCGAGCCGGGCTTCATATGCGGGCGTTCCTTTCGCGGGAAAGGGCGGGGGCGTGGGTTTGACGGGATCGGCGGCGCTCATTCGGACGGCCCCCATTGCAGGGCCGCCTCAAGGGCCTCTGCCGCCTCTACGCCGCCAAAGAAACAACAACAGTCGCATTCCTCCGTGTATTTGCGGGCCTCGGCTGCCAGCACGAAGGCTGCCCGTCGGGCCTCGTCCAGGTCCCGGAGTACCTCTTCCCGGTCATCCTCCCAGTCGTGCTGGGGACAGCAGCGGTAGTCTGGCACCGATTACAGCCTCCCGTGGTGGTGATGGCCGCCGATGAAGCCCTCCCACCACTTCGGCTTGTGGGCCTGGTGCTCCGGGTTCACCGCGTTAGCGGCATCGTGTTCCGGCGGCAGCACCTCCTCGGCCACATCCACGACCACCTCGGTCACTCGCTCCAGTTCGGCCTGCTCTGTTTCGAGCGCCGCCACGGTCGCCGCCTCAAACGCGGCCAGCCGCTCCAGGGCCTGGGTGTGCGCCGCCTCCATCGCCGCCAGGCGGGCTTCTAACTGGCCATAGCGGTAGCCTACCTCCAGCTCGTCGCGGGGCGGTTCCGGTTCGGGGTCGGGGCTCACAGGGGCGGGGGCCTCGATGTTCACCTCCTCGACAGTGACGGCGCCGCCCCCCGTGCCGCCCTCGTCGGTTTCTGTCAGGCAAAAGCGAAACTTGTGCATCAGCTCACCTCATCCAGCCGTCCAGCCCAATCCAGATCAGGGCGGCGGCGACAGCGTAGTAAGCGACAATCCGGGGCCTCACCTCCGGGTTCTCCTGCCACTCGATGAACGAGGGGGAGAGCCCAATCGCGATGAAGCCCGCCACGGCCAGCAGCTTCTGCATCACCTTCCCCTCCAGCGGGCCTGCCAGCGGTTCAGCCAGGACAGAACGCGGTCAATCATCAGCCAGCCCCCTCCTGGGCAAAAGGTCGAGCCCGCCGGCACAAGGGCGCCAGCGGGCTCGCAATGAGGTCTATGCTTGGAAGTGATGCGATGTAGCTTATCGTTGCACGGTTTGGTATTTATCGTCAAGTAGCTCGGTGGGGGAGGGGTTAGTCCCCGCAGACGCAATCGGTCAAGTCCTCCTCGTCGGGATTAAAGAGCATCGGCATCGAGGCCGCCTGCAGGAGCTGCTCATACGAGGGGCGAGGGGCGGCCCGAAAGCGGCGGCCCGTTCGCCTCTCCTGCTCAATCCACCATTGGGCCAGCTCCGGCCGGTCCTGCAGTATCCGAATGCGCTTTCCCTGGCCTTTCAGGAAGCAGAGATCGCAGTTCCCCTCCCAGGGCCGGAGGGCCAGGTCGAAAGGCTGAGCCTCCCAAAAGGCAGTCACCTCGGCCAGCGTCACGCCGGCATCGGCCAATGGCAGGAGGGTCTCCTGGCCCTTGTCGTCAGGCTTCCGCCCCCGGATCTTGGCAATACGGCGGGGCTCATCGGCCCGAATGCCCACCGCGCAATCCCAATGATCCCAGCCCAGGGAGCGAGCAAAGGCCCAGATCGGTTTCAGTTTCAGTTCCTGGGTGCAGAAGCGTTGCACGGTATTGGGCAGGGTTTGCTTGTCCTCAATCAGCTTGTCGAAGTAGCCCTCTCGATGCACCCAATGGACCCCCACCGCCCAGCGTTTCTCCACCTCTCGGACAAAGGCATAAGTCTCTGGTCGCTCCTTGCCCGTATCGGCGAACACGATATGGACAGCCTCCATTAGGCCCTCGTCCAATATGCGCCGCAGCATATAGGCCGACGTTCGCCCGCCGCTGAAGGAGATCAGCGCCGGCTCCTCAATCCGAAAGGGGTTTCGCCCCATTAGCACGCTCCCCCTCGCCCAGCACCCCCTCCTCGTCCCGCAGCACCAATTCCGGCGCGGCCTCGCCCTCGTTTCTCCAACGCCGATCCCAGAGGAAGCTCTGCTGGGCCGATTGCGGCCGCCGGCATTGGCTCCGGGTCGCTGAATGCGCCCGCAGGGCCGTCTCCCTCCCACGGCGGGGCGAGGTCCGTTTCGGGGTGCTCATTCCGCACCCCCACCAGGTAGAGTGGCCCCCTGCCGCGAGTGGCCGGCGTTTCGGGCCGAATGAGGAGCGTTGCCCTGTCGCCGCGGGCGACCACCTGCTCGCAGGCTTCGGCCAGATCCCGTGTCATCCACGCTGTTTCCATTCGTTACCTCCTTCGTGGGCATGAAGCAATAAGGGCACGGCCCCGGCCAGCGGGGACAGAAGGGGTCAGGATGCCCGCTCATTCGTCACCCCCTCCAATGCCCGGCATTGGTCGCACAGAATATCCTCCCCGCTCGCCGATACGGGGCGTTGGTCACACTGCCAACACTGCTCCAATGGGGGCGGGTGTATCAGCGCCTCTCGCGGAATGGCGGCGGCCACCTGGGCGGCCTGTTCAGGCGATAGGCGGGCCGCGATGCCCCATTGGGCGGATTGGCCGCGATGCCGAGGATAGGGGAAGCAGTGAACCCGGAATTGGGAGAGAAGGCGGCATTGCTGAACTGCCGATAGGGCGGCCGTTCGATTGGAAACGACGAAAAGCATTGACGGGTGCCCAATGGCCGTGGTAGACTATGAGCGAACAGGCGGCGCCAGCTCGTTCTATTTCAACGCTCGTCCCCAAGGCGGCCAAACCTACAGGGGGCGGGCGTTGTTGCGTTACGCCGTTCGTGCTACTTGCAGCATAACCGAGCCCCTGATTTTTCGTCAAGCAATTTCACTCATCAGTTTCAGTTATGAGTTCATAAGCGAGAGTTATAAATCTAGGGGGCGGTTGTAGCTCACCTCGGCGAAGCCGAGAGTAGAGCTACAACCGGGGGAGTACTAGCCCCCCTATATCCCCCCACGGGCCGGAGCTGCTCCACCGCTCCGGCGAACCCGCCCCTTCGGGCCGGAACCGCCCGGCCTCCCTCGCTGTAGCACGGTTCAGGGCTGTTGAAAGACCTTCCGATATAAGGCTTCCGATACCTACCAACTTCCCTGGCTAAATTACTCCCTCCCTCGCACTTCTCCGCATAAATTCAGCCTCTCGCTAATCGCACCTGC
>Ga0075425_100002387_pt1 | contig 18833 bp, 21 predicted proteins | sample SoiMethybrSBSTD4_FD_75300 | JGI IMG/M metagenome (GOLD analysis project Ga0075425, IMG submission 75300) | Bulk soil microbial communities from a Populus tree surrounding site in Tennessee, USA - Soil MetaG P. TD hybrid SBSTD4 | ecosystem: Environmental > Terrestrial > Soil > Tree plantation... | reverse complement strand
GCCCGGTTGCGCACGATGCCCGCATCGCCCAGGAGGCGCCGCTCGTCCCGTGCCGTGAAGCGAGCGACGCGCTCCGGCTGGAAGTCCGCGAAGGCCGCGCGGTACGCGGCCCGCTTGCCCAGGATCGTCGACCACGACAAGCCGGCCTGCGCGCCCTCCAGGGTGATCCGCTCGAAGAGCGCGGCATCGCTCCGCACCGGGCGCCCCCATTCCCGGTCGTGATACGCGCGCATCGCGGGGCTCGCGTCCGCCCACGGGCATCGCTCCGTCATCCGCCGACGATACTGGCGCGCCATCTGCAACGGCGGGACGAAAAACCTTCACGGAGGCCGAACATGCCGCCACGCGGAGTGACGAGCAAGAAGCGGACGCGTCAGTACGAGCACATCAAGTCCAGCGAGAAGAAGGCCGGCCGCAGCGAGAAGACCGCCGAGCGGATCGCCGCCGCGACCACCAACAAGACCCGAGCGAAGAAGGGCGAGACGAAGAAGAAGCGCTAGGGCGCGACGACGACGGTCGTCGTGAAAAGCAGGGCGAGCATGATGCAGGCCTGCCCGCTCGCGCAGATGACGGTGCCGGTCGCGGTGATGGTGGCGGTGCCCGGCGCCGCAGCGGCCCAGATCGCCTGGGTGCCCCGGACGAGCATGTAGTTCTGCACGCCGTGGACGAGGATCACGCCGTCCGGCGGGTCGACCCGCCACTCGTAGTCGCTGCCGAGCGCGATCTGGATCGTGTCGCCGACGCGGGCGTGGACCGTGCCACGATCGTTGGCCCGTGTGACCAACACGGCGCCGGCGATCGGCGGGATCGGCGTCGCCGTCGCAGAGGGCTGCGGCGCTCCGGCGCCACCACACGCGGTCCCGACGATGAGCGCGAGTGCCAGCCCGAGGTGCCTCATGTCAGAGCGAACGCTTGGCGGGCCTCGTCGGTTCCCTACGGGGCGTGGGTCAGGGCTTCGTCCAGCCGGGCGGCATCCAGATCGGGCCGTCCAGCGTCGGGTAGTAGACCTGCCAGCCGTAGAAGCCGCGATACGCGAGCGGGTCGGCGTGCATCGCCTCGGCGTAGCCCTTCACCGCGTTCACGTAGAACGACGAGTGGTTGTAGGCGTAGATCGCCTTGTCCATGTCACCCGGCGCGCCCGCGGCTGCAAGGTAGCGCGCCGCGGCGAGGATCGAGTCATGGTAGCTGTTCACGTCGCCGCCGGCGCCGTACGCGGCCCAAGTCGATGGGATGAACTGCATCGGCCCCTGCGCGCCCGAAGCTGAGTCACCGCGGATCCGGCCCATGCGCGTCTCGATGAGATTGATCGACGCGAGGAAGTACCACGGCACGCCGAACGTCGTCTCGGCCTCCTTGTAATAGGACATGAGCTCCGCGATCGGCGGCGGCTGGACGATGTGCCAGTCCGGCAGGCTCTTCGGGATCGGCCCGGCGTGCAGCTGCCGGAGCTGCTTGCCCGCCTCGATGGCGGCGGTGATCGTCGCTTTCGGCGTTGGAGGCAACGCAGCGAGGGCCTGATCGGTCCATTCGGGGTAGTCGGCGAGCCGCGAGATGTCGAGCTGCTCCGCATGGCCCGCCCACGCGAGCTGGTCCGCAGTCGCCGACTGGTCATGGATGAGCGCTTCCACCATCACGAACTGGGTGGCAAGGCTCGCCGCGTCGTTGGCGATGACCGGCGCCGCTGTCCAGTTCGGCGTCGGGGCGGCGCTCGCGGTCGGAGCGGGTGTCGATGACGGCGCAACAGTCGGTTCAGGCGTGTAGTGGATCGTCGCTGTCGGCGTCGCATCTCGTGCGACGCTCCCGCCCGAGCAAGCGGCCAGGATCGCGGACGCGAGGACGATCGAAAGGACCCGCATCACCACCCGCACGTCCATCTAACGCACGGCCCGCGCCGGACGCAACGCCTCAGTCACTCATCGCCCGGTCGCTCGATCACCGAACGAGCCTAGGCTCGGGCGATGCGCATGCGCACTGCTGCGGTGGCCTTTAGCGGCTTCGTCGTGCTCGGCCTCCCCACCGGGATGCTCGGGATCGCCTGGCCGTCCATTCGCGCGGCACTCGATGCGCCGCTCGCCGGGCTTGGCGTCCTGCTGGCCGCGATGACGCTCACCCAGTTCGGATCGAGCGGCCTCTCCGGCACAGTGCGCGAGCGCTTCGGCACGACCGCACTGCTGATCATCCCCACAGCGCTCGCCGCCGGCGGCCTCGCTCTCTTCGCCGTCGCCGACAGCTGGCTTGTGATCATCGCCGCGGCCGCGATCCTCGGCGCGGGCCTCGGACTGCTCGACGCCGCGGTGAACATGGAGGCGGCGCTCAAGCGAGGTGTGCGCTTCATGGGCGCGCTGCACGCGTCGTGGGCGTTCGGCGCGACGCTCGGCCCGGTCCTCATCGGCGCGGTCCTCGTGGCGACCGGCTCGTGGCGGCTCGGGTATGCCGTCGCGTCGCTCGCGTTCATCGCGCTCGCCATGGCGACGTATCTGTCGCGCGTCGACCTCGGCACCGCGCCGGAGCGCGAGGACGCGCCGGCGACCAGCGCGCGGCCGCGGCGCACGATCCTGACCGGCATGGCGCTCCTGTTCGTCTACGTCGGGATCGAGCTCGGTGCGGGGCAGTGGAGCTTCACCCGGCTCACCGCCGACCGCGCGGTCACCGATGAGATCGCCGGCCTCGCGGTGTTCCTCTACTGGTCCGCGCTCACGGCCGGCCGCATCGCCCTCGCCCTGTTCGGCGATCGGATCGGCTCCACGCGGTTGTTCGATCTCAGCGTCGGCGGCGCGCTCACAAGCGCGGTCGCGTTCTGGCTGCTGCCGCCACCGGTCGCCGCGCTCGTGGCACTGCCGTGCATCGGCGTGTCGCTGTCGGTGTTCGTGCCGCTGCTCCTGTATCTCACGCCCCGCCGGGTCGGCCGCGCTGCCGCCCCGCGGGCGATCGGCTACCAGGTCGCGGCAGGAATGATCGGTGGCGCCGTGCTGCCCGCCGGGATCGGCGTCGTGATGCAATCAAGCGGCGTATCGACACTGGGGCTCTGCCTGTCCGCGCTCGCGCTGACGCTCGGCGGCCTGCACCTGGCCGCGCGGCGGGCGGCCTGAGCGATGTCTGGGGAGACCGGCCAGAACCACGCGCGCGCGGTGGATCATCACGGCCCGGGTGAACGCATGGCGGATCCGGAGCCGGGCGACTTCATCCTGACGCACGGCGCCGAGCTGTTCAGCCAGCTCATCCGCTTCGGGCAACAGCTCCGGTTCCGCGGCGCGGATCGTCCGTACACGTATTGGAATCACGCGGCGCTCGTCGTCACGAGCGGCGGAGCGATCGTCGAAGCCCTCGGGAGCGGGGTCGAGCGCCGCTCGCTCTCGGACTACGACCCGACGCAGTACACGGTCGTCAGGATCACCGCGTCGGCCGAGGACCGCGCCGAGGCCGCGGTGTTCGCGGAGCGCTGCGTCGGCGCGCGGTACGGGTGGGCGACGATCGTGAGCATCGCGATCTCGCTCTTGACCGGCGCGAAATTCAGCTTCGGGTTCAACGGCCAGCTGATCTGCAGCGGCCTCGTGGCGCGGGCACTCGAGCGCACGACCGCCATCTTCGAGGACGAGCCGTCGCACATCATGCCCGCACAGCTCGCGAAGCTATACGGTGCGACGCCGCCACCGCCCGGCACGCCGAAGGGCACGCCGGCGAAGCGCGTCCGCCCTCAGGCCCGATAGCTGATCAGCTCGAGCAGGCTCCCATCGGGGTCGCGGACGTACACGCTCGTTCCCTGACCGCGCGCACCCTGACGCAGCAGCGGGCCGGTCTCGATCGCGACGCCCAGCCGCCCGAGGTGCGCGACCGCATCGGCGATCGGTCCGAGCCATTCGAAGCACAGGTCGCTGCCACCGGGAGCGACCGGGATCCGCGCCACGGCGGCCGGGGAAACGCCGGCCGCATGAACGTTGAGCTGCTGGTCGCCCACGCGGTAGAACGCGCGGCCGTCACGCTCGACGACGTCGGCGCCGAGCACGTCGCGGTAGAAGGCATCTGACCGGCGGCGGTCGGTCACCGCGATGACCACGTGATCGAGCCGCACGTTCACGGCGGCAGGATATCGACGGCGGTGTCGGTGATCGCCTCCGGGTGCCGGAACCGGCGCACCGGCGATGCGAGCAGGTACACGAACGCGATGGCGGCGATGAGCCCCGACGCGAAGAGCGTGACCCGCAGCCCGATGTGGTCCGCGAGCAGCCCCGCGGCGAGGGCGCTCGGCGGCGCGACGCCCCACGAGACGAACCGCGTCGCGGCGCTGACCCGGCCGAGCAGCCGCTCGGGCGTCACCGCCTGCTGCAGGCTGTTGGAGCTGATCGTCCAGAGCGGGACGGTGAGGCCGAGGAGGGCCTGTGACGCCGCGACCACGGCGGCGGCGGCGAGCGGCGGGCCCGCGGCGAACGGGAGCACGAGCCGGCTCAGCGTCTCGAGGAACAGCGCCGCGATCATGAGCGGCCCGAGCCCCCAGCGCCGGGTGAGCGGGCCGGCGAGGGTCGCGCCGAGCAGGCTCAACGGTCCGATCGCCGCGAGCGAGAGCCCGAGCAGCGCCGGCGGCAGGCCAAGCTCGCGCGTGGCGTACACGACGAGGATCGCCTGGACCGCGAACCATTCGACGTTCGCGAGCCCGATCGCGATCACGCAGCGAAAGACGATCTCGTGCGCCCGCATCCACCGCACGCCTTCGGTGATCTCATGCCAGATGCTCCGTCCGGCCTCACGGGGTCGCACCGATTCCCGGGCGCGGATGCGGAGGAGGAACGCGGCCGACACGAGGAAGCCGGCGGCGTCGAACAGCATCGCGGTCGGCGCGCTGAGCGCCTGCACGAGGATCCCGCCCAGCGACGGCCCGGCGACCTGAGCCACGGCACTCGACGCCTGCAACCGGCTGTTCGCGGCGACGATCGATGGCCGTCCGACGAGCGACGGGACGAGCGCGGCGCGCGCGAATTCGGTCGAGATGGCGAACAGACCGGCGAGGAACGCGACGACGTACAGCTGCGGGAGGCCGAGGCGCCCGAGGGCGGCGGCCACCGGGATCGAGCCGATGACGGCCGCGCTGCCGATATCCGACCCGACGAGGATCGGCCGCCGCGGCAGCCGGTCGACCCACGCGCCGATGAACAGTCCGACCACGAGCGACGGCGCCATCCGGAACGCGACGAGGAGACCGGTCTCGGTCGCGCCGGCGCCGAGCACGAGCACCGCGGTGAGCGGCAGGGCCAGCACGGTGACCTGGCTGCCGATCACCGCGATCGTGAATCCGGCCCAGAGCTTCGCGAAGTCCGAGCGCGCGCCGAGCGAGCCGGCCGGTGATGCCATCATCTGATGATGACCGAAGCGCTGGACCGTCCGGAGCTCGACATCGCGAGCCGGCTGCTCATCGTCGATGACAGTGCCGCGGTGCGCGAGGGCCTGCGGGCGCTCATCGCGACGGACCGGAGCCTTCGCACCGTGGGCGAGGCGGCGAGCGGTGAGGAGGGGCTCCAGCTCGCGCGCACGCTGAGCCCGGACATCATCCTGCTCGACAACGAGATGCCCGGTATGAACGGGATCGAGCTCCTGCCGGCGTTCCGGCACGAGCTGCCCGGCACCCGGATCGTGATGTTCACGCTCTCACCGGCGATCGGCGACGAAGCGCGATCGCTGGGTGCGAGCGCGGTCGTGAGCAAGGACGGCGGCGACGCCACCCTGCTCGAGACGCTCCGTCAAGTCCGGCGAGGCGAGCGCTCGACCACCGTGCGCCTTGCGACGGTCGCGCGGCTCCGACGGGATCGACCACGCGTGTCGGCACTGAGCGTCGTGGTCGTGATCGCGGCGCTCGGCATCTACGCGATCGTGCTGTCGGCGCTCGCCGCGGTGCTCTCGTCGCGCGAGACGATCCTCGTCGTCTTCGGGACCGTACTCGGAGCGCTCGTCATCGCGATGATCGTCGCCGGCACCGGTGCGCTCAGGCCGCTGAACGCCCGCGGCCACGCCGATGAGGCCCTGGGGAACGCGGTCGGCGCGGGCGCAGGCGCGGATGAGGTCGTTCGCTTGATCCGCTCGGCCCTGGCCTGCGATGCGGCGATGCTGTTCGCCCTGTCGAGCGCCGGCCGCGGGATCCACGTCGTGAGCACCGTCGGGATCACCGACTTCGATGCCGAACGCACCTTTTTGGGTCTGCCCGCGCTCGCACGGTCGATGCGCGAGACGCGGATCGTCGAGACGACGTCCGACGACGATCTCGTCGCCGACTCACGCTCGGCGGCATTCGCCCCGATCATCTCCTCCGCCGGCACGCCGCTCGGGGTCATCGCGGTCTTCTATCGCCGCACGATGGTGCTCACGCATCCCGATCATCGCCGCCTGCGGACCGCGGCGATCGCGGCCGAAGCGGCGATCGAAGGCCTGGCGGGCTAGTGCGCGGCTAGGTCGGCCCGCGCCTCAAGAGCGGGGATCGTCACGGTGCCCATCAACCGGTCCACGTCCCACAATCGGATCGGCGTGCCACTCGCGCTGCGGAGAGCGGGTTCGCTGAAGTGGCCGGTCGTCATCACCATCGCGCCGTTCGCGTGCTCCCGCTGCATGGCTCCGTACAGCTCTTTGACCTGCGGTCCTTCCACCGGGAGGGCACCGAACCACCGCTTGCACTGGACGACCAGCCGTTCGCGCTCGCGCTCGGCGATGAGGTCGACGCCCGGCTCGGACAGGCCCGCGACGGGGATCACCGAATAGCCCTGCTCGCGAAGTCGGGTCGCGCACCAGTCGGCGAACCGCTCCGCGGTCAGCTCGCGCAGATCTCGAAGCGTCAAGCCGGCTGAGTCGACCGGACTGCGGATCGCGCGTCTCCATTCGAGCGCTGCCGCGACGGCGAGACAGAGGCCACCGCTCAAGGCGACCCAGGCGATCGGTCGGAGAGCCTGGCCGACGAGGATCCCGTATGGACCGGCGGAATCGAGGAGCAGGAGCGCGCAGGTCGCCGCACCGAGGAAGAACGCCGCCAGGAAGGTCACGCGCGGCGCGGCTTCGGACGGGGGAAGTTCGTCGAGGGAGAGCCGGCGGTGCTCGCCACGCGCGCTCATCGCGCGACCGTAGTCCCGCGCGCAGCGCCCTCGCAGCCCAACTTTCGTACCACGAGGGGGGACCGACAGCCGCTCGGCTGCCGACCGTCCGTACGTGCGGCCGGACCGGCTTCGCCGGCCCGGCCGAGCCCCATTCAGCTGGTGGAGATGGGGGAGGGTCGAACTCCCCGTCCAAGGCCCTTGACCGTATCGCGTCTACGAGCGTAGCCAGCGGTTTGTTGTCTCGCGGTCCCGGACGCGCACTGGCTCGCTTCCGGTCCCGCCAGCCCGTGATCTTTGATCCGCCTACCGGGCACTCGGCGGACCGCAGCCCCGCAAAAGTCGCCCTTCCCGGCCCGCGGGGCGGAGACCGGGAGGACGGTCACTGACTAGGCAGCGACTGCGTAAGAGGTGTTGCCAGTTACCTGGCGCCGTTCGGATTTACGAGGGGGAACGGCGTTCCTCGGCTCGCGACGATACGTTCGCCTGCCCTGTCGAAACCACGCATCCCCGTGCGTTCCTTCAGGAACACTCAAAGTCTATCGCTACCCTCGATCGGTGACGAGGCTCATCTTCGTGTCGTTGCTCGCAGTCGTTTCGTGCAGTGCAGCACCATCGGCCGTCGCCACCGCGACGCCTCGAGCGACGCCGACGCCCACACTGCTCGTCACGACGAGCGCACCGACCGCGTCTCCATCGGCAGTTGCCGCCGCGTTCCGTTACGTCGCCGTCGGCGCGTCGGACACGGTGGGCGTCGGCGCGTCCGACCCGCACACCGGCTCGTGGCCTGCGCGCCTCGCGGCACGACTGCCGGCAGGCACCGAGTACCTCAACCTCGGTGTCTCCGGATCCATCGCGTCGCAGGCCGCGCGAGAGCAGCTCCCCGCAGCGTTCGCCGCACGGCCGCAGCTCGTGACGATCTGGCTGGCGGTGAACGATCTCAATGCGAATATCTCGGCCGCCGACTACGCGACGGCGCTGCGTTCGGTCGTCGCCCCGCTCGTGTCAGGCACGACTGCGCGGATCTTCGTCGGCGACGTTCCCGATCTCCGTTCGGTGCCCGCCTATGCGGGGACCGATCAGACTGCGCTGCTCGCGCGTATCGCGGCGTACAACGCCGCGATCGCGGCACTTGCTGCGACGTTCGCCGAACGCGTGACGGTCGTCGATCTGTTCACCGGATCCGGGCCGCTCGTGAGCACGATCACCGTGTCGGCAGACGGGTTCCATCCGTCGGACGCCGGCTACGCCCTCATCGCCGATCGGTTCGCCGCAGCGATCGCCGGCGCCGGGATCGTCGTCCGCTAGAACGTCCCCGGCGTGCGGATCGCACTCCAGTGCGCGCCTCCGTCGATCGTGCGCTGGATCGCGCCGCGCACGGTCGCGTAGCCGACCTGCGCATCGCCGAACGTGATGACCGGCGGGACCGGCGCGGCCTGCTGGTAGTCGGTCGTGAAGGAGTGCCACGTCGCGCCACCGTCGGTCGTCTCCTTGGCGTTGCCGGGTGAGCTGATCTGCAGCCACCGGGTCGCCGTCACGAACGCGATGACGTCCTGCTGGTTCGGCGCCGTGTTCGCGTAGGTCCAGGTCGTGCCGCCGTCGTTCGAGCGATACGCGTAGTGGTTGGCCTGGCCGGCGAGGTCAGCGAGCGCGGTCGATCCGAAGACGCGGACTGACACCACGGTGAGCCCGCCGGTCGATCCGGGTGCCTGGGGGACCGCCTGACCGCTGCTCCAGGTGCGTCCGCCGTCGGTGGTCCGGTACACGACCGGCGCGGTGGTCCCGTCGTACGCCGTGACCAGGCCATTGGTCGGATCGCGGAACGTCATGGTGTTCTTGCACTGCGCCGGGGGGATCCCGCTCACGGTGAGCGCCGACCACGTCGCGCCGGCGTCGGCCGTGTGCGACAGCGCGAACGACTGGGTCCCGCAGCCGGCCCCCACGGACCCGAGCGGGGCCAGCCAGCCTTCGTGGTCGTCGATGAAGGACAGGAGCGTGATGGGCGTCAGCGCTGGCGGTCTCTGCTCTTGCCACGTGTCGCCCCGATCGCTCGACCGGAACAACCGCGAATTCGCGACGAGCGCCCAGACCACCGTCGCCGATGGCGCGCTGAGCTGCGCGACGTTCGGCAGCGGGATGAGGGTCGCCGATGCCAACGCAGACGTCGTAGCCGTCGGCGCAGGGGTCGTGGCAGCTGCGGTCGGAGTCGGGGTCGAAGTCGGCGTCGGGCTCGCGGCGGCGACGCTCGCCGAGGCGCTGGGCGCGGCGGCGGGAGAACCACATGCGGCGACGGCAATGACGAACAGGAGTGCGGCCGGTCGTTTCATGGCATGAGTGTCGCCCGCCTGTGAGTCTCGCGCATCCGAGTTCCGGAGGCTAAGTCGTAGGCCATGGGCTCAGGCGGGAACGGCCTCGAGCACCGGCGCGGCCGGCTGCGCGGTCGCCGCGCGGACGGCGCGGTCCATGACCACGAGCCCGGCGACCATCAGGCCGATCGCCCCGACCATCACGGCCTGCGGCGAGAACGCGGTGAGCAGCGCGGATGCGGCGAACGGCGCGACCGTGCCGCGCATCCCCATGAGCGAGGATTGCGCCACGGCGTAGTCGCCGACCCGCTCGCGCGGTGCCAGCTGAACGATGTTCGTGAAGAACGTGATGTCGCCGCCCGCGTTGGTGATCCCCGCGATCACCGCGACCGGCAGCAGGAACACGGTGCTCGGGGCGAGCAGATAGCCGAGCGGCATGAGCAGGACGAGCGCGGTGTTGATCACCGTGAGGCGCAGCGACGAGCCGCGGTCGATGAACCGGCCCCACACGAAATACGCGACCACCGCGCTGCCGGCCTGGAGCGCGGTCATATAGCCGACGAAGCTGTTCGGCGCGTTGAAGTGGTCGACGAGCAGGATCGGGTAGAGCGCCGCGTTCATCAGGTTGCCGAACCCGAAGATCGTGAACGACAGGAGCAGGCGGCGGAACCGGTGGTCGCGCCACACGTCGCGCGCGATCCGGGACGGGCGATGCCGCACGGTCGGGATCGCCGGCGGATCGTGCCGGATCCGTCCGAACGCGATCGCGCCGGGCAGCGAGATGGCGGTCGCCACCGCGAAGACGATCGTCGCAGGCACGGCGTCGATGAACATGCCGGCGAGCGTCGCGCTCGCGATGCTCGCGATCGAAGAGCCGATGCGGACCTTACCCATGGCCGATCCGCGCTCGCTATCGGGGTAGATCCCCTGCATGAGGGTCGCGTACGACGCCATGTTCGCGACGGCGATGATCCACATCGTCACGGACACGAACGCGAGCGCGAACGGCGTCGCGACGACGAGCACGCCGACGAGGAAGAGCGTGCGGGCGACGGTCGCAGTGACCGCCGTGATCGCGACCGGACGGAACCGCGCGAGCAGGTAGCCGAAGACCGGCGAGAACAGGTGACCGATGAACGGTCCGGCGACGACGAGCGCGACGTCCTCGGTCGAACCGCCCATCCGCCGGATCACCACCGGGAGGAACGCGACGATGACGCCGAGGTAGACGCCCGCCATCACGCCCGAGAAGGCGTCGATGCGGAAGTTGTTGCGGACCCGCTCCGCGGACCAGTTGCGTTCGGCCGTCGTCACGTGAGCAAAAATTAGCCGCGAAGTGTCCGCTCGTCGCCCCCTTTTCGGTGGCAATGAGCGCGAATGTGACGCTCCGAACTATTGGGTGGGGCCGAAGCCTCCCGGGCGGGGCGGCCGGACGCCACCCGGACGTGGTGGATAGGGCCGCCGGCCGGCGAATCCGCCTGGCCCACCTGGCCGGGGGCCGTTCCGGAAGCCACCGGGGCGCGGTGGACGGAAAGCGATCGGCCCGCGCGCGCCTGGCGCGGTCGAGCTGATCACGACGCGACGGTTGGGGTCCATGCCCACCGACTCGGTCTTGATGCCGGGCTGCTCCTGCACGGCGAGGTGCACGATCCGCCGCTCGTACGCGAGCATCGGCTCGAGCGTCACCGCCTGTCCGGTCGTCTTCACGCGGCTGGCCACGCGGCGCGCGATCTCGCGCAGCTGATCCTCGCGCCGCTTGCGATAGCCCTCGACGTCCACCGGGACGTGCACCGTGTGGCCGACCGACTTCGAGGTGATCGCCGAGACGATCTGCTGAAGCGCGACCAGGTTCTCGCCGCCCCGGCCGATGAGCGCGCCGAGCTCCGCACCCTCGACCTCGAGCCCTTCCATCCCGGCACGGTCATCCACGGTGACGTCAGCCTCGACGTCCATCTTCTCGAGGAGCGCGACGAGCACGGTCCGGCCGAGCGCCAGGTCCTCCGCAAGGAGCGGCGTGGCCGCCTCCGCCTCGTCCGCGGCACGATCGGCCGCGCGCTCGGCCGCGGCCCGCACCGCATCCGGGCGCCGCGGCACCTCGCGCTCGTCGATCACGGGCTCGGGCTCGATCGCACGCTCCTCTTCGGTGAACGAGAGCAGCACACGCGCGTCGACCCCGCCCATGCCGAGCATGTTCGCGGGCTTGCCGCGCTCCAGGATCTCGATGTCCACGTCCGATCGCTTGCGACCCAGCTCGAGCAATCCGCGCTCGATCGCCTCTTCGACGGTGCGTCCGGTGAATTCCTCGCCACGCAGCGGCATCGCGTCCCCCCTCGCGCCCCCTTCGCCTCATGGCGAAGGGAGCTTGCTACTTCTTCTTGTTGTTGTTCGCCTTCCGCTGACGGCGCGCCTCGCGGGTGTTCTGCGCGCCGGGACCGTTCGGTGCAAGCGCGGCCTTCGCCGACATGTCGCGCCGCTCCTCCTCGAGGGCCGCCTGCTGCCGCGCTGCGAGCGTGCGGTCGGCCGGAGACGGGATGTTCCGGAGGAACGGGAGGAATCGCGGCAGCTGCCCCCACCCGCTCACGAAGTATTGCTGGACGATGCCGAAGCACGTCGTGGTGACCCAGTACAGGCCGAGGCCTGCGGGCAGGCTCCACGCGATGAAGACCGTGATCAGCGGGAAGTAGTACTGCATCGACTGCATCATCTTTTGCTGCGAGTCGACGGTCTTTGGCTGCGCCATCGGCTGGAACATGACCGACGAGATCAGCTGCGTGGCGCCCGCGAGGATCGGCAGAACGTGCCAGGGGTCCGGCGCGCCGAGGCCGCAGGCTTGCCCGATCGCCGCGTTGGCGCACGACACCATCCACGGCAACCAGTGCGCGGTGAGGTCCAGCAGCTGGTCCGGCGCCAGTGGATTTGGAATGAATGGAATGAGGTCCGGAGCCAGCGTCGCGCCGGTCAGGTGCGGCGTCTGGATGAAGGCCTGGTACATGGCGAGGAGCAATGGCATCTGCAACAAGATCGGGAGACAGCCCATCGCGGGGTTGTAGCCGCGCTCCTGGTAGAGCTTCATCTGCTCCTGGCTGAGGCGCTGCTTGTCGGCGCCGTACTTGGACTTGAGGTCCGCCATCGCCGGCGCGAGCTCCTGCATCGCCCGCTGGTTGCGGATCTGGATCTTGAACAGCGGGTAGAGCGCGAGGCGGATGGCGACCGTCACGAGGACGATGGCGAGCCCGAAATCGCGGACCAGGTCGTACGCGCCGACGAGCAGTGAGATGAGCGGATGGACGAGGAGGAAATTCCAGTACGGCGCGAGGAAGTCGAGCACCTAGCGACCCGCGGCTTTCTGCGGGACCGGGTCGTACCCACCGCGCGCGAACGGGTTGCACGACAGCACGCGCCGGATCGCCATCAGCGAGCCGCGCCATGCGCCGTACCGCTCGACGGCCTCCATCGCGTACTCGGAGCACGTGGGTGAGTAGCGGCAGGCGGCCGGCAACGACGGGCTGATCTGGGCCTTGTAGAACCGGAGCCCGGCGAGCAGGGCCCGCTTCACGCGAACACCGCGTCGAGCTCACGCTCGACCGCGCCGCGCACCAGCTCGGCCGGGGCGTCGAGCGCGCCCTTCCGCACCATCACGACGAGATCGATACCGCACGGTGCGTCCGGTCGCGTGGCCAGGGCCAGCCGGACGGCCTCGCGGACGCGCCGCCGGGCGCGGTTGCGCTGGACGGCGCCGCCAACAGCGCGCGACGCGGCGACCGCGAGGCGCACGGCCGGTCCATCGGTCGCCAGTGCGCGGAGGGAGAACAGCGTGTCGTTTCGCGCCACACCTTCGGCTCGAACGCGTGCGATGTCTTCCCCTCGCCGCAATCGCGCGGCGTGCATCACTGCGTGCTTAGACGACGGTGAGTCGCTTGCGACCACGGGCTCGCCGCGCAGCGAGGACCCTTCGGCCGCCCGTCGTCTTCATGCGAGCACGAAATCCGTGCACACGCGAGCGGCGACGGGTCTTTGGCTGGTATGTACGCTTCACGATCGAGTCCCCTTCTCGAAAAGCTGACGCTGATCACGTCGGATGTGTGAGCGAAAGTCTATCAGCCCGAGTCCGTTGTCATTCCTTGCCTTGCCGCGCGTTCCGACACGGGGGTATAGTTCGCGGGCTTCCAGGGGAGCCATCATCCTGCGACCGGCATCGCGATCCGCAACACGATCCGTGCGAGTTACGTTCTATGGCAGGCGCGCATCTCGAGTGGGGAGCATCCGTGACGTCTGACTCGCAGCTGGGAGCAGAGACTCGCATCAACCTCAAGGAGCTGTGGCGCGCCGCCCTCGGTGAGCTGCAGCTCGCGATGCCGAAGGCGAACTACGACACCTGGTTCAAGGAGACGTACGTCGTCAGCGAGGAGGACGACGTCTTCTGCATCGGCGTCCCGAACGCGTTCGCTCGCGAGTGGCTCGAGAACAAGTACCGCAGTCACGTGCGCGCGTCGCTCCAGCGGCTCGTGGGACGGACCGTGGACGTACGGTTCATCACCGTGCCCGGCGGCGCAGGGCCGGCGGCCGGGACCGGGCAGCGGCCCGCGAATCCCGCGTATTCCGGCCAGAATGTCGACGGTTCGAGCGCCTCGGTCACGCCGGTGGCCCCGCCGTCCGAGCGCCGGAGTGAGGGTGCGCCGGTCACGGCGATCCTCAACCCCCGCTACACGTTCGCCACGTTCGTCGTCGGTTCCAACAACCGGCTCGCGCATGCCGCTGCCCTCTCCGTCGCCGAGCGTCCGGGGCACTCGTACAACCCGCTGTTCGTGTACGGCGGGAGTGGCCTCGGCAAGACGCACCTCATGCACGCGATCGGTCACGCCGTCCTGTCGCGCCACCCGAAGAAGCGCGTCGCGTACGCGACGAGCGAGAAGTTCACGAACGAGTTCATCAACTCGATCCGCGGACAGAAGTCCGAGGAGTTCCGCGAGCGCTACCGGCGGATCGACGTGTTGCTCATCGACGACATCCAGTTCATCGCCGGCAAGGAAGGCACCCAGGAGGAGTTCTTCCACACGTTCAACGCGATCCACGAAGAGGGCAAGCAGATCATCATGTCGAGCGATCGGCCGCCGAAGGCGATCCCGCAGCTGGAGGACCGCCTCCGGTCACGATTCGAGTGGGGCCTCATCGCCGACATCTCGGCTCCGGACCTCGAAACGCGCACCGCCATCCTTCGGGCGAAGGCTGAGGCCGCGAATGTCGCGGTGCCGCCGCCGGTCATCGACTTCCTTGCGCAGCGGATCGTGTCGAACATTCGCGAGCTCGAGGGCGCGCTCACGCGGATCGTGGCCTACGCGACATTGAACGCGGTCGCGGTCACGACCGAGCTCGCTCAGACCATGCTCCAGAACATCCTGTACAACCCTCGCCGGCAGTCGCTCTCGCCTGAGCGGATCGTCGAGACCGTCGCGAAGTACTACGGCGTGCCCTCGGACCAGCTGCGGGGCAAAGCCCGCGACAAACAGATCGTGCTGCCGCGCCAGATCGCGATGTACCTGATGCGCGAGGAGACCGAGGCTCCGCTCCTGCGGATCGGCGAGGCCCTGGGTGGCCGCGACCATTCGACCATCCTTCACGGCTGCGAAAAGATCGAGCGCGAGATGGGCGAGAACGACGACTTCCGCCGTGACATCAACTCGCTTCGCGAGCTGCTCTACGCGGAGTAACGGCCGATACACGCGTCTGGCTGTGTGGATAAGCGACCGGGACGTGTGGATAAGGACCCGCATTCGTGGACAACCGGCCCCTTAAGGTGTCTGTGGTCGTCCGGCCTGTAGCATTTCCCGACAACACCGAACCGGCTGTCCCGGGCCGTCCGCAGCGCGTCCCCGAGCCGTCCACCGGCCTGAATGCGGATCCGATCAAGCGGAGCGCGACGATCCGGCGCGACACGTCATAGTCCACACCGCTACTACTGCGACTGGCGTTCTGATCAACTTCTAGCTACGAGGACGTGGAGGGGGAACTCACGTGAAGGTCAGCTGTCTGCAAGAGAACCTCGCGCGCGGTCTGTCGATCGTGGGCCGCGGGGTCTCGACGAGAGGCACGCTGCCGATCCTGGGCAACGTGCTCCTGCGGACCGACAGCGGCCGGCTCAAGCTCACCGCGACGAACCTCGAGATCGGGGTCAATTGCTGGGTGCCGGCGAAGATCGAGGATGAAGGTGCGATCACCGTGCCGGCAAAGCTCTTCACCGACTTCGTGAACTCCCTCCCCGCCGGGCCGATCGAGATCGCGCTCAACGTGCGCACGAAGACGATCCACCTGAAGAGCGCCACCACCGAAGCCAACCTCAAGGGGCTCGACGCGGAGGAGTTCCCGATCATCCCGGCCATCCCGGACAAGCCGACCACCCGGATGTCCCAGGGCGTCCTGCGCCGGATGATCAATGAGGTGGCGTTCGTCGCCGCGACCGACGATTCGCGTCCCGTATTGACCGGGGTGCTCACCACCTTCGAGGGCACCGAGGTCACGATGGCCGCGGCGGATCCGTACCGCCTCTCCGTGCGGCGGGCGCCCCTGCTCACAAAAGTCGACCCAAAGGTCGAGATCATCATCCCGGCCCGGAGCCTGTTCGAGGTCGCTCGCATCGTCGACGACTCCGACTCGCCGGTCGACATCCTGGTGACGCCCAACGGCAGCCAGGTGATCTTCCACACCGAGGAGGCCGACCTCGTGTCGCGGATCATCGAGGGTCAATTCCCGAACTACCGGCAGGTCATCCCGACGAGTCATTCGACGAAGGTCACGGTGTCACGCGACGAGCTGCTCAAGGCTACAAAGCTCGCCTCGTATTTCGCCCGCGACGCGGCCAACATCGTGCGGTTCGCGGTCGATCCCGCGCAGGAGGTCCCGCTCGTCGTGAGCGCGACCGCTGCCGAGGTCGGGGACAACACCTCGCGCGTCGATGCCACGGTCGAGGGTCAGGCGACCGCGATCGCCTTCAACTCCCGCTTCGTCGCCGATGCCCTCGGCAGCCTGGCGGCATCCGAGGTCGCCCTCGAGCTCGGCGGACCGCTGGCCCCCGGCGTCGTGCGCATCGTCGGCGACGACAGCTACCTGCACGTGGTGATGCCGCTCCGCATTCCCAGTTGAATGGGGCTCGGCCGCGGCCGGCGTAGCCGGCCCGGCCGCACGATAGGGACGACATGCGTGTCGCCAGGATCCTGCTCGAAGACTTCCGGAGTTACGCGAGGACGGAACGCGTTCTCACCCCGGGAGTCACCGCCCTGGTGGGTCGGAACGGTGCCGGGAAGACGAACGTCCTCGAGGCGATCCACCTCATTGCCCGCGGCGATTCACCGCGCGCCCGTGACGACTCGGAGCTCGTTCGCTGGGGTGCGAACACCGCCCGGGTATCCGCCCGCGTCGAGCGCGTCGACGACGCGCGCACCGTTGATGTGCTCCTGTTCGCCCCACCGGCCGGCGAGCGCCGCCGGCCCCGGCGGTACCTCCTCGATGGGGCCGGCAAGCGCGCAGACGAGGCGATCGGGGAGCTCGCGGTCGTGTCGTTCTTCCCCGAGGACGTGCAGCTGCTCGCCGAAACCCCGAGCGCCCGGCGGCGCTACCTCGACGCGATGGTGGGCCAGGTGCACAAACGGCATCGCGCCGAGTCGCGCGAGTACGGGCGTGTGCTCGAGCAGCGCAACGCGCTCCTACGCGTGTTGCGGGACGAAGGTCGGCCGACGTCCGAGCTTGCGTTCTGGGACAGCGAGCTCGTGCGGCTCGCGGCCTCGATCTCGCTCCGCCGGCTCGAGGCCGTCCGGGAGCTCGTCGCGCCGTTCCGCGAGGCCGCGACGCGATTCAGCGGCGCCGACGCGCTCTCACTTGCGTACGCGGCGCAGGTGGAGGGAGACACGTTCGAGGAGCGCCAGGCCGCGTACCTCACGCTGCTCGACTCCAAGCGCGATCGCGAGATCTGGCAGGGGACCACGCTCGTCGGCCCACACCGCGAGGACCTCGCGGTCAGCGCGCTCGGCCGGGCACTTCCCACGTTCGCGTCGCGCGGCGAGCAGCGGAGCGCCGTGCTGTCGCTCAAGCTCGCGGAGGCGGCGTGGATCCGCGAGCGCGTCGGCGAGCTCCCCGTCTTCCTGCTCGACGACGTGCTGAGCGAGCTCGATCCGGGGCGGCGCGACGCGCTGGTCGACGCGCTGCCCGACGACGCGCAGACGCTGCTGACCGCGGCGTTCGAGGCCGGCGTTCCGGAACGGCTCATCGAGCGAGCGGATGTGCTGCGGGTGAAGGACGGGGTCATCGGATGAGGCCGATCGGTGGCGCGATCGATCGAGCGCTCCGCAAGCTTGGCCTCGAGCGGGACATCGCCCGTGTATCGGCGCTCGACGCGTGGCCCGGCGCCGCGCGCGACGTGTTCGGACCTTCGGCCGGTGCGACGCGGGCCGTCGGCTTGAGCGAGCGCGCGCTCATCGTCGCGGTGCCGGATGCGACGTGGTCCGGCGAGATCAGGCTGCGCGAGGCCGAGCTCGTCGCCGCGATCGCGCGGCGCGCGGCCAGCGACATTGACCACATTCGCACGGTTCCCGCGACGGAACGGGGCCACTAGCGGCCGAGCGACTCCTGAGTCGGTGGTCATTGGCAGCATGTGCCGGGTGCAGCCGGTCTCCAGAGTCATCGGCGTGACTGTCTTGGCGTGTGCCGCGATGGCCCTCAACTCAGCGCAGGCCCTCGCCGATGGGGGACCGGTCAAGCCCACCCCGACCCCGCGGCCAACGGCGGTCACCCAGAGCATCACGCCGCAGGAGTACGCGCAGGCCCAGGCGATCGCCCAGGCGACCTCGCTCAGCGTCCGCATCGATGCCGAGCGCGCGCTGGCCGCGAGCGAGCGCGCGTTCCTCGATCAACGCATCGTGCAGGTGCGCGCGGAGCGCGAGCAGATCATCGCGCGCATCGCGGCGCTCCAAGCCGAAGCAGCGCAGCGGCAGGCGGAGCTCGACCGGCTCGTTCAGCAGCAATACCGGGCGTCACAGCACACCCCGCTCGAGGTGCTCATCGCGACCGGCTCGGTGCTGAGCGCGATCCAGGCCACGGACGCGCTCGGCTCGCTGGCCGATGCGCAGCACGCCGCGCTCGTGGAGCTCCAGCGGGTCCAGGCCGATCTCGAGTCGCAGCGCGCCGACCTTGCGGCACACGAGGCCGATCTTCTGTCCATGAACGGCTCGCTCGCGGCCAAGGACGCCCAGCTGGCGAAGCTCGCGGCGCAAGCCGACCGCCTCGCCGCCGGCGGCTCCGCCGCGGAGATCGGCGTGCTCGCGGACCTGGTCGAGACCGAGCTGGCCGCGACCGCGAAGGTCGACCAGCTCATCGCGGCGGCCGCGGCCGCCGCAGGCGCGCCCGCGTTCCAGCAGGCCCTGCGCTGGGTCTGGCCGTCCCAGGGCCCGGTGAGCCAGCCGTTCGGTCCGACCGC
>Ga0075425_100002384_pt1 | contig 18839 bp, 17 predicted proteins | sample SoiMethybrSBSTD4_FD_75300 | JGI IMG/M metagenome (GOLD analysis project Ga0075425, IMG submission 75300) | Bulk soil microbial communities from a Populus tree surrounding site in Tennessee, USA - Soil MetaG P. TD hybrid SBSTD4 | ecosystem: Environmental > Terrestrial > Soil > Tree plantation... | reverse complement strand
TCGGGAACGACGTCTTCTCGCAGTGGGATCCCGACTACGACCCGTCGCTGAAGCGTGACCAGGATCTCGAGCAGGCGAAGTCGCTACTGAAGAAGGCGGGCCAGGAGGGCCTCACCGTCGAGCTCAACACCGCCGACTTCGCGGTTGGCGTGCTGCAGGCCGCGCAGGTGTTCGCCGAGCAAGCCAAGGGCGCCGGCGTGACGGTCAAGGTCAACCAGGTGCCGGTGGGCACGTTCTACGGGCCCAACTACCTGCAGTGGACGTTCGCACAGGACTTCTGGGGCTACAGCCCCTACCTGAGCCAGGTCGCGCAGGGGTCGCTGACCACCTCGCCGTTCAACGAGACGCACTGGAACGACCCCGAATACGTGTCGCTGTACAAGCAGGCGAACGCCACCACCGACGATTCGAAGCGCAAGGACCTGGTCTACGCCATGCAGAAGATCGACTTCGACCGCGGCGGCTACATCATCGCCGCTTACAACAAGCTGCTCGACATCACCACCTCGCGCGTGCACGGCTTCGAGCCGGCCGGCACCGGCATCGTGCTGGGCAACGCCGACTGGGCCCACGCCTGGATGAGCTAGGAAAGGGCGCCCGTGTACTACTACATCGAGTACGTCGAGCCGAAGCCCGGCGTCCCCCAGCAGCGGTTCCAGGAGGTGGTGACGATGGCGTCTGACCGCTGGGCCGAGCAGCACCCCGACGACGAGCTGGTGCTGAACATCGGCCGCACCTGGCGGCTGGGCCCGCGGCCCGGCCTCTACCTGACCATCTGGCGGGTGCGCGACCTGGCCATCCTGCACCGCTGGGAAGGCGAGTTCCAGACGGCACAGATCCAGCAGGAGCACAGCGAGTTTACCGAGGTGGCGACGATCGTCGATGCCGGCCTCTACGCCGACCTCGGCCACGAGGTCTGGTAGTGCAGGTTGAGCCGCGCCGCGAGCCCGACCGGTTCGGCCGGCTCGACGGCCGGGTGGCCGTGGTCACGGGCGCGGGCAGCGGCATCGGCCGCGCCATCACGATCGAGCTGGTGGCGGCCGGCGCGCACGTGCTGGCCACCTCGCGCAGCGAGGCGTCGGCAGCAGAGACGGCGGCGCTGGCCGCCCTCAAGGAGGACGACGCCTGTGACGCAATCGGCATGGACGTCACCAGAGAGGCGGAGCGCCGGCGACTGGCCGACCGGCTGCTGTCCGGGCCTGGTCGCGTCGACGTGCTGGTGACGAACGCCGGCATCGACCTCGACCATGAGCCGGCGGTGAACGACCTCGGCGACGACGAGTGGGACCGGGTGCTCGAGACCAACCTCTCTTCCGTGTTCCGGCTCGTCCGCGATCTGCTGCCGATGATGGGGGCGGGAGCGTCGATCGTCACCATCGGCTCCGCCACCTCCTTGATCGGGCGGGCCTACGCGGCCGCCTACGTCGCCTCCAAGGGCGGCTTGCTGCAGCTGACCCGGGCGCTGGCGGTCGAGCTCGCGCCGCGCGGGGTGCGCGCCAACTGCGTCTGCCCTGGCAACATCGACACGCCGCTCACCGATCGCTTTGCGGCAACGGCGGACGACCCGGCGGCGGCTCTCGCCGCCTACGCGGCCGAGGCGCCTATGGGCCGGCTGGGGTCGGCTGAGGAAGTCGCCCGCTGCGTGCGCTTCCTGGCCTCGGACGCGTCGTCGTTCGTGACCGGATCCGCGCTCGTCGTCGACGGCGGGATGACCGTCAGCTAGCCGCATGAGCAGCGTGCCGGCCAGCCAGAGCGAGCAACGGAGCGATAGTCGCGCCCGGTGGTCCGACAGCATCGTGCTACGGACGATCGTGCGGCGGCTGCTGCTCGGCCTGCTGACCCTGTTCCTGGTCTCAGTGGTGGTGTTCGCCGCCACCCAGCTGCTGCCGGGAGACGCGGCCCGGGCGGTGCTCGGCCGCGACGCTACGCCGGATCGACTCGCCGCCTTCCGGCGCGAGTTCCACCTCAACGAGTCGTGGCTGCAGCAGTACTGGTCGTGGCTGTCGAACCTGCTGACGGGCAACCCCGGCACCTCGATCGCGAACGGGCTGCCGGTCTGGTCGGGTGTCGAGCCGCGGATCGTCAACTCGCTCTATCTGCTGATCGTGGTCGCGCTGGTCGGCATCCCGCTCTCGATCGCGCTGGGCGTGTGGGCCGCGCTTCGCCGCGACCGCCTGTTCGACCACGCCACCTCCACGATCACCCTGGCCGCGGCGGCGCTGCCCGAGTTCGTGGTGGCAATCGCGCTGATCATCCTGTTCGCCACAATCGTGCTGCAGGTGCTGCCTCCGGTGTCGCTGGTGGCGCCGGGCACCAGCGTGTGGTCGCACCCGACCGTGCTGGTGCTTCCGGTGGCCACGCTAACGATCGCGGTGGTGCCCTACATCTACCGGATGTGCCGGGGGGCGATGATCGAGGTGCTGGAGAGCGAGTACATCGAGATGGCCCGGCTGAAAGGCACGCCGCGCCGGGTGCTGCTGCTGCGCCACGCCTTGCCCAACGCGCTGGCACCGACCGTGCAGGCGATCGCCCTCACCTTCGCCTACCTGGCCGGCGGGGTGGTCGTCGTCGAGTACATCTTCGGCTACCCCGGCATCGGCCAGGGGCTGGTCAATGCGGTCAGCGCCCGCGACCTGCCCACAATTCAGCTGATCGTGCTGATCCTGGCCGCGTTCTACGTGCTCGTGAACATCATCGCCGACGTGGTCGTGATCCTGGTCACCCCGAAGCTGCGGACGTCGTCGTGACGACGCAACCTGAGACGGCACCAGCCACCCCACGGCGGTCGCGGGGGTTGTGGCTCGACGTGCTGGCGCGAACGTGCCGTTCGCGGCGCGGACTGGTCGGGCTGGCGCTGGTGACCCCGGTCGTGCTGATCGCGGTGCTCGGACCCTTCCTGGCACCCAAGTCGCCCACAGCATTCGTCGGCCTGCCCTACGCCGGACCCAGCTCGGAGGCCTGGCTGGGCACCGACGGCATCGGCCGCGACGTGCTGTCGCGGGTGTTGTGGGGAGGTCGCGAGATCCTGGCGTTGGCCGTGCTGGCAACGGTGATCGGGATCGTGGTGGGAACCGCACTGGGCACCACCGCCGGCTACGTCAAGGGGGCGCTGGACGAGGCGATCATGCGTACCCTGGACGTGGCGCTGGCATTCCCGCAGATCATTCTGGCGCTGCTCCTGGTCAGCATCATCGGCCCCGAGCTGTGGCTGGTCTGCCTGGCGGTGGCGGCGATCCATGCGCCGCAGGTTGCGCGCGTGGCCCGGGCGGCCACGCTGCGCACGGTTGAGCAGGATCACGTCAAGTACGCCGAGGCGTTCGGCATCCCCCGCCGCCGGGTGATCCTGGGCGAGGTGGTGCCGAACATCATCAGCCCCGTGATGGTTGAGGCGGGGCTGCGGTTGACGTACTCGATCGCGATCATCGCCTCGCTCAGCTTCCTCGGCTTCGGCCTGCAGCCGCCGTCGGCCGACTGGGGGCTGATGGTGAACGAGAACCGGATCGGCATCCAGCAGAACCCCTGGCCGGTGGTCACTCCGATCGTGCTGATCGCGATCCTCACGGTCGGCGTCAACATGTTCAGCGACGCGGTCGCCCGCTCCGCGCTCGGGATCGAGGCGCCGATCGCGCCGCCGTCCATGAGCGGCTCCGACGACGTGCTCGGCGGCGCCGAGCACGTCGCGACGGAGGTGCCGGCGTCGTGACCCCGGAGCCCGTGCTGTCGGTCGAACGGCTGGTGATCGAGGTGGCGCGGACGGGCGCGCGGGTGGTCGACGACGTCTCGCTGACGGTGGGGCCGGGCGAGGTGTTGGGCCTGGCCGGCGAATCCGGCTGCGGCAAGACGACCCTGTCGCTGGCGCTGCTCGGCTACACCCGCCGCGGCCTGGCCGCCTCCTCCGGCCGCGTCCGCGTCGGCGACCGCTCGCTGCTGGAGATGGGCGAGGAAGCGCTGGAGCACGAGCGCGGCTCGCTGGTCACCTACGTCCCACAGGATCCCGCCTCGGCGCTCAACCCGGCGCTTCGGGTCGGCACCCAGCTCGAGGAGGTGATCAGCTTCCACCGCCGCAACGAGGACCGGGCCGGCCGGCGCGTGTTGGTCACCAAGGTGCTGGAGGATGTCGGGCTGCCGACGACGCGGTCGCTGCTCGAGTCCTATCCGCACCAGCTGTCCGGCGGCCAACAGCAACGAATCGCGATCGCGATGGCGATCGTAAACCGGCCGCGGCTGATCGTGATGGACGAGCCGACCACCGGCCTCGACGTCACCACCCAGGCGCGCGTGCTGCAGACGATCCGCGACGTCTGCCGGGAGCACGGCGGCGGAGTGGTGTATGTGACGCACGACCTGGCCGTCGTCTCCAGCCTGGCCATCCGGGTCGCCGTCATGTACGCCGGCCGGCTGGCCGAGGTCGGTCCCGCCGACCAGGTGCTGCAGCGACCGGCCCACCCGTACGTGCACGGTCTGCTGCAGGCGGTGCCGGACATCGAGGGTCGCCGCGAGCTGACCGGCATCCCCGGTCAGGCACCGGATCCCGGCCGGCGGCTGGAGCAGTGTCTGTTCGCGCCGCGCTGCCCGCTGGCGGTGGCGGAATGCCGGCAGGCGATCCCGCCGCCGGTGGCGGTCGGGGAGGGCCACCGTGCGTGGTGCATCCGCGTGGCCGAGCAGGCCGGCGCCCCCGTGGCCGGCCCCGGGGTCGCGCCGCGCGAGGTGGCAGCCGACGGTAGCGGGGCGCTGCTGGCGATCGACGACCTGAACGCGGGCTACGGATCGCGGCCGGTGCTGCACGGCATCTCGCTGTCGATCCCGACCGGCGCCAGCCTGGCGCTGGTGGGGGAGTCCGGGTCGGGGAAGACGACGCTCGCACGCTGCATCGCCGGCCTGCACACCGGGTACACGGGGACGATCTCGCTGGCCGGCGCCCAGCTCGCCAGGGCTGCGCGGGCGCGTCCTGCCGCCGCCCGCGAGGCGATCCAGTATGTGTTCCAGAACCCCTACTCGTCGCTCAACCCGCGGCGCTCGATCGAGGAGTCCATCGCCCAGCCGCTGCACTACACCGAGGAGCACCCCGACCGCGCCGAGATCGACCGCCGTGTCGGCCGCGCGCTGGACAGCGTGTCGCTGAGCGCGGCCGTCCGCCGCCGCTACCCGCACGAGCTGTCCGGCGGCCAGCGCCAGCGGGTTGCGATCGCCCGCGCGCTGATCGTGGAGCCGCGGCTGCTGGTCTGTGACGAGGTCACATCCGCCCTCGACGTGTCCGTGCAGGCGGTGGTCATCGAGCTGCTCGACGAGCTACGACGCCGCCGCGGCCTGAGCATGCTGTTCGTCACCCACAACCTCGCGCTGGTGCACAGCGTGGCCGACGAGATCGCGGTGATCGAGGAGGGCCGGATCCTGGAGCGGGGCCCGGTCGAGCGGGTGCTGGCCAGACCGACCAGCGAGGCGACCCGAGCCCTTGTCGCAAATGTGCCCCGGCTGGCGCCCGTCGCGTCCGGCGCCGGATGAGCGGCGCCGCGCTCGGCATCGACGTCGGCCTGACCGGAGCGCGGGCCGCCCTGGTGGCGGCGGACGGCCGCATCGTCGCCCGCAGCCGGACGCTGGGCTCAGCGACGGAGGATCCGCGCGGCTGGTACCAGCAGCTGCGGCAGGCCGTCGCCGAGGTGCGCGATCAGGCACCGGACGCCCGCACCGCCGTCATGACGGTGGCCGGCGCCGGCTGCCGTCCGGTACTGGTCGACGAGCAGCTGCAGCCGCTGCTGCCGGCGCGACTGGCGGCGCACGATGACCGCACCGCGGCGCAGCGGGCGCAGCTGGCACAGAAGCTTGGGGTGCCGGCTGGGGAGCTGGCTGACCACGCGGCGCCGACGCTGCTGTGGTGGCGCGAGCACGAACCGGACGCGTTCCGGCGCGCCGCGCTCGCGGTTGACACAACCGGACTGCTGGTCGGCCGACTGACCGGCGAACCGACCATCGACCGCATCACCGCGGCCGACTACCTGGTGCCGGGTGGCGAGCAGATCGTCCCGATCCCGGAGCCGCGGGAACCGGACGCGATCGCGGGCGAGCTGACGGCGCAGGCGGCCGTCGAGCTGGGGCTCGAGCCGGGCATCCCGGTCACCGTCGGCACCTACGACTCGTACGTCGACATCGACGCCCTCAGTGGGCGCTCGAGCGAGGGCAGCCTGCTGCTGGGGACGACGATGGTGCTGGCGACGGAGACCGACCTCGAGCCGGGCGCCGCCGGTGAGCTGCGCGTGGTCGAGGCTGTCCGCGGGCGGCTGCTCGGCGGCTGGACGTCGGCGGCGGGCGCGTCGATCGACTGGGCGCGTGACCGCTTCCGGAGCGGCGACCTGTCCGCGCTGGCGCCCGGATCGGGCGGCCTGCTGGCGCTCCCCTACCTCGCCGGCGAGCGAACCCCCGTCTGGGATGCCGAGGCCCGTGGGGCGATCGTTGGCCTCACCGCCGCAACCTCATCCGCCGAGCTGGAGCGCGCGATCATGGACGGCGTTGCGCTGTCCGGCCGCGACATCGCCGAGCGGCTGCGGGAGGCCGGCCACGACCCCGGCCGCTGGCGGGCCGGCGGCGGCGGCATCCACCACTCCGCCTGGCTGCAGTCCGCCAGCGACGCCCTGCGCGCGCCGATCGACGCGCACGACATCACCGGCGGCGTGGCCGCCGCCGTGTTCGGGCTGCGGTCACTCGGCGCCGATCCGGCCGTGCCGGTGGTGCGCACCGTCGAGCCCGACCCGGCCCGAGCCGACCGCTACGACCGCCTCTACCAGCTCTACCGTCGGCTCAATCCGCAGCTGGTCGAGACGATGCACGCGCTGGGCCGGCTCGACCGGGGTCACCAGTGACTGCCGAGCGCCACCGTGATCGCCTCGCCGTTGACCCCGCTGGCGTCGTCCGAGGCCAGGAACCGCACCACACCGGCGATCTCGCTGGGGTCGAGTACACGGTTGGCGGCATAGCTGGCCGCCCGCTCCTGCCACACCTCGTCCACCGTCTTGCGGGTGACCTCGGCCTCGGCGGCGGCATCGGCGTCGGCCATGGTGGTGCGCACCCAGCCGGGCAGGATGGCGTTGCAGGTGACGCCGTGGGGGATGGTGTCGGCGGCCACCGAGCGCATCAGCCCGATCACGCCGTGCTTGGAGGCGCAGTAGGCCGACATGGCAGGAGCGCCCACCTCCCCCGCCGTCGAGCTGATCATGACGATCCGCCCCCATCCGGCATCGATCATGTCGGGCACCGCCGTGCGCGTCAGCCAGAACGGCGCGTCCAGGTTGACGGCCATCGTCTCGCGCCAGATGGTGGTGGCCTGATCCCAGATCGGCCGCTCCTCGTACGACCCGATGCCGGCGTTGTTGACCAGGATCGAGATCGGCCCCAGCTGGCGGCGCGTCTCGTCGACGGCGTGGATGCAGCCGTCCTCCGTCGCCAGCGACACGGCCACGTACCGGCCGCCGATCCCGGCCGCGGCCGCCTGCAGCTCCGGCTCCGAGCGGGCGACCAGGCAGACCGAGGCGCCGTCGGCCGCCAGCGCCTGGCCGATGGCGAGCCCGATGCCGCGCCCGCCGCCGGTGACCAGCGCCACCCGGCCGTCGAGTCGCCCGGGCGTGCTCATGTCTGCGCCAGCGTTCGCTCGAGCATGCCGCCGTCGATGGGCAGGGAGACGCCGGTAATCATGCGTGCGGCGGGCGAAAGCAGCCACAGCACCGCGTCGGACACCTCGTCCGGCGTCACCAGCCGCTCGATCAGTTGGTCGGGAGCCCAGCGCGTGACCGCCTCGGTCTTGCTGAAGCCGGCGATCTCGACCTGGGCGTCGAACATGGGCGTGTCCACCCAGCCCGGGCAGATCGCGTTCACACGCACCCCCATAGGCGCCAGCTCGTTGGCGAGCGTCCGCATCAACCCGATCACGCCATGCTTGGACGCGTTGTAGGCGCCCGCCTCCGCGTAGCCGCGGAGGCCCGAGATCGAAGAGACGAGCACCATGCCTCCGCCCTCGCCCAGCTGCGGGATCGCCGCCTTGGCGGTGTGAAAGACGCCAGTCAGGTTCACGCGGATGACCTGATCCCATGCGCCGGGATCGAGGTTGCGGATCGACGCCACCGGGCCCAGCACGCCCGCGTTGGCCACCACCGCGCTGACCGGGCCCAGCTCGCGCGCGGCCTGTTCGGCGGCAGCACTGAGTGCGGCCCAGTCGCCCACGTCGGCCGCCAGCGCGATCGCCTCACCGCCGTCCGACCTGATCGAGGCGGCCACCCGTTCCACCGTGGCGAGATCGATGTCGAAACAGGCAACCTTCGCTCCCGCTTCCGCCAGCCGTTGCGCGTGTCGGGCGCCCATGCCACTGCCGGCACCGGTCACCCACGCGACGCGACCCTGCATCTGCGCTGGCGTACTCATGGCGGCCAACTCTATGCCAGCCGTGATGGGAGCGCGAGGGCAGCCGGCGCCGATATGGTGTGCCGACCGTGAGCGCGCCCACCGAGCAGCCGCCTGCCGCGCACCGCGCGACGGTGGGCGTGATCGGCGCCGGCAACGCGCTGTGGGCCTATCTGGCCGCGATCGACCGGCTGGCGGCGCGCGGCCTCGCCCGACCCGGCCGCATCTGCGCCCGCAATCGCTCGGCCTGGGCGCCGATCCTGGATAAGCGGCCGGATGCAGATCTCGTCGGCGATGCGTCCGAGGTGCTGGAGTCCGACGCCGACGTGGTGGTGGTCATCACCCCGCCCGACTCGCACGCCGAGCTCGCCTCAGCGGCCGTGCGCGCGGGCAAGCATGTCGTGGTGGAGAAGCCGCTGGCGATGGAACCGACCGAGGCGCGCCGCGTGGTCGAGGAGGCACGAGCAGCCGGCCGGTACCTGATGGTGTCGCCGTTCGTGCAGCTGTCGCCCGCGTTCCGGGCGCTGTGGACGGCAATTCGCGGCGACGCTATCGGCCACGTGCACTCGGCCCGCGGGCTGTACGGAAACCCCGGGTCGGACTGGGCGCCCTGGTACCACACCGGCGGGGTCGGGCCGCTGGCCGAGGCCGGCATCTACAACCTCAAGAGCCTGACCGCGCTGCTCGGCCCGGTCGGGGCGGTGCAGGCGGCGGCAGCCACCGGCATCCGGCCCCGCGAGGTGGCCGGCTTGGCGATCGACGACCCCGATCCGGATGTGATGCACGTGGTGCTGCACCACCGCTCCGGCGCACTTTCGTCGATCGTCGCCAGCCACGCGATCTGGCGTTACCGGCGCACCGGGCTCGAGCTGTACGGCGCGGAGGGTACGGCCAATCTGCTGGGCGACGACTGGGACCCGACCGGGTTCGAGATCTGGCGTGTGGCCACCGGCAGCTGGGAGCAGTACGAGTCGGCCGACCCGACCTGGCACTGGTCGGACGGGCTGCGGGAGCTGGTCGTGGCGCTGCGCGACGGCAGCGAGCCACTGGTGGACCTCGACCACGATCTGCACGTGCTGGACGTCATCCACGCATGCCGGACGGCCGCGGCCGGCGGCGACACCGTGCCGGTCGCGTCCGGGTTCCCCGAGCTCGGTCTGACGCTGGCGTTCGACCCAGCGGCGGCGCGACACCACGACCACACGCGAGCACCCGATGAGCAGTAGCCCGCGACTCATGAGCGCCGCCCGGCTGCACGGGGTGCGCGACCTGCGCGTGGAGACGCTGCCGGTGCCCGAGCCGTCGGCGACCGAGCTGCTGGTCCGGGTGGAGGCGTGCGGCGTGTGCCCGACCGATGTTCGCAAGTTCCTGATCGGCACCGACGAGAGCGCGTACCCGCTCAATCCCGGCCACGAGTGGGTCGGCCGCGTGGTTGAGGTCGGCGGGGACGTCCGGGACTGGCAGGCGGGCGACCGCGTCTACGGCGACACCTACGCCGGCTATGCGGAGTACGCGGTGCTGGACACGCGCGGGTCGCGCTGGTCGCACGGGCCGCTGCGGCTCGACGATGGCATGCCCACCGATCGGGCGGTGTTCATCGAGCCGCTGGCGGACTGCATCCACGCCGTGCGCCATCAGGCGCGTGTCGGCGAGGGCGACCACGTGGTGGTCGTCGGCGCCGGGCAGATGGGCCTGCAGCTGGTCGCCGTCGCCCATGCCGCCGGGTCGAACGTGCTCGCGGTCGATCCGCTGGAGCCGCGCCGCGAGCTCGCGCTGCGGTTCGGTGCGGCCGAGGCGGTGTCGGCCGACGGGTGGGAGCAGCATGCGCGCGAGTGGGCCGCCGGCGCCGGGGTGGCCGCCGTGATCCTGGCGCTGGGACGGGCGGACGCCGTCGATCCCGCGCTGGCGGCGCTGGCCCCGGGCGGGCGGCTGGTGCTGTTTGCAGGGTTCGGCGACCAGGCGGTGCGGCCGGTCGACCTCAACCTCGTGCACTACCAGGAGCTCTCGATCATCGGGAGCGAATGGGTCGGCACGCCGCCCAACCAGCGGCTCGAGTGCTACGAGGATGCGCATACGCTGCTGCGCGACGGCGGGCTCGACCTGGAGCGCCTCGTCACCAGCCACTGCACCCTCGACACACTCGTCAACGCCTTCACCGACGTCGAACGACACCAGGCCATGAAGATCGTGCTGAACCCCTGACCATGCCGCCACTGTTTTCAACCACGCCGCGCACCGTGGTCGTCGCCGTCGACCATCCGCTCTACTCGTGGCCGGTGGCCGGCCTCGAGGATCGCCGGGGCCTGCTCGAGACGGTGGTGTCGGCCGGCGCCGACGCCGTGATCGCGACCTACGGGACGCTCCGCGATTGCAGCGACCTGCTCGCCGGCTGCACGAAGATCATGAAGCTCGACCTGGCCACGCTCTCGGTCGGCGCCTACCGAGACAGCGAGTTCCGGCTCGGCTGGACCGTCGACGACGCAGTGCGGCTGGGCGCGGACGCGGTGCTGACGTACGTCCAGCTCGGCACCGACGGCGAGCTCGATGCGCTCGTGGACGCGGCTCACGTCGCCGCCGCCGCCGACCGCGCGGGGGTCAGCTACGTGTGCGAGATCATGCCCGTGGAGAGTGCCGTCTATCCCGACCCGTTTCAGCCGGACGCGATCGCTGCTGCCGCCCGCACCGCCGCCGAGCTGGGGGCGCACGTCGTCAAAACATCGATGCCCACGCCGCCGGCGGCCGTCTCGCTGGCGACCAGCTGCGACGTGCCGGTCATCATCGCCGGGGGCGAGTTGACGTCCGACCGCGAGGGATTGTTGCGGCAGGTCGGGACCGCGGTTGGGGCGGGAGCGGCAGGAGTGGCGTTCGGGCGGAACGTATGGGGGTCGACGGACCCGGCGGGGATGGTGCGGGCGCTGAGGGCGGCAGTTGACCAGCCAGAACGCCGGCTGTCGAGCTAACTCCACGGCCCGATGAACAGATCGCCGCCGCGGATGCCATCTGGCTTCCGCGGCGGCGACGAGGTTCTGCCTCCGCCAGTGCGACACCGTCGGGGGGTGCGCGCTCAGTGGTCATCGAGCCTCCCTTGGAAGTGCCTGGCGGTTGCGACGCAGGTGCAGGAACGATCGCGACTGGTGTGCCCGCAGGCCGGCGTCGTTTCCGCTCTCGGCCGAGAGCGCGTGCTCCAGCTTGTCCCGCTGCGCCCGTTGCAGCAGCTCGGCCTGTCGTTGGCGGCCGAACTCGAGCCGCAGGTTGCTATCGATGTTAAAGCTCATGTGTGTCACCTCCTCTCCGAAACGTAACGTTGGGTCTGTGATGAGAGACATGCAGCGGCCTCCCTGTCTGGGATTAGGTAATACGAATATGCAACAACGTCGCCGGCCTACCCGGGCAACGATGTGTGTGCTATGTGATCGGAGCCGGAGTGGCTACGCGATCGCGCACGCGGTGTGCGTCTGCGCCACGCCGGTGCGGAACCGGAACCACGCCGAACCGGCGAGCATCGGAGAAACCATATCCATCAAGATGTCGCCTCCCTTCGGCTGTGTGGACGCTGACTACACGAACGCCAAACATATCATGGCGTGCGAGGCACTGCAAGTACCGATTTTGAGATCGTCAACCGGGTCGTTGTACCTATACCGGGCTCACCCCATCACCTGCTCGGCTGCGAGACGATCGGCGAGTCGGGCGAGCGCGCGGCGCGTGCGGGTCTTGATCGTGCCCAGCGGAGCTCCCAGCCGTGCCGCCACCTCGCTCTGTGAGAGGCCGTGGAAGTAGGCCAGCTCGATCACCTCGCGCTCGTGATCGGGTAGTTGGTCGACCGCCGCATGGACGTGGAAGGCCTCCTCGGCGGCCGAGGCTCGCTGGTCGGGCCCGGGGCCTTCATCCAGCAGGTCGGGTACCTTCCACTGGCCGGCGGCCCCGCGCACCCGCAGCGCGTCGAACGCGGCGTTGCGGGCGATCGTGTATAGCCAACTCTTGGCCGGCCCCCGCTCGCGGCGGTATCCCGCGGCCGCCCGCCAGACGTTGATGAACGCCTGCTGGACGACGTCCTCGCTGCCGGCACGGTCGCCGATCAGAGTGACGACGAGCGTGTACACGGCCCTCCTGTAGCGTCCGTAGAACTCGTCGAACGCCGTCTGGTCGCGCCGCTGGGCCACCAGTTCGAGCAGATCCTCGTCGCTGCGCGACGACGGTACGACGCCGAGCGGTGCGGCTCGCCGGGGCTGTTGCTCGTCGTGATGCTCCAACGCCGCGCCGGTCGTGGTGCCGCACGGCGCTCGGCGTGGTCCGATTTGTGGGTGATTACACGCGTTGTGTCGATTCGGGGTGGTCATCCCGGATCTCTCCCTTATGCGCTCAGAGCGCGGTGAGTCGGCTTCATGGTGTGCCGATGCATCCTCGCCAGGCCGGCGCCCGCCCGCATTGGGGTCGACCCCCCGAACTACCCCCCAACCTGTCTAGGGGCTCGCGACCGTGAGCGCCTGGGCGATCTGGGTGCGCGATCCGATGTCGAGCTTTCGAAACACGCTTCGCAGGTGGTTCTCGATCGTCTTTTCGGTGACGAACAGCGCCTGGGCGACCTCGCGGTTCGTCATACCCTCGGCGGCCATCCGGGCCACGCGTGATTCGCTGGCGGTGAGCTTGCTGCGGCTCTCGATCGGATCGCGCCGCGGCCGTGCCCCGGCCGCGATCAGCTCCTCGTGCGCGCGCCGCGCGACCGCATCGGCCTGGCAGGAAAGCGCCACCTCGAGCGCCTCGGCGAGCAGCGGGCGGGCGTCCGCGCGGTGACCGGCCCGCCGCTGCGCGCTTCCCAGAGCGAGCATCGCGTACGCCAGCTCCAGCCGGCCCGGCGACGTCTCCAGCACCGCAACCGCCTCCTCGAGCAGCGGGATCGATTCGTCACGCTCGTGCAGCAGGCTGGCCGCGCGGAGCGCAGCGCCGAGCGGCCGCGGCGCGCCGAAGGCCCGACAGCGACGGAGCTGTTCGTCGATCAGTGTCCCGGCCTCGTCCCGGCGGCCGGCCCCCAGCAGCAGGGGTACCGCGTCCGAGCGCCAGTCCGAGACGGCGGGCGTGAGGATGCCCCACTCGCGTTCCAGGCGGCCGCACATGGCGTACTCCTCCAGTGCCTGTGCCACGCGGCCGTGCGCCGCATCGAGCCGGCCCTTGGTCTCGTGATGGCTGATCGCGCCGATGGTGATCCCGCGATCGGCGTCCAAGCCGGCGCTGCGCCACGTCTCGCCGGCCTCGTCGAGCTGGCCGCGGGCGATCTGGGCGTCGACCAGCGCCAGCGCGCCGTAGGGAATGCCGCGGAGGGTGATCTCGGGCAGCGCATTGGCGGCGTCCGCCTCGGCCTCGGCCAGCGCACCGCGAAGCCACCAGGTCATGGCTCGCATGTGGCTCGCCACCGAATACGCCGGCGCGGCGCCGCGCCGCCGCGACCAGGCGATCACGTCGGTGAAGATGGCGGTGGCCTCCTCGAGCAGATCGCCCAGCATCAGCACCGTGGGCACCATCCAGAAGGACGCCGCGTCCGGCCCCGGGTCGTCGATCAGGCCGCCGTCTCCGAGGATCCGCAGCGCGACCAGGCGCACGTCCTGCTGCGTGCCGGTCATCGCGGCGTCGAGCGCGGCGTGGGCGAGGCCGATGCGGGCCCGCGGCGAGCTGAGCGGGCCGTCGGTCGGGTCAAACGGCGTCGGCAGGGTCGGCAGGCTGCGCCACGCCTCGAGGCTGCTGGCCGCGGTAAAACAGCGGGTGCCCTGCAGGAACAGGCCCAGCTCGCGCTCGGACGCCGGCAGCGCCTGGATCGCGTCGGTCAGGGCCCGCACCGCCTCGGCCGGTCGATCGGTGAGGGTGAGCGCCGTGCCCAGCTCGGCGGCCGCGGCCGCTCGTACCGTCACGCTCACCGGCATCCTGCCGGCGCCGGAGAGGCGCTCGACCGCGGTGTCGATGTCGCCGCCGGCGAGCGCGCTGGAGCCCAGCTCGAGCGTCAGCTCGGGCGTCAGGGTTGCGTCCGGCGGCTCCGCCAGCGCCCGCCGCAGGTACGTCGCGGCCACGTCCGCCGCGCCGCGCTGGCGAGCGGTGCGGGCCGCCAGCCGCAGGACGTCCACGGTCTGGGGGTCACCGCGCGGCCCCGACGCGAGCAGGTGCACGGCCACCCGATCGGGCTCGGCACCCGCGGCCAGCTGCACCGCGGCGGCGCGGCCGTGCCACTGCATGCGCTCGCCCGGCCCCAGCTCCCCGTAGACCGCTGCCCGCACCAGCGGGTGTTCGAACGTGAGCGGCAGCCCGGACTGCAGGATCGCCGCCGCGGCGAGGTCGTCGGCGGCTCGCTCCGCTACCTCGTCGTCCAGCTCTGCTAACCGGGCGGCCATGCCCGGCTCCGCCCTTCCGCCGAGCACGGCGACGGCGCGCGCCAGCCAGGTGCACTCCTCGGGCAGGCTGCGCAGGCGGGCCCGCACCGAGCGATCGACACCGACCGATCGCAGCCCATCGGCGAGCGCGGCGTTGGCGGCCGTCGGCTCGATCTCGCGGCGCACCAGCTCGCCGACCAGCTCGTTGACCAGGAACCCGTTGCCGCCGGTGGCGTCATAACAGGCGGCCAGGAACTCGGCATCGGCGCCGTGCAGCGTCTGTTCGACCATACGCGCCACCGCCGCCTCGGAAAGCGGTGCCGGCCGCACGGCGGAGGCGCCGGCCAGCGTGCACAACTCGTCGATCGCCTCCTGGACGCCGCCGGGCTCGTTCGAGCGCGAGGTCACGACCATCGCCAGCCTGAGGCCGTCGGCGCGGCGAGCGACGTACGGCAACCAGCGCAGGGACGGGCTGTCACACCAGTGCGCGTCGTCGATCAGCAGCAGCAGCGGCGGCCCGTGCGCGGCGGCGTTGGCCGTGAACCAGTAGAGGCCGTGCAGCGCCGTCAGCGGCGGCTCGAACGCGGCGTTGGTCTGGATCTGCGACAGCACAGGCCCCGCCAGCGCTCCCGCCCCCGCCAACAGGGCGTCGCGCTGCTCCTCGTCGGCGGCGGCGAGCAGCGGCTCCAGCAGCTGCCGCACGATCCCGAACGGGAACGCCTGCTCGAGGTCGGATCCGCGGGCCGTCAGCACGCAGAAGTCGTCGGCCGCCTCCCGGGTCTCGATCAGCAGCCGCGACTTGCCGATGCCGGGCGGCCCTTCGATCACCAGCGCGCCGCCGCTTCCGGCCCGTGCGTTTGCAAGCAGACGGCCGAGCGCCTCTGATTCGCGCTCGCGCTCGATCAGCGGTGCGGCGCGCACGGCCACCGAGAGATCATAGGCGGTCGTGGCGCTTGTTGCTTGCTAGTCGATCCGTCGTTACACGGCGTCGGCGAGGCGATCGGCCAGCTCGTCGTGCGCCGCACTCGAGGCGACCGCCGTGCGGGTGCCCCAGCGGTTGTCGGTGAGCGTCAGCAGCGCGCGGATGCGCACCGGGATCAGCAGGAACACGTGGATGAACCCGTACAGCAGGAACAGCACGAAGCGCGGGTCGCGGGTGCGGTAGATGGCGTAGCTGCAGCGAAGCAGGCCCATCATGGCGGTGACCGCGACGTAGCGCAGGCCGACGGCCGGGTGCAGCAGGATCGCGACCAGCGTGGAGCTCAGGATCAGCACGGTCAAAAGCAGCGGCAGCAGCACCTGCACCGACATCTCGAACGCGATGTAGGCGCCCAGCCGCGACAGGAACGGCAGCGTCCACAGCACCTCGCGGTAGAAGCTCTTGTTCCAGCGCAGCTGCTGCCTGAGGTAGCCGCGGATCGTCTCGGGGGCGTTGGTGCGGGCCCGCGCCTGGGGCAAAAACAGCGTCTGCGACCCCTTCGCGAGGATCAGGTTGGTGAGGTGGCGATCGTCGCCGTAGGTGCAGCGGGTGCCCTTGAACGTCTGGGAGATGTAGGCCGGCCAGATCGCCATCAGGTCGGACCGGCGGTAGGCGCTGAACGGACCCGAGCAGCACAGCACCGACCGGAAGTAGGACTGCGCGGCCCGCTCCTGGTTGAAGGCGACCCAGTAGCGCATGCCGATCAGGCGGGTGAGGATGTTGGCGTTGCGGTTGGTGACCGCCACGTCGCCGGTGACCGCACCGATCGCCTCGTCGACGAAGGGGCGCACGATCTGGGTGACGCCGTCGGCCGCGATCTCGGTGTCGGAGTCGATGGTGACGACGATGTCTGAGCGGCAGTGGGCGAGCGCGGTGTCCTGGGCGTGGCGCTTGCCGCGGTTGGCCGCCGGCAGCAGCACGTGCCATCCGGCGAGCGCGCCGTAGTGGTCGTAGACGTGGCGCACCTGGTCGCGGTTGGGGGAGCCGTCGTCGACCACGTAGACGTGCAGCTCGCCCTCGTAGTCCTGGGCGAGCAGCGCGTCGAAGCAGGCGGTCAGGTGCTCGGTGTCCTCGTTGTAGCAGGGCACGACCACGTCCACCGACGGCAGCCGCGCGGGGTCGGGGAAGCCGTGCTTCGAGCGGCGGTAGGCGCGGTGAGCGAAGAACACCTCGAGCACGAAGTGCAACGCCACCAGCGCGATGTAGACGGCCAGCGTGGAGCGAAGCACGCCGTAGAGGAAGCTCAGGGAGACCTGGGTCATGCCGCGCCTTTCAGTCGTGCGTCGATGATCGACTCGGCCGCGCCGACCACCGACTTGGTCAGCGCCGGGTTGGGATCGTGGTTGGAGCCGGCCCCGCCCAGCAGGTTCAGGATCGAGTCGGCCCACAGGCTGTCGCCCTGCGGGCTGCGCGCCCCGACCGGGACGGTCAGGTTGGAGCTGGCCAGGATCACGATCCGCTCGTGAGAGACGTGTCCGGCGGCGGAGCTGACCGGCCACTCCCAGGTGAGCGCGTGCCAGGTGCCGCCGCTGGTGGCCTGGTAGACGTAGTCGTGGCCGACCACGCCGTGGTCGAGCACCACCGAGGTGCTGGCGAGCACGTCCTCGCCGTGGAAGTTGTAGCAGCGCAGCACCGGGTGGGCCGCGAGCGCGGCCAGGTCGGGCGTGTCGATGGCGTCGACCCAGACCGTGAACGGGTGGCTGGTCGGCCGCGCCGGCGTCAGGTGGAAGCGGCGCCAGGTGGAGGCGCCGCCGAAGTAGGTCTTGGCCCAGGTGATGGTGCGCACGTCGCCGACCTTCCAGTCGGCGCCGGCGCTGGGATGGCTGTCGAACGAGGCGACGGCGGGCAGGCCGTCGTTGGCGAAGGCGGCGGCGATGCCCGACAGCTGTCCGTCGGCGACGCCCAGCCCGGCCGCGATCAGCCCGAACAAGAGCGCCCGGCGGCCGATCGCAAGCGGGGTGGCGCGCTCCGCCGGCGGCACGCTGCGACCCAGCGGCGTGTCCGAGACGGCGGGCGCGAACGGCGAGCGATGGCCAAGGCCGAAGCGGCCGCGCAGGCACCAGAGCGCGACCGCGACCAGGTTGATCACGACCAGCCCCAGCGCCGGGTGCAGCCAGTCAAACGCCGCGTGCTGGCCGAACGTGCGGGCGACCAGCAGGATCGTGAGGATGCGAAGCACGTTTGCGATCCACACTGCGACCAGCCCGCAGGCCAGCCACAGTCCGCGGCGGACGATCGATCCGGTGACCAGGTAGAGCGCCGCGACGCCGATGATCAGAAAGCCGATCAGGCTCTCGACGCCCGAGCAGGCGGAGGCGACCGAGACGCTGAAGGCGTGGCCGTGGCGCTGGATCAGAAACAGGCCGTCGCCCTGGCTGTGGGCGATGCCGACGATGCCGTTGACGGCCTCGACCGACGCCACCGTCGCCGCGGTCAGGCGGCTGAGCGCGTTCTCCAAGAGCACCGAGTAGGGCAGCGGCCAGGCCAGCAGCAGGAAGCAGAGCGGGAAGATGAACGCGAACAGGGCGCGGGCGCCGAAGAACAGGGCGACTCCGGCGGCGGCCACCAGCGGCAGCGTCAGCATGTCGGGCCGAAGCGTCCAGTAGTAGCTGGACGTGGTGACCGGCGCCACGATCAGCGCCAGCGCCGCGATCATGATGAAGAACCCGGCCAGGGCGAGGTCGACCTTTCCCAGTTTGACGGCGCCGACGTGGCGGTGGCGAAGCGCCGCCAGCACCAGCAGGGCGGCGGCGATCGGCGGCACCAGCGCCAGGTCGCCCTGGGTCGACTGGTAGGTGAAGCCGTCCAGCATCGTCGAGAGCGAGAACCGGAATGCGATGACGGTGGCGGCGACCACCAGCATCAGGCGAAACGGCACGCTGGTGATGGCGCGGCCGACTGTGAGCGAAGGCGAGGGCAGGGACAACGAGGGCCTCCAGGTACCCGGCGCCCGGATCGTCGGATCCGGGCGCCGGATGGATAGACGGGGGTGGTTCTAGGCGGTGGTGGTCGGGTTGCGCCGGCGGCGGTAGGCGACCAGGCCGAGCAGGCCGAACGTGCCGACGATGCTCAGCGGCAGCAAGATCGGCCGGGGTGCCTCGGGCACCTGCGCCGACGGG
>Ga0075425_100002383_pt1 | contig 18839 bp, 15 predicted proteins | sample SoiMethybrSBSTD4_FD_75300 | JGI IMG/M metagenome (GOLD analysis project Ga0075425, IMG submission 75300) | Bulk soil microbial communities from a Populus tree surrounding site in Tennessee, USA - Soil MetaG P. TD hybrid SBSTD4 | ecosystem: Environmental > Terrestrial > Soil > Tree plantation... | reverse complement strand
CCCGCCCATGCTCTCGGCCAGGCGACACAGATCCGAAACCGCGTCACGCGCAGCCTCCCGGGGCGAGTGCAGTTCGTCGACAACCTGTCAGACGGGTTGAACGGCGCCGCAGGAGACGCGCTCTACGCCCAGACGCTCTACATCATGCTCGCGGTCCCGGGCGCACTGATCGCCCTCGGCCTCGCCTATCTGGCGGCCCTCGGCACCGCCGATCGCGACCGCCGCGACCTCGGCCTACTCCGAGCGCGGGGAGCCACACGCCGCGATCTGCTCACGCTTGCCGGGGTGGAGAGCGTGCTGATCGGCGTGATCAGCGGCCTGCTCGGAGCCGGCCTCGCGATTGCCTCGGTGCGGCTGCTGATCGGGACGGCAGGGCTGACGCCGCTGCGGATCGCCGCGACGCTCGCCGCCTGTGTTGCGCTCGCGATCGCCGGCGCCCTGGCCGCCCGCGTCGCTGCAACCGCCGGAGTGCTGAGCGCGACCATCAGCGAATCGCGGCGCAGCGCCAGGCGATCGAAGCGCCCGCTCTGGCAGCGCCTGTACCTCGACCTCGCGGCGCTCGCGGTCAGCGGGCTGATCTACTGGCTGACCGCCAGCACCGGCTTCTCGGCGGTCGTCAACCCCGACTCCAACCCGACCTTGTCGCTGTCGGTCTACATGTTCTTCGCACCGGCGCTGTTGTGGTTGGGCGCCACATTGCTGCTGGTGCGTCTGCAAGGCCGGCTCGTGGCCTGGACCGCCGGACGGGTCGGCGGCAACCGCCCGAATGGGCTGCGTGGACTTCTGCTCGCCAGCATCAGCCGCCGCGGGACGGCGATCAACCGCGGACTCGTGGTCGCCGGCCTCCTCCTCGCCTTTGGCGTCAACCTCGGCGTCTTCACCGCGACGTACAACCAGCAGGCGAACGTCGATGCCCAGCTCACCCTGGGCGCCGACGTGGTCGTCACGGCTCCGCCCGGCGTCGCCACGAGCAGCAACCTGGCGGCTACCGTGGCGAGCGTTCCCGGCGTCAGCGCCACGACCGCCGTCAACCACGACTACGCCTACGTGGGCCCGGATCTGCAGGACACGTACGGGATCGACGCCTCGACCCTGACCGGCGCAACGACGCTCCGCGATTCCTATTTCATCGGTGGCAGCGCACGTCAGGTGCTCGGCAGGCTGCGCTCCACGCCGGACGGCATCCTCGTCTCGAAGGAGACCATCACCGACTATCAGCTCAGGGTCGGTGACCTGCTCAAGCTGCGGGTGCTCGACCACCTGACCGGCCGCTTTCGCGTGGCGCCGTTTCACGTCGTGGGAGTCGTCCAGGAGTTCCCGGCAGCGCCGAAGGACTCGTTCATGGTGACCAATCTGGCGTACCTCGACAGTGTGACGCACGGGCCCGGGCCGAACGTGGTGTTCGCAAGCACGTCCGGCAACCCCGCGTCGGTGGCCGCTGCGGTGGCCGCCAGGGTGGCGCCGACCGGTGCGTCCGTGAAGAACATCAGCAACCAGGTGCGCCAGACGACAAGCTCGATCACCACCGTCGACCTGACCGGGATCAGCCGGATCGAGGAGGCGTTCGCGGTCGCCCTGGCCGCCGCCGCCATGGCGCTGTTCGTCACGCTCACCATCAGTGAGCGTCGGCACGAGTTCGCCACGATGGCTGCACTCGGCGCCTCATTGCGGGACATCGGCATGTTCGTGTGGACAGAGGTGGCGGTCGTGCTGGGAGCCGCGCTGCTGCTCGCAGCAGTGCTCGGCTGGCTGGTCTCACTGATGCTGGTGGCGATGCTGCAGCACGTGTTCGACCCGCCGCCCAGCCAGCTGACCGTGCCCTGGGGGTTCCTTGCGGTGCTGGCCGTAACCGCGCTGGCGGCAGGGACGATCGCTGCCTTCATCACCATCCGCGGGATCGGCCGGATGCCGCTTGGTGCCATACTTCGCGAGGAGTGACCGAGCCGCGAATCCTGATCGCGGAGGACGACGCCGAGTTGCGCGGCGCCATCCTGCGCGGCCTGCGCGAGGAGGGGTTCGCCGTGATGGCGGCAGCCACGGCCGGCCATCTTCTGGAGCTCGCAGACGCGCATCCTCCTGACGGCCTGGTCGTCGATATCGGCCTCCCCGATGCCGATGGTCGTGACCTATGCCAGGCCCTGCGGACGCGCGGCGTCACGGCGCCCATCGTCTTCCTGACCGCGCGTGACGCGCTTCCTGACCGGCTGTCCGGGTTCGCCGCCGGCGGGGACGACTACCTGACCAAGCCGTTCGCGTTCGCCGAGCTAGTGGCGCGGTTGCGCGCGCTGCTTCGCCGCCACACCATCCCACCATCGGACGCGCGCGGCCTGGTGGTCGATCCGATCGCACACGCGGCCCAGTGCGGTGGCGAGACGGTCGGCCTGACGCCAACCGAATTCAGGTTGCTCTCCGCCCTGGCCGCCCGCTCGGGCGACGTCGTTCGCCGGCGGGAGCTGATCCAGGCGGGTTGGCCGCACGGCGCCATCGTGCACGACAATACGCTCGATGCCTACATCACACGACTTCGCCGCAAGCTCCGCGCGCTCCCGGGCGCTCCTGGATTGAAGACCGTTCACGGCGTTGGATACTCGCTGCGGTGATCGCAAGACCGCGCGGCATCCGCAGCCGCCTGCTGCTCGCCACGGTGCTGTCCGTCGGGGCGACGATGTGTGTGCTGGTGATCGGCTTCAACCTGCTCTTCGCCCACAGGCTGGACGCCGACGCGACCGACCGGGCCAGAGCGCGCGCCACCGCGCAGCTGCCCGCGCTCACGACCAGCCACGGGCAGCTCGCCGTCGGCGAAGCGCCGGACGCCGCTGTCGGCGACACGCCGATCTGGATCTTCGCCGGTGACCGGTCGCTCGAGTCACCCCGCGTCGATCCGGCCCTGACCGCCGCCGCACACGCCCTGGCGCGGGGCTCGTCTCGCACCACCGATGTCCCCGGGACGGACGTTCGCCTGTACGCAGCACCGGTCGTCCGCAACGGACGCCGCCTGGGGACGGTCGTCGCCGGGGTGTCACTCGCTGCCTACGAGCAGGCCCAGCAGACCGCGCTCGTCGCGTCGATCGTCCTCTGTCTGCTGCTGCTGGCTGTCATCGCCGCGGTTGCCGGCTGGATCCTGAGCCGGGCGCTGCGCCCCGTGTCCACCATGACCGCCTCTGCCCGGACGTGGAGCGAGCACGACCTTGATCACCGGTTCAACCAGGGGCCGCCGCACGACGAGCTGACCGAGCTGGCCGACACCCTCGACCAGCTGCTGGAACGCACAGCCGACGCCTTGCGGCGCGAACAACGGCTCTCTGCCGAGATCTCCCACGAGCTGCGCACCCCCCTTGCACGCATCGCCGCCGAGGCCCAATTGGGTCTCCGCCGCGATCGCAACATGGAGGAGTACCGCGCCGCCCTCGAGGCCATCGAACGCAACGTGCGCGCGATGACCCGGATCATCGACGCTCTGTTGGGCGCCGCCCGGGCAGCGGTAGGCGACAGGCGGGGATTCTGCTCGGCCCTCCAGGTGGTCGACCGCGTGGTCGAGACCACGGCCGACGTGGCCAGGGCCCGCGGCGTCACCGTGACCACCGACATCGCGGCCCCGGAGCTCAAGGTGAGCGCGGATCTGGAGCTGGCCTGCCGGATCCTGCAGCCCGTGGTGGACAACGCGTGCCGCTACGCCAGGTCCACGGTCACCGTGGCGGCCGAGCGCGACCGGCATGAGCTGAGGTTCACGATCTGCGACGACGGTGCCGGTGTGCCAGCGGCCGACTGCGAGCGGATCTTCCAGCCCGGCATCCGCGGAGGGAGCGCCGCGGCGGAGCCCGCCGGTGCCGGCCTGGGCCTGCCGCTGGCGCGGCGTCTCGCCGAGTCGATCGGAGGAACGATCACGGCTGCTCCCGGCCCCGGCGGCGCGTTCGTGATCCAGCTTCCAGCCGTCAGGTGAGCCGCGTCACGCGTTACCTGAACGGAACTGTAAAGGGACCCGGCACGCGCCGGTAGACGGCGAAGAAGTCGCGGTCATCCGGCACCAGGTATCGCGTGGGCGGCTGCTGGTAGTTCGGCACCACCCGCACCGGATCCAGCCCGCCGCGGTGGCTGTAGGTGATCAAGGTCGGCCACTCCGGATTGATGTCGAGCTGCATCGCGCGCACAGCTCCGGCACGCTGCAGGATCCGCGCCAGCGTAACCACCGTCTGATAATCCGCTGCGGCGTAGATCAGGTTGCCGTGCCGGTCGATGCCCGCGCCCGTGCGCCACACGCGGACGGCGTTGCCGAGCGTGAAGCCCCACTGCGAGCTGTCGTTGAGGGCTGGGTTGAGTCGTCCGTGATCGATGATCAGCGGCAGGCTCTGACGTGCGAACGCCACCTGCGGGCCGGCGACCGGGCCGCCGTGCCAGCTCTTCACGTCCACCTGACCGTTCCGATAGGCGATGAGCGTTGCGAGGCCGGGCTTGAGCGGCTCGTACTGCCTCCCGTTGATCGACGATCCGTTGCCGCCATCGTTGTAGATGAAGCCGCCGTTGAACGTGGCGAACAGCCGCCAGCGCTGGCCCGGGGGCACGGACATCGGGCCCCGGACGGGGGCGCTGGGAGGTTCGTAGCGTCCCGGGTACCACGCAACCGAGGTGCGCGTGTGATCGAACCACGCCACGTAGGCGACGATTCGCGGATAGTCGAGCTCGGTCCGGAAGGTCGTGAGGAGCACCGGCGAGCGCCCGTTCACGGTGGGACCGGTGCCTCTCCAGACGCCTTCGCCGGGCAGCGGGTGCGCGAAGACGGGGCTGATCGGCGGAGGCATGTACCCGGCCTGGTGTCGCGCCTCGGCCTTCTCCGTCGCGGCGTCGGTGAGTCCGGCCGTCGGCAGGCTGGTCAGCTGGGGACCACCCTTCGCGGGCGTCTTCCAGCTGTAGTAGTAATGCTCGACCTCGTCGACGAGCCAGTTGCCATGGTGCGCTCGCAGCCACTCCACGCTGCGTGGCCAGAGCGGCAGGCTCGACGGCTGCATCATCGTGGTCGTGTAGGAATAGGCGGCCGGGGCCAGCAGCAGCAGGAAGACCAGCGCCACCGGGACACCTGTGCGACGCCAGCGGCGCCGGCCGCGTTCCGGACGGGCCGACCTTCTGACCGGGCCTGTCGATCCCATCGCTCGACCCTAGCCGCCTCGTGTGAGAGCCACATGAGGGATCGAGGCCGCTCAGCGACTCGACGCGCTGCGGCCGGCCTGCGTACAATCGCGGGCGATGGCATCGCTCCTCCTCGGCCCGCTGCTTCGATACGTCGGCCGTTCGGAGGCCACTGTCTGGGTCGAGACGGATCGGAGATGCACCGTCGGTGTGCTCGGCCGCACGGCGGAGACGTTCGAGGCCTTCGGTCACCACTTCGCGCTCGTGGTGTTGACGGGCCTGGAGGAGGGCGCCGTGACCGAGTACGGGGTGGAGCTCGACGGGGAGCCGGTCTGGCCGCTCGCCGACTCCGGCCATCCGCCCAGCGCGATCCATACCCGTGAAGGCGAGCGCGAGGCGCGGCTGGTGTTTGGCTCCTGCCGGGTCGGGGCGCCCGAACGCGAGCCGTACACGCTGTCGCCCACGGAGCACGAGGAGGGGTTCGGGGTGGACGCGCTGTGGGCGTACGCGCGACGCCTGAGCGGTGGATCGGAGCCGTGGCCGGATGGGCTGCTGCTGATCGGCGACCAGGTGTACGCCGACGAGGTCAGCCCCGCCACGCTCGACTTCATCCGCTCGCGCCGGGACGTGTCACAGCCGCCCGGCGAGGAGGTCGCGGACTTCGAGGAATACGCCCACCTCTACCGCGAGGCGTGGAGCGACCCCGACATCCGCTGGCTGCTCTCCACCGTGCCGAGCGCGATGATCTTCGACGACCATGATGTGATCGACGACTGGAACATCTCGTGGGATTGGGTCGCGGATGCCCGTTCTCAGGGGTGGTGGAACGACCGGATCACGGGCGCGTTCATGTCCTACTGGATCTATCAGCATCTCGGGAATCTGGCGCCGCCGGAGCTGGCCGAGGAGCCCCTGTACGGCCTCGCCTCCGCCGGCGGTGACATCGGGGAGCCGCTGCAGCGGTTCGCCGAGCACGCCGACCGTGAATCGGCCGCCTCGCGGTGGGCCTACTTTCGTGACTTCGGCCGGTCGCGCGTGCTCGTCGTCGACTCCCGCGCCGCACGGGTGCTCGCCGACGGACGCCGCGACATGGTGGACGACGAGGAGTGGGAGTGGATCATCGAGCACAGCCGCGGTGCCTTTGATCACCTCGTGATCGTCAGCTCGATGCCGGTCTTCCTCTCGCCTGGAGTGCACTACCTGGAGGCGTGGAGCGAGGCCCTCTGCGCCGGGGCCTGGGGCGGGCTCGGCGCACGCCTGGGCGAGAAGCTGCGCCGCGCGCTCGACCTCGAGCACTGGCCCGCATTCCAGCGGTCGTTCGAGCGGATGATGCAACTGCTCCGCGACGCGGCGGATGGCAGCGACGGGCACGACCCCCCGGCCTCGATCACCGTGGTCGGCGGCGACGTGCACAACGCGTACGTCGCCGAGGTGTCGCTGGGACGGTTCGAGGTACGCCGCAGCCGCGTCCACCAGGTTGTCTGCTCCCCCTTCCGGAATCCACTCGGCCCGGCAGAGCGGCGCGTGGTCGCCGTGACCAAGACCAGGGCAGCGGCCGTGGTCGTCGGCGGGCTTGCGCGGCTCGCCGGGGTAGGCCGGCCGTCCGCGCGATGGCGCTACCGGGCGGGCCCCACGTTCGACAACTCGATCGGGGTGATCGAGCTGGACGGGCGGTGGGCAGGCGTGACGATCTTCCGCGCCGAGCCCGGACGCGACGGCCTGCTGCGGCCTCTGCACACCCGGGTGCTGGTCGACGGCCCGCGCGCGACCGCTCAGGAGCGCGCGGAACCGGCCTCGCGCTGAGGCGGTTTCGCACCTCGCGGGCGACTTGCCTGCTCGACGACCGCTCCCAGGCGCAGCGCCCAGCCACCAAACGCAATCGCGCAGAGCGCGAACCAGGCCCACCCCAGCGCCAGACCGGCGACCACGTCGGATACCCAGTGCAGGTCGAGCAGCACGCGGCTGCAGGCGACCGCGACGGCCAGCCCGACCGCGATTCCGACCAGAGCCGCACGGGCACGCGGCGACCGTCGCCGGCCGGCGAGCAGCGCCAGCGCGGCAAACAGCGCGGCCGCCGTCGACGAATGCCCGCTCGGGAACGAGGGGCCAAGGTGGGCGGCGAGCGGATCGATGGTCGGGCGTGACCGGTCGACGATGCCCTTGATGGTGTTGGTGACGAACGAGTCCCCCAGCGTCACGGCCAGCAGGAACACGGGGATCCAGCGGTTCGGCACGCGGATCCACTCGACGACGCCGACGATGACCGCGATCACGATCACTCCACGCGTCGACGCCAGGGTGGTCACCGCGTCCAGGAAGCGCCGAGTGGCCTCGCCTGAGTGGTGCTGCGCCCAGCGGGCCGCTCCCTTGTCCAGATCCGCAAGCGGCTCGCTGTGGTGTATCAACACCACCAACAGCGCGATCACCACGCCGGCCAGACACAGCATGAGGACCGCGAGCGTCAGGGCCAGGCCGGTCACCACCTCCGTGTCGAGGCGGCTGTGCACGAATCGCCTGATCGGGGTGTGGGCTCGCACCTCATCGGCGACCGCACGTGTGGGCTGCTGTCCTGCCGGTCGCCGCAGGACGGGGCGGGCAATCGCCCACGCGATCAGGCCCGCCATGATCGAGATGATCAGCAGCGCGGCTACCGGCAGAACGGCGACCTCCTCATGTCAGGTGTTTGCCCGCACGTGGATTCGGGAAACATGTCTTCACGATGGGCATCGGCGAATACCCACAGGTGGGCCAGCCCGCCGCGACACGGCCGCGCAGTGCTGACGGCACGCTCCAGCCATCCGGCGATACGGTTGACAGCCTACCGATTCTCGCTCCCCGCCCGCGGGGGCTCGCCACGAGTGCCGGCAAGCGGATGGCCGGTCACCCGGTGGTCGCCTTCGTCGTTGTCGCGCTGATTGGATTCGCGCTGCTGGCGGCGCTGACGGTGCTCGCAGGGTGGCTACTGAAGACCTACGTGCTGCCCGACCACGGCATCGGGCACGCCGATGAGCACATCAACGTCTGGCTGGCGGCGCGGCGTACCGCCACCTGGAACGACGTGTCGTTCTGGCTGTCCGGCATCGGCGACGTGTTCGCGATCCCGGCGCTCGTCATCGTGACCGCACTGGGGGCGATGGTGATGCGGAAGTGGCGGATCGCGGCCTTCATCGTGGCTGCCATCGCCATCGAGGCCGCGACCTACCGCGTCGCGACGCTGCTGATCCATCGGCACCGGCCGCGCGTACACCGCCTTGACCAGCTTCCCGTCGACGCCAGCTACTACTCCGGCCACACCGCGGCATCGGTGGCCGTGTACTGCGGCCTGGCCCTGCTGATCACCTCGCGGATCCGGAATACCGGCGCGCGCATCGTGATCTGGGCGATCGCCATCGCCATCCCGCTGCTGGTGGCCGTCTCGCGCATGTATCGCGGCATGCACCACCCGACCGACGTGGGCGCAGCCATGCTGGTGGGCATCGGAACCCTGGTGGTGGCGCTCGCCGCGGCTCGCGCATCGAAGGCCGCTGAACTGGCCGGGGAGCGAGCGTCGTGACGACGAAGATCGCAGTGGTCGCCCATGCCGGTAAGACACTCGAAGGCGGCCTGCCGCAGCTTCGCCGCAGCCTCGCCGAGCACGGGGTGGAGGATCCGATGTGGGCGGAGGTGCCGAAGAGCCGCGAGGCACCCAAGCAGGTGAAACGGTTTCTCAAGGAGGGCGCCGAGCACTTCTTCGTGTGGGGCGGCGACGGCATGGCGCAGCGGTGCATCGACACGCTCGCCGGCAGCGGGGCGACCATGGCGATCATCCCGGCCGGCACCGCGAACCTGCTCGCCACCAACCTCGGGCTTCCCACCACCATCGACGGGGCGGTCGCGAACGGCCTGTCCGGCCGGCCGCGCCAGATCGACGTGGTCAACCTGAACGGTGAGCGCTTCGCCGTCATGGCCGGCACCGGCTTTGACGCCAACATGATCCGCAGCGCAGACGGCGGGCTCAAGGACAAGCTGGGCCGGGCCGCCTATGTCTGGACCGGCACCAAGAGCTTTCGCACACCGCCGTTCAAGGCCAAGATCGAGGTCGACGGCAGCCCCTGGTTCAGCGGGCGGGCGAGCTGCATCCTGGCCGGAAACGTGGGCGCGCTGTTCGGGGGCGTGCGGGTCTTCGACGACGCCGAGCCGGATGACGGTGTCTTCGACCTGGCCGTGATCACGGCCGACGGCGTGGCGCAGTGGGCGCGCACGGTGGGCCGCACGATCACCGGCACTCCCGACCGGTCACCGTACTTCCGCTCCACGAAGGCCCACCGCATCCATGTGAAGCTCGACCGCAAGGTGCGCTACGAGATGGACGGTGGCGCTCGTACCAAGGCAAAGGACTACACCCTCGAGGTCGAACCGGCTGCGGTCGCCGTGTGCGTGCCGGCCCATCCCAATGGAGGCGAACCGACATGAGCAGCAGCATCGAGGCACAGGCCAGAACCACCGGTCGTGAGGTGACCCACAGCACGACCTTCGAGGTCCTCACCAGGCTCGGATTCATCGCGCGCGGCGCGGTGTATGTGACCATCGGTCTGCTCGCGATCCAGGTCGCGATGCATGCGACCAAGCAGTCGACTGATCAGCGCGGCGCCATGGAGACCATCCAGAACCAGCCGTTCGGACACTGGCTGCTGATCGCGGTCGCAATCGGCCTGGGTGCCTACGCATGCTGGCGATTCGTGCAGGCGTTCGTCGGCTACGGCCCCGAGGGAGGTGGCGACCACTCCACATTCGGTCGCGTGGCCGCCGCCGGCAGCGGCGTCGCCTACACCGTGCTGTGCCTGCTGGCGGTGTCGATCCTGCTGGGCTCATCGAGCAAGAGCTCGAGTAGCCCGCATAAGCAGGCTGCAGGCGTGCTGGGGTGGCCGGGCGGGCAGCTGATCGTGGGAGCGGTCGGTGTGCTCCTGATCGCGATCGCCCTCTACCAGGGCTACAAGGGCATCACCAGGAAGTTCCTCGACGAGGACAAGACCGAGACCATGGGCGAGACAACCAAGCACTGGATCACGATCATCGGCGTGGTCGGCCACCTCGCCCGGATGGTCGCATTTGGGCTGATCGGCGGATTCGTGCTGAAGGCGGCGATCGACTACAACCCGTCCAAGGCCGTCGGCCTGGACGGCGCGCTTGCGCGGCTCGCGCGACAGTCGTACGGCCCGTTCATGCTGATCCTGGTGGCGGCCGGTCTGATCGCGTTCGGTCTGTACTCGATCGCAGACGCCCGCTACCGGCGGATCTAGCCGACCCCTTGGCTGGTACGGTGCGATCGTGTCCCACACGGCGACGTGCCACCTGGATCCGGCCCACACGCACGAACGTGAGCACGACGGTCACGGGCATTCACACGGGCTCGTAGACGAGTCGATCAAACGCTCCCGGGAGGGACTGCGCGCAGTCCTGGTGACGCTCGGCATCCTTGGACTAACCGCCGTCATCCAGGCAGCGATCTACCTCTCTACCGGGAGCATCGCGCTGCTTGCCGACCTGATCCACAACTTCGGGGACGCGCTCACCGCCCTGCCGCTCGGCATCGCCTTCGCCCTGCGGTCCGCGAAAGCGGAGCGCTACGCGGGTCTGGCCGTGGTCTTGACGATCCTCGCGAGCGCCGTTGTGGCCGGTGCCTTCGCGATTGACAAGCTGATCACGCGCCAGCCGCCGACGCACCTGCTCGCCTTGGCGGCCGCAGGCGTGGTGGGGATCGTCGGCAACGCGATCGCCGCGCAGATCCGGTCGCGCGCCGGGCGTCGCCTCGACAGTCCGGCGCTCGTCGCCGACGGCGCCCATGCAAGGAGCGATGCCCTGGTCAGTGCCGGTGTCGTGCTCAGCGCCGCCATGGTATGGGCAGGACTCCCGATCGCTGATCCGATCATCGGACTCGCGATCACCGCGATGATCCTGCACATCACGTGGGAGAGTTGGTACACCGTGCGGAGCGGCCCCGTTTCCGAACACCAGCACTGACTCACACGCAAACCGGGCATTGAGATTGTTCTAGGCTCTGCTGGCTGAACCGAAGGCCCGCCGGCCGTTTGGACGACAGGGAGTCTGGCATGGATGAGGTCGAGAGCTTTCTGAGCGGCGTAGCGCCGTTCGATTCTCTCGAGGCCACCGACATCGAGGCTGTGGCGGCGGCGTGCCGGCGTGAGGTGTACCCCGCTGGGGCGAGGATCCTGGTGCAGGCGACTGGGCCTTCGACCTGCGCCTGGGTGGTGCGAGAGGGCACCGTCGAGCTGGCCGACCAGGGCCGGGTCGTCGACCTGCTGGGTGAGGGCGAGATGTTCGGGCACCGATCGATGATCACCGGGGAGCCGGTCAGCCTGACGGTGAGCGCGCGCGAGGACACGGTCTGTTACCGCATTCCTGAAGCCGCCGTGCGGCCGGTGCTGGCGCGGCCGTCGGCGCTGCGCCATCTGGTGGTGTCGGTAAGCGGGCGCTACGAGATGCGGGCTCGTGAGGGCCTTGCCGGTGCGGAGCCGTCGCGGCGGCCGGTGGGTGAGATCGCACATCCGGCGAAGGTGGTGCTGTGCGAGCCGGCGACCACCGTTCGCGATGCCGCCGAGCGGATGGTCGACGCGGACTCGTCGGTGGCACTGGTCGATCTGGGCGAGGGACTCGGGATCGTCACCGACCACGACCTGCGCTCGCGGGTGGTGGCGGCCGGGGCCGGCCCCGAGACGCCGGTCAGCCAGGTGATGACGACGCCGGTGACGACGGTCACGGGGGATCGCATCGGCGCCGACGTGCTGGTCGAGATGCTCGATCACGGCCTGCATCACCTGCCGGTGCTGGACGCGCTCGGCTCCGTGGTCGGGGTGATCTCCGACTCCGACCTGGTGGCCGCAGGTGCAAGGACGCCGTTCGAGCTGCGCTCGGCGATCATGAAGGCCGAGGACGAGCAGACGCTCCGCGACGCAGCGGCTCGTTTGCCGGACGCGCTGATCGCGTTGTACGAAGCGCGAGTTCCCGCGCCGGTTCTGAGCGGTGTCATCACCTCTGCCCATGACGCCCTCACCCAGCGATTGATCGAGCTGGCAGAGGCGGAGCTGGGACCACCGCCCGCGCCGTACACGTGGTTTGCGCTGGGAAGCTTCGCGCGCCGTGAGGCGTATCCCGACTCGGATCAGGACAACGCCCTCGCCTGGGACGCGCCACCCGAGGATCAGGAAGCCCGCGCGTGGATGCGGTCGCTGGCGGACCGGGTCGTGACCGGGCTCGAAGCCGCCGGGATCCCACCGTGCAAGGGCGGGGCGTTCGCCACGAAAGGGATGTTCGCACAGCCGCTCAGCGACTGGGAGCGCCGTGCGCGCTCCTGGCTCGATGACCCCGACCAGGAGAAGGCCCTGATCCTGGTGTGCGTGGTGATCGACGGGAGGGCGGTGTGGGGAGGTGACGTCGCCGGAGCCCGCATGCGCGCGGCGTTTGCCGAAGCACAGAACCGCCCGCGACTGCTGCGCCTGCTGGAGGCGTTCGCGCTCGCCGACCGGCCGCCGACGGGGTTCCTGCGAGACATCATCGTCGAGCGAAACGGCGAGCACAGAGGCACCCTCGACATCAAGAAGGGCGGGCTGCTTCCGATCGTCGACCTGGCTCGCTCGGCCGCCATGGCGGCAGGCGTCGCGGCGGCATCGACGCCTGCGCGGCTGGATGCCGCCGAGGCCGCCGGGACGATCCCCGCGTCCGACGTCGCCGTGCTCCGCGACGCCTTCGAGCTGGTCACCGATCTGCGCATGCAGCACCAGGTGCAGCAGCTCCGCCGCGGTGAGCCTCCCGACAACCGCATCGATCCCACCCAGCTCACCCAGCTGGTGCGGACATACCTGAAGGACGCGTTTCGCGCCGTGTCGAGGGTGCAGAAAGGCATTGCTACGAGCATGCAGTCCGGGGCGCGTAGGTAGGGAAGGAGTGGTGGGCACCGCGATGGGGCCAACGCACTTGGTATGCCTCGTCGCTGCCCTTCGCGAAGCGGTCTACCCTCCGGTCATCCGTGAATTCGACGCCACACGACAGGGGGGACGGACATGTCAGACCCGACGATCGGCACACAGGAGCAGTGGCAGGCGCAGCGCGACGAGCTGCTGAAGGAGGAGAAGCAGCTCACCCGCCGCAGCGACGAGCTGGCGGCGAAGCGCCGCGAGCTGCCGTGGGTGGCGGTGGAGAAGGACTACCGCTTCGACACCGAGCGGGGGACGCAGGGCCTCGCCGACCTGTTCGACGGCCGTAGCCAGCTCATGGTCTACCACTTCATGTTCGGGCCCTCCTACGAGGCGGGATGCCCGGTCTGCACCTCGATCGCGGACACGCTGGCCGTCCAGGTGCCGCACCTCAAGGCCAAGGACACCACCCTGATCCTCGCGTCCCGTGGACCGCTCGCAAAGCTGATCGCCTACAGGAAGCGGATGGGCTGGGACATCGACTGGGTCTCGAGCGGCGGCAGCGACTTCAACCGTGACATCGGCTTCCTGCACACGGAGGAGGAGCTGCAGCCGTTCCTCGCAGGCGAGATCCCGGTGACGGTCGTCCAGAACGCCGAGATGTGCGGCACCACCCCCGGCGGCTACGTCGCGGAGGGGCCGGGCCTGAGCGTGTACACGCTCGCGGACGGGGTCGTCTACCGGACCTACGTCAGCACCGCACGTGGCCTTGAGCTCGCGATGCCCTACTACGCCCTGCTCGACCGTACCCCGAAGGGGCGCGACGAGCACCCCGGCACGCCGCCCTGGCTGCGCCGCCACGACGAGTACGAATCGAGCGTGGCAGCGGTCTGACCGGTTTTGGGGTATCACTGCAGTCGGCAGTTCAACAGGAGGTAGATGAGATGCCCGAGCACACGATCGGAACTCGCGAGGAATGGCAGGCGGCCCGAAACGAGCTGGCGAAACTCGAGGCCGAGCAGGCGGAGCGAAACCAGGAGGTCCACGAGAAGCGGCTGGCGTTGCCCTGGGTGCCGGTCGAAAAGCAGTACGAGTTCGACACCGAGGACGGCAAGAAGACGCTGGCCGAGTTGTTCGACGGGCGCTCGCAGCTGCTCGCGTACAACGTCATGTTCGGGCCCGACTACACGCTCGGGGCGTGCCCAGGCTGCACCAGCCTGGCCGACGGGCTCGACGGCACGCTGGTGCATCTGAACCACAACGACATCACGCTGATCTGCTTCTCGCGGGCGCCGATCGACCGGCTGGCGGCCTACAAGCGGCGGATGGGCTGGGAGTTCCCGTACGTCTCCACCTACAACACCGACTTCGCGTTCGACTTCGGTCTGGCGCTGACCGAGGAGCAGGCCCAGGGCGTATCCGAGATCAAGGAGATGACCGAGAACCCGCCCGAGTGGCTCAAGTTTTGGGCAGGCCAGGTCGGGGCCGACCTGAAGGACGGGCTGCGAGAGAACCCGAGCTGGATCGCCTTCGCACGCGAGAACGGCACCGTGTACCACACCTACACCGTGTCAGCCCCCGACCCATTCGTCGCGCCGTACTTCGGCTTCCTGGCGGAGCGAACACCGAAGAAGGGACCGGACGAACCACGGTCGTTCCGGAAGGACGAATACCCGGACTGACGTCGGAGCATGCGCTGAGGGTCGACTGACGGCAGCGATGCGCGCCGCCAACTCTGTGGCGGCGGACACACTTTGAACGCGGCCCCGTGAAACCGCAAGGTGCCCGTTTATGCTGCCGAGGATTCGGCTGACGGTCGCTACGCGAGGGGGAGATACATGACGCGAGTGCGTAACCATCGAAGCGGGCACGTGCGCCGCGGAGGAGCCATCGCCACGGCTCTGTTGCTTGCCGCGGCAGCCGTGATGGTGCTGCCCTCGGCCGCCGGTGCGCACGGGCATGCCGCCGCCACCCGCGGCAGCGTTGCGCCAAACGCGGTGGGCATGCTCGATTGCAACGGTGTCAGCAAGAGCCAGACTCGTGTCTACGCGCCCGGTGTGGCGTGCACCGATCCGCGCATGTTCGAAGGCGGCCATCCGGCGCGGTTCGAGGACAACGGAACGTACGTCGGTCACGACGAGCCGATCATCAAGTTCATCTCGAGCCAGCCCAACTCCGGCAACGACGTGACCTGGACCGAGACGCTGCCGAAAGACCCGGCGCAGCTACCGACGGTGCAGCGACCGGGCCACGACGTGACGCACTGGTTCGAGCTGTCGGGCGCGCCGTGGTTCAGCATGTCCATGTGCGACGGCCGCTCGTGGCCGCACACACGTTGCACACCACGCAGCGACGCAAACGCCCCCACGCATCCGCCCACCTTCGACCAGGGCGGCGGAGGAAGCGCGTTCATGGAGCTGCAGTTCTACCCGCCCGGTTTCTCGTCCGCGATCTCGTGCGACAACGGGCACTGGTGCAGCGCCCTCAACATCGACAGCCTCGAGTGCACGCGGAACTTCACCTGCAACCCCAACTGCACCGAGCCGGTCAACTTCGCGTACATCGCGGACAACGGTGTTCCGGCCGGCCCGCCCAGCCCGCAGCTGTCGAACGGGTCGACCTTCTCGCCAAACGCCCACACGCTTCTGATGAACCCCGGAGACACGATCAGCATCCACATGTGGGATGCGCCGCTTCGCGGCGGTGGTCACGCCTTCGAGGTGCGCGAGACGGATCTGACGACCGGTCGATCGGGCTTCATGATCGCCTCTGCCAGGAACGGGTTCATGAACACCGAGCTGAAGAGCTGCGCGGGACACCCGCACAACTTCCAGCCGGAGTACAACCGCGCCCTGCCGCAGAACATCACACCCTGGGCGCTGCTCGCTGACAACATCTCGACGCAGTTCGAGATCGGCCACTTCGAGCCATGCACCCGGGTAACCGATCCGTTCGGATCGCCACCGGCGTTCTGGCAGACGTGCAAGGGCCCATACGAGCGAACCGACCTGCCCGACGGCGGCACGAACCCCGAGACGTCCGACGCACCGTGCTTCCCCAAGGGCAACGCCAGCGGCGGCTCCCCGGATCTCGTCACCGGCTGTCTCGCCGGGCTGTTCCAGAACGGCGACCTCGACTACGACGGCACGTCGTACTACCCGGACTGGCCGAACAAGCTGGCGCCGGGGCCGTTCCCAGCACCCTTCCGCCAGCTGTCGCCCACGACCCAGGGAAGGCAGTATCCCAACATGCAGTTCCAGACCAATGCGCCGGCCAGCGACACGATCGACTGTCCCGCGCCCGGCCCGGGCTGCAGGGTGCCCCTGCCAACGGGACCCGGTCACTTCTACCCCTACTGGACACAGGCGCGTGTCGGCGGCCAGTGCGTGTGGGAGTTCGGGAACATGCGCAACGGTAATGCCTTCGGCGGTCCCAGGCAGTACGGCACGTCATCGGCCTACTTCTTCGGCACGCTGATGAGCAAGATCACTCCGACGAGCCACTGCCGAGCCTGATCCGGCCGAGTACGGAACACCTCCTGGGGCGGCATCCCGCCCCAGGAGGTAGAAGGCATACGTGACGAGGCCCGCCGCGGTGGCCGGTCTGCCGGGAGACGGTGCGTGCGCTCCCACCGCTGAGCCTATCCTCCGCCCATGGCCGTCCCCGCGTCCGCCACCCGCCGCATCCTGGTCGTCGACGACGATCCCTCGATCCGGCGCATGCTCGAGCGCACGCTCCAGGCCGAGGGCTACGACACGCGCACGGCGCCTGACGGCGGCGCCGCGCTGGCGATCGCCGAGTCGTGGCCGCCGCAGGCGATCGTGCTGGACGTCGTCATGCCCGGCATCGACGGCCACGCCGTCGCCCGTCGGCTGCGCCACAAGGGCGACGCCGTACCGATCCTGTTCCTGACCGCACGCGACGAGGTCAGCGATCGGGTGGCCGGTCTCGACGCCGGTGCCGACGACTACCTGGTGAAGCCGTTCGCGCCGGACGAGCTGGCCGCCCGGCTGCGGGCGCTGCTGCGCAGAGGCAATCCGCCCCAGAGCGGCCCGGTCAGCCACGGCGACCTGACCGTCGACGCCGCCACCCGCACCGCCTCCCGGGCCGGCACGAGCATCGGGCTCACCGGCCGCGAGGCCGCTCTGCTCGCCCTGCTGGTCAGCCACGCCGGCCAGGTCGTCAGCCGCGACGAGGCCCTCACCGCGGTCTGGGGCGACGGCCGCCTGCCCACCGCCAACACCGTCGACCGCTACGTCGCGTACCTGCGCCGCAAGCTCGGCCCGCCGCCGCTGATTCACACCGTGCGCGGGGTTGGCTTCGTGCTCCGCGGATGAGCCGGCTGACGCTCCGAAGCCAGGTCGCGATTGCCTCGGCGCTGGCCATCCTGCTCGCCGTCTCGCTGCTCGGCGTCGCTCTGCAGCTGCTGCTCTCCCGCGACCTGCACAGCCAGCTCGACAGCGACCTGCGCCGCCGCGCCGCGGACGTTGCCACCCTCAGCGTGTCCGCGCCCGCGCTGCTGACCAGCCCCGGCGCGCTCGACTCGTCATCCAACGGCGCCGCCCTCGACGTCGAGGTGCTCGACCGAACCGGCGCCATCCTGTCGCGCTCGCTCGCCCTGGGCGCCCGCACCCTGCCCGCCGACACGCTCGCCGCCGACGTCATCCGCAGCGGACGCGCCCGCTACCACACCGGCAGCCTCGACGATCAGCCGATCCGCATCTACGCGGCGCCGCTTCCCACCGTCGGCGGCGGCCGCGCCACCGGTGGGGCCGTGATCGTGGCCTCCTCCACCGCCCAGATCGACCAGACCCTGCACAGGCTGCGCGCGCTCACCCTGCTGGCCGCCCTGGCTGCCGCCGCCCTGGCCGCGCCGGCAGCGCTCTTGGCGACCCGTCGCGTGCTGCGCCCGCTCGCCCAGCTCTCGGCCGATGCCGGCGTGATCGGCCAGACCGCCGACCCCTCGCGGCGGCTCGCCACCACCACCAGCGCCGACGAGGTCGCCCGCCTGGCCGACGCCCTGAACGCGATGCTGGCGGCGCTCGAGCATGCCCGCGACCGCGAGCGCCGATTCCTGGCCGACGCCTCGCACGAGCTCCGCACCCCCCTCACCGCGTTGCGCGGCAACGCCGCCTTCCTGGCCAAGCACTCGCCCGAGAGTGCCGCATTCGCCGACCTCGAGGCCGACATCGCCCGGCTCGGCCGGCTGGTCGACCTGCTCCTGGCCGTCGCACGCGAGGACGCCGCCGAGCCGCCCACCGCGCCCGTCCCGCTCGCCCGGCTGCTGGCCGACACCGTCACCGAGCAGGGCGTGAGCGTCTCGGTCGAGGGCGCCCCGGTCGTGCGCGGGGACGGCGACGCGATCGCCCGCGCCGTGCGAAACCTGGTCGAAAACGCCCAGCGCTACGGCAGGCCGCCGATCACCGTCCGCGCCGCCCGAACCGGCGACCGGGTCGTGATCACCGTCACTGACGCCGGCGCCGGCATCCCGCCCGAGCTGGTGGCCGACGCCGGCCGTCGCTTCTGGCGCGGCCCAAACAGCGCCGGCAAGCAGGGCTCCGGGCTCGGCCTGGCACTCGTCCGCGCCACCGCCCAGCGCCACGGCGGCGAGCTGGTGATCGACGGCGCGCGCTTCTCGATCCTGCTTCCCGCTCTCACGGATCTTTCAGACACGGCGAGCGACACTGCGGCCAACCAATCCCAGGAGAGCAACTGATGAACCTGCTGCGCCGCCTCTCGACTCCCAAGCTGATAGCCGTCACCATCCTGCCGATCGCGGCCGTGCTCGCCACCGGAATCGCGCTCGCC
>Ga0075425_100002382_pt1 | contig 18842 bp, 16 predicted proteins | sample SoiMethybrSBSTD4_FD_75300 | JGI IMG/M metagenome (GOLD analysis project Ga0075425, IMG submission 75300) | Bulk soil microbial communities from a Populus tree surrounding site in Tennessee, USA - Soil MetaG P. TD hybrid SBSTD4 | ecosystem: Environmental > Terrestrial > Soil > Tree plantation... | reverse complement strand
CCATCGTCTATAGCGGAGCCGTCGCTCCCGAGGCGATCGAGGCAGCTGGCCTGCTCAGCGAGGACCGCCGCGGCATCGGCGTGTTGGCAGTCACCTCGGCCGACCGCCTCTCAGCGGGCTGGCATGCGGCTCAACGCGCGCGCGAGCAGGGCCAGCGCAAGGTGCGAGCGCATATCGAGCACCTGCTGTCGGAGCTGCCGCGCGATGCCGCCATCGTCACCGTAGCGGACGCCTATCCCGAGGCGTTGTCCTGGCTTGGCGGCGTGTGCGGCCACCGCGTTCGCGCGCTGGGCGTCGAGCACTTCGGCCAATCCGGATCGCTGAGCGAGCTCTACGGCCACTACGGCCTCGACGTCAACGCGATCCTGGCGGCGGTGGAGGGCATCACCGGCCGGCCGGTGCGCTATCGCCTTTTGCCGTCGTGAGGCGGCCCTGGGCTGCCTCGCCACTTGCGCTGGCAGGTCTTTGGTGCGCCTGTGGCTCGCGTCGACCGCGTTGCGGCAGGTCCTCCTCGCGGCGGCTCAAAATGGGTTCCATGTCGAGTGTGGTGTGAAGCGCAGGTAGCCGATATTGGCCCCCAAGCGCAGGCCGACGCCCGAACGGATCGGCGCCACGATGACGCTGCCATTGGTGACGAGGGTCGCCCCGACCCCGCCAACGAAATAGGCTGATCCGTCGAGGCCGGCGAAGCTTGCGTAGATGTCGTCGGGCTGTCTCAGGCGATAGATCAGGAACAGCGTCTTGGAGCCGTCGGCGCCCACGTCGGTGCCGAGGGACGGCCCATGCCAAAAGATCTTCTGCGTACTGCCGGCGCGCAAGTAGAGTGTGCCCTTGCCGTAGCGCAGACCGGCCAGAAACGCGCCACCGCCCTCGGTGCCGAGAATGTATGCGGTGGGGCGGCCGCTTTTCTTGAAGAGGTATTCGATCACGGCGCCCAGGTTGGCCGACACCTTGCCGAAGAAACCGGCGCTCGCCGCCATGATCTCGTCGATGGTGTAGCCTTCGTCCTCGAATGATGTGGGCGTCCCAGGCGCACTGGGCGGCGGGGCCGCGGACATCGGAGTGGACTTGGTGGCTGACGGCGGGGGCGGCGGGGGCGCCACTGCCACTTGCGACGGCGGAGCCGGCTTGGGCGCCCAACTGCTGCCATCGGGTGTGCGCGCCGTGGTCTTGGGGGCAGGCTGGACTGGCGCGGGCGGACGCGCCTCGGCACTCTTGGGTCTGGGTTCGGTCGCGACGGCGGGGACGCCGAGCATCTGGTCCAGTTTGGCCAGCGTATAGGCAGTCTTGGCCTTCACGGTTGCTTCAAGTTCGATGCCAACCGCCCTCAGCTCTGCGAGTTTGGCGCAGTCGGTCTCGGTGCCGGGGTCGACGGTGCCCAACGTATCGAGCCTGGCCAGCAGGTCGTTGGCCTGCATATCGAGGGCACCCATGCGCTCGTCCTGCAGGATCTCGTAGGCCTTCTCCTCGAAGCCCGCATCGGGCCAGCCCCGCAGTTCCTTGAGCTCGCGCAGCTTGGCGCGCAAGCGGGGCGCATTGTCCGCGTTGAGCTGGCGCAGGGCCGCGCCGGCCCGGTCGACCGCCTGGGCAAAATCCTCTCTGGCGCAGGAGGGGGCAGCCGCCGGCGACGCAAGGGCCGAAAACTGGGCCAATCCCATCACGGCAAAGGGGAGGAGCCACCGCATTGGACCGAATCCATGTTTGAGAGCGCTATCGGATGCGCCAGCTATGGCAAAATGTGGCCCGGGGTCAAATTTTCGGCATAACTGACAGTAGATTGTCGCGCGCTGCCACATCGCGCCCGCCAAATGCCTTGAAAACGCCGCGCGGCTTTCGCCCCTATCGGGCCCCTCCCAGCGTGCCTTCCCCATGACCCAAGACGGCTCCTCGACCCTCGTGCGACCCGGCTTTGCCATCCCGCGCCTGTCCCTTCCGGCGGGCACTGCTGCTCAGCCTCGGGCTCATCGCCATTGCGGCCGGCATCGAGCACGCCATGGGCCGCCTTCTCTTCTGCACATGTGGGACCTTCAAGCTCTGGTACGGCGGTCGCGGCGAACCGGAAATGAGCCAGCATTTGACCGACTGGTACAGCTACAGCCATGTGGCCCACGGGATCGTCTTCTACTGGCTGTTGTCGATCGCGGCGCGAGGTCGGCTCTCGGTCGCGGCGCGGCTGATCATCGCCACCGGCCTGGAGGTCGGCTGGGAGATTTTTGAGAACTCCTCCTTCATCATCAACCGCTACCGCTTGCAAACGATCTCACGCGGTTATCTCGGCGACAGCATCGTCAATTCTGTGGGCGACATGCTGAGCATGCTGGCGGGCTTTTTCTTCGCCGCGCGCTTGCCCGCCTGGGTAACGGTGTTCCTGTTGATCGCCGCCGAAGTCCTCCTGCTCGCGCTGCTGCGCGACAACCTTACCCTCAATGTGATCATGCTGATCCATCCGGTAGAGTGGATCAAGGAGTGGCAGATGGGTGGATGAGTGCCGGCTGTCGCGATGGCGAGCCCCCCAAGCGGCGTCGAATAGGCGTCTCCCCTTCTGGCCCAACTATCCCTGGGCCCTCATCGGCGAGTGCGCGATTGATTGCGGGATCGTACCGGGCTGAACGGGCCGCAGGGAACTCGCGCGACATTCCCCGACGGCCGCCGCGAGGCTTGATTTTGAGGCGGGGCGCGTGGGGGGCGCGGCGCTCGTCAGCGCATCAGTGGGTCCAGGAGCCCCTGCGGCCGAAGCGAAAGTTGTCGGCGTAGGACTTGCGCACTAGGCGCCGCAGCGTGGGCTCAATGACGTGATAGGGGATGCCGTTGCGCTCCGCATAAGCCATCGCCTCCTCCTTGGTATCGAAGGAGAGGCTGATCTGCGATTTCATGTCGCCCGAGCTGGTCCAGCCCATCAGGGGATCGATCTCGCGCGGCGTTTCCGGTTCGTATTCGAGCACCCACTCCTTGGCGCGGGCTGGGCCTGACTGCATGGCGGTCTGGGCAGGCTTGTAGATGCGGGCGACCATCGCGTTAGTCCTTTGCGCCAGTGCTTTGCGCCAGTGGGTTAAGAACATGCAAAGCCAGAAAGTAACCCATGTCACGCCGATTGTCCGCAGCAAGCTTGAGACATGCGCGGACAAGCCTCACCGCGGAAACGCGCGATCGACGATGGCGTGTGCGTCCGCCCAGGCGAGCCCCTGGCCGTAGGTGTGCCGGGCGTGGCCGGACAACCGCGTGGCGATGAAGGCATCCGCCACTGCGGCGGGCGCGTGGGCGCGCAGGATGCTGGCGGCGGCGAGCACCGCCAGCGCCTCGGTCAAGTCGCGAGCGCGCTGGTCGAGCGCGCGATGGTCCTGCAGCGCCGTCTCGACCCGCGAGAAATGCGCCTTCACCTGCGCATCCCCGCGCGCCACCTCGCGCAGGTCGTCCATCACAATCGCGACGGTGTCGGGCTCACGCTGCAGAACGCGCAGGACGTCCAGCGCCATGACGTTACCGGATCCTTCCCAGATGGCATTGACCGGCAGCTCGCGATAAAGGCGGGGCGCGAGGCCTTCCTCGACGTAGCCGTTGCCGCCAAGGCACTCCATGGCCTCATAGGCAAGCGCCGGTCCGATCTTGCACACCCAGTACTTGGTGGCTGGCGTCATCAGACGGCGCCAGGCCACCGCGCGGCTGTCGGAGCCGTGATCGAAGCTGTGCGACAGGCGCAACGACAGTGCCGTTGCCGCCTCGACGTCGAGTGCCAGATCGGCCAGCACCTGGCGCATCAGCGGTTGATCGGCGAGGTGTTTCTGAAACACGCTGCGATGGCGGCAGTGATGGATGGCATTGGCGAGCGTCAAGCGCATCAGCCCCGCAGAGCCTACCGCGCAATCGAGCCGCGTGTGCGTCACCATCTCGATAATGGTGGGAACCCCGCGACCCTCCTCGCCGATGAGCCAGGCGTGGGCGCCCTGGAACTCGACTTCGCCGGATGCATTGGAGCGATTGCCGAGCTTGTCTTTGAGGCGCTGAAAGGCCAGCGCGTTGACGCTGGCATCGGGCAGGAAGCGCGGCAGCAAAAAGCAGGACAGCCCCCCCGGCGCCTGGGCCAGCACCAAGAAGGCGTCGCACATGGGTGCCGACATGAACCATTTGTGGCCGGTGATGATGTATTCAGCCCCCGGCCCACCGCTGCCGGCAGGCACGGCCCTGGTGGAGTTGGCGCGCACATCCGTGCCGCCCTGCTTCTCCGTCATGCCCATGCCGATGGTGAGGCCGCGCTTGTCCGAGGCCGGTTTGAAGTCCTTGTCGTAGGTGCGCGACAAGATCTTGGGGATCCACGCCGTGGCGAGTTGCGGCTCCCTGAGCAGGGTCGGAATCGCGGCATTCGTCATGGTTATGGGGCACTGGTGCCCGGCCTCCATCTGGATGGCCATGTAGGTGCCGGCGGATCGGGCGACATTGGCCCCAACGAGCGGCTGGGCCCCGGAATTGGCTAGGTGCTCCCAGGCAGAGCAATGCAGGCCCTGCGCCATGCTCATTTGCATGCACTCGTGGTAGGCCGGATGGAACTCGATGCTGTCGAGCCGGCGGCCTTTGCTGTCAAAGGATCTGAGGCGGGGTGGGTTCTCGTTGGCTAGCCGCCCGCGTTCGAAGGCCTGGGCGCTGCCGCACGCGGCGCCGAACGCGCTCAGGCCCTCCACGGCATGCATGGCCCCCTCGCGCTTGACCGCTTCCATGAGCGCTGCGTCGCTGGTGAAGAGGTTGACATCCTGGAAGGGCGGGCTCTGGTTGAAGACTTCGTGGGTGGCGAAGGGGGTGGTCATGGGCGCCTTCCCGGCCTGATTCGCGCTTGGGCGAGCCTATCAACAGCGCCCGGGGCGCGCGAGCGGTCTCAGCGAGCCGGCCTTGCGGCCGGGTCGGAGTCAGCGTATAGGGGCCGCTTTAATGACCAATCCCGTAACCAAAGTCTCCTTCGTGCGCCGGCATTTGCTGACGTGCGAGAACTTGTCGGCGGGCGAGATTAATGCCTTGCTCGACTTGGCCGACAAGGCCGCCGAAAACAATCGTCAGATCAACAAGAAGCGCGATGTCTTGCGCGGCCGCACACTGATCAACCTGTTCTTCGAGGCCTCCACACGGACACAGAGCTCCTTTGAGCTCGCCGGCAAGCGGCTCGGCGCCGACGTCATGAACATGAACGTCTCGACGTCATCCGTGCAGAAGGGTGAGACGCTGATCGACACCGCCATGACACTCAATGCCATGCGCCCTGACATCCTGGTGGTGCGCCATCACGCTGCCGGCGCGGTCGAGCTCTTGGCACAGAAGGTGGACTGCTCGGTCATCAATGCCGGTGACGGCGCACACCAGCATCCGACCCAGGCGCTGCTTGATGTATTGACGATCCGGCGCGCTAAGGGCCGCGTCGCCGGCCTGACGGTCGCGATCTGCGGCGACATCCTGCATTCGCGCGTCGCCCGGTCCAATATCAATGTGCTTAATACCATGGGGGCGCGCGTGCGCATCGTGGCTCCCTCGACCCTGCTCCCCCCTGCAGCAGAACGGCTGGGCGCTGAGGTCTTCACCTGCATGAACGCGGGCCTCGAAGGCGCCGACATCGTCATGATGCTGCGGCTACAGCGGGAGCGCATGCAGGGCTCCTACGTGCCCTCCACCCGCGAATACTTCCACTTCTTCGGCCTCGATCACGAGAAGCTCGCGCGCGCCAAGCCGGATGCTCTCATCATGCATCCGGGCCCCATGAACCGCGGCGTGGAAATTGCGTCCACCATCGCCGACCACTCGCGCAGCGTCATCCGCGACCAGGTGGAGATGGGCGTCGCAGTGCGCATGGCCGTGCTTGAGGCCATGGCGCGCCAGCTGCCCAACCACTGAGGTGCGGCCCATGCCCAAGAACGGCTCACCGGCACAGGACGCAACGACCTTCCTCAACGCCCGTCTCGTCGATCCCGCCACCGGCAAGGACGAGCCTGGTGGTTTGCTGGTCAAGGACGGCGTAATCGCCGATTTGGGCTCGCATTTGCGGCGCAACGCGCCCGAACGCTCCAAGGTTGTGGATTGTAAGGGCCACGTGCTCTGCCCCGGGCTCATCGACATGCAGGTGTTCACGGGTGAGCCTGGTCTGGAGCACCGTGAAACGCTCAAGACCGCGAGCCACGCGGCGGCCGCGGGCGGCGTTACCAGCATTGTCGTTATGCCTGATACGGAACCCGTAATCGATCAGGTGGCGCTGGTGGACTTCATCCAGCGCCGGGCGCGCGACAACGCCATCGTCAATGTCCATGTGATGGCTGCCATGACACGCGGTCTCAGGGGCACCGAGATGACCGAAATCGGGCTCCTGAAGCGGGCCGGGGCTGTCGCCTTCAGCAATGGCAAGTCAAGCGTGGCCAATGCGCGCGTGATGCGCAACGTTCTGCTCTACGGCAAGGATCACGCGACCCTCATTGTGCATCACACGGAGGATCCGCATCTCACAGAGGGTAGCGTGATGAACGCCGGTGAGGTGGCGACCAGGCTCGGCTTGCCGGGTGTCCACAAGGCGGCCGAGACGATCGTGCTTGAGCGCGACTTGCGGCTCGTCGAGATCACTGGCGGGCGGTATCACGCTGCCACGCTGTCTTGTGCGGAGAGTTTGGCCGTGGTGCGGGCTGCCAAGGCGAAGGGATTGCCCGTGACCTGCGGGGTGTCGATCAACCACCTCACCCTTAACGAGAACGACATCGGCTCGTACCGCACCTTCTTGCGTCTGAAGCCCCCGCTGCGCGGCGAGGAGGACCGCACCGCCATGGTGCGAGGGCTCGCCGCCGGCGACATCGATGTGGTGGTCTCGAGCCACGATCCGCAGGACGCCGACGTCAAACGCCATCCCTTCGCCGAAGCCGCAGACGGCGCCATCGGTCTTGAAACCCTGCTTGCGGCGGGCTTGCGTCTCTACCACAACGGCGAGATCGGGCTTGTCGCGCTGTTGCGCGCTCTGACGACCAACCCGGCGAGGCTCCTAGGCCTCCCCTCGGGACGCCTCGACAGGGGGGCGCCAGCGGACCTCATCCTCGTCGACCTGGGACAGCCGTGGGTGGTCGATAAGGCGTTGCTTAGAGCGCGTTCAAAGAACTCACCCTTTGACGAGAGCCGGATGCAGGGCCGTGTGCTCGCCACCATGGTTGCGGGTCACACGGTCTACCAATACGCTCAGCCCGACGGCGCCTGAGCGCTGGGGGATCGAATTTTCATGGGCGTACTCTTCTCAAACACCGCGGCCTTGGCTTTGCTCGCCGGCTACCTCTTGGGATCGATCCCGTTCGGTCTTCTCCTCACCCGCGCCGCCGGCTTGGGCGACGTGCGGGCCATCGGGTCTGGCAACATCGGGGCCACCAACGTGCTGCGCACAGGCCACAAGGGTCTGGCAGCAACCACGCTCTTGCTCGACGCCGCCAAGGGAAGTGTGGCGGTGCTTCTCATCGATCATCTGGCAAGGCGCTACACGGCCTTTGAAGCGTTCCAGCTTGCCTATCTGGCAGGTCTGGGCGCGTTCCTTGGTCACCTCTTTCCGGTCTGGCTTTACTTCGAGGGTGGCAAGGGCGTGGCCACCTACATCGGGGTCCTGCTCGCCGCCCATTGGCCCGCGGCCCTGGTTTTTTGCCTCGTTTGGTTGGCCGTGGCCTTGAGCACACGCTACTCCTCGTTGGCCGCACTGGCCGGCGCCGCGGCCGTCGTCCTTTATTATGCCGTCACGGGCTGGGCGGGGTTGCCGCTCATTGGCATTATGTCCCTGCTCGTCTTTGCCAAACATCACGGCAATATCCGCCGGCTGTTGGCGGGCCAGGAGAGCAAGATTGGCGCGCGGTCGTCGGCCCCCTCCTGAAACGCGCGCAGGCCCTGCCGCGGCTGCGAGGATCGCGGCCGGCGTTGAGTGTCGCGGCGCAGCCGTGCGCTTGGAGGCGGAAAGGCCCAAAGCCCCGGGGCAGGCCGGGGAGGCGGCAGCATGGCCCGCGCCCCGCAATCCCCGCGGAGATTTGGCCCGCGGGTTTGGGGCTCAGAACTGCGGGCTCTTTCAACACTTTGCCCTCTTGCCGGCGCACGCTTTGCGCTCTTCAAGTGCCGGCCGAGGAAAGCCGATGCCCCCCCCGGGGTCAGTGGCCGTAGACGCCAATGAGGGATGGACGCTCTGGCTTCTCCTTTTGTGGCAATTTAGGCAATTTGGCCGCTGCCCTTGAGCCCAACCCGAACCCGTCGGCCTCGGGAGCTTACTATTTTATGTAGGATATTCTAGCAAAACGTAGGCACAGTGCCTTCCCCGTGGGCGCCTGGCGCGCAGGCCGCTTCGGCGGAGGCGGTTTGACATGCCTCCTCAGTTCCACCATGTTCCTGCCGGCCTGAAAGGCAACGGATCGGGAACGCGGTGGCTCGCGACGTCTCGGAACGGGCGGTCGGGACGGGACTTATGGACAAGTGGAGCGGCGGCTGAGAGCCATAGGGCATGAACATCGTCATCGTGGAATCGCTCGCCAAGGCCAAGGCGATCAACAAGTATCTGGGGTCCAAATACCGGGTTTTGGCCTCCTTTGGGCATGTGCGCGACCTCCCGTCGAAGGACGGGTCGGTGGAACCCGACAACGATTTTCGCATGCACTGGGACGTCGACGGTCGGTCGGCCAAGGTGATGAAGGAGATCGCCGCGGCGGTTAAGGGCGCCGACAAGCTGATCCTGGCCACGGATCCCGATCGCGAGGGCGAAGCCATATCCTGGCACATCTTGCGCATCTTGGAGGAGAGGAAGGCTCTCAAGGGCATCCCCGTCGAGCGGGTGACCTTCAATGCGGTGACCAAGCAGTCGGTTCTCGATGCGTTCAGGATGCCGCGCGACATCGATGCGCCGCTGGTGGATGCCTACCTCGCGCGGCGGGCGCTCGACTATCTGGTCGGCTTCACCCTCTCCCCCGTCCTGTGGCGCAAATTGCCGGGCGCCCGCTCCGCGGGACGCGTGCAGTCGGTGGCGCTTAGGCTCGTATGTGATCGCGAGGGGGAGATCGAGGCCTTCAAAAGCGAGGAGTATTGGACGATCGAGGCCCTGCTGGCGACCGCCCGCGGCGACACGTTTACCGCGCGCTTAACCAGCATCGCCGGCCGCAAGCTCGAGAAGCTCGACCTCAAGGACCAAGCGTCCGCCCATGCCATCAAGGCTGCCGTCGAGGGGGGCGCGTTCACCGTCGCCTCGGTCGAGAAGAAGGCGGTGCGCCGCAACCCCTATGCGCCCTTCACCACCTCCACCCTGCAGCAGGAGGCCTCCCGCAAACTTGGCTTCTCGGCCAAGCAGACCATGCAGCTCGCCCAGCGCCTCTACGAGGGGGTCGAGATCGATGGCGAGCTGACCGGTCTCATCACCTACATGCGCACGGATGGCGTCACCATCATTCCCGAGGCCGTCGCGGCCATCAGGCAGCTGGTCGAGCGCGACTATTCCAGGCGCTACCTGCCTCCCTTCATCCGCGAATACAAGGTCAAGGCCAAGAACGCCCAGGAAGCGCACGAGGCGATTCGCCCGACCGACGTCGACCGCAAGCCCGACCACGTGGCGCGCCACCTCGACCGCGACCAGGCGCGCCTTTACGAGCTCATCTGGAAGCGCGCGGTCGCGAGCCAGATGGCCTCCGCGGAGCTTGAGCAGACGACGGCCGAAATCGACGTTCCGGGCCGGGATGGCAAGGCTTACCGGTTCAGGGCGACCGGCTCCGTCATGCTATTTGATGGCTTCATGCGGCTCTACGAGGAGGGTCGCGACGATCGCTTGCGCAACGGCAAGGCCGGCGAGACAGAGGACGAGGAGGCCTCCCGACTGCCGCCGCTCGCCCAAGGTGACGCGCTCAAGGACAGGGGTATCGAAGCCAAGCAGCACTTTACCGAGCCGCCGCCGCGGTTCACGGAGGCGACGCTCGTCAAGCGCATGGAAGAGCTGGGCATCGGCCGGCCCTCCACCTACGCCTCCACGTTGGCATTGCTGCAGGAGCGCGACTACGTCCGCATCGACAAGAAGCGGCTGATCCCAGAGGACAAGGGTCGGCTCGTCACGGCCTTCCTGGAGAGCTTCTTCAGGCGCTATGTGGAATACGACTTCACCGCGGACCTGGAGGAAAAGCTCGACCTAATCTCCGACGGCAAGCTCGAATGGAAGGACGTGCTGCGCCAGTTCTGGCGCGAGTTCATGCGCGCCGTGGCCGACATCAAGGACTTGCGGGTGGGGGACGTGCTCGAGGCCCTCAACGAGTTGCTGGGCCCACACATCTTCCCGCCCAGGATGGAAGGGGGCGACCCGCGGCTGTGCCCCAACTGTGGCGAAGGACGCCTCAGCCTCAAGATCAGCGGCAAGTATGGTGCCTTTATCGGCTGTTCGCGCTATCCCGACTGCCGCTATACGCGCCAGCTCTCCCAGCCCGAGGGCCCCGCCGAGGCCTCCACCCCCGAGGGTAAGCATTTGGGCGATGATCCCGAGACCGGCCTTGCCGTCACCTTGCGCACGGGCCGCTTTGGGCCCTACGTGCAGCTTGGCGAAGCGAGCAAGGACGAGAAGCCCAAGCGCGCCTCGGTTCCCAGAGGCGTCGATGCCAATACCGTGGAGCTCCCCTACGCCCTCAAGCTCTTGTCCCTGCCGCGTGAGGTGGGCCTGCATCCTGAGACCAGCAAGCCGATCACAGCTGGCCTCGGCCGCTATGGGCCCTTCGTCCTGCACGATGGTGTCTACGCCGGCCTGCCCGCAGTGGAGGAGGCCTTCGACATCGGCATCAACCGGGCCGTGGCCCTGTTGGCGGAGAAGAAGGCCGGCGGTGGCAAGAGCCGTTTCCAGCGCGCAGCCCCGACGATCCTGAAGGATCTGGGCGACCACCCAAGCGAGGGTGGCAAGGTGCAGGTGCTGGCTGGCCGCTATGGTCCCTACGTCAGGCACGGGGAGGTGAATGCGACGTTGCCAAGGGGCAAGGAGCCTGCCGCGCTCACCATAGACGAGGCCGTGCAGCTGATCGCCGAGCGCATCGCCAAAGGGCCTTCCAAGCCCAAGGCCAAACGCGGCGCCTCAACGAAGAAGCCGCCGCGCTCCCAGCTCCGCGCGGCCACTGCCGCGGCCAAGCCGGTTACGGCGAAGGCCAAGGCTCCGGCAAAATCCAAAGCCGCACAAAAATCCAAGGCCAAACCGGCAGGCACGAGAGAGGCCGCGGAATAGCCTAAGGACCGACGATCACGGTGCCCCGAAAACCCAAAGAGGTCCGCCGCGCAACGGGCCTGCCCAGCAAGCAAGACATCCTTGACTACGTTCGCACGGCGGGTGCCAAGACGGGCAAGCGCGAAATTGCCCGCGCCTTCCACATCAAGGGTGGTGAGCGGGTTGCGCTGAAGAGCCTGCTCTCTGAAATGGCCGAGGAAGGCCTGCTGCGCGGCAACCGCAAGGGCTTCAAGGAGCGCGGGTTTCTGCCCTCGGTGGCCGTGCTCGAGATCGTCGGGCGGGATGCAGACGGGGAGCTCATCGGGGAACCCGCTGCCTGGGACACGGCCGAGGGCCAGCGTCCGCGTGTGCTCGTGCTGGCGTCCCGCGGCAAGGGGCGGTCGGGGGAGCCGGCGTTGGGCCACGGCGACCGTATTCTGGCGCGCATCGCGCGGCTGGAGGGGAACGACGTCGATGGCTACCGCTACGAGGCCCAGCCGATCAAGCGGATCCCGCGCACGGACCGCCGGCTGCTCGGCATCTTTCGCAGCAAGGGTGGCGGTGGCGGTGTCGTCGATCCCGTCGATCGCAGAGAGCTCAGGGAGTGGCCGGTCGCCCCGGACGACGTCGGCACGGCCAAGGAGGGGGACCTCGTCCGTTTCGAACTCGCGCGCGCACACCGCTATGGGGTGCCGCAGGTTCGCATCGTCGAGACGCTCGGCAATCCCGGCGACCAGCGCAAGATCAGTCTCATTGCCGTGCATGCGCACGGCATTCCCGATACGTTTCCCGCAGGAGTGCTCGGCGAGGTACGCGCACTGGAGCCGCCGAGCCGCGACGGGCGTGTGGACTTGCGCGGTCTTTCCCTCGTCACCATCGACCCCGAAGACGCGCGCGACCATGATGATGCCGTGCACGCCGCCCCCGACGACGATCCAGGCAACAGAGGCGGCTTCGTCGTGCACGTGGCCATCGCCGACGTCGCCCATTATGTGCGACCGGGATCGCGGCTCGATCGAGAAGCGCAGTTGCGCGGCAACTCGGTCTACTTTCCCGACCGCGTCGTGCCCATGCTGCCCGAGCGCATCTCCAACGACCTGTGCTCGCTCAAGGAGCGGGAGGAACGACCTTGCCTCGTCGCGCGCATGGTGTTCGACCGACACGGCAGCAAGAAGGGTCACGTTTTCTTCCGCGCCATGATGTGCTCGGCGGCCAAACTCTCCTATCAGGAAGCGCAAGCGGCGATCGAGGGACGGCCGAGCGCGCGTGCTCTGCCGCTGCTCCAGTCGGCGCTGAGGCCGCTGTGGTCGGCTTACGCGGCGCTAGCCGCCGCCCGCGATCGGCGCGCGCCGCTCGACCTCGACCTGCCCGAACGCAAGATCCAGCTCGACAGGGAGGGTCGCGTTCAGAGCGTGACCACGCTGGAGCGTCTGGAGGCGCACCGGCTGATCGAGGAGTTCATGATCCAGGCCAACGTGGCCGCCGCGGAAGCGCTTGAAGCCAAGCGCGCCGCCGTCCTCTACCGGGTGCACGATGCACCCTCGCAGGAGAGGCTCGCAGCGCTGCGCGAGTTCCTGGACGGCCTTGGACTGAAATTACCGGGTGCGGCCAGCCTGCGCGCGGGCGACTTCAACCGCGTTCTGCAGCGCGCCAAATCGCTGCCCTCGAGCGACCTGGTGCACGAGGTGGTGCTGCGGGCCCAGGCCCAGGCGCAATACGCTGCCGCGAACCTCGGCCACTTTGGGCTCAACTTACGCCGCTATGCGCATTTCACCTCACCAATCCGCCGCTATGCCGATCTCATTGTGCACCGCGCGCTCATTCGCGCGCTGGGTCTGGGCGCAGGTGGGCTCACCGATGAGGAGGTCCAGCAGCTTTCGCAGATTGCCCAGGCAATCTCAGAGGCCGAGCGCCGCGCCATGGCGGCCGAGCGCGAAACCAACGATCGGCTGATTGCGGGCTACCTTGCCGACCGTGTCGGGGCAGAGTTCGAAGCGCGCATTTCCGGCGTCACGCGCTCCGGACTGTTCGTTCGCCTCACCGAGACAGGGGCCGACGGCTTCGTGCCGGCCGCCACCATCGGCAACGATTACTGGCGCTATCACGAGCATCACCACGCCCTCATCGGCGACCGCAGTGGGGAAACCTATCGGCTGGGCGATGCCGTGCGCGTGCGCCTCGTTGAGGCCATTGCCACCGCGGGCGCGCTGCGCTTTGAAATGCTGTCGGAGGGCAAGCGCGATGGCGCAGTCGCGTCGGGCCCGGCGCGGGGTCGCCGTTTCGCCAGAGGCTTCGGGCGGAAAAGGTCGCAACGATGACGTCGATGGAGGGCACCTGCCCCCACGGCAACGCCGCCACGCGGCAAAGGAGCCATTGCCGCCCGGCAGCAAAGGTAGGCTGATGCGGGTGAGGGCCCATGGACGACGCTGTTGACACGAGGGTGTCGGGCAAGGGCTTGGCGAGTGCCTGATCGAGGGGAGGCAGCATGACCGTAGAGCAGCCACAAGCGCCCGACACACGGGCCAAGCCGCGGGCGCTGCGACCGCGCGATGCCGCCACCTTGATCATTGTCGACAGCTCCTCAGGCGAACCGCGCGTGCTGCTTGGACGCCGGCGGCTCGACATGGTGTTCATGCCGGGGCGCTATGTCTTTCCTGGGGGACGCGTTGACCCCGCCGACAGGCAGGTCACGGTCGCGGAAGACTTGCGCTCGAGCGACCTGGAAAAATTGCTCGTTGCCATGAAGGGCACACCCAGCGTGGCGCGGGCCCGGGCGCTGGCGTTAGCAGCCGTGCGCGAGACCTTCGAGGAGGCGGGCTTGCTGATCGGCACGCCGTTCGGTGCGGGCGTGCTGCCGAAGGCGGCCAACTGGCGGGCCTTCTTCGCCACCGGCTACCGTCCGGCGCTCGGCCGCCTGACGTTCTTTGCACGCGCCATCACGCCGCCGGGACGCCCGCGCCGCTTCGACAGCCGCTTCTTCTGCGTCGATGCCGAGGCGATCGTGCACAGGGCGACCATCGCGGACGGGGAGCTGTCGGATCTCGAATGGCATTCAATCGCCCAGGCGCGTTCGCTCGAGCTACCCAACATCACGCGCGTCGTCCTTGAGGATCTGGGCGAGCGCATCGCTGCCGGCGCGTTGCACGCGGGCGATTTTCCGGTCCCGTTCTACCACCGCCGCAATGGCAGCTTTCGGCGCGATCTCATCGGCGCTGGCGGCGATCTCGCGTGAGCCTCTGCAGGCTGCGACAACGACCTTGACTAACCGCGCTCAGCGACTAGAGTTCGCCTCCGTCAATTTCGCGTCACAACCAAACTTGGGCGCTGCTGTCATGGCCAAGCCGATTACCCAGAAGATCAAGCTGCTGAGCACGGCAGGCACCGGCTTCTTCTATGTAACGAAGAAGAACCCCAGAACTGCAACCGACAAACTTTCCTTCAAGAAGTACGATCCGATTGCGCGCAAGCACGTTGCCTTCAAGGAAACGAAGATCAAATAGGCGCTCGGCACGGCCGACGTTGGCTCACGCGACTTGCCAGCTGCTCGAACCGGAGCCCCATGGGTCCGGGGCGGACCTCGGTTGGCGCCTGTCAATCAAGGGAGAGGCTGAAAAGCGCTCAAGATGGCAAGGTTGTCGGGGGCTTTTGGCGTCGGTGACGCTCTTTAGCCGCGTGCTGATTGAGCGTGTTTTTGAGAGTGTGGCCGCGTCCGTGACTGACATCGGCAGCGGGGTAGAAGTCCGAGCAGTCACGGACGCAGGCCTGCCAAGTCGTGGACCAAAGAGGGCGTTGGCCAGACCTGGCGTTCGACCGTCCCTTGGCGGCACTTCAAGAGGAGGCCACTCCTAGCCGCTTACGGACGATCACACCTCACGGCGTCAGGAGATGCGGCGGACCTGACTGTCCATGAGGATCTCGCGAATTTTTCTGTGGACACGGCGACGCGCCCGCCTGGCGCCGCCCGCAAACCGATCCCGCTTGTCCCTCCTCCCGCATAACCCCTCACGGAGCAAAGCAGATCGGCAAACAGTTTGCAATACTTTGTTATTTTGCATCAAACCCTTGGGTGTGCTTCAGAGGTTAAAGAGCAGCCGCAAGGTTATCCCCGGCACCTCTGATTACCAAAATCCTTCAACGGCTTAGGAGAGCGGGCTGGAGCGGCCCAGGCGGCATCGGCAACCACCCTATTGCGGCCGCTGCGCTTGACCCAAGTAGGGGGCTTGGTCGGCGCGTTTGAAGAGGACCTCCAAGCCCTCGTGCGCCGCATGGCTGGCTGACCCCACGCTGGCCGTCACCTTGAGCATGGTCTCGCCGGGGGCCTGGAACGGTGCTGCGGCGATGCTGGTTCTGAGGTGCTCCCCAGCCCGGGGCAGGCCGCCGCCAGGTTGCTCTGAGGCGTGATGATGACGAACTCCTCCCCGCCGAGGCGACAGACTGCATCGGTGCTGCGCGCGTTGCAGCCCAAGCGGGTCGCCAACTCGCGCAGGATGCTGTCGCCGGCGACGCGGCCGTGGGTATCATTGATTGACTTAAATTTATCGATGTCGACCAGCACCCGTGAGAGCGGCTGACCGTCCGTGTGCGGCTCCTCGGCGAGTGCGGCAGACTGCGTCTCCATAAAGCGGCGGTTATGCAGCCCCCGTCAGCGCATCCGTCACCGCCAGCTCGACGCTCTCCTGCAGGCGGTCGCGCAAGTAGTCGGAATGCCCCTTGCGCTTGATCTGTGTACGCACGCGCGCCATGAGCTCGTTGCGATCGACGGGGCGCGTCAGATAGTCGTTTACACCCATGTCGAGTGCGCGCAGCAGGCGGGCATCCTCGTCCGGCTGCACGATGATGATGATCGGCAGATGGCGGGCGCGTTCGAGCGCGCGCACCTGGCTCAACAGTCGCAAGCCATCGGCCGCGGTCAGGTTCAGGCTGACGATGAGGAGGTCCCACGGTTCCTCGGCGATACGTGCCAGCGCTGCTGAAGCGTTGGTCTCCACCTGCACCACGTGCAGCTTTCCAAGCACAGCGAGAACGAGCCGCGCAGCGCGCTCGCTATCCTCAAGAAGCAAGATGCGCGCGCCCCGATCTGCCTTAGGCCACGCCGGAGCCGCGCCTGGGAAAGCGCCCATTTGGCTCCCGGTGGACGTGCGCAGCATCATTTCGTCGTAGAGCGTCTTGAGACGGGCCAAATTCTTGACGCGAGTGATGAGAGCGATGTCGTCCACCGGCTTGGTAATGAAGTCGTCGGCGCCGGCCTCGAGGCCCCGCACCTTGTCGCAGGCCTGGTCCAGCGCGGTCACCATGACGACCGGCACGTGCATGGTCCGCGTTGAGGTCTTGATGCGCCGGCAGACCTCAAAACCGTCCATGCCCGGCATCATGACATCAAGCAGCACCACGTCCACGCGCTCGCTCTGGACGACCTCTAGCGCCGCCTCGCCGGAATAGGCGGTGAGCACGTGGAAATACTCTGCCGAAAGCCGGGCCTCCAGCAGCTTGACGTTGGCAAGGATGTCGTCAACGACCAGAACGCGGCCAGTCATCGGGCACCTTCAAAACACCTGTAAGCCCGGCGGCCCTCATGCTTCCCCAAGGTACCGGCGCACTGTCTCAAGAAACGTGCCGATCGAGATCGGTTTGGAAATGTAGGCCTCGCAGCCGCCCTGGCGGATACGCTGCTCGTCACCCTTCATGGCGAAGGCGGTGACAGCAACCACGGGGATTTCACGCAACTCCTCGTCGTCTTTGAGCCAGCGCGTCACCTCAAGGCCGGAGACCTCGGGGAGCTGGATGTCCATCAAGATGAGATCGGGGCGCCGCTCGCGAGCAATCTTCAAGGCTTCGATGCCGCTGCGCGTCTGCAGCGTCTGGTAGCCGTGGGCATCGAGGAGGTCGTGGAAGAGCTTCATGTTGAGCTCGTTATCCTCCACGATGAGCACCGTCCGGGGGATGTGGGCAGCATCGGGTCGGCGGCCCGTGGTCCTGCAGCTCTCCTGGTAAGTCATGCGGTGGCAAGCCCAATTCCGGCGCCTGCACTCTTGCACCGATTCTACGCAGGCCGGCAGATGAGTTTGCTCCAGAACACCTACCAACTGTTTAAGATGGGATAAGACATCTTCCCTGTCGGCGAGAGCGAGCCATGGCCTCCGTGGGAAAGCAAGCCTCCACACTCGACCATGAATCGGCTGAAGCCATTGCGCTGCAAGGGCTTACATTCCTTGCCCAGGAGCCGGCCCGCTTCTTGCGCTTTCTTAAGCTTACGGGATTGGAACCCCAGGACGCCCGTGCGCTCGCCGGCACGCCGGAACTCGCGTTAGCGGTGTTGGAGCATTTGGCGCAGGACGAATCGCTGCTTTTGGTGTTCGCGGCGAGCTGCGCGGTGGCCCCCGAAAGCATCGGCCGTGCGATCTCCCTGCTGCAGGGCCAAGGCGCATGACCCACGCAACCTCCGGAGGAGCGCGCCTGCGCGTCGGCATCGATCTGGGTGGCACCAAGATCGCCGGCGTCGCGCTTGAGCCGGCCGGGCGTTCACTGAGCGAGCATCGCGCTCCATCGCCGCGCCACGACTATGGGGCCACCGTCCGCGCCATCGCCGACATGGTCTGCCTCCTCGAGCAGCGCGCGGGCGCTGAGGGAAGCATCGGGGTTGGCATTCCAGGCTCGGTGGCGCCGGCGAGCGGCCTCGTGCAGAACGCCAATTCGACGTGGCTTAACGGTAAGCCTTTTCAGCGCGATCTCGAGGCGCACCTAGGCCGTCCCGTGCGGCTTGCCAACGACGCCAACTGCTTTGCGCTGTCGGAGGCCGTGGACGGCGCCGCGGCCGGCGCACGCAGCGTGTTTGGCGTAATTCTCGGCACCGGCTGCGGGGGCGGGCTCGTGCGCGAGGGTGCCCTCATCGACGGGCCGCGCGGCATTGGCGGCGAATGGGGTCACAACCCCCTGCCCTGGGCGGATGCCGATGAGCATCCAGGCCCCGTCTGCTGGTGCGGCCGTGCTGGATGCATCGAGACGTGGGTCTCCGGGCCGGGCCTGGAGGCGGATCATGCGCGGGCAACGGGCGAGCGGATTTGCGCGGAGGAGATCGCCGCCCGAGCACTGGGCGCAGATGAGCATGCCCAGGCAACGCTTGCGCGCCACGCGCGCCGCCTCGCTCGCGGGCTGGCGCACGTCATCAACATCGTCGATCCCGATGTCATCGTGCTGGGCGGCGGCCTCTCCAAGCTAACCCACCTCTACGATGTGCTCCCGCATCTGACGGCGCCCCACGTATTCGCTGCGCCGGCGCAGGTCCTGATCAAGCCGCCGGCCTGGGGAGATGCAGGTGGAGTGCGCGGCGCTGCGTGGCTGTGGGACTAGCAGCCAAACTTGCGTAGGCCCAAAGGCGCCTCGTCCCTCACCACCTCCGGTTCGAGCGATCGGGCGTTGCGCCGCTCAATTGCCAATTGAAGCCGGCACAAAAGCGCTTCGTGGCGGGCCCGCCGTTCCACCATCAGGTCTTCAGCGGCAATGGCGCAGAAGTCGACGGCACAACGCCTCCTTCTTCACGGGGGGGCGGCGAGGTCCGCTCGTCCCGGGGTGCACCAGAACAGGCCAGAACGGGCCAGAACGGGCCAGAACGGGCCAAAACGGGCAGTACGCACCAGTTTGTCCCGCGCACGGGGGGGGG
>Ga0075425_100002380_pt1 | contig 18851 bp, 13 predicted proteins | sample SoiMethybrSBSTD4_FD_75300 | JGI IMG/M metagenome (GOLD analysis project Ga0075425, IMG submission 75300) | Bulk soil microbial communities from a Populus tree surrounding site in Tennessee, USA - Soil MetaG P. TD hybrid SBSTD4 | ecosystem: Environmental > Terrestrial > Soil > Tree plantation... | reverse complement strand
AGACCGTTCGGGGAACTTGACCGATCCCTTTGGGCACAAATGGATGATCTCTACTCATAAAGAGGACGTGTCTGCGCAGGAGATGGAGAGACGAATGCAGGCTCTGCCGAAGTCGGCATAGTTGTCTTGAGCGATGGGAATTCCCCACTTCTCCCAAAACCGGGGCGAAGTGGGGCACCCCTATTTGTTTTGTGAGGCGATGTGCGCATGTGGATCATCGCGGTCGTCGTCATTGGAGCAATTTGCCTGATTTTGGGTTCGCGGCTTTTCTCCAAGACGCCTGTTCCGCAAAAAGGGACGAATGCGCCTGAATTCACGCTTACGTCTCAGGACGGAAACACGGTGAGTTTGAAAGATTATCGTGGCAAGTGGGTGGTGCTTTACTTTTATCCGAAGGACTTCACCAGTGGCTGCACCATCGAGGCGCACAACTTTCAGCATGATCAGGCAGAGTTCCAGAAGCGCAACGCGGTCGTGCTGGGAGTGAGCGTGGACAGCGCCGACTCGCACAAGAAGTTTTGCGCAAAGGAAGGATTGAATTTCAAATTGCTGGCGGATACGTCACATGAGGTATCGAAGCAATACGGATCGCTGATGAATTTTGGTGTCACGCAGATCTCCGCACGCCATACTTTCCTAATCGATCCAGACGGCAAGATCGCTCAATCCTTTCTGAGTGTGAATCCTGCCAGACACAGCGCGGAGATGCTGGCCGCCCTGGACAGCCTAGTTTCAAGCGGCTCGGCTATTGCCCGGTGACCCTAATGGGTTCGATCCGGGAAAATCAGCCCTGCGGCATTCTTTACTTTGGTTTCTCGTTGTAGCAAGCGACGCCGTAAATAGGAAGTTACAGGCAAGCGCAACGTGTTTCAGCGAATTGCCGGCCTGGCCCGGATGTTTTTTGGGTGTGTGACCGCGCAAAGAAACTTGCGGCGTAGCCTTGTTGCCATATAATGAAATCCCTTGAAGGCATCGAATCTGATGCCAGGCGTCGCATACAAACAACTGAGCCGGACCGGCTACGTCGCCGCTCCAAGGAGATATGACTCAGGACAAGAAGACCGCAGAGAAAAACGGGGGAGCGGTCACGCTCAAATCGGTAGCGGCATCGGTGGGGCTTTCGCCTGGGACGGTGTCGGCGGTTTTGAACAACGCCCCGTCGTCCAAGCACATTCCTAAAGCCACCCGCGAACGGATCATCGCGGCCGCTCGCAAGCTCGACTATCGCCCTAATTTTTTTGCGCAGACGCTGCGTAAGCAGCGCACCTATACGCTGGGCGTGATCGCGCATGAAATCGGCGATGGGTACAGTTCCTCCATCATCGCGGGCATTGAAGAAGGCACGCGGCGGCGCAACTATTTCTTTGTAACGGGAGTCCACAGGCACAATCCCGATTTGTTCGAAAACTATTCACGGGTGCTGTTGCAACGCGGGGCCGAGGGGATCATTACGCTTGACTTTAATCTTGCGCACTCGCTCCAAGTGCCGGCGGTCGCGATTCCAGGCCACAAGGACAGCGAGGGCGTCACCAACATTGTACTTGATCACCGTCACGCGGCGGAGCTGGCGCTCAGGCATCTTGTCGAGCTTGGACACCGGAGGATTGCATTCATGCGCGGCCATCCGGATAGCGCCGATTCGCAATTCCGATGGACGGCGGTGGAGGAGGTTGCGCGCGAACTGGGGATCGAAATCGATCCCGGGCTAGTGGTGCAGATCGTGTCCGAGGATTCGACGCCGAGCCTCGGATATCCGTACGGCAAGGAACTTATCGCGTGCAAGCGTCCTTTTACAGCGCTGCTTGCCTATAACGACATTTCCGCAATCGGCGCCATGAGGGCATTCCACGAGGCGGGCCTTCAGGTCCCTGGCGACATCTCAGTGCTCGGATTTGATGACATCCCGGCCGCCGCTTTTCATTATCCCAGCCTGACTACGGTGCGGCAGCCTCTGCATCGGATGGGCGAACTGGCGGTGGAAATGCTGGTCGAACGTCTCGAAAACGGCAAAGAGATGGAACGCGAGATCGCGGTCCAACCGGAGATTGTGGTGCGCGAGTCCACGGCGCCTGCACGGAAGTAAACACCGTTCTAACGAAACCCAGCCCAGCGCAAAACCGGGGAACCCGAGCTCCCTCCTTGACAAGACAAGTGCACTATATTTCTGCAAATATCGAAATATGGCAAAGTCCGAGGAGTGGGTGGTCAAGTTCGCAGATATGTTTTCGGCAATGGGAACAGAGGCACGGCTGAGAATCGTGCAGTTGTTGCTGTCGGCCCACCCGGACGGCATGGTGGTATCAGAAATTCAGGAGGAGCTGGAGATTCCGAACTCCACGCTCTCGCACCATCTCGACAAGTTGAAAAATGAAGGATTGGTCCAGGTGCGCCGAGAGAGCACGTTTCTTCGGTACACCGCCGACACAGATGCGCTCCAACAGTTGCTTCAGTTCCTTTATGCGGAGTGCTGCACTCGCAACAAGGCAGTCAAACCAGAACAGGTCACATGTTGTCGCTAGCAAGACGAGGAGACATCAATGAGCACCACAGATATCAAGTCGATAGTGAAACAAAAATATGGAGAAGCCGCATTAAGAGTAAAGACCGGCGGCGGTTCATGTTGCGGCGCCAGTGCAACGGCGGGCTGCGCCGACCCCATCACATCAAACCTCTACGACAGTACGCAGGCCAGGCAGATCCCCGAGGAAGCCCTGCTTGCATCGCTCGGCTGCGGAAATCCAACCGCCCTGGCGAAACTCAACGCCGGAGAGGTTGTGCTCGACCTTGGCTCAGGTGGTGGCATCGACGTGCTGTTGTCCGCCAAGCGAGTCGGACCGACCGGGAAAGCCTATGGCCTGGATATGACGGACGAGATGCTGGCACTGGCAAACCACAACAAGCACAAAGCCGGAATGAAGAACGTCGAATTCCTTAAAGGCGAAATCGAGAACATTCCGCTGCCTGACAACTTCGTCGATGTCATCATCTCCAACTGCGTCATCAACCTCTCTGCCGACAAGGATCGAGTGCTACGCGAGGCGTTCAGAGTTCTGAAGCCGGGTGGAAGGTTTGCCGTCTCAGACGTCGTAACTCGGGGCGAGATCATGCCTAAAATCCGGCAGAACGTGCTGCTTTGGGTGGGATGCGTGGCTGGGGCCCTCGATGAGAATGAATATCGGGGCAAGTTGACCGCCGCAGGATTTGAGCAGGTGGAAGTTGAGCCCACCAGGATCTATCGAGTTAAAGACGCAAGGGAATTTCTGGCCGGCCAGAACATCGACGTGGATGCACTCGCACCGCAAGTGGACGGGAAGTTCATGAGCGCCTTCGTCAGAGCGGTGAAACCCTCTTCGAAACAGTCGTGTTGTTTTCCTACATGCTGCAACTGAGTGCAAATTATGAAGCCTCATTACAACGTGCTCTTTCTGTGTACAGGAAACTCGGCCCGCTCCATCATGGCTGAAGGGATCATGAATTTTAAGGGGCGACCGCATTTCACTGCCTACAGCGCTGGAAGCCATCCATCAGGAAAAGTTCGGCCCGAAGCTTTGCGGCAACTTGAAACTGCGCACATCCCCACCGGCGGATTTCGAAGCAAGAGGTGGGACGAATTCTCGAAGCCGGATGCTTCCAAGTTGGATTTTGTTTTTACAGTTTGCGACAACGCTGCAAACGAGGTCTGCCCGGTGTGGCCGGGCCAACCGATGACGGCCCACTGGGGCGTTCCTGATCCTGCTGCGGTTGAAGGCACAGACACAGAAGTGCAGAAGGCTTTCCGAGATGCGTTCTTTTTACTTGACCGTCGCATTAGCCTTTTCCTTTCCTTGCCGCTCGCCTCAATCGACAGACTTGCACTCAAGAACGAACTAGAGAGAATAGGCCGCCAATGAAATTCACCTTGCAAGCTCGAATGGCAGCGGAATTCGTCGGCGCGGCTTTCCTCCTGGCGGCCGTTGTTGGCTCCGGCATCATGGGCGAACAAATTCGATTGCCACAGGTGCGGCATTAATCGCTGTCATCTTTACTTTCAGCCCTGTATCAGGAGCCGAACTTCAATCCAGCGGTTACTCCGGCGGACGCTTCTCAACGAGGACTTCCGTGGAAGGAGGTGCTGGGATACATTCTCGCTCAGGTGCTTGGCGCCTTCGTGGGCGTTATGTGCGCTCACCTGATGTTTGGACTGGGCCTGTTCTCGGCATCGCGGCACGTTCGCAGCGGAGCCTCGCAGGTCTTCAGCGAATTCATTGCCACCTTCGGATGGATGTCCGTGATATGGGGATGTTCAAGGTCGCGGTCATCAGTCGTGCCGTTTGCGGTTGCAGCTTACATCACAGCCGCGAATTGGTTCACCGCATCGACATCCTTTGCGAATCCCGCGGCAGGAGCGTGTCATCAGGGAAAGCCGTAGAGCCGTCGAATTTTATTTTCGGGACGGGAAGTCGTAGCGAATGCCCGCGCGCGCGAGGATTGGCGGGCCTTGGCTGACGAGGGGAGTCGGCGGGGTCAAGGTCGTCGGGTAGCGCTGGTTGGTTACGTTTTCACCGGCCAAATAAATGGTTACGCCACGGGGTAATTGTCGGCCCAAAAACAAATCCATCACGTAGTAGGGCGTCAGCAAAAGCGTATTGATGTCGTCATCATATTGCGCGCCGGAGAAGCGGCCTTGCAGGCTGACCATTACGCGCTCGGGATTCCAGTAGCGCGCCTCCCAGGTGAACTGATTGCGGGGAACCTCGGGGACGTTTTTGCCGATTAGAGAGGCCGACGAATCTTCGACGTAGGCGTGCACGAACTGATATCCGGCGGAAAATTCGATCGCCCTGGTAATGTGAAAGGCGCCATCCAGTTCGACTCCCAAGGAGCGAGTCCTGCCGAGGTTCTGGCGCTGGCGAATGATGGTAGAACCGGTGCTGAGGGTCACGTTGGTGACTGGATCGGTAATATCGTCCCAAAAGAAAGTTGCCCGGGATTCGAGCTTTCGATCGAAGCCGACGGCGCGGAGTCCAGCTTCAGCCCCGGTGAGCTTTTCGGCGCGCAAAAAGGCGTTACTCTCGGTGAAAACCGTTCCCTGCTGAAAACTGCGGTAGAGTTCGTTCAGTGTCGGAGCGCGAAAGGAGCGATATCCAGACAGGGATAAAGAAAGATTGCTGGATAGCGGCCGCAAGATTGACAGACGTGGGCTGAATGAGTTCTCGCTGCGGTCGGGAAACGTTGCGACAGTTGGCGTGCCACCGCCTTGCGGTGTTTGAATGCTGCTCCCGCGGAAATTGTTCCAGTTGTCCCAGCGCGCGCCTGCAATGATGGTCCATTGCTTGATGCGAAAAATGTCTTGCCCGAACACCCCCGTCGATCGCTCGCGTCCTCCGGCGACGCTCAGCATAGAAGCGAGCACGAGTTGTTCGTTGCTTGCGCCCATGGTTTCCTGAGAGTCGAACCCTGCGATCAGGGTGTTGGACTTCAGAGATTCAGTCCATTGCGCAGCGCCGCCTAGTTGTTGCGAGGGAACACGCTGGATGTTGGTCAAGACTTCGGTGTCGCGCGGCACCGTGGTAGTCCTGACGGACGAAAACGTCTGATCGTAGCCCTGCACTTGCCCAAAGAGCCGTGCGCTGAGCTGGGCGCGATCGCCGATCGGAGTGTCAATTGCAACTGATCCAAAGCCGGTTGCAGTGCTGTTATGTTGCAAGACGGTACCGTTGTCACGCGATTCGGTGAAATAGCCTCCGGTCAAAGAAAATCTGCCGCGGTCAGCGAAGCGGTATCCCGCCGAAGCACTGAGGGTTGCATGTTCGGAATCGGCGGGCCGGTCAACCGGGCCGCGCTGAGACGAAGGCAAGAGGATGTACCCATCGGTTTTTGATAGATCGGCCGACGTTTGGAAATCCCACCGCGACAAAGCTGTTCCTGCCCACCATGACAGATCAGGAGTGTCCTGGTTGCCGTAGGACACGTCTACGGATGCCGATGGACCTTCCGGCACGCGCGACAAAAATTGCACCACACCGCCGAGAGCGTTGCTGCCGTACAAGCTTGAGGATCCACCGCGGAATACTTCGACGCTCGAAAGCCCGGCGCGCGGGATGCGGTCCCAGTAGACCCAGCCGCCGAAGGGATCGACGAGCGGCACGCCGTCTTCAAGGACAAGAGCTCGGCTGGGGCCGCTTGCGCCGACGCCACGCAAGGATGCTCCTTGAGTTGTTGGATTGGCCACACGGCTGCTGGAGCGACGGAACAGGGAGAAACCGGGAACCTGGCGCAGAAGATCGTCGGTGGTGAGCGCAGGGTTGGCCGTGACGTCGGTTTCGGACAACAGCACCGCGCTGCCCGGCACATCTGAAAGCTTCATTTCAGTACGAGTAGCTGACACGATGACGCGTTCCGACGCGCTGGAAGGGCGCAGCACGAAATCAACTTCAGGATTGGTCGAGGCCCAGTTCTGGCTGGCGGAAACAAAACCCGCGGCGGTGACTTCGATTGTGCCGGTGAGGTCCGCCACATCAGTGAATTCAAACTTGCCGGCAGGGTCGGTTTGTACGCTTTCAATTTTGTTCGCGGAATGCACGGTTACGCGGGCGGAGACGACAGCTGCGCCGCTGCTATCTTTGACCGTACCGAACACGCGGGCTTGCTGAGCAAATGCGCCCACCGAGAGCAGGCACAGGAGCACTCCGATACGAACATACCGACGGCTGGTTTGAAACGAGGCCATCAACGCGAGCTTCCAACCTTGCTTACTTTAAGGTGTAGATGCGCACACCTCAGATGTACAAACGGGCAAACGGGTTCCCAGAACAATAGCAGAACGTGCTGGATCGTATGTCCGGAAGGCCTATTCTCGTTGCGGCGAACGGCCCGGGCTTCACGACGCTTCTGTGGCGATGCGTGAGTAAAGACCTTAACCACAGAGTTCACAGAGGTTCACAGAAACGCCACCGAGGGGATACTTCAGCGGTCGCGCTCGAAGCAGTACCGGCCGCCATGCGTGTGAGCGACAGATTCTGCCACCTTAAGAAATGCGCGGCCTGCGTGGGAGAGGGCGCCGGCCTTGCGATGGATCAGGCGCAGTTTGCGGTGTTCGCTTAACTCTTGAATAGGAATGCGTACGAGATCGCCGCGAGCAATTTCGTCTTCAACGCTGATTTCTGGAAGAAACGCGACGCCGTTGCCAAGCGCAACGAAACGCTTGATGGCTTGCAGAGTCGGCAGCTCAACGCCCATGTGCAGCGGTGTCTTGTGTTTTTCGAACAACTGGATGACTCGGTCGCGATAGGGCGAAGGCACGATGTGTGCGACAAAGGATTCGGCACCCAGCTGGCGGATGCTGATACGGCTTTCGCGGGCCAGCGGATGCTGTGGCGGGACCACGAAGATCAACTCGTCGGAGTAGACGACGATGGACGAAAGCTCCTCGTCCTGAGGATCGTAGGTGAGTACGCCGAACTCGCATCGATGGCGGCGAACGTCATCGGGGAGCTGGCTGCCGAGTGAGCGCTGCACCACGATGCGAATAGCGGGATGGAGGCGGCGGAACTCGCCAAGGACGCGAAGCAGGTAAAGAGCGGTAAGCTCGTTTGCGCCGACGACCAGCTTGCCCATTTGCAGCTCGCGCAGTTCGGTCAGCGCTTCGCGGGCGTTTTCGCGCAGGTTTATCAGGCGTTCGGCGTACTCCTGCAGGATGCGTCCAGCGTCGGTGAGCAGACCTTCACGAGAGGAGCGGTCGAAGAGTGGCTCGCCGATTTCATCTTCGAGCTTGCGAACCGCCTGGCTGACTGCGGACTGGGTTCGGTAAAGTTTCTCGGCTGCACGGGAAAAACCGCCCTCCCGGGCGACTGCGAGAAAGACCTCAAGTTGGGAGATGTCCAACGCTGTTCCTATTAATGTTTGTCGCTATAACTATAAGTTTTTCTGATCATATCAGATTTACTTACTGAATGTAGAAAAATTATAAACTTTGCTTTTGGGGTTCGCTTTCTTAAGATCAAGAGAATTCAAAGCATTGGAGTGAGGAATGGAAGGCACGAGAATCACTGTTTTTGATACCACGCTGAGGGATGGCGAACAGTCTCCCGGCTGCAGCATGAACGTGCACGAGAAAGTACGGTTGGCGCGACAGCTCGACCAGCTTGGTGTGGACGTGATCGAGGCAGGATTTCCGATCGCTTCAGACGGCGACTTCGGCGCGGTGCAGGCGATCGCGGCTGCGGTTCCGAGGCCGATCATCGCAGGCCTGGCACGAGCTGCGCGGCATGACATTGAGCGCGCGGCGAAAGCATTGTCATCGGCGATCCGTCCCCGGATTCACGTGTTTCTTGCGACGTCCGACATTCACCTTCAACACAAACTCCGGATTTCGCGGCAGCAGTGCCTGGAGCAGGCTGCAAGCTCAGTGCGCCTGGCGCGTACCTTCTGCGATGACGTCGAGTTTTCACCGGAAGATGCGACCCGTACCGATCCCGAGTTTTTGTTTCAAGTGCTGGATGCCGTGATCGAGGCGGGCGCGACCACGCTGAATATTCCTGACACAGTGGGCTACACCGTCCCAGCGGAATTTGGGGAGTTGATCCGCAATATTCGCGAAAGAGTGCGCGGGATCGAGAAGGCGACGATTTCTACGCATTGCCACAATGATCTTGGCCTCGCGGTCGCAAACTCGTTGGCGGCGATCGCGAACGGCGCGCGCCAGGTAGAGTGCACGATCAACGGAATTGGAGAGCGCGCAGGGAATGCCTCGCTGGAAGAAATTGTGATGGCGCTTCGAGTGCGGGCCGATAAGTATCCGTATTACACGGCCATTGCAACTGAGCAGCTTTATCCGACCAGTCAGATGCTTGAAGAGATCACCGGCATTGCGGTGCAGCCGAATAAGGCGGTCATCGGCCGCAACGCGTTTGCGCATGAAGCCGGCATTCACCAGGACGGGATGCTAAAGAACCGCCTGACGTACGAAATCATGACGCCGCAGTCGGTCGGAGTGCCGGATTCGAAGCTGGTGCTGGGCAAACACTCGGGGCGGCATGCGTTGAGCCTGCGCTGCGAGCAACTCGGATATCACTTCGAGAGGCGTGAGCTGGATGAAATCTATCGACGGTTTGTAGTTCTTGCGGATGAGATCAAGCACGTGCACGATCATCATTTGCTCGAGCTGATTCGCGAGAGCGATGGTGAGAGCCATCGTATTCCGCCGTCGCCTGTCCCGGCAGAACAGGCGCAAGCGGTTGCTGCCGGCGCTGAGGAAGTGCGCAGGTTGTTTCCTGCCGTTCCATCGGACTTCAGCGCGGTCAGCCTGCCGCCGAACGCAGCGCCCGACAATCATTCGGAGCAGGAAGATTATTTGTGGGGAGTGTGATTAGGCCGAGAGCCGCCTTAAGAATCAGTTTCTCTGAGCATCGCCAAAGCTCTGTACGCTCGCCCGGATGCGAAAACGAATGTCGCCCAACCTAGGCAGTATTTCCCTCCGAAGGAGATAGTATTCATTGACTGGACGGTCATCCTGCAAAGCGGGCGCCGCTGGCGCTTCGGCGATCATCTGACTGAGCGAGATTTCATTTCGCAACAAGGCGCCGAACTGATGTTCGGCATCGGTTTCCGGCCCCCATTCCAGTAGATCTCTGGCAGCCGCTTCAGGTGTGTGTTGCGCTAACTCTGCTGCGCTCCAATTACGGAGCGGCTGCAAGCTGGCCAGAAAATGAACGCCCCAGCGCTCCTTCGGATGTTCATAAAAAGCCCGGACAAAGGGAAAGGACTCCTGCAGTGCTCGCGTCACGGCGGCATCGTCCACTGCATCGCCGCTCGGCAGCCATTGATGCAAGATGCCTCCGTAACGCAGGTGTGGCTTCAGCGTTTCATAGAATTCTTTGGAGTAGAGCAGACTGGACCCTGCGGCTTCCACCGGAGGAGGCGGATCAATTGTGATCACATCGTACTGTTGCTTGGTCCGTTCCAGATATCGCCGCCCGTCATCAATCACAATGTGAGATAGGGGCGAGCGTAGCAACTGAGGCGCGTCGGAATGAAAATACCAGAATAGCTTTGGCACACTGGGCACCAGTTCCGCCGCAGTTGCGGGAATGTTCCAAGAAAGCAGAGCGCGATAGGTTGTCCCCATGCCGAAGCAGACCACAAGGGAGTTCTGCGGGGGACGATCAAGAAACGCAAGCGGCAAGTGTGCCATCATCTTGGTGGCCGGCGTCAGAACGGTAATTCCGATTCCATTGACGAAAAGATGACGATTCATCCCTTCTCCGGAAGCGATCAAAGTTGCGGTGTGGTCGCGCCGCACTTCCGGGTGGTGGAAACGTGATTCGAAGTCCCTCCCGAAAACAAGCAATAGCAGTGCCAGCGCTCCAGCGGCCCACACTTTGGCCCGGGCCCTATGCCGACCGTCGTGCGAGATCACAGTTTGAGATTGTTTGATTCCCATCGCCAGCCACGGAAAAGCAAGGACTGATAGCACCCAGCGTTCGCTTAGCCATGGCAATAACAAAAAGCCGGAAAGCAACGGCCCCAGTATGCAGCCCGCGGTATTCACAGCGTAGGCCTTGCCCGCGCGATCCGGATCGCCGCGCGACCAGCGGTCCACTAGCATGGGAGTCACAAAACCCAAAATTGCAGAAAAAGGGCCGATGCCGAAAATTAGCCTTACTCCCTGCCATAAACGGATCTTTGGGCTGGCAGTAAGCAGCGGCAGCAGTGCAGCCAAGCCCAGCCACATCCACACGACGCCTTGTTCTTGCGCATGGCGCAAGCTCCAGCGCCGGTACGACAGAGAGCCAAGGAACGTGAACAGTAAGTACGTTCCCAAGATAGAAGCAAACGCATAAACCACAGTACCTAAATAGGGTGTCAATTCCCGTATCCAGACCATTTCCATTCCCATGCTGGTCAGCCCAGTAGTGAACAGAAGAAACAGTAGCGTGAACTTTGCATCGATTTCCGCGCCGGGCGACAAAACAGCAGAAAGGACATCGGGAGAGCGGGTTGGCGGCGCAACTCGACTACGGAAACTCAGCAGCATCGCCGATACAAACAAAAGGCCATTCAGGATGGCTCCAAGCCGCAATGCACCGTGAAACCCATACACCTCAATCACGAGCAGCGGAACCGTCGCGCCCGCGACTGCGCCGAGCACATTGGCCAGATATAAGTAACTGAATGCGCGTGGCGACTCTCTCTCAACTCCGCTACGAATGGCCTGCATGCCAAGGGGAATGGTCGCGCCCATGCAGGCACACCAAGGGACAACGGTCAGTGCCAACCAAACTCCGGAAGCGAGGTAATATTGTGCCGAAGAAGGCAGCACAAAGCTTTGCAACAGCTGCCGGCCAAGGCGTAATTGTTGCGGCACCAGGAGAGCGGAACTTCCAACGAGGAGTTCGATCACTGCGTAAATTCGCAGCGCAACGGCCTGCGACATCGGTCCGTGTTTTCGGACAACCCTACCGCTTACCCACGACCCCAGACCGAGGCCGGCCATGAATGCCGAGAGCACGATCGAGATGAGGGCGCTCGTCACCCCAAAACTTGCCATCGAAAGCCGCAGCCAAACCAGTTCATACAATATGCTGCAGAATCCTGAAAGAAAGAAAAGAACAAAGAACCAAGGCAAAAGTGGCGCTCCGGTACAAGTTAATTCGTCAATTCCTTTAGAGCTCCATGGTAACGGTCGGCCACCCAGAAAGGCGATTGTCTTTGAAGGTAGCCGACGATCGCAGCTGGCTCAAGCAATAGCCAGCCGTGATTCTTAGGTAAAATCATCAGTCGGGCTCGGCCGCGCTCACAGCTATGTTGCTAAACATAACAACTCTTCCAGGTGACGGCATTGGGCCAGAGGTCACCGCGCAAGCTGTCGCTGTTCTTCAAACGACGACGCAGACATTCGGCCACGAGCTGCGCGTTACACAAAAGAATGTTGGTGGCGCCGCACTCGTCGAAAGCAACGATCCTCTGCCCCAAGACACGATTGAGGCTTGTCTCTCTTCCGATGCGGTCCTGCTGGGTGCGGTCGGCGGACCCGCATTCGATCAATATCCGGCCACGCTGCGGCCCGAGACCGGGCTTCTTCGGTTGCGAAAAGTGCTGGGTGTTTTTGCCAATCTTCGGCCGGCGATATGTTTGCCGGAGCTGGAAGCGCAGTCTCCGTTACGGCCTGAAATCGTGCGCGGAACGAACGTGATGATCGTCCGCGAGCTACTGGGTGGCTTGTATTTTGGCGCGCGTAGCACAAGTGGAACTGCAGGAGACCGCCGAGCGATAGATACCATGGCTTATAACGAGCCAGAGATTGAGCGCATTGCGCGTCTCGCCTTTGAACTCGCGCAGAAGCGTCGACAGAAACTCACCTCCGTGGATAAAGCCAACGTGCTCGACTCATCGCGCCTGTGGCGAGAGGTTGTGAACCGGATTGGCGAAGACTTTCCCGGCGTCGAGATGTCGCATTTGTATGTGGATTCGGCAGCGATGGCGCTGGTGTCGCGGCCAGCGACTTTCGATGTGATCCTCACCGAAAACATGTTCGGCGACATTCTTTCCGATCAGGCGGGAGCGGTGGTGGGCTCGCTTGGATTGTTGCCTTCGGCGAGCATCGGCGGAAAAGTCGGTTTGTATGAACCGATTCACGGTTCGGCGCCGGACATTGCCGGCAAGGGCGTCGCTAATCCGCTCGGAGCAATTCTTTCCGCCGCGATGCTGCTACGGCATTCGTTCCAGCTTGAGGACGAGGCTGCGGCGATTGAATCTGCGGTGCGTGAGGCACTAGCCGCTGGGAATCGTACGCGCGATTTGGTCTCCGCGGGTCAGCCGTATGCGAGCACGACAGAAATCGGAGAATTGGTCGCCGGCCGCATCCGTAGCCATAAACTCACATACACGCATTAATGTTCTTTATCAAAGCTCGCCTCGGCGCGACGAGAGTTTCATGCAGGGTCGAGTTCATGCGAGATCATCCCGAGCGCAGCAGCACTTGAGCAGAGCGAGAATCCTGCACAGTCGTGGGACCCGGTGGTCAAGTCACCAGCGAAGTTGCGGCGCAGTGCTTGAACGCGAGGTCTCTCGACTACGCAGCGCGCTGCACGCACCGCTTCGCTCGAGATGACATCATCTACAGCTGGCTTGGGAATGCCGAGCATTGGTTTGGGTTATGTCGCGCTGTGAATGTTCCAGAATTCGGTTGGCACACTTTCTCTGCGTTCTTTTGGTCGTTCCCGCCTGCTTTGCAGAAACTGGCGCGGAGGCATGGCTGCGCTACCACGATCTGAAAACCACTTCTTTGCCGACGCTCGTGGCTGCGGTCGGCAACAGCGAATTGGTCCACGCGGCTGGTAATGAGCTGGTTCACGCACTAGGTAATAGGCCGAAAGCTGAGGGCGCGGTCACGCAGATTCCTTCGAAAGACGCGTGTGTGCTGGGCACGTGGAAGGATGTCCATCCTTTGTTTCCCGAGCTCAGTCCGGTGCGTGTTCCTAGAGGAGACGGTTTCTGGCTGAAGACGGTGCGCCGTGGCTCGGCAAGATACTGGCTGATCGTCGGTCACAACGCGCGTGGCGTGTTGTATGGAACGTTCTCGTTGCTGGAGAGAATTGCCCAGCAGAAGGATGTCTCAACACTCGATGATTCGCAAACGCCGTCTGCGCCGATTCGCTGGGTAAGCGAATGGGACAACCTGGACGGCTCTATCGAGCGTGGATATGCGGGTCGGTCAATTTTCTTCGACAACGGCAGTGTGCGAAGTGACCTCACCCGTGTGGGCCAGTATGCGCGGCTGCTGGCTTCGATTGGAATCAATGGATGTTCCATCAACAACGTGAATGCGAGTCCGCGAATTGTGGCGCCGGAATTTATTCCCCAACTCGCGCGGGTTGCGGATGTGTTTCGTCCCTGGGGAGTGAAGCTCGCGGTTTCGGTGGATATGAGCAGTCCGATGGTTGTGGGCGGACTGAAGACGTTCGATACATTGGATCCGCAGGTGGCGGCGTGGTGGAAACAAACCACCGATGAAATCTACAAAGCGATTCCTGATTTCGGCGGATTTGTGGTGAAAGCGGATTCGGAGGGCCGATCTGGGCCATCGCAATACGGGCGTAGCGCTTCGGACGCAGCGAACGTGATCGCGCGTGTGTTGAAGCCGCATGGCGGGATTCTGCTCTATCGTGCGTTTGTCTATAACCATCATCTCGACTGGAATGATCCGAAAGCAGATCGTGCGAAGGCGGCGTACGCCTACTTCCATCCGTGGGACGGCAAGTTCGACGAGAACGTGGTCATCCAGATCAAGTACGGGCCGATTGATTTTCAGGTGCGGGAGCCGGCGTCGCCGCTGTTCGGCGCGATGCCACATACGAGTGCAGCCATTGAGTTGCAGGTCACGCAGGAATACTTGGGACAGCAGCGGCATCTGGTGTTCCTGGTGCCTATGTGGAAAGAGATTCTGGACTTCGATATGCACGTGGGTGGAGTGACTCGGGTCAAGGACATTGTTTCGGGCAGACAAAACCCTTTACCACAGAGGGCACAGAGTTCCACAGAGGAACGCCACAGAGGTACGACGGGTGGCTTCAACGCCGTAGTCAATGTCGGCATGGACGAAAACTGGCTCGGGCATCCATTGGCGATGGCGAATTTGTATGGGTATGGGCGGCTGGCGTGGAATCCGAATTTGGGTTCGGAACAGATTGTCGATGAATGGATTCGGCTGACGTTTGGAAGCTCTCCGCCGGTGGTGAACACGATTTCGAAGATGCTGCTTTCGTCATGGCACATTTACGAGAGCTACACCGGGCCGCTGGGATTGCAGACGCTGACGGACATCACGGGGCCTCACTATGGACCGGGAATTGAATCGTCCGAGAACAATGGCTGGGGGCAATGGCATCGAGCAGATGCGAAGGGCGTGGGCATGGATCGGACGATCGCGACCGGAACGGGATTTATCGGACAGTATTCGCCGGCAGGGCGGAAGAACTATGAGCCGGTGGAGAATTGTCCCGACGATTTGCTTTTGTTCATGCATCACGTGCCGTATACGTATGTGCTGCACTCGGGGAAGACAGTAATCCAGTATCTGTACGATTCGCACTACGAGGGCGCCGAGCAGGCTGCCGGGTTGGTCCAGCAGTGGAAAGCACTGAACCGGCAAATTGACGATGAGAGATATGCGGAGACGCTGAAATTGCTGGAGTACCAAGCCGGACATGCGATCGTTTGGCGGGATGCGGTGGTGAATTATTTCCATAAGCTCTCCGGGATCGAGGATGCGCAGGGGCGGGTCGGGCATAATCCGAGTCGGGTTGAAGCGGAAGAAATGAAGCTTGAGGCGTATGCGCCCGTTGAGGTCACTCCGTGGGAGACGGCGTCGGGTGGGAAGGCGGTTGCATGCGCACAGAGTTCCTGCACGGCGAGCTTCCGTTTTGGTGCGGACCTGGAGGGCCGCCCCTACATACGTGAGACAGGGACATACGATATCGCGGTGCAATATTTCGATCAGAACAATGGCGTCTCGCATTTTGAACTGTTGGTGAATGATCGTTCGATTGGGACTTGGGCGGCTGATGATCATCTGCCCTCGGATAAGATGAATGGGCATACGGCGACCCGACATGTGTTTGAAGGCGTGGACTTGCGCTCCGGAGATACGCTGAAGGTTGTCGGTCGTCCGGATGTGGGCGAGCCGGCGGGCCTGGATTATATAGAGGCGTTGCCGCAGCAATGATTTCACCACGGAGACACAGAGGCACTGTTTTCCCCGGTGTCGCTGTGTCCCTGTGTCCCTGTGTCCCTGTGTCCCTGTGGTGAATGATCCTTTTGTAGCGACAGAACCACCTGCGAGATTGACGAGAATCTAAATTCGCGTCCACACTGAATCCACATGAAAAAGTTGCGTGTAGGAATTCTTTTTGGCGGGCGAAGCGGTGAGCACGAGATCTCCCTGCTTTCGGCGGCCTCGGTGTTCAAGGCCATTGATCAGGACAAGTACGAGGTTGTGCCGATTGGCATCACCAAAGAAGGAAAGTGGCTGACCGCGTCGGATGCGGAGAAGCTACTTCACGGCAAGGCGGGCGAGGGCGCCCGCCCCACACAAGGCCACTCCACACAGGCATTGCGGGCTGGCGATCCCGAGGCAACTCCCGCGGCTGCTGTGCTGCAAAACGGCGAAGCAGTGGTGGTTCCACCAGAGCCACACAAATCTGGCCTAACCCCGTTTCAGTCGGAAGCCCCTGCCCGGCGTGCGTCTGATCGAGCGATTAACGTTGATGTCATCTTTCCGGTGCTGCACGGGACGTTTGGTGAAGACGGGACCATTCAGGGTCTGCTTGAGCTTGCAGATATTCCTTACGTTGGGGCGGGTGTGCTGGGTTCGGCTGCCGGAATGGACAAGGACATCATGAAGGCGCTATTCCGCGCGGCCGGGCTGCCGATTGTAAGGCATGTCACGGTTCTGCGGAGCGAATGGGAGTCAGTGGCGAAGAAAGTTCAGAAGCTGGTTGAGAGCAAGCTGAAATATCCGGTGTTTGTGAAGCCAGCGAATTTGGGATCGTCGGTTGGGATTTCTAAGGCCCGCGATCGCAAGGAGCTGGGGCCGGCGATTGACGAAGCGGCGAAGTTCGATGGCAAGATCGTGATCGAAGAAGGCGTGGGCGGAAAAAAGAATAAAGCCCGCGAGATCGAATGCTCGGTGCTGGGGAATGACAAGCCGATCGCGTCCGTGCCCGGCGAGATCGTGCCCAGCGCCGAGTTTTATGACTACACGGCGAAGTATCTCGACGAAGGCTCGCAGTTGATTATTCCCGCGAAACTGACGAAATCCGAGATCAAAAAAGTTCAGGAGCTGGCGATTGCGGGTTTTCGCGCCGTGGATTGCTCGGGTTTGGCACGAGTGGATTTTCTGGTGGACCCGAAGTCGCGCAAGATCTATTTGAACGAGATCAACACCATGCCGGGATTTACTTCGATCAGCATGTACCCAAAGCTGTGGGCGGCTTCGGGCGTGGTCTATCCGGATCTGATCGATCGGTTGATTCAGCTGGGAATGGAGCGGCACGCGGAAAAGAAGAGGAATCAGTACAGCCGGTGATCGAATCCGGGCCTCATATCCATCGAGTGATGGTCGCGATTTTAACTAATTGAGAGATAACGAAAAGTGGGCCCGCTTCGGTCAACTGTACTGCACGAACCATTTCTTGAGTCGCAGGAATCTTTCTAGGCGAGAGAATGATTCTTGTGGCGGACACCGCCGAATCCAATGTTGATATTTCGGCAATGCGGATGCCGTTTCCTGATACGGGCTCTTGACGTATCTGCTGGTTCTCTCATATGATTATGGAACCAGTCGGCCTTCGGGCTGACCATGGATTTCATGCAGAGTGGCTGAGGGACGAGCCCTAAGACGCCACGGCAACCGGACCGGGATCATCTATCGCGGCCGCCAGGTGCCAACTCTCGACCCGGAAAGTACGGGGGACATGAGATTCGGGGTGCGAAGAACTCATTCCAGCACTTCCTGAGCCTCTTTTCCTATTTCCGGGGAAGAGGATTTGGTTTTTTAGGGCAGAATTTCTCTCTGCGGTCTTTGCGGTATCGCGAAGGACGCGAAGAAAACCTCGGCCGCTCGGATCGAGCGAGCCAATGCGTTACGAACTGCGCTGTCGGGAATGTCATAAGAGCTGGGGCAACGTTCCGAAGAACATCTGCGAAGAGTGCTTCTCTCCGCTTGAAGTTTTCTTTGACTACGACTCGGTTCGCAACGACTTCACGCGCGAAAAGATTGCCGCAGGCCCGCTCAGCATTTGGCGTTATTCGGCCCTCCTCCCCCTCCCCCCAAACCATGAGCCGACGCTGCCTGTCGGATTCACGCCGCTGATCAGGGCCAAGAGCCTGGCGAAGAAGATCGGCGCGAAGAATCTATATGTGAAGAACGACGCGGTGTGCACTCCCACGTTGAGCTTCAAAGACCGCGTGGTTGCAGTCGCATTGGCGAACGCTCGCGGATTCGGATATGACACGGTCTCCTGTTCATCGACCGGAAATCTTGCCAACGCGACAGGTGCGCAAGCGGCACGTCATGGACTCAAGTGCTGGATCTTTATTCCTGCTGATCTCGAGCAGGCGAAGGTCATCGGCACACAGGTTTTTGGCGCGAAGGTGGTGCGCATCTCCGGAAGCTACGATCAGGTGAACCGGCTGTGCTCGCAGATCGCCGACGAGCACAACTGGGGTTTCGTGAACGTGAACCTGCGGCCGTATTATTCGGAAGGATCGAAGACGTTTGGTTACGAGATCGCGGAACAACTTGGCTGGCGCTTGCCGGACAATGTCGTCTGCCCGATGGCTGGCGGATCGCTGATTATCAAGATCAAGAAAGCATTCGATGAACTCATCAAGCTTGGCCTGGTCGAGCCGAAGCCGGTGAAGTTTTTTGGCGCGCAGGCGACGGGGTGCTCTCCGATTTCGACTGCCGTAAAGCTCGGCAATACCGAAATTGATCCGCAGAAGCCGAACACGATTGCGCGGTCTCTGGCGATCGGAAATCCCGCTGACGGGCATTATGCGATCAAATGCATCACCGGCAGTGGCGGATGGTCGGAGGACGTTTCCGATCCCGAGATTGTTGATTCGATTCAGTTGCTCGCTGAAACCGAAGGCATCTTCACTGAAACCGCTGGCGGTGTGACCCTCGGCTGCACGCGCAAGCTCATTAAGAGCGACCGCATTCTGGCGGACGAAACTACGGTGGTGTGCATCACTGGAAACGGCCTGAAGACGACCGATGCGCTCACGGGTCAATATGAGACGGAAGAGCCGATTCCGGCAAAGCTGGGCGAATTCGAGAAGTTGCTCGAGGATCAGGTTGAGTTACCGAT
>Ga0075425_100002378_pt1 | contig 18855 bp, 18 predicted proteins | sample SoiMethybrSBSTD4_FD_75300 | JGI IMG/M metagenome (GOLD analysis project Ga0075425, IMG submission 75300) | Bulk soil microbial communities from a Populus tree surrounding site in Tennessee, USA - Soil MetaG P. TD hybrid SBSTD4 | ecosystem: Environmental > Terrestrial > Soil > Tree plantation... | reverse complement strand
CACCTTCAAGAGAAGACGAAAAACGAAATTGCTACGACGAAGGTCCAAAATGACTATGACCTTGCGTCGGGCGCCACGTGGTTCATCAACATCCCCACGCTCCTCGTGACGGCATCCATGTGGGCGCTTGTTCATCGCCTCGCCACGCGCCCCGAGTTTCACTTGTTTCGAGATATGCAGTTCAAGGCACACGTTGTGGAAGCGCCTCTTCCGCCTGTAACGTTCGAACTGTTTGTGAACGGCATTGAGGCCGGCGTACTCGCGGCTGTCCTCATGTTCTCGCAGCTCATCTTTGCAGCACTCCGCGTCCGCTGGGAGTACTGCGATTTCAAAGTGCCAGCGCCGCCTCCAGCTCAAACCGTGGCTTCCGAGCCCGAGCTGGGTCAGGAAAGCCCCTGACGGGGCAAGGCAGCGTGTTGCTCGTTGCGCGAGGCAGTTCGGGAGGTGGGAATTGAGGTCGCGCAGCAGTTCATCTTCGAAGAAGTTGAAGCCGCAGCTGAGTGAGCATCCCGCGTACCTGTCGTCCCGCGTGCTTTCGCTCGCGCGCCCTTCGCGCCGCTCTCCGCTCGCTTTTAGCCCGTGAAACGATGGCCACGTTCGCGTGGAACATACGCGATTTGCACTGTTATTCGAGGTGTCTGCGGCCCTTGAAAACTCGCACCTTGTGCGGAACCTTGTGCGGGTCGGTTTCGCGTTTTTCGCTGCTGCAAAACGAAAACGCCGCGAAGGTGCGGCGCATGAGGCACTTTGTTTGGCGGGGCCGACGGGACTCGAACCCGCGACCTCCGGCGTGACAGGCCGGAGGGCCTGGCTCCTTCGCTCGCTTCCCGTCGCCCGGATAACACCAGTAAGCCGGGAAAGCCGTTCTTGTAAGGCAGCCCTGTCAGCTCAGGCCCCACAGGCTCGCAGGTGGACGTATATGGTCCACGGCGTTATTGGTGGTCTACGCTTCGCGAGTTTCCGGTCGAGGTAGTGATGGCGTCGTATCGGCGGGTCGTCGCGACGGCGACGATCGCTTCATCAGCAAGACCGGTGAGCCGCACGCGAAGCCGTTGCACAGTGAGCACCGCTCCCTCCCATCCGGTCCCCCATCACGCCCGATGGCTGGACACGACCTGCCCACACGCCCTGCAGCGCGTGCGGAACTTCATGTAGCCGTCGCTCGAGTGACGGGACTCTTCATACGTATCGTCGTGACGGCAGCGCCCGTTATCCGCTTCGCTCGAGATCTTCTCCTTTCGTGGCACGAAGAACGAGACCAACATCGCGATGGGACCGAACCAGAGTCCGAAGATCAGCCAGAGGCACGCACTCCGCCCTTTGCGAGCCGCAACGATGACCGCGATGATGCCGCAGATCTCCCAGGCGATGAATCCTTCCATGATTCGAATGTACTCGCGGCGACGTTTGAAAACGAGATCCGCCCGCCCCTTTTGGCGTACCCTTCCTCCCACCCATCCATCTCGGCGGAAGGAGACATACGATGCAAAAGCTCGGTCGGATCCTGTTCCTCCTGTCACTGATCACCATTCCACTCGCGGCACAAACGACGACCATCCGCGGCCGCGTCACGCTGCCCGATGGAGGTCCGCTCCCTGGGGTGACCGTCAGCGCCGAAGGCGTCAACGCCGTCACGGATGCCGACGGCAACTACGCGCTCGCATTGCCCGCCGCCGGTACGGTGAAGGTCACCGCCACGCTGCAGGGATTCCAGACGCGCACCGAAAACGTGAGCGTCAGCGGCGGCGACGCCACGCAGGACTTCGTGCTGCGCGTGTCGTTCGGTGAACAGATCACCGTCGGGTCGCGCGCGATCGGCGCGGAGCAGGAGAAAGCCGTTCCCGTCGACGTCATCCCGCAGGAGCAGATCCAGTCGTCGCCGTCGACAGAAACGAGCCAGATCATTCAGAAGATCGCCCCCTCGTTCAACTTCCCGCGTCCGACGATCAGCGACGGCACCGATTCCGTTCGCCCCGCCACGCTGCGCGGCCTCGGCCCCGATCAGGTGCTGGTCATGGTCAACGGCAAGCGGCGCCACGCGAGCGCGCTCGTCAACGCGAACAACACCGTCGGCCGCGGCTCGAGCGGGGTCGATCTCAACGCCATCCCGGCCGCCGCGATCGAGAACATCGAGATCCTTCGCGACGGCGCCGCCGCGCAGTACGGATCGGATGCGATCGCCGGCGTGATCAACATGGTCCTGAAGTCCGATCCGCAGCCGCTGCGCGTCGACGCGAAGGTCGGCCAGACCACGCACGATGACGGCGAGATGCTCGACACCAGTCTCAATGGCGGCTGGGGCCTCGGCAGAGGCGTGCTGTTTTTCACCGGCGAATATCGCGTCCGCTACGACACGAATCGCGCGAGCCCCGACCTGCGCGATCAGGTCGTCCCCGGCGACGCGGGCCACAACGCGGTGCCGCAGCCGAACACGCACTGGGGCGACTCGTACGCGCGCGACGCGATGTCCTTCCTGAACTTCAATCTTCCGATCACGCCCGACAGCAAGCAGATCTTCTATGCCTTCGGCGGCTACAGCATTCGCCACGGCTCACACGGCGGGAACTATCGCCGGGCCCTGCAGGTGCAGAACTGGCCGCAGATCTATCCGCTCGGATTTCTTCCGTTGATTCAGCCGCGCGTCGTCGACAAGGCGCTGACCGCCGGCGTGCGCGGCGAGCTTGGGACCTGGTTCTACGACGCCAGCGCCGGCTGGGGTCAGAACACGTTCGACTTCTACGTCACGAACTCGCTCAACACGTCCCTCGGGCCGACGCTGCCGCCGAATCAGACCCGCTTCTACTCGGGATCGCTCGGCGACGATCAGCTCACGGCGAACCTCGATCTCTCGAAGGGCTACAAGATCGGGAACATGGCCGGACCGTTGAACGTCGCCGTCGGCGCCGAGTTCCGCCGCGACGGCTTCGAGCAGAAAGCCGGCGAGCCGAACTCGTACATCAACGGTGGGTCCAGGGATCGCAACGGCGGGATCGCGCCGGCCGGCGCGCAGGTTTTCCCCGGATTCCAGCCGTCGAATGAAGTCGACGTCTCGCGCAACAGCAAGTCCGTCTACGTCGACCTCGAGGGCGACGTGCTTCCGAAACTGCGACTCGGACTCGCCGGACGCTACGAAAACTTCAGCGACTTCGGCAGCACGACGAACGGCAAGCTCACGATCCGCGTCTCACCGACGCCGAAACTGATCCTCCGCGGCGCGGCGAGCACCGGCTTCCGCGCGCCGTCGCTGAGCCAGGGGAACTTCTCGGCGATCAGCACCAACTTCCTGCTCAACACCGCGACAGGCGTCGTCGAGCCGTTCGAAACCGGCACCTACCGCGTCGACAGCGCCATCGCTCGCGTCCTCGGCGCGCAGGATCTCAAACCCGAGAAGGCGAAGAACCTCAGCGCGGGTCTCGTCTGGCAGCCGCTGTCGAATCTCGAGCTGACCGCCGACTACTTCCACATCGACATCGACGACCGCATCGTCTTCTCCGGCAACTTCACCGGCGCGGCGATCCTCCCGCTCATCCAGCCGCTCGGCGCGACCGCGGCGCGCTTCTTCACGAACGCGATCGACACCGAGACGAACGGCTATGACCTCGTCGCGAACTACCAGCGGCCGCTCTTCGGCGGCAACGTCGATCTCTCCGCCGCGTACAGCAACAACAAGACGGAGATCGTCGGCGAAGTCGCCACGCCGCCGCAGCTCGCCGGCCTCGGCAACGTGCTGTTCGATCGCATCGAGCGCCGCCGCGTCGAATGCGGCCAGCCGAGGGACAACGTTCGCCTGCTGCAGAGCTGGAACCGCGCGGGATGGACGTCGACGCTGCGCGAAAGCCGCTACGGCGAATACTGCAGCTTCACGATTCTTCCGATCGACGATCAGGTCTACGAGCCCGAGTGGCTCGCCGACGCCGAGGTCGCGTACCGCTGGAATCGCTACACCTTCGCGGCGGGCGTGGAGAACCTCTTCGACAAGTTCCCCGATCGCAACCTCGTCCGCAATTCGACCGGCGCGTTCACCGCGCAGATCAACAACGGCGTCGCGACATATCCGATCAACACGCCGTTCGGCATGAACGGACGGTTCGTTTACACGCGGGTCGGATATTCGTTCTGAGAGATTCCTCCCGAACGGCGAGGCCGCGTCCTCGCCGTTCGCGCGAGCTCATAGATAGATCAGAGCGCTTTTTCACGGCGCCAGGTCAGGTCTTCCCAGAAATCTCGAGCGAGCTCGCACTTTCCATCCGTCGCGGCAACGACGACGCGAATCCGGTCAGGTTCGAGAACCTCGATGTCGCCGTACATCACCGTTTTGCAGCCGCCGGTGTTGTTCGTTCGCTTCACCACATATTGAAAATGATCATCGATGTAGAGGCCACGGAACGAATGAGCGAAAGGACCGGTCGGAGCGTCCGCGGAGATCATGCAACCGTCCTGGTGAATTTCGAGCCTTGCTCCATCCATGTCACGCACCCACCATCCCGCGATGCTGGGACACTCCGGTTTCGCAAGGGTCGCTGGTTGCGTTTCCCGCACGGTGGTGTTCACCGGTTTCGCGTCCGCAATTTCAACCGCATCGGGGAGAGTCTCCTGGAAACCGGCGGGGCATGGACTGCCCTGATCCAGCCGCACCTGCAGCGTTCCATCTCGTTTCCAGCAAAGGAGCGCAAGGCGATACGCGACGACGCTTCCATTACTGATCGTCACGGTCGTTTTTCGCTCCGCGCCAAACGACAGTTGAACGTCGGTATCGCGTGCCTTGGCTAGCGTCGCTCCGGCGCGTGTCGTCAGCTGCAGCTTCTCGGTTGTCTCGTGATCGAAGACCTGATCGACTTCGCGGACGATTCGCACACCGGGCTGACGCAGGATGCTGCGAACGTACGGGTTCGCCTTCGAGAGCTCCAGAAGCTCATGCGCGATTTCCTCGGGATCCCGGATCTGCAGCGTCACGAGTTTGTAGGTGTCCGACTTCTCATGCCGACCACTCGTTTCCAGCCACGCGCGGCTGACGGCGGAAAGGCCGAGCTTCTCCAGCCCGCGTACTTCTGACTCCGAGCGCATGACAGTTCCGGGCAGGTAGACATCGAGATTCTTCCAGGCGGGAACAGCCATGCGCTCGAAAAACCAGCGCGTTTCCTTACCGACCTGGGTTTGCTGCTTGTAACCGATGGCGCCAAGGATCGCCTCGTGGGACTTCGTGACGAGCGTGCCCGGAACGAGGTCGGGTTCCACGGTTCGCGTGCAGAAGTAGACCCACACACCAATGGTCGCGAGCACGATGATGATTGTCGGCCATTTGAGGAAGCGCATATATCTAGGAGGGACACAGCTGGTGCGCTTCCCTGCCAACCGCGGTCAATGCTCTGATTCTCGTCCCACCCTCGGCGATCCACGAGTTGCTCGATAGACCCGAACGAGTCGTGGTGATCAGTTAGCGCCGCTTCCCCTCACCCGGCGCTGCGCGCCACCCTCTCCCCGCAAGCGGGGCGAGGGGCCACCCACCCGGCGTGGCCCTTCTCCCCGCTCGACGGGGAGAAGGTGGCCGAAGGCCAGATGAGGGGCGCCGAATCCTTAAACTGAGGCCATTGCCGGCTTAGCCCAGCAGCCGCGCATGCCACGATTCCGCGGCGCGCTTTTCGAAGCCGCCGCGGATCTGCGCGAGGCGCTCTGCCGTCACGTCGAACACGATGCTGTCGAGCGATGCCGCGTTTCTGAACTCCGCGCGCGGCACGGCGCGCACGTTGCCGTTGTCGCGGAAGAAGATGCGGTTCGCGTCGAGGATTGCCACGCCGAACTGACGTTCGAGCGACTTCAGCGTGCCGAACAGGCGATCGATCGAGCAGCCCGACGTCTCCGATGTCTCGTCCGCGGCGACGATCAGAAACGCGCCGTCGCGCAGCTCGCGCGCGGAGCGGATCGGCGCGCCGTGCGCGGCCCACTCGGCGAGAAATGCATCGACGTGGCGGAGCAGCAGAGCTCCCTGTTCGTCGCTGAGCGCGGGAGAAATCCCGAACACCCAGACCTTCGCGTCGTCGGAGAGCTGATCGATGTGCGTCTGCGGCATGACGCGGTGAACGGCGACCGCACCGCGGCGAATTTCAGGAACGGATGGCGGATGGCGGAATGCGGATGGCAGAGGTCGACCCGCCATCCGCCCTCTGCCATCCGCCATCCGCTTTCATTAGACTCCGGGCCGTGAGCTTCGCGCGCATTCTCGATCGCCTGACCGCCCGCACTTCGCAGCCGCAGCCGAAATACCGGCAGGATCCGCTGCGACTGGCGACCGCTGCCATTCTGCTCGACATCGCCTACGCGGACGGGACGTTCACGGCGGCCGAGGATGGGGACGTGATCGGGTATTTGACGAAACGGTTCGAGCTCGAGGAGGACGACGCGCGCGAGCTGATGAGCGCGGCGGACGAGATCCGCGCCAAGACCATCGATCACTTCGCGCTCACGAACTACATCCGCCAGAAGACGTCGCTCGAGGATCGCATCGAGATCGTGAAGACGATGTGGCGCATGGCGTGGAGCGACGGCCGCCTCACCGACATGGAAGGCTATCTCGTCCGCAAGATCGCCGGCCTCCTCGGCCTGGAGCATCACGTCATGATCGACGCGAAGAGCGCGGTGATGCGCGAGCTCGGTATCGAAGCGAAATGACGCGCGCCGCCATCATCGGCGCGGGACCGATCGGCCTCGAGCTCGCGGTCGCGTTCAAACAGGCGGGCATCGACTACGTGCAGTTCGACGCGGGCCAGATCGGCTCGACGATCGCGTGGTATCCGCTGCAGATGCTCTTTCACTCGAGCGCGGATCGCCTCGCGCTTTCGGGCGTGCCGATCCAGACGCCGACGCAGCAGAAGCCGACGCGCGAGGAGTACCTCGCCTACCTGCGATCGATCGTGCAGCAGTTCGGACTGACGGTGCACACGTTCGAGCCGGTGATCGACGTGAAGCCCGGCTTCACGCTCACGACGACGAAGGGGACGTATCACGCCGACAACATCGTCCTCGCGATCGGCGCGATGCACGCGCCGCGTCGCCTCGACGTTCCCGGCGAGGATCTGCCGCACGTCAGCCATTACTTCCGCGATCCGCACGATTACTTCGGACGCCGTCTCGTGATCGTCGGCGGCCGCAACTCCGCGGTCGAGGCGGCGATCCGTTGCCAGCGCATCGGCGCGGACGTCACCCTCACCTATCGCGGCGCGGATTTCGACGCGAGCGTCGTGAAGTGGTGGCTGCTGCCGGAGCTTCGAGGAATGATCCGCGACGGCCGCGTGCGATTCCTGCCGTCGACGCACGTGCTCTCGATCTCGCGCGATGCGGTGCAGCTCGACACCGGCGAGATCGCCGCCGACGCGGTGCTCGTCATGACCGGCTATCGCCAGGAAACGACGCTCTTCGACATGCTCGGCGTCGATCTCGTGGATCCGAGTCGCGAGCCCGCGCACGATCCCGAGACGATGGAGACGAACGTGCCCGGCGTCTTCATCGCCGGCACCGCCGTCGCCGGCACGCCGCCGCGCAAAGTGAGCGTGATCGTCGAGACCTGCCACGTGCACGTGCCGCGCATCGTCGGCGCGATCATGGGACAGCGCGTGCATGTGCCGGATGGGAGGTTCGACGATTGACGGGCTCAAAGTCGCACAGTCTCAGAGTCTCAAAGTCTCACAGCGATCCTTTGAGACTGTGCGACTGTCAGCCTGTACGACTACTGTCGCGGCGTGATCGTCGTGATCTGCTGCGTCCGATTGTTCGTGACGGTGACGAACGCCCAGATCCTTTTTTGTGCGGCGGTCACGGAGACGCGGAGCGATTTCGCGTTTTTCACGAACGGGACGTCGAGCGTCGCGAGCTCGGACGTGAGATCGACCTGCACGTAACCCGGAATCGACGGGAACTCCTGCTGCGCGCCGCCCGGAAGGTCGAGCGAGTCGAGGGCGAATTGTTCGTTCGGACTGGCGTCGTCGAAGTGGACCTCGACGTCGGCTTTGCCGCCGGTCGGGCCGTCGAAGTCGTAGATGCGGAGCATGATCCGGCTGTCGACGTCGCGAGGAATGTCGTTCAGCAGAATCGGCACGCCGGCGATGGCCTGACTCTCGGGCACGACCGGGATCTCCGTCCCGTAACTCTCTGATTGCCGCGTGACGTCGCGGACGCGCAGCGAGAACGCGAGCGGTACCGTTCCGCCGGCGTACATGAACGCGGTGCCCGGTCCGTTCAGCTGCGGACGAAACGTCGACATCGGCGCTCCCCACTCCGGATTCGCGTGACCCATCGCGATCCGAACGCGCCCGCCGTCTCGCCCTTCGCGAAGATCGGCACGTGCCGCGCATCGTCGGCGCGATCATGGGACAGCGCGTGCACGTGCCGGATGGAAGGCTGGACGATTGACGGGCTCAGAGTCGCACAGTCTCAAAGTCTCACAGTCTCAAAGTCTCATCGCGCTCCTTTGAGACTGTGCGACTGTGAGACTGTGCGACTGTCAGCCTGTACGACTACTGTCGCGGAGCGATCGTCGTGATCTGCTCGCGACGTCGACGAGCTGCGCGTACTTGCCGGCGATCGTGACGCTCGGCTCGCATGTCGCCAACGCACAGAAGGTGAGCGATGCGGGACTTGCGAGATTCTTTCCCCGCAGCGTGACGACCGTGCCGCCTTCGATCGGACCCTGGACCGGGGTGATCTCCTCGATGACCGGGAAAGTGCCGGCATTCGCAATCGACGCAAGAAGAAACAGCGCGAGGGCGAGACGTTTCATGGCGATCGTTCCTGCGTCATCAGCGCGAAGCCGATCATCTTGTAGAGCAGGCGCGCGCCGACGTTTGCGTCCCACTCCGAATCGCCGGGCGCGACTTCGCAGAGATCGAGTCCGACGATCCGTTTGCGGGCGCGATGAATCGCGCGCAGCAGTGCGATCGCCTCGTTCCACGACAGGCCGCCGGGCACGGGCGTGCCGGTGCCGGGGCAGAGCGTCGGATCGAGGCCGTCGATGTCCCACGACAGGTAAACGACGTCCGGCAGCTCCGCGACGATGGCGTCCGCGATTTTCGCGAACGGCACGCCTTCGTCCTTGCGCATCGCGAGGTCGGGATCGAAGAACGTCACGATGCGTCCGTTCGAATTCGCGATCATCGCGTTCTCGGCCTGGCCGAGATCGCGCACGCCGACCTGCACGAGCTTCGCGACGTTCGGAATGCGGGTCATGACGTTGTGGAAGATCGATGCGTGCGACCAGGTGAATCCCTCGTACGCATCGCGAAGGTCCGCGTGCGCGTCGAGATGGAGGATGCCGAGGCCGGGATAGGACTCGGCGTAGGCGCGAATGGCACCGAACGGGACGGAGTGATCGCCGCCGAGGATGACCGGCATCTTGCCGGCGTCGAGGAGCTCGCGGGTCTTCGCGTAGACCCACGCGTTCACTTTGTCGCCGTACGCATTGACCGCTTTTTTCCGCGCACGTTTCGCGTCGCGATTCCAGCGGACGATGTTTTTCGGGATGTCGAGCATCGCGATGCCGGCTTCGTACGGACGTCCGGTTTCGTGATCGTGGAGATCGACCTGGCGCGACGCCTCGAGCACGGCCTTCGGTCCGCCGGACGTGCCGCCGCCGTACGACGTCGTCGCTTCGAACGGCACCGGCACGATGACCACGCGCGATTCCTTCGCCGTGAACGGGAGGCCGTAGATGCCCGCGCCAGCAACAGCCGCTGCGTCCGGATCGAATGAATGAGGCTTCGTCATGCGTAGTCGGTAGTCGGTAGTCGGTAGTCGGTCCCGCCCGGCCGGCATTTGCCCACCGACTACCCACTACCGACTACCGACTACTAGTCCATGTCCATCGGATTGATGAATTTCTCGTCCGACTTCTCGGCGCGTTCCAGCGCTTCCTTGAACCTCTCCTCGAGAATGCGCGCGCGATCCTTCTGGCTCTCGATCTCCTTGTCGAATTTCTTCGCCGCCGCGCTCTTCTGCGCCTCGAGCCCGGCGACCATCGACTCGAGCGAGCCGCCCGGTCCGCGCGTCTCCTTCTTCTTGTGCAGCAGCACTTCGCCGCTCAACCGATCGATCACGATCGTCGCGTCACAGCAGGGGCAAACAATCTCGAAGTTCATGGCTCGATTTTACAAAGGATGAAGGATGAAGGATGAAGGATGAAGATTAGAGCGGCTTCATCCGGATGGGTAGTCGCACAGTCGCACAGCTGCACAGTCGTAAAGGTTCCCGTGCGACTGTGCGACTCTGAGACTGTGCGACCTTCATCCTTCATCCTTCATCCTTCATCCTTCCCCGATCGCTTGCGCCAAATCCTCAATCAAATCCGCCGGATGCTCGAGTCCGACTGACACGCGCAGGAGGTTCTCCGCCGTCGTGCTGCCCGGGCCTTCGCTCGAGTGGCGATGCTCGATGAGGCTTTCGACGCTGCCGAGCGACGTCGCCCGAACGAAGAGTTTCGTGCGCGACGCGACGCGCAGCGCCTCCTCGGCGCCGCCGCGCACGAGGAACGAGAGCATGCCGCCGAACGCCGACATCTGGCGTTTGGCGACGTCGTGTCCGAGGTGCGTGTCGAGGCCGGGATAGAACACCACTTCGATCGACGGATGCGCGGCGAGAAAACGCGCGACGGCGAGAGCGTTCTCGCTGTGGACGCGCATCCGTGCGGCGAGCGTCCGGATGCCGCGCATCACCAGCCACGAATTGAAGGGCGACGCCACGCCGCCGATCAGTTTCCGCGCGTGCGCGACGTGCTCGAACAGCGCATCGCGTTTCGCGAACACGAGTGCGCCGCCCTGCACGTCGGTGTGGCCGCCCATGTACTTCGTCGACGAGTGCAGCACGATGTCCGCGCCGAGCTCGATCGGTCGCTGCAGCGCCGGCGTCGCGAACGTGCCGTCGGCGAGGAAGAGCGCGCCATGCTCGTGCGCGAGCGATGCGATCGCGGCGAGGTCGACGATCTTCAGCAGCGGATTGGAAGGCGACTCGGCCCACACGAGCCGCGTCTCGGCGCGCATCGCATGGCGCACCGCATCGAGGTCCTCCATCGCGACGACGTCGAACGTGAGATTCCAGTTCGGAAGAAACTCACGGGCCAGCGCGCGGTACGCGTAGTAGCTGTCATCGGGCAGCAGCACGTGCGATCCCGGCGGCAGCGACTGCAGCAGCGTTGCGCCCGCGGCCATCCCCGACGCGAACGCGAGCGCCGCCGCGCCGGAGTCGATCGCCGCAAGCGCCTCCTCGAGGCGCGATTGCGTCGGATTGCCATCGCGAATGTACGAGAACCCTCGCGACTCGCCGCCGGTCGCGGCATCGCGCTCGAACGTCGTCGACAAATGAATCGGGGGCGCCACGGCCCCCGTTTCCTCATCGATGTGCAGCCCCGCGTGGATGGCTTTCGTTTCGAAATGCATGCGGGAAGCATAGATGGCGGATGGCGGATTGCAGATGGCAGAAGAAGCCGTCCGCCATCCGCCATCAGCAATCCGCCATCACTTCGTAAGCACTTCCTCGATGAAATCGAGCGCTCGCGGGTCGCCAGACTGGCCGAGCCAGAAGAGTGCTTTCTCGCGCACGACGCGGCTCTTGTGCGTCCGCGCGAGCTGGATCAGCTCCGGCACGGCCTGATCGCGCGGGAGCTGGCTGATCGAGAAGACCGCCATCTCGCGCACTTCGTCGTCGGGATCGTTCGTCGCTTCCTTCAGGTTCGCGGTTGCCTTCTCCCCCGCGCGCTGGCCGAGCCAGAAGATCGACTGCTTGCGCACCTGCGTCGAACGATGCGTCCGCGCGAGCGCGAGCAGCAGGTCCGTCGCCGCGCGATCCTCATCCTGGGCGATGCCGGCGATGGCCTGATCGACGAGATGGTGCGACGGCTCGTCATCGATGACGCCGCGCAGCACCTGCCGCCCGCGCGCGCCGCCGCGCGCTCCGAGCCAGAACGCCGCCTGGCCGCGCACATCATCCGAGTGCGCGCCCTTCACGAGCCGCTCCAGCGCATCGACGACCTGCGGCGCGCGATGCATCGCGATCGCGCTGACGGCCTGATGCGAGTCCTTCTTCGAGCGCGACACCTGATCCTGCGCGTACGCTTCGAGCCACGCGATGCTCTCGGCGGGAGTTACGCCGCCGAGGTGATGGATCGTGACACCTTTTGCATCGACGACGCAGTCCTCGGAGAAGAGGCGGAGCTCGACGACGCTCCCCTCCTCCGCCCGCGCGAAGATCGCGAACGCCGTGCGCGACACCGGCGGCCCGGCGTCGTTCGTACCGTTGAAGAAATTGCCGCCTTTGGCTCCCAGCGTGCAGCGGCCCGCGCGCCATTGATGGCGCTGGCCTTCGTCGGTGCTGGCGAAGCAGCACATGCACGAGTCGGGATCGGACACCGGCTCGTCCCATGACATCCAGACCGTCGATGCCGATCCCGCGAGCTGGCGGATCAGCGCGCCGACGCCGCGCGAGGCGTCGTGCTCGACGACCTTCGCGTTCTCGAGCTTCGCGGCGAATGCATTCAGCGATGTGATGACGACTGCGAGTGCGATGAAGATTTTTCTGAGCATCGTCGTCTCCTTCGAGACCGTCGTCATCCTGAGCCGCGCAGACGGCGAAGGAACTCTTCTGCGAAACAGTTGCGTCGAAGAGGTCCTTCGCTGCGCTCAGGATGACGCTGGTCCTTATTTGTCCAGCAGTTCCTGCATGTAGTCGCGCGCTTCCTTCGACTGCATCAGCGCGATGCGCTGCACGATGTCGCGCTTGAGCGAGCGATCGGTTTCCTTCCGCGCGAACGCGATCAGCGTCTTCGCGTCGCCGCGGATGAACATCCCTTCGATGACCGCTTCCTTCGCCGTCGGAGACGGGTCGGTGTTCCAGATCTGGATCAGCAGGTCGTACGAGCGCTGTCCGCCGATCAGGCCGATGTTGCGAATGGCCGTCTTCCGAAGGTTCTCGTTCGGCTCCGATCGCGCGAGGCGGGCCAGCGAGTCGAGATCGCCGCCGATGAACATGCCCTGGAGGATGCTCTCCTTCACGTCGGGCGATTTCTCGCTCGCATAGAGCCGCTGCAGGTCCGCCGTCGCATGCACCACGCCCAGTTTCTGCACCGCCTCGGCGCGCAGCTCCGCGTCGGGATCGTTTTCCGCGATGTCGAGCAGCGACGCGCGATCGTTCGTGATGATGAAGGACTCGATGATCGATCGCTTCGTCTCGCGGTTGCTGGTCTGCTTGTAGATGCTCGCGAGCATGCTGCCGCGGCCGCTGATCGCGACCGAATGGATCGCGTAGCGCTGCAGCTCCGGATCGGATCCGTCGCGCGCGTATTTCTCGAGCATCGATTGCGCGCGCGACGACTGGAGCTGCCCGACCACGAACAGCGCGCGCTCCTTCATCTCGGACGAGCTGTTCTTCTTCGCGAGGATCTTCTCGAGCATCGTCATCGCGCGATCGGGATCGCTGCCGATGAGACTCGTGATGGCGATGATCTTCAGGTCCGCGTCGTCGATGCCTTCCGGCGCGACCTGCTGTCCCGAGTCGTTGCGAATCTCCACTTCCATCGCCTCGGCGTCATCGAGCCAGTCGCTCTTCGGATAGCGCGAGCGCAGGTTCTGAATCGTCGCCAGCGCGTCGGCCGAGCGGCCGCCATGCGCCTGCGCATACGCGAGCCAGTACATCGCGCGATCGGTGCGCGGACCGTTCGCCTCCACGACCTGGCGGAAGCCCGCGATGGCGGCCGTCCAGCGCTGATCGTCGAGCGCCTTCGAAGCCTTCTGATAGGCCTTGTCGTCCTTGTCCTTTTCCTTGTCGGCTTCGCCGGTCGCGATGATCGGCAGCGCCGCCATCACCATCAGCGCCAGCACAGCAGCGAGTCTCTTCATGAACGAATTCCTTTCACTGAGGTCCCGGTTCGAGCGGGCTGCGGCGCTTCGCTGCGCGACCGGATGACGCGCAGCTTGAACAGCAGCTCCTGCTCTTCGATGCGTTTGCGGATGGCCTCCGGATCGCCGCCGTGCTCGAGCTCGACGAGGATCGGTTCGATCTCGGCGAGCAGGCGGGCGACGTCCGTCGCGCCGGAGCGCTCGGCCATCACGCGATAGAGACGATTCGTGGCGACGAGCTCCGTCGCCGGGTGTTCATCGAGCGGTTCGCCGTTCGCGACTTCCAGCAGAAGGCGCGACGAGCGATCGAAATGCGAGTCCGCCGCGAAGGCGAGACGCTGATCCGCGGTGAGCTCCTTCCTCTCCGCGACGGCCGGCTTTCCCGCATCAAACGGTGCTTTCGCAGTCGTGATCCGGCCGGCGAAGAAACCGATGATCAGCAGCGCCGCGGCGGCCGCCGACATCAGCCACAAACGTTTGCGTGAGGGCTGCATGCGCCACGACACGTGCCGCCACACGTGCTCTTCGTAATCGGCGCGCGGCTCGGGAATCGCGTCGTCGTCGACGGTGCCGAGAAGGTCGCGCAACGCCTCGAGTCGCGCGCGACATTCATTGCAGCCGTCGAGATGCCGCGATTCATCGGGCAGCTCGCCCTCTCGCAATTGGTAGTGCAGAAGGATCAGGTCGTCGTCGGAGAAGTGATTCAGCATGCGTTCACCAGGGGGCTCAGCGCCTCGCGCAACTTGCGCACGGCGCGGAAAATCGTGTGCTTCGTGGCGTTGTCCTGCGTGCCAAGGATCGAGGAGATCTCGTCGATGGAACGGCCTTCGAAGTGGCGTAGAACGAAGGCCGTTCGCTCGTTGCCGGAGAGAGTGCGCATCCCGCGATCGAGGGCGTCGCGAAAGGTGAGGTTGTCCGACGCGTGCGGCGCCGGGAGCTCGTCCTCGATGGGATCCGCATCGTGGCGCTTTCTGCGGCGCAGCAGATCGAGCGCCGCATTCGTGGCGATCCGGTGCAGCCACGTGCCGAAGCTCGCTCGCGCGTCGAAGGAATCGAGATTGCGGTATGCCCTCATGAACGTCTCCTGGACCACGTCGTCGGCGTCGCTTTCATTGCGCGTGAGCCGATACGCGAGTCGGAAGAGCGGCCGGCTGTGGCGGTCCACGAGCGCCCGGAACGCTTCAGTGCGCCCCGCGCGAACATCCGCGATCGCCGTGAAGTCGGTCGCCTCCATTCGATCGGGTTGGACTGGCGGCATGGGCGTTTGGTTAGCTGACAGTTCGTTGGTCGGTTGGTCGGTTGGTCGGTGTCCGGGGTCCGGGGTCCGGGGTCCGATCCAACAACGGATACCGGACTACGGACACCGGACTACGACCAATGGTCTAACCAACCGACCAACGGACCAACCGCCTAACCGACCAACCGACTAACGGACCAACCGACCAACCATCTCCCGCTTATTTCCGGAAGATGCCGTGGGTTTTGAACGCGTCCTTCGTCGCGGGCGGCTTCGCCTCGCTGTGCTGGACGATCTCGAGGATGCAGTCACCGTGCTGCAGCAACACGCCCTTCGCGATCCTGTTCGGCGCTTCGCCTTCATGCACGATCGTGAATCCGAGCTCGTCGCGATACCAGCGCGCGGTCGCGGAGGCATCGGCGACGGACAGCGCGAAAAAGGCGCCCGCCGGATGCTGGAGCACCGGCGTTTTCGAGAGGATGGCGAAGAGGAGCGTGATGATCATCACGTCAGTCTAGGCCTCCCCGTTGGTCCGTTGGTCCGTTGGCCCGTTAGTCCGTTCGTCCGTTGAGGTTCCACCGACCAACCGACCAACCGCCTAACCGACCAACCGCCCCCGGGCATCATCCTTGCCCTGACACATGGGAGCCCAAGCAGGCGGCGGCAGATGTCTCGCAGTAATCATGCGGTAGTCCTGGTCCTCGACGACGAAGAGATGGTCGGGACATTCGTGCGGGCCGCGCTTCCTGAAACGAAATACCGAACAATCTGGCGGCCCGACGTGGAGAGCGCGATCGCGGCCGTGCACGACGAGCCGCCCGACCTCGCCCTGGTCGACATCGGGCTCGCCGAGGAAGGCAGCGGATGGGATCTGCTGCGGCATCTGCGATCGCGGCCCGAGACGGTGAACACGCCGGTCGTGATGCTGACCGGTTCCGCCGACACCGTGGATCGCGAGCGCTCGCTGCGCATGGGCGCCGATCGCTACCTCATCAAACCGGTGCGTCCCGAGACGCTGCGCCGCGTCGCGAACGAGATGCTCTCCGCGACCGACGATCTCTGGTGGACGATGACGCTGCGGCCGGAGCAGATCGCGCGATTGCGCGAGCTCTTCTACGACGCGACGACCGAAGTGCCGACGCTCGCGGTCGTGGTCGACGATCTCCGCCGCATCATCGAGTCGGGCGAACGGATGATCGTGTTCTGCATCGAGATCGAGCCGCTCTTTCGCGTCGGCGAGCGCGATCTGTGGGAAACGTTCGACGACCTTCGCCGCGAATTCGTTCGCGGCCTCCGCGTGATGGTCACCCCCATCCTCGGCAACGAGATGATCATCGCCACGAGTCACTCGGGAGCCAACGACTTCTATTGCTTCGTTCGCGAGAGCAACGCCATCAACATCGCCTCGGTCGTACGCGATCTCGAGCGGACGGCGCGTGCGTCGCTGCGCGCGGTGCGCGTCGATCCGTCCGTTATCGACGACGTGATGATCTTCGCGGGCGGCGCGGTGACGCAGCCGCAGCCGCTGTTCGCGCCGCGCGTGCTGTACAACGCCGTGCGCGAGGCGAAGGACCTCGCCGAGCGCCACGAGACGCGCTACTACCACCACATGCGCGAGCGTCTCGTGCGCGCGGTGAACGATCGCCTGATCGGGACGCTGTTCCAGCCGATCGTGAATCTGCGCACGCGGGAGCTGGTCGGCTTCGAGGCGCTGTCACGTGGTCCCGCGGGGACGGAGCTCGAGAATCCGGAGGTGATGTTCGAGCTCGCGCGCGACTTCGATCTCGTGTGGGAGCTCGAGGCCCTCTGCATCGAGAACGTGATGCCGTGGCTGCAGGACGTCTGCTCGCGCGGCTATCTGTTCTTCAATCTCGAAGCGCACTTCATCCAGCAGATCCAGCAGCGCGGGATGGAGATCTTCGAGCCGTTCTTCAGTTGTCATCGCCAGGTGGTGATCGAAGTGACCGAGCGGAGCGCGATCCGCGACTACCGGACGTTCCGACGCACGCTGCACGATCTGAAGAACATGGGCTTCCGCATCGCCATCGACGACTGCGGCTCCGGCTACGCCACGCTGGAAGCAATCGCCGAGCTGCAACCCGATTACCTCAAAGTCGGCCACTCGCTCTTCCACGGCGTCGAGCACGACCCCATCCGCCGCCGCCTCGTCGACCTCGTCGCCCGCGCCGCGGAAACGATCGGCGCGAAAACGATCGCCGAGGCGATCGAAACCGAGGCGCAGCTCGCCGTGTGCCGCGAGCTCGGCATCGACGAAGGACAGGGCTACCTGTTCGCCGCGCCGGGCGGGTGGGAGGAGGTGCGGGATTGGGGGTGAATCACAGCACCGAGCACGCCTCCCCGAAATCGAGCCGCGGGCCGCGCGGATGCAGCTTCGTCGGGTCGCCGTAGCCGAGGTTGCAGAGGAAATTCGAGCGGACGTGGCCGCGCGGAAAGAACTCCTGCTCGCATCCCTCGCACTCCTCGCCTGCGCCGAAGAAGATCTCGTCGAGCCTGGCGTTGTCGAATCCCGACATCGGACCGCAGTCGAGGCCGAGGGAGCGTGCGGCGATCATCATGTACGCGCCCTGCAGGCTCGAATTGCGGCGCGCCGTGGTCTCGACGAGCTGCGGATTCGTCGCGTAGAGATTGCGCATGGCCGGGTTGTGCGGGAAGAGGCGCGGCAGCTTCTCGAAGAACAGCAGGTCGTACGCGACGATCACGCAGACCGGAGCCGCCATGGTCTTGTCGACGTTGCCGGGCGCAAGCGCGGGCCGCAGGCGCTCCTTCGCTTCCTTTGATCGGATGAACACGAAGCGGGCGGGATTCGTGTTCGCCGCGGTCGGTCCCCACTTCATCAGATCCCACAGCTCGCGCAGCGTCTCATCGGACACCGGCTCGTCGAGCCATGCACTGTGCGTTCGCGCGTTGCGGAAGATCTGATCGAGGGAGGCGTCCGGCAGTTTCATGAGCGTCCGTGAACGCAAGAAGAGTGCGCGCCAGGACCCGGCACTCAGGACTCAGGACTAGAATTCCTCTCCTCCTCCAATGCGTCGCTTTCTCGTCCGCCTCATTCAGGTCGCGATCACGTTCGCGTTGTACGCGGCGTGCAACGTCATCGCGGTTCACTTCCAGGTCGATGAGGGCGTCTCGATTCTCTTTCCGGCCACCGCGGTCTCGATCGTGGCGTGCATGTCGTTCGGATGGTGGGCGGCGATCGGGATCGTGCTCGCGTCGATCGCGACGCCGGGCGGATGGGGACGCGGCGCGACGTTTCAGGGCGTGTTCGTCAGCGGCATCATCAACACGCTCGAGGGACTGATCCCCTACCTCGTGTTCCGCTATCGCCGCGATCTCTCGCGCGATCTGCGCGACATGAAGTCGCTGGTCGCCTTCATCATCTTCGGCACCGTTCTCAACAGCGGCGTCACCGCCGCCCTCGGCGCGCTGTTCGTTTTCCCGGAGTTCTCGTGGCACACCTGCCTGGTCTGGTGGATGAGCGACTTCGTCGCGGCGGTGCTGCTCGCGCTGCCGGTCCTCGCGTTCGGCGGCGCGCTGCTCGCCCGCATGCTGCACACGCACCGTCCGGAGCAGCCGCGCACGATCGCCAACGCGCTGCAGATCATCACGGTCATCATCCTTCTCGGATTCGGCGCGTCGTTCGGGATCCGCGCGTATCTCCTCTCGCGATTCGAAGAGACGCGCATCGATCACCTCCGCACGCGCGTCAACACGCGCGAGTTGCTGATC